>RCNI01000303.1_pt1 | contig 32231 bp, 23 predicted proteins | sample 2041151 | NCBI WGS metagenome assembly RCNI01 (sample SAMN09708214, study PRJNA481090) | feces metagenome | isolation source: feces | place: Antarctica: Albino Rookery
CAGGACTCTAAAAGAGCGGCAATGTTCACAAAATATGCAAAAGCAATTACAGTAGCTGCAAAAGACGGTGGAGATCCGGAATACAACGCAGGACTCAGAGTTGCAATTGAAAAAGCAAAGGCAATCAGTATGCCTAACGATAATATCCAGAGAGCAATTAAAAAAGGTACAGGTGAACTGGAAGGCGTTTCTTATGAAGAACAGACATTTGAAGGATATGGTCCGGGTGGAGTTGCGATTATTGTAGAATGCTTATCCGACAATACAAACAGATCCACTTCTTCCGTAAGAGCAACATTTGATAAATATGGCGGAAATCTGGGAACTCCGGGATGTGTTTCCTATATGTTCTCAAGAAAAGGCGTTCTTATTATCGAAAAGACTGATGACATCGACGAAGATACACTTCTCGAAGCAGCTTTAGAAGCAGGTGCTGACGATATGGTTGTAGAAGAAGATTCATTTACAATTTATACAGAACCGGCAGCATATCCTGATGTATACCAGGCACTTGTTGCTGAAGGTTATGAGTTTGTTGAATCCGATGTGGAATCTGTTCCATCAATGGAAAGCACACCTACAGATGAACATGATATTAAAAAACTGAAAAAACTGATTGAAGTTTTAGAAGACAATGACGATGTTCAGAAAGTACATACAAACTGCGGAATTGATTTATACGAAGAATAAATAAAAAGCGGTATGACTACATAATGTGGTTATACCGTTTTTTGCATAAGTAAAAAAATACCCAAAACTCCGTCAGGATATAATTGACGCCCTATCTTCCGATAGGTGGGTATCCTGCCATTGCTTTTGCCGTCCCCTCGATGGGGGCTTGACAGTAGTCAATTCGGACATCGGATTCCCGAAGTTAAAGTGTAGGTTCAATTATGAGTCCTTAACGTAAGTTTCAGGCTATTTATATTATAGACTATTTTCGTTAATATATCACTATAAAATTTCAATTTTTATGTTCTATTTATCGTACTAAAGCATACTGTGTTAAACGAAGTTATAAATCTGCTACGCCTGCATATAAATGACAGGTTTGTCTTTTTCAAGCATAAGTTTTTTCTTAAAATACGCCTTATTTAATCATAAAACCCGGCGCAATATTATTTTATATCCGATGTGCCGGATATGAGCCTTAACCTATTCCTGTTTCTGTTTCTATTTCTATTTTGCTACACGCTGACTTCCTTATTTGGATCCATATCAAATGTTTTGAGACATACCTTAGGACATTATCACTTTTGAATCATCCGGTGCTATAGAATTGCTTTTGATTAGTTGTAAAAAAAGCAGTTTTGCTTTATACTATATTAGTTAGAATAAATAAAAGAGGATTTTGAAATGGGTAAAAGACTAATTATCATAGATGGAAACAGTTTAATCAATAGGGCTTTTTATGCAATGAGACGACCTATGATTACAAAAGAAGGAATATATACACAGGGTATATATGGTTTTCTTAATATGTTAAATAAGATTCAGGATGATTATTCCCCTGATTATCTTGCTGTTGCGTGGGACAGAAAAGCACCTACATTCAGACATATAGAATACAGCGAATATAAAGCTGACAGAAAAAAGATGCCACCTGAACTTGCAATGGAACTTCCTTTAATCAAGGATATTTTGACTGCAATGCATATCAGTAATCTGGAGATGGACGGATATGAAGCTGATGATATTCTCGGTACAGTGGCAAGACTTGCTGAAGAAGAGGGAATGGAGCCTCTGATTATCACAGGAGATAAAGATTCACTGCAACTGGTTACAGAACACAGTCATGTACTCTATACAAAAAAAGGTGTAACTGAATTTGATATATATGATCTCGATAAAATGAATGAGCGGTATGGTCTTACACCGGAACAGTTTATTGACTTAAAAGGATTGATGGGTGATCAATCAGATAATATTCCGGGAATACCGGGTGTTGGTGAGAAAACAGGGATAAAACTGCTTGATCAGTTTGGAACACTGGCAAATATGCTTGCTCATACTGATGAAATTGCAAATGCAAAGCTGAGAAACAAAGTTGAAGAAAACATTCAGCTTGCTATGATGAGCAGAAAACTGGCTACGATTAACAAGTTTGTACCAATGGAAATTAATCTGGAAGATTTCCGTGTAACCGAGCCGGATTATGATGCATTGATTAATTTGTATGTTAAACTGGAATTTAATACATTTTTAAAGAAACTTCATCCTAATAATGATGTTGAAATGGAGACTGCATTTGATGAAAATAAAATAGCAGAGAAAACGATACAGATAAAAAATGGAGAAGATATGGCAGCACTTGATGCTATTGAAAAAAATTCTTCTATTTTTCTCAAAGTTTTTAATGACTTTAACCATATCGACAGACCTTCTTTAATCGGAGCGGCTATACTTTCCGGAAAAAAGTATTTCTATGTTTCTTTTGAAAAAGAAGAAAATATAGGTGCTTTTGTTCACTTTCTTAATGAAGGAAAATTTAAAATTACAGGGCATAATCTTATTCGTGATTATTATGCACTGCTATTTAACGGAGCTGAAGAACTTGAGACATGTTTTGACACGGAAATTGCCCAGTACGTTCTTGAACCGTCCAAGTCATCATACTCTCTGAAGAATCTTGCTTTTGAAAAGCTTCACTATGAAATGATGGATGAAAGCGAAGTAATGGAAGCCAACAGCCAGATGAGCCTGCTTGGTGATTCATCTGAGCAATATATGGACTTTGGACGGATATGGTGCGGTGTAGTAAAAGCCATATCCGAAATGCAGGAAAAAGAACTGAAAAATGAAAATCTTGAAAGGGTATTTACTGATGTGGAATTACCTCTTGTTGAGGTTCTTGCAGCTATGGAGAAAGATGGGTTTGATGTTAATAAATCGACTCTTGATGAATTCGGAAAGATGCTTTCAGCAAATATCCACGAACTTGAAAAACAGATCCACGAACTTGCAGGAACAGAATTTAATATAAATTCGCCGGTGCAGCTTGGTGATATTCTTTTTGAGAGACTAGCTTTACCTGCAGGTAAGAAAACAAAACGTGGATACAGTACAAGTGCAGATATTCTGGAAAAGATTAAAGATAAGCATCCTATTGTACCTCTCATTTTACAGTATAGGACTTTATCAAAGCTGAACAGCACTTATGTAGAAGGAATGAAACCTCTGATCGGTTTTGACGGTAAAATCCGTGCGCATTTTCAGCAGACTGTTACAACAACAGGAAGATTAAGCTGTACAGAACCGAACCTGCAGAACATTCCAATCAGACAGGAACTGGGAAGACAGCTGAGAAAGGCATTTACAGCAGGAGAAGGATATACTCTTGTGGGTGCCGATTATTCACAGATTGAACTTAGAATTATGGCACATCTTTCCGGCGATGAAAACCTCATTGACGCATTTAATCGTGGTGATGATATTCACAAAAATACAGCAGCAAGAGTTTTTAACCTTGCGTATGATGATGTGACACCTCTGGACAGAAGCCGGGCAAAAGCGGTTAATTTCGGTGTAATATATGGAATGAGTGGATTCGGTCTTTCAGAAGAATTAAAGATAACAAGAAAAGAAGCCGAAAACTATATTAAAGACTATTTTGATAAGCACAAAGCGGTTAAAGAGTATCTGGACGGTCAGGTGACCCACTGCAGAGAAAAAGGGTATACAGAGACTATAACCGGTAGAAAAAGATATATTCATGAAATTAATGCATCAAATTATATGACAAGACAGTTTGGTGAACGCCTGGCAATGAACAGCCCGATTCAGGGAAGTGCAGCAGATATCATTAAAATTGCAATGATTCGTGTATATAACGAACTGAAAGAAAAGAAATATAAATCCAGACTTATCCTCCAGATTCATGACGAACTGATTATAAGAACTGCAAAAGATGAGCAGGATGCAATAGAAGAACTTTTAATCCGTAATATGGAAGATGCAGTAAAACTTAGTGTCAGACTGGAAAGTGATTTGAATTCGGGGGATACCTGGTACGATTTGAAGTAGGTGAAATATGAAAGTAATAGGACTAACAGGAGGTATAGGAAGTGGAAAATCAACAGTTTCTTTTTACCTTTCACAAAAGGGATTTTATATTATTGATGCAGATAAAATGGCACATGAACTTACAGAAAAGGGAAGTCCGTGCCTATCCGGTCTGGTTGCAGCTTTTGGTGATGAAATTCTTTTTGAAGACGGAAGCCTTAATCGTAAAAAACTTGGAACAATTGTATTTGCTGATGATGAAAAAAAGGCAATACTGGAGGAACTTACTACAAAAGTCATTGTAAAAAAAATAAGCGATGAGATTTCCGAGTTACGTAAAAATAACAAATATGATATAATTATACTGGATGTACCTCTTTTATTTGAAACAGGTATGGATTCGCTGGCAGACTATGTATGGCTTGTTGTGGCAGATGATGATGTCAGAGTTTCAAGAGTAATGGCACGTGATGGGATTTCAGAAGAGCAGGTAAGGCTGAGAATTAAAAACCAGATGAGTACAGAACTTAAAGCAAAGCATGCTACTGAAATTATAGATAATTCAAAAGGAAAGGAAGAGCTGTATCTTAGAATTGAACAGCTATTAGCAGAATATGCTGAATAATTACGAAAAGAGTAAAGCCCTAAAGGCATTTGATTTTTTACATGAACATATAATTGCTGTGATTATTATTGTTGTTGTACTTGCAGGATCAGTATCAACATTTTTTATCATTGAGCAAAATAAAGAAAAGAAAAACAATAATGCAGAACAAAATGTAGAATATGTTGAAGCGGATACGGTATATTTTTCTATGAACAAACCGGACACTCTGAATCCATATGTCTCTTCATCAGAAGATGTATATTATGTATCACAATTAATTTACAGCAGCTTATTTAAACTTGATGATCATCTTTCTCCTGTACCTGATCTTGTAGAATCCTATACTACGGATCCGGAAAAAGGTTTTGTTTCCATAGAATTAAAATCAAATATTAAATTTAGCGACGGCACCTTATTAAACGCAGATGACGTTCGGGCTTCGGTTAATAAAATAAAGTCAGAGGGGAGTAAATGCCCATATTCCTCATATGTATCGAAAATAGATTCCGTAAGAGTTAATGGCGAGAGAAGCCTTGATATTATATTTAAGCAGGCAGATGATGCGGCTATTGATAACCTTGTTTTCCCTATTGTTTCAGATAGTAATTATGATCGGAAAAGCAACAATAACATCGGAAGCGGCCCTTATTGTTACAAGGATTATGATATGCATAAAGCATTATACCTTGTGCCTAATGAATTTTATTATGAGGGAGCACCTGCTAATAAGGTAGAAGTTAAAGTTCTCCCTGACAAATCAACTTCTATAATGCTGATGGGAATAGATGCGATAACTTCTTATGTTATGGAAAATCAGGATGCTGATATGATTGCGGAAGATATGCATTTAAAGGAAACCCCTATGGTTTCCAATGAGATGGAATATCTTGGCTTTAATTTTAAAAATTATGTTCTTTCACATAAAGAGATGCGACAGGCTATTGCTTATGCTATAGATACTTCTGCCATTGTCAGTGATAATTATGGCGATGCAGGCGTTATTTCCGATTCAGTATACTTTCCGGGGTATTTAGGAACCGAAAATAAAGGAGATGTTTATTCTTATAATCAGGGCAAAGCGATTAAATTATTAAATAAAATGGGATATAAAGACAATAATGAAAATGGTATCCTGGAAGATAAAGATGGAAAAGAACTTGATTTTATTATCCTTGTAAACAGTGATAACAAAAGCAGGGTAGACTCTGCAGAGTCGATTTCCAATAGCCTGAGACAGATTGGAATAAGTTCAACGGTCAAATCCGTAGCATGGGAAAAATATGAAGAATCCTTGAAAACAGGGGAGTATGACATGTTTTTGGGAGGATATGAATTCGATAAACAATATAATTTAAAAAAACTATTTGAAAAAAATAATATTTTGAGTTATAATAATATAGCAGTCCTAAATAATATAAAAAAAATGGAAACTGCACTTACTGCAGAAGAGCAGAAGACAGTGTTTGAAGAAACAAAGAAAATGCTGATTGAGGAAATTCCATATTACTGCTTATGTTATAAAACTTATGCTTTTTTAACAGTGGAACATTTTAACAGTCAGACAATACCTACTTTCTTTGATCATTTCAGAGGATGTCAGTCATGGAAGTGGCAGAAGGCAGTACCTCGTGAAGAAGAGAAAAAAGAAAAGTAAAAGATATCAACGGATTTTTATCCGTTAATATATGCGGCTGTGGCGGAATGGCAGACGCGCACGTTTGAGGGGCGTGTGGGCAACCGTGCTGGTTCGAGTCCAGTCAGCCGCACCATATCAAAACAGTACCCTGCCTGGTACTGTTTTACTATTAAATACAGCGGTAGTGCTTGACGAGTTTTAAGCATTATGATAATATAGATATATTGCCGGCGTGATGGAATTGGCAGACGTGCGGGATTCAAAATCCCGTGGTGGCAACACCGTATGGGTTCGACCCCCATCGCCGGCACCAATTTTAAAAGATAATCTACATATTAGGAGGAGAATTATGCAGCAGTTAGCACCGCAGTTATTAATGTTAGCTATCTTAATTGGAGCTATGTATTTCTTTCTTATTCGTCCACAGAAGAAAAAAGAAAAATCAATCCAGCAGATGAGAAATAATCTTCATGTAGGAGATGAAATCATTACTATCGGAGGAATCTGTGGTAAGATTGTAAAAACTAAAGAAAATTCAATTGTTATTCAGGTTGGAGCTGATAAAGTTAAATTTGAAATGACAAGATGGGCTGTTTCATCTGTAGTAAATCCAAGCAAAGACGTACAGAAAGAAGAAAAAGAAGAAAAGAAGCCTATGCCTAAGAAATTAAAAAAGGCAGAAAAGAAAGAAGCTCCTGAGACTACAACTGAAGTTAAAGCAACAGAAGAAGAAAGCAAATAGTAGATTGTAATTTACCCCGATATTTTATCGGGGTTTTTTCATTTAATAGAAAATAGGAAGGTTCTCTTTCGTCATTTCCTCTTTTTTTATTAAATATGCCATAGCCCTTGTAGAAAGAAGCAAAACGTAGTACAATATATTCTGTATTATAATGCCAGAATTGCAGGTATTTCTTAATATAATTTATGTTTGTGAGGGGAAAAATGAACGCAAAATTAAAAAAGGTTATAGCCGGATTAGTAATTGTCGCACTTGTTTTAGGCTGGTACGTTACGATATTCGGTGTAGGATCAGTTAATTCAATTAAAGACATCATGAAATTTGGTTTGGATATCAATGGCGGTGTTTATGTTATTCTTGAAGCTGACGAAGCAGATATGAAAGGCTTGTCCGAACAGGATCAGAAAGCCGTAATGGATCAGACCAGAGAAGTACTGAATCGTCGTGTAAATGCTATGGGTATTTCTGAAGCTACAGTTTCTTTAGAAGGAAAAGACAGAATCAGAGTTGAAATGCCGGGGGTTAAGGATGCTCAGGAAGCAATCGAACAAATCGGTAAAACAGCAAAACTGAGATTTTTACTTGCTGACGGCACAGAAGTTCTGTCAGGAGATGACGTAAAGAATGCTACAATGAATACAGACTCGCATAATGGCGGATATAAAATAGATCTGGAATTTAATGCTGACGGAACAAAGAAGTTTACTGAGGCTACAAGAAAAGCATCAAGCGGTTCCGTTGTTGTTGCAGATCAATTTAAGAATATGAATGTTATGCCTAATGCAGTAATTATTATGCTGGATAACGAAGTTATTACAGCGCCTACAGCAGATGAAACCATTAACACATCAAATTGTGAACTGGTAAACAGAGGGGGAGGTTTCTCGAGGGAACATGCATCAACGACAGCTTCTCTGATTCGTGGAGGCGCACTTCCTATTACACTTCATGAAATCACATCATCTGTTCAGACAGCAACAATCGGTGCCAATGCATTACATAAGAGTGTTATTGCAGGTGCAATAGGTCTCGGACTTGTATTCCTGCTTATGCTTCTTGTGTATAACCTGCTTGGTTTTATTGCAGACATTGCATTGCTTTTATATGTACTTATCGTACTATGGGTAATGGCGGGACTTGGTACAGTACTTACATTACCGGGAATTGCAGGTATTATCCTTTCTATAGGTATGGCCGTGGATTCCAACGTTATTATATTTGCCCGCATTAAAGAAGAAATCGGAATGGGAAAATCTATTCGTGTTGCAGTGGATCAGGGCTTTAAGCACGCACTTACAACCGTACTTGATGCGCAGATTACAACATTAATTGCATCCATTGTTCTGTTCGAAATCGGTGCAACTTCAGTAAAAGGCTTTGCACTGACATTAATGATCGGTATTATTATCAGTATCTTTACTGCAGTTGTTGTTACACAGCTGTTTATCGGTCTGTTTGCGGGAAGCAGAAAATTTGCACACAACAAATTCTTCGGAATTAGTGAAGACGGTACACCGAAGAGTATTCTCAAGAAAAAGTTCAACTTCATTGCAAACAGAAAAAAATTCTATGCGATTAGTGCAATTATCATCATTGTCGGTATAGGATTCTCACTTGTAAGAGGCTTTAATTATGGTATTGACTTTACAGGCGGTACAATGATTCAGGTTGACATGGGTAAAACTGTGGAAACAGAAGCTGTTAAGAAATCGCTAAAGGCACACGATCTTAAAGACGTATCCGTTGTCTTAAGTGGAGATAATCAGGATCAGGTTATCATTAAAACAACAAATGCACTGAACAATAAAGAACGTGCGGAAGTTGTTGAAACACTTGGAAAAGATTTCGGTGTATCACAGAAAAATGTTCTCGCATCAGAAGAGTTCGGACCTACAGTAGGAAAAGAACTTAAGACGAATGCTGTTAAATCTATTATTATTGCAGCAATCGGAATGCTGATTTACATTATTTTCAGATTTAAATCATGGAAATACGGTGTTGCATCTATCGCAGGTATCGCTCATGACGTATTAATGGTACTGGCGTTCTACGCAATATTCAATGTAACAATCAATAATCCGTTTATTGCGGGTATTTTAACTGTAGTAGGTTATTCTATAAATGATACTATCGTTATTTTTGATCGAATCAGAGAAAATAGAAGATTACATCACAAAGAAGAAATATCCGGTGTAATTGATAAGAGTATTAATCAGACACTGAATAGATCTATTATGACATCAGTTACTACATTAATCTGTATGGTGCCGCTGTTCCTGATGGTATCTATCTCTATTCGTGAGTTTGTAATTCCTCTTATGGTAGGTGTATTTGTAGGAACATATTCATCTATATTCCTATGCAGCCCGCTGTTCTACGAATTCAGTAAAAATGAAGAAGAATCCAAATATCTGAGCGCACAGAGAGCAAAGGCAAAGAAAGAAAAGAGCGGGAAAAAGAAAAAATAATCGTTCTCAGGAGACAAATAATTAATGGAAACAAGAGCAAAGTTTTTAGAAGAAATTTTACAATATAATCAGAGTTATGATATTGAGTTAATCGGAAAGGCATACGACAAAGCAAGAAAACTACATGATGGGCAGCTCCGCAAAAGCGGAGAGCCCTACATTATTCATCCTATTGCAGTATCTAAGATATTAGCTCAGCTGGGTATGGATGAAGAAATCATAGTGGGAGGTCTTTTACATGATGTTGTAGAAGATACGGAATATACAAGGGAACAACTTGTAGAAGACTTTAGTGAAGAAGTGGCACTTCTTGTTGACGGTGTTACTAAACTCGGAACAATTAAGTTCGACTCAAAAGAAGAAGCACAGGCTGAAAGTTTACGTAAGATGTTTCTAGCAATGTCAAAAGATATCCGTGTACTGATTATAAAACTTGCTGACCGTCTGCATAATATGAGGACTCTTGAATTTATGCGTGAAGAAAAACGTATAGAAAAATCAAGAGAAACTCTTGATATTTATGCTCCATTGGCAAGCCGACTAGGTATTTATACTGTAAAATTTGAACTTGAAGATATTGCTCTTAAATATTTACATCCTGATGAGTATAAAGAACTCAGTGCTGAAGTAAGTGAAAAAAAAGAACAACGCTTACAATTTATCAATAAGGTAATCGATGAAATCAAAGAAGCTCTGAATGATATGAATATGGAATATGACATTTCCGGACGATCAAAACATCTGTACAGCGTTTACAAAAAAATGGTCATTCAGCACAAACAACTTGATGAAATTTTTGACTTAACAGCAGTTCGTATTATTGTAGAAAATGTGCGTGACTGCTATGCAGTTCTGGGACAGGTTCATACTATGTGGAAACCTATTCCGGGAAGATTTAAAGACTATATTGCCATGCCAAAACCTAATATGTATCAGTCTCTGCATACAACGGTTCTGGGAGATAGTGGAGAACCTTTTGAAATCCAAATCAGAACTTACGAGATGCATCGTGTAGCTGAATACGGAATTGCAGCACATTGGAAATACAAAGAAGGCAAAAGTGAAAAAAAACAGAATACTGACGAAAGAAAACTTGCATGGCTTAGACAGACATTAGAATGGCAGAAGGATCTTAATGATCCTAAAGAGTTTATGGAAACCCTTAAAATGGATTTATTTGCGAGTCAGGTATTTGTATTTACTCCGAAGGGGGAAGTTATAGACCTTCCGGCAGGATCTACACCTCTTGACTTCGCATTTAAAATTCATACTGCAGTAGGGTGCAAATGCGTAGGTGCAAAAGTTAATGGGAAAATGGTTACTATTGACCATACTTTGCACAATGGAGATATTGTCGATATTGTAACTTCTTCTAATTCAAGTGGTCCTAGTGTTGACTGGCTTAAAATTGTTAAGAGTTCTACGGCAAGAAATAAAATACGCCAATGGCTAAAGAAAGAAAGCCAGGGCGACGACGTTACACGTGGCAAAGAAGCTCTGGATAAATATATACGTAAAAAAGGATATGACCCTCAGGTTGTAGGAAAAACACATAATCTGCAAAAAGCCATAAAAGAGATGAACATCAAATCTCTTGATGAGCTATATATGCAGATCAGCAAAGGTGGAACACTGCTTAGCAAGTGTGCAAATCTGCTTTTTGCTTATTTTAACAAAGAAAAGGAAATTGAGCAGAAAAAAGAAGAAGAAAAACGTAAAGCTCTTCTCAACGGTGAGAATAAACGTGCAAAGCAGGCTGAAAGAAATCGTGAAAATCCTGGAATTATTGTAAAGGGTATGGACAATCTCATGATCAGAGTTGCCAAGTGTTGTAACCCGGTTCCGGGAGATGATATTGTAGGATTTATTACGAAGGGAAGAGGAATATCCGTTCACAGAGCGGACTGTTCAAATATCTGCGCTTTACCTGAAAGTGAAAAAGTAAGATTTATTGATGTAGAGTGGGAAGATCTTAAAGTCGGTAAATCCTACAATGCGGATATATGTATTTTAAGTGCCGATCGTAAAGGCTTGTTTTCAGATCTTTCAAGAGTCTGTGAGGATATGGATGTTCATATTTCCGGTGTTAATGCCAAAAGTGAAAAGGACGAAACTGTTAGAATCATGCTTACACTTTCTATTTCCAATACACAGCAGATGCAGAAAGTGCTAAGAATGTTAAGAAATGTGCAGGGAGTAACCCATGTATTCCGTGCAAGATCATAAAATCAGGAGTGTTAAATGAAAGTATACAGATATATGACCTGTCCAATACAGGTGAATACTTACCTTGTCTATGATGATACAAAGAAAGGTTTTATTGTAGACCCGGGTGGATATAGTGGCAGACTTACAGAGCAGGTAAAAAAAGACGGAGTTTCCGTTGAATATATAATTCTGACTCATGGTCATGGAGATCATATTTGCGGCGTAGCGGATTTTCTGAGAGATTTTCCAAATGCCAAAGTTGTTGCGTACGAAGGCGAGAGAGAAATGCTTCAGAACCCGTCAATTAATGTTTCAGCAGAAATATGCGGAAAACCTGTTACAGTAGAAGCAGATATTTATGTGAAAGACAGAGATGCAATGACCATCGGTGAAACGGAATATATCTTTATTCATACGCCGGGGCACACAAAAGGTGGAATGTGTATCTTGGCTGACGGTTGTTTATTCAGTGGAGATACGCTTTTCAGGGCTTCTATCGGAAGAACGGACTTCTATGGCGGAAGCTTTGCTGAAATTAAAAAATCAATAAAGGAAAAACTATTTGTTTTACCGGACAATACCGTTGTTTATCCAGGACATATGGAACAAACAACAATAGGCTATGAAAAGGAGTACAATCCTTTTGTATAAGATTAAATTACTGAATTTTGAAAAGAAATACCTGCTGGAGGAAATGATTAAAATTTTCCTTCAGCCTGATGAATATTGTATTGTGGAAGATGATGACAATGAAGATGAGCATACGCTTGTCTTTAATCGTCAAAATACACAGGACAAGAATGTTATTAAAAGAGAAATCTATGATGTACTCTCAAAAGTAACAGGAAAAAAGCCGGAGTGGGGAATACTCACAGGAATAAGACCCGTAAAGCTTTGCGGTGAGTATTATCACGAAACAGGAAGTGTTGAGAAGACTCTTGAGCATTTAAAGTCATATTATTATTTGTGTGATGAAAAGGCTGAGATGATTATGAATATGTATCTTTATCAGGAAAGTGTTTACGGAAAAGCACCTGATAACAGTGCAAGTATTTATATCGGAATACCGTTTTGCCCGACTCGTTGCATTTACTGTTCCTTTGCATCCAATCAGGTTCCGGATTCGGAAATCAGCAGATATATGGAAGCACTTCACACAGAAATAGAGTATGTCGGCAAAAAAATGAAAGAAACAGGAATTTATCCTGAAACCATATATATCGGAGGCGGAACTCCCACAACACTGACTGCAGAGCAGATGGATGAACTGCTCAGAAAAGTGGAAAACTGTTTTGATTTGTCGCAGTTAAAAGAATTTACCATTGAAGCGGGAAGACCTGATACTATTACAAAAGAAAAACTTGAAGTGATCAGGAGACACAATGTAGAAAGAATCAGTATAAATCCTCAGACAATGAAAGAAAAAACTCTGGAACTCATTGGAAGAAGACATTGTGCTGATGATATAAAGAAAGCTTTTGCAGATGCCGGAGAACTTGATTTTAAGAGTATAAATGCGGATATTATAGCAGGACTTCCTGAGGAGACTGTAGAGGACTTAGTTAATACATTAAAGGAAGTTATCAGATTGAATCCGGAAAATGTTACTGTTCATTGTTTAGCAGTAAAAAAAGCATCCAAACTGATTGCAATCGACAGGAATTTTCACTATAAGCAGGCGGATCTGGTTTCAGAGATGCTCGCAGAAAGCAGAAAAATTCTAAATGAGGCAGGATACGTTCCATATTACCTGTATCGTCAGAAGCATATGGCTGGTGCATATGAAAATACAGGATACTGTAAAAAAGGAACAGAATGTTTTTACAATATGAGAATTATGGACGAGCATCAGACGATAATTGCTCTCGGTGCAGGTGGTATTTCAAAGATGTACTATCCGGCAGAAAACCGTCTTGAGAGAGTACCAAACGTTACAAATTATCAAGAATATATTTCACGCATTGACGAGATGCTTATGCGAAAAGATTTACATATATTTAAGGAGGTAGAAAGAATGTTAACTAACGCACCTAAAGGCACGAAAGACAGATTACCCTCGCAGGTGTATAAATGGCATTATGTAGAGAAAAAGTTTGCGGACATCTGTGACAGATACGGTTTCAAAGAAATCAGAACACCAATGTTTGAACACACAGAACTTTTTACTCGCGGAGTAGGTGACACTACAGATATTGTACAGAAAGAAATGTACAGTTTCCAGGATCATGGAAATAGAAATATAACGCTTAAGCCGGAGGGTACATCACCGGTTGTAAGAGCGTTTATTGAGCATAAACAGTATGCAGAGGTTCAACCTACAAAATATTATTACATAACTCCATGTTTCCGTTATGAAAAACCACAGTCAGGAAGACTTAGAGAATTCCACCAGTTCGGCATTGAAATTTTCGGAACACCGAATATGCTTGCAGATTCAGAAGTAATCTGTCTTGCAAATGATTTCCTTAACGAAGTTGGAATCAAAGATGTTAAACTTAGAATTAACAGCGTAGGCTGTCCTGAATGCAGAAAAAAACACAGAGCGGCATTAAAAAGTTTCTTAGAACCGAAATACGATGAGCTTTGTGGAACCTGCAAAGACCGTTTTAACAAAAATCCTATGAGAATTATTGACTGTAAGTCTGCATCATGTCAGGAAATTGTAAAAGATGCTCCGATGATGATTGACTATTTGTGCGATGATTGCAGAGAATCCTTTGAAGAAGTACAGAAAAATCTAGATGCTTTAGGTATCGAATATGAAGTCGATCCTAAGATTGTAAGAGGACTGGATTACTATACTAAAACAGCATTTGAATTTGTTACAACCAGCATCGGAGCACAGGGAACTGTATGCGGAGGAGGACGATATGACCAGCTTGTTGAGGAAGTAGGCGGACCTCCAATTCCGGGCGTGGGATTTGGACTTGGAATTGAAAGACTTCTGATGCTGATGGAAGCTAATGGAATTGAAATTCCTGAACCGGATCAGCTGGAAGTTTTTATTGCCGTAATGGGTGACAAGGCAAAGGCTTTCGGATTAAATCTTCTTCATGAACTCAGAAAAAACGGAGTAAAAGCGGAAATGGATACCCTCGGCAGAAATATCAAAGGTCAGTTCAAATATGCCGACAGGCTGGGTGCAAAATACACTGTTATTATTGGAGAAAATGAGCTTGAAGAAGGAGCAGTTTCCGTTAAGGAAATGGCAACTTCAGAGCAGAAACTGATTAAAATAGAAGAATTAGTCAGTGAATTAACAAAATAGAGGAGCTTAGAAAATATGTCAGAACTATTTAAAAGAACTCACATGTGTGGGACACTGAATATTAATAATGCAGGAGAAGAAGTAGTCTTAAACGGATGGATTGCAAAACAGAGAAGCTTAGGTGGATTAATTTTTGCGGATCTCAGGGATAAGACGGGAATTGTTCAGATTACTTTTGATGATACTATTCCTGCTGAAATTTTTGAAAGAGCGGAATCTTTGCGTAGTGAATATGTTGTTGGAATCAAGGGTATAGTTAAAGAAAGAAGTTCAAAGAACCCTAACCTTCCAACAGGAGAAATTGAAGTCTTTGCTAAAGACTTAGTTATCTATTCCGAAGCACAGACTCCACCGATTTATATTAAAGACGATGATAATGTAGATGATAACCTCAGATTAAAATACAGATATCTTGATTTAAGAAAACTTAAGATGCAGAGAAATCTGACTTTCCGTCATCAGATTACAAAATTAGCACGTGATTATTTTGACAGTGAAGGTTTTACAGAAGTTGAAACTCCTATTCTTATTAAATCCACTCCGGAAGGCGCAAGAGACTATCTTGTTCCAAGCAGAGCAAATCCTGGGCATTTTTACGCATTACCACAGTCTCCACAGCTTTTTAAACAGCTGTTAATGGTAAGTGGTACAGACAGATATATGCAGATTGCAAAATGTTTCAGAGATGAAGATTTAAGAGCAGACAGACAGCCTGAATTTACACAGATTGACCTTGAAATGTCCTTTGTAGATCAGGATGACGTTATGGAAATTCAGGAAGGATTCCTTTACAAAATCTTTAAAGAACTTATGGGTGTTGAAATCTCTCTTCCAATTCCAAGAATGCCTCATGATGAAGCAATGGAACGTTATGGAAGTGACAAACCGGACACACGTTTCGGATTTGAGTTAAAAGATCTCAGCAGTGTAGTTAAGAATACAGAATTTAAAGTCTTTGCAGATGCACTGGCAACTGGCGGAAGTGTAAGAGGTATCTGTATCGATGGCGGTTCAAAAGAATTCAGCAGAAAAGATATTGATAAACTTACAGAAGCAGCAAAATCCTACGGTGTAAAAGGCTTAGTGTGGATCAGAAAAGAAGAAAATGAATACAAGTCATCGGTAAATAAGTTCTTTGACCAGAATCAGCTTGATGAAATTGCAAAAGTTTTTGATGCTGAAGTCGGCGATTTAATTCTTATTGCAGCAGACAAGAACAAAGTTGTATTAGACACATTAGGATTCCTGAGAAGACATATTGCAGGTCTTATGGGACTTCTTGATGATAAACAGTTTAATCTTTTATGGGTTACAGATTTCCCAATGTTTGAAAAAGATGATGAAACAGGAGAATTGAAAGCAATGCATCATCCATTCACACACCCTAGAGTAGAAGATATTCCTATGCTTGATACAGATCCTGAAAAAGTGAAAACTTATGCATATGATATCGTTCTTAATGGTGTTGAACTGGGTGGCGGAAGCATCAGAATCCATGATAAGGATTTACAGGCAAAAATGTTTAAAGTCCTTAACCTTACAGATGAAGAATGCCAGGAAAAATTCGGATTCCTGTTAGAAGCTTTCAAATACGGTGTTCCACCTCATGGCGGACTTGCTTATGGTCTTGATCGTCTTGTTATGCTTCTTGCAGGAGAAAAGAGCATAAGAGAAGTAATGGCGTTCCCTAAGAACCAGAATGCTCAGTGCATGGTTTGTGAAGCACCAGGGGTAGTGGAAGCAGATCAGCTTGATGAGTTAGGATTAAGTATAAAATAGAGGCGAAAATGAAAAAAATCGGTGTATTAGGGGGAACATTCGACCCCTTTCACTATGGGCATCTGTCTATAGCAAAATCCGCACTGAAAGAATTTCATCTTGATAAGATTGTTCTTCTTCCGAGCAATGTACAGCCTTTTAAAATCGGAAGGAAAATGGCATCACCTGAAGATCGGGTGAACATGGCAAAGATTATTTCAGAAGAACATCCTGATTTTGAACTTTTGACGCAAGAAGCTTTCAGCGGAGAAATTTCCTATACATATAAGACGATGCACAACATGAAGGAGCAGTTACCCGATTGTACTTTCTATTTTATTCTGGGTACAGATTCCTTCCTCAGCATTGAATCATGGTATGAGTCGGAAAAATTAATTCGTGAAAATTCTTTTATTATCGGCGAACGACCGGGATATAAGGAAGAAGAAACTTACAGACTTGTGAACAGACTCAGGGGAAAATATAATGCCAGTATAGGCATATTAAACAATGAGATTCTTGAGATTTCTTCAACGGAAATCAAAGAAAAAATAAAACGGGGCATAAGTATTAGTGAAATGGTTCCCCAATCAATAGAAAGGTATATTTTGGAACATGGACTCTATCGTTAGTTATATTGAAAAAAACTTTTCAGAAAAGAGAAAAATTCATACAGAAGGTGTAAGGATTACAGCAATGCATCTTGCGAAAAAATATGGCGCAGATGTGAAAAAGGCTGAAACAGCAGCACTTTTTCACGATATGTTCAGAAGCCTTTCGGTAGACGTATTAAATTATTATGTAAAGCACTTGGAACTTGGTGAAAAATACATGAACAACTGTAATCTTGCTCATGGAAAAATAGCGGCAATCATTATGGAACGTGAATTCAATATTCATGATGAAGATATTTTAAATGCAGTAAAATATCACACTACAGGAAGGGCGAATATGTCCACCCTCGAAAAAGTTGTTTATATTGCTGATGCAATTGAACCTAATCGCGACTATCCGGGTGTTGAGGAGCTCAGAGTACTTGCAGAAGAAGATCTTGATAAAGCATGTCTCGCTTCTCTTGAAAGAACCATTAACTTTGTCAGAAATCAGGGGAATTTTTTAGATGAAGACACTATACTTGCAAAAGAAGACTTAGAGAAGAAGGAGAGTATGAATGGATAATAAGGAAATTGCATTATTAGCTGCTAAGACATTAATTGACAAAAAAGCCCATGATGTTGTTGCAATCAGCATTATGGAAAAAACTGTATTTGCAGATTATATGCTTGTTGCAACAGGTGGTTCTGATCGTCAGGTTCAAGCCCTTGTTGATTATGTAGAAGATGTACTTGCAAAAGAAGAAATTTTTGTTAAGAGCATTGAAGGCAAGAATTCCGGATGGATACTTATGGACTTTGGCGATATCATTGTCAACGTATTTACACAGGAAATGAGAGAAAAATATAATATAGAGAAAGTTTGGGGAGATTGCAGTTTCCTGGACTTGGAAGAGGTAAGCAAGTAAAATGAACGAGAAATACAATTTTAAAGAAATTGAAGAAAAATGGCAGAAATACTGGCGTGAAAACCACAGCTTTAAGACTGTCGAAGATGATAACAAAGAAAAATATTATGTTTTAGAAATGTTCCCATACCCATCAGGAAAATTACATATGGGACATGTAAGAAACTATTCTATCGGAGATGTTATTGCAAGATGTAAGGCTATGCAGGGATATAATGTTCTTCATCCAATGGGTTTTGACTCATTTGGTTTACCTGCAGAAAATGCAGCAATTAAACACGGTGTAGAACCTAGCCAGTGGACATGGAATAACATTCATGAAATGGAAGAACAGCTGGACCGTTTAGGTTTATCTTATGACTGGGACAGAGAAGTTCAGACCTGCAATCCTGAATACTATAAATGGATGCAGTGGATTTTTATTCAGTTCTTTAATAAAGGACTGGCGTACAAAAAGGAAAACCCTGTAAACTGGTGTCCAAGCTGTCAGACTGTACTTGCAAATGAGCAGGTTGTTGACGGTTGCTGTGAAAGATGTAAGTCACCGGTAGGAAAGAAAAATCTTTCTCAGTGGTATTTCAAAATTACAGATTATGCAGAAAGACTTCTTGACAATCTGGATACTTTAGAAGGATGGCCAAATAAAGTCAAGATAATGCAGAAGAACTGGATTGGAAAGTCCATCGGTGCTGAAATTAAGTTTAAAATTGATGATACAGATAAGGAATTACAGGTATTTACAACAAGAGCAGATACATTGTTCGGTGTAACCTATATGGTTATGGCACCGGAACACCCATATGCATTAGAACTTGTAAAAGGTACAGAATATGAACCTGCAGTTCTTGAATATATCGACAAAGTAGAGCATATGAACGATATTGAAAGAACTTCAACAACAAATGAAAAAACAGGTGTATTTATCGGTAAGTACGGAATTAATCCTGTAAACGGAAAGAGAGTTCCTATTTTTATTTCCGATTATGTTCTTATGGGCTATGGTACAGGCGCAATTATGGCAGTACCGGCACATGACCAGAGAGACTTTGATTTTGCAAAGAAATTTGATCTTGAAATCATTCCTGTAGTTGATCCGGGAAATCCTGAAATCGATGTGCACAATCTGACTGAAGCTTTTGCAGCTGAAGGCACAATGATTAACTCCGGAAAGTTTGACGGAATGAATAATAAAGAAGCAATTGAAGCGGTAATTGAATGGCTTAACGAAGAAGGAATAGGAAAGAAGACGGTTAACTACAGACTTCGTGACTGGCTGATTTCAAGACAGAGATACTGGGGAACACCAATTCCTATGATTTACTGTGAAGACTGCGGATGGGTTCCTGAAAAAGAAGAAAATCTTCCGGTACTTTTACCTACAGATGTAGAATTTACAGGCAAGGGAGAATCTCCGCTTACTACATCAAAAACATTTGCAGAATGTACATGCCCAAGATGTGGTAAAAAAGCAAGAAGAGAAATGGATACAATGGATACATTCCTTGATTCATCATGGTACTTCTTAAGATACTGCGATCCTAAGAACACAGAAGCTGCATTTGATAAGAAAAAAGCAGATTACTGGATGGATGTAGACCAGTATATTGGCGGAGTAGAACATGCTATTCTTCATTTAATGTATGCAAGATTCTTCCAGATGGCTTTATATGACATAGGTCTTGCTGATGTAGAAGAACCGTTTAAAAATCTTCTTACACAGGGAATGGTAAATAAAGACGGAAGAAAGATGAGCAAATCTGTTGGCAATGTAGTAAGCCCGGATGAGATTATTAAGAAATACGGAGCGGATACAGCAAGATTGTTTATCCTGTTTGCCGCACCACCGGAAAGAGAACTTGACTGGTCAGACGCAGGAGTGGAAGGAAGCTACCGATTCCTGAACAGAGTATATCGTCTTGTTTATGAGTTCTGCGAAAACGGTGGTTGTGATGAAATATCATTTGAAATAAAAACCGATGCGGATAAAGAACTGAATTTTGTTCTTAATACTACAATTAAAAAAGTTACAGAAGACGTAAGTGAAAGATTCAGTTTCAATACTGCAATCAGTTCAATTATGGAATTAGTTAATGAGTTATATAAATACAAGGAATTAGAGGAGGCTAATCAGGCGTTCATTAAGAGAGCAATTGAAACAGTCGTTACAATTCTTTCACCATTTACACCGCATATCTGCGAAGAAATGTGGGAACAGCTTGGACATACAGAAACGCTGAATACTGTAAAATGGCCTGAATATGATGAAAAGGCATTAGTAAAAGATACTGTTGAAATCGTTGTACAGATTAATGGAAAGGTAAAAGAAAAGTTAGTCATTTCCAGTAACATGAGCAGAGAGGATATGCAGTCCGTTGCTCTTGAAGATGAAAAAGTTAAAGCTTTAATTGAAGGTAAAAACGTGGTTAAGGTAATTGCTGTCCCTAATAAACTTGTAAACATAGTTATAAAGTAAGGGGTAGAAAATGAGAGATTATAACAGCAAAAAACCTTCAAACGATAACAAGGTTTCGGAAAGAAAACCTTCCAATAGAAACGGAAAGGTACATCATAACAATACCGGAAAAAAGTATAATCAGAGAAAAAAGGAAACGACAGGTCAGGTGCATAAAGTACAGAGAAAGAAGGCACCTGCTAAGAAAAGACCACAACAGCAGAACATGGCAGATAATCTTAAAGTTATTCCTATCGGAGGACTAAATGAAATCGGTAAGAATATGACAGTTCTTGAATACAAGGATCAGATTCTTATTATTGACTGCGGTCTGTCTTTTCCTGAAGATGAAATGTACGGTATCGATGTGGTACTTCCGGACTTCAGTTATGTTGTAAAAAATGCTTCTAAAATAGTAGGTATGGTAATCACTCATGGTCATGAAGACCATATCGGTGCTATACCATATCTGCTAAAGCAGATAAATGTTCCGATTTACGGAACAAGATTAACGTTAGGTTTAATCGATAACAAATTAAAAGAACATGGATTAAAAGGTAATTTCCATACAATTAAGGCAGGACAACGTTTTAAAGTAGGAAATTTCAAAATTGAAGCTATCCGAACAACACATTCTATAGCTGATGCCATTTGTCTGTATATACAGACACCGGCAGCTACGCTATTCCACACAGGAGACTTTAAAGTCGACTTTACACCTATTGATGGAGAACCTATTGACTTGTCAAAGTTTGCGGAAATCGGCAGAAGAGGTGTGGATCTTATGCTTGCAGACAGTACCAATGTTCTGAGACCCGGACATACAGAATCGGAAAGAGTTGTAGCTCATACGCTTGACAGTATTTTCAGAGAAGCAGAGAACAGAATTATCATTGCCACGTTCTCTTCCAATGTGCACAGAGTTCAGAAAATTATTGAACTGGCTGTAAAATACGGAAGAAAATTTGCCGTATCAGGCAGAAGTATGGAAAATGTAGTTGCACTTGCCGTAGAACTGGGATATCTTGATTTACCTGCAGGTTCATATGTTGAACTTAGCAAAACAAAGAATATTCCTGACAATGAACTTGTTATTATTACAACAGGAAGTCAGGGAGAGCCGATGGCGGCCCTTTCCAGAATGGCAAACAACGAGCACAGAAATGTAAAATTAAAACCAGGTGATATGGTTATTTTCTCATCAACACCGGTTCCGGGAAATGAAAAGACCGTATCAAGCGTAGTAAACAAACTTTACGAAAAAGGCGTAGATGTAATTTATAATGATATTGCTGATATTCATGTTTCAGGACATGCATGTCAGGAAGAATTAAAGCTTATACATTCACTGATAAAGCCTAAGTATTTTATGCCGGTACATGGTGAATATCGTCATCTTATCCGTCATGCCATACTGGCAGAAAATCTTGGAATGAAAAAAGATCATATCTTTATTCTTTCTAATGGTGACCAGCTCACGATTGACAGAAAGAAAGCAACTAAGTTTACTAATGTTGTCAGTGCGGAAGATGTGCTGGTAGATGGTCTTGGCATTGGTGATGTAGGCAATATCGTACTTCGTGACAGAAAAATGCTTTCTGAATCAGGACTGATTATTCTTGTTGCTGCAATTGATAAGGCAGCCGGACATGTTGTTTCAGGACCGGATATTGTTTCAAGAGGTTTTGTTTATGTAAGAGAAAATGAAGATCTCATCAATGAAGCAAGAAATATAGCAAATGACATCTTATGGGAAAATATAGAGAACGGATGCAAAGACTGGAATGGCCTGAAGAATACGGTCAGAGATGAACTTAGAAAGTTTATTTATAAAAAGACAAAGAGAAGTCCGATTATTTTACCTATATTTATGGATGTTTAATATAAAAAAGGAGAGTTTTAGATGAACGTATATGAAGACGCACACAATCTTGCAAGAGCAATCAAAGCATCTGAAGAATACAAACAGTATGACGCTCTAAAAAAGAAAGTTGCCGGAAATCCGGAGCTTGATAAAATGGTTAAGGATTTTCAGAAAAGACAGTTTGAATTTCAGGCAAAACAGGTAATGGGTGAACAGCCTGGACCTGAAGTTGCACAGCAGATTCAGGAATTGTACCAGATTATTGCAACTAATCCTGTTGCAGCGGAGTATATGCAGGCAGAAGTAAGATTTAATCTTATGATGAATGATGTATATAAAATTCTTGGAGATGTAATAGGTATTGGCAACGGCCAATAAATTATGTTATAATAAATACATTGAATAAATAATAAAAAAGAAAGAGAGAATAGACCAATGATTACTGCAGGTGATTTTAGAAAAGGTATTACATTTGAAATTAACGGTGATCCATATGTTGTTTTAGATTTCCAGCACGTTAAACCGGGAAAAGGAGCAGCGTTCGTTAGAACAAAATACAAGAATATTTTAACAGGAGCTACAAGAGAAGAAGCATTTAACCCTAATGACAAATTCCCTAAAGCTCATATCGAGACAAAGGTTATGCAGTACCTTTACAATGATGGAGAATTATATTACTTCATGGATAATGAAACTTACGAACAGGTAGCTATCGGACAGGATCAGGTAGAAGAAGCAATGAAATACCTTAGAGAAAACGATGAAGCTACAATCAAATTCTATAAAGAAAACCCATTCCTTGTAGAAGCACCGAACTTTGTAGATTTACTTGTTACAGAAACAGAACCGGGTGTTAAAGGTAACACTGCAACTAACGTAACAAAAGCTGCAACAGTAGAAACAGGAGCAGTTATTCAGGTTCCTATCTTCATTGAAGAAGGCGAAAGAATTCAGATTGATACAAGAACAGGCGACTATTTAGGAAGATCCAAATAATAGCAGAAAACTTAGAGGGACGTTTTATGCGTCCCTTTATTGTAGTTGAGGTAATATATGAAGAAACTCTTAGAAAGTAAAAAGGCGGTATTTTTACTGGTAGTTGTTGTGCTGATAATTATAGCTATTGCAAGCGGTGCAATATATATAAACAGCCTTGATCAGCCTTTTGATAAGAATAATAAAGATACGATTTACGTAACAATAGAATCCGGCTCAACAACCGTTGATATCGGACAGGCTTTGGAAGAAAACGGAATTATTAAAAGTGCATCCGACTTTAAAATCTTTTCAAAGATAAAAGGATACGGAAGCAGATACCAGGCTGGAGCATACGGATTTTCACCGTCTATGACTTTATCAGAAATTGCAGAGATACTGATTAGCGGTAAGACAAGTGAGATGACTTTTACTATACCAGAGGGCTATACTATTGACCAGATTGCACGGAAATTATCTGATGACGGAATTGTCAACAAGGATAGATTTCTGGAACTTGTAAGAAATGGAAACTTTGATTATGATTTCCTTTCAAGTGCACAAAGTGGAAGCAATCATTTGGAAGGCTATTTGTTTCCGGATACGTATACTGTACCTTTTGATGCAGATGAAGAAGAGATTATTCGTATAATGTTAGATCGGTTTGACTCCGTGTTCACTGACAAGATGAAAGCACGTGCAAAGAAAATGGGACGCTCCATTAATGAGATTATGGCAGTTGCATCTATTGTAGAGAGAGAATCAAAGGTACCTGAAGAAAGAGGGAAAGTTGCAAGTGTAGTTTATAACAGACTTGATATTGATATGCCTTTACAGATGTGTTCCACTGTTCAGTATGTTCTTGGTGAACAAAAGGAAGTTCTTACTTATGCCGATACAGAAATTCAATCACCATATAACACTTACATTAATCCGGGACTTCCACCGGGACCGATAAGCTGTCCGGGACTTAGCTCAATTAAAGCAGCATTATATCCGGAAGATACAGATTATCTTTATTTTGTAGTAAGTGAAAAACTTGACGGAACACAGAACTTCTCAAAAGATATCGAAAAGTTCGAGAAGGATAAAGCCGCATACTACAAAGCACTGGAAGGACAAAATTAAATGAAAATTACAAGTGATACAGTTACAGAGTATTTACATGGATTTTACAGACCTGTAAATGAGTTTCTGAAAGTACTGAGAGAAGAAGGAGAAGCTAATGCAATTCCTATTATTCTCAAGGAAACAGAAAATTTCCTTAATATACTTTTAGAATTAAGAAAACCGAAGAAAATTTTAGAAATAGGAACAGCTATCGGATATTCTTCAATTTATTTTGCAACAATGTGCCCTGATGCGGAAATATATACCATAGAAAAGGGTGATGAGATGTACGAATGTGCATTGAATAACATTGCAAAAGCAGGAATGGAAGACAGGATACACGTTTATCACGGTGACGGGGAAGAACAGGTAAATGTCATTGCAGACGAAGGAATCAGTGATTTTGATTTCGTATTTATTGATGCTGCAAAAAGTCATTATAAACGCTTTTTTGATGCATCACTTAAAGTCTGCGAAAAAGACGCCCTTATTATATCAGATAACATCCTGCAGAGAGGAATGACAGCTGCAGATATTCTGGATGTTAACAGAAGAAACAGAACCAGAACAAAATATATGAAAAAATACTTGGAATATATAAATGATGATGAAAGATTTGACACTTCGTTTCTTAGCGCAGGAGACGGATTGGCATTAGTTATATATAGAGGAGAACATGAATAAAAATAATTTTGAACTGCTTGCACCTGCAGGCGATTTGGAAAAACTTAAAATAGCAATTATATACGGCGCAGATGCTGTATACTTTGGAGGGGAGATGTTCAGTTTAAGAGCAGGAGCAGGAAATCTGTCTTTTGAAGAAATGAAAGAAGGCATTGCTTTTGCCCATGAAAGAGGTAAACGCTGTTACCTTGCCATGAATATTTTTGCTCATAATGCGGATATTGAGCCGCTGACGGAGTATCTTAAAAAACTCTCAACTATTGATCTTGATGCATTTATTATTTCTGACCCGGGAATCGTTGATTTAGTTAAAGAAATCATTCCTGATGCAGAAATTCACTTAAGTACTCAGGCAAATATGACCAATTACCGTACTGCAAATTTCTGGTATAAGCTTGGTGTAAAACGTCTGGTACTTGCAAGAGAATTAACGTTTCCTGAAATTCGCCAGATAAGAGAGAATATTCCTGAAGATATGGAACTGGAATCTTTTGTACATGGAGCTATGTGCATTTCCTATTCCGGAAGATGTCTGCTCAGCAATTTTATGATTGAGCGTGATGCAAACCGTGGAATGTGTGCACATCCATGCAGATGGAAGTATTCTCTTGTAGAAGAAAAACGTCCGGGAGAGTATTTCCCTGTTGAGGAAGATGAAAGAGGAACTTACATACTGAACTCAAGAGATTTATGCATGATTGAACATATTCCGCAACTTATGGAGAACGGAATTATGTCTGCAAAAATTGAAGGTCGTATGAAGAGTATTTTCTACGTTGCTACAATCATCCATGCTTACAGACAGGCGATAGATGCTTATATGGAAGATCCTGATAACTACACATTCAACGAAGAATGGTTAAATGAAGTAAAAAAGGTAAGTCATAGGGAATTTACAACAGGATTTTATTTTGATCAGCCTACAAACAAGGATCAGAATTACCAGACAAGTGCATATACAAGAGATTATTCTTTTGTAGGTTTAATCAAGGACTATGATGAAACTACAGGATATGCAGTTGTAGAACAGAGAAATAAGATGACTGTTGGAGAAGAAATTGAAGTTTTCGGACCGGATATTTCCTTCTTTATTCAGAATTTAACAGAAATGTACGATTATGAAACAGGCGAAGCAGTTGAGTCTGCACCTCATCCACAGCAGATGTTACGTATTAAAATGGATAAGCCTGTTAAATCTTTCTATATGCTGCGTAAGAGAAAATAAGGAGTGTGATTATTTAATGACATCTGACGTCGGAAGTTTATCTTTAGAATTAACCATTATTTTAGTTTTATTCACAATGATTGTGAACGCTGTTGTTGTCTTAACAAACACTTCACTAAATGCAGTAAACAGAAGCATATTAAATCAGCAAATGGAGAAGGAACATCTTGCAAATGCGCTTGCAGCATTACTTGATACCCCTGGAGAATATCAGTTTGCCAACAGATTGCTGAATTATGTATCTTATACAGCCGGTTTAATTTTAATTCTGACTATTCCGGATAACAGAGTGATTAATGTTATAATCTATGTTGCAGTAGCATTAACTTTTTGCGAATATTTTGCAAGAAAGCTTGCGCAACAGCACAGTGAGAAAATTGCAGTCGGAATGGCAGGGGTGCAAAGATTTTTTGTTATGCTGCTTAAACCAGTTGTATTTATTCTTAATCTTGCTTCCAACATGTTGCTTATTCTGTTTAAACAGCAGATAAAGTTTGAATCCAGTGGATATTCTGAGGATCAGGTTATGTCCATCCTGGAAGAAGGCCAGCAGAGTGGACAGATTAAAGAAGAAGGCAAGAAGATGATTAACAGCATTTTCCAGTTTGATGATGAACTTGCATATGAAATTATGACGCCAAGAACCGATGTGTTCCTGATTGACATTAATGATCCTACAGAGGAATATATCGATCAGCTTATGGAACTGAGATATTCAAGAATCCCGGTATGTGAAGATGAAACAGATAATATTATCGGTATATTACATATCAAAGATTATCTGATTAAAGCAAGGGAAACCGGATTTGACAAAGTGGACATCCGTTCCATTCTGAGAAAACCGTATTTTGTTCCGGAGACAAAGAATATTGACTCTCTGTTTTTTGAATTGCAGATAGAAAAACAGCATATAGCAATTCTTATTGATGAATATGGTGGATTTAGCGGAATCGTAACTATGGAAGATATCATTGAGGAAATCGTCGGAGAAATCGATGATGAATATGATGAAGAAGAGCATATTATAGAAAAGATTGACGATAATAATTATAACGTAGATGGAAATGTAAATCTAAATGATCTGGATGAAGAACTGAATATTGATTTACAGTCTGAAAACAGTGAAACAATCGGAGGATTTCTTATTGATATTCTGGGAGAAATTCCGGAAGAGGGCGATGACAACAGAGAAGTACGTTTTGAGAACTTTATCTTTACTATACTTTCTGTAAAAGAACGTCGTATTGAGAGAATACACATAGAAATTTTACCTGAATTAACGGAAAACGAAGATGAAACAGACGAATAAACTTACAGTAGGAATATTAGCAAATGTTGATGCAGGAAAGACTACATTATCAGAATCAATTCTTTTCAAGAGAGGGACAACCCGGACTCTTGGAAGAGTTGATCATGGTAACGCTTTTCTGGATACTTATGAACAGGAAAAGGCCCGCGGAATTACTATATTTTCCAAGCAGGCCATTTTTTCGTTAGGCGATAAAGAATATACTCTTGTAGATACACCGGGACATACAGACTTTTCGGCGGAAACAGAAAGAACTTTACAGATTCTTGATTATGCGATTCTTGTAATAAGTGCAGGAGACGGAATTACGGGACCTGTACGAACACTCTGGAAATTGCTGGATCGTTATGATGTTCCCGTTTTTATTTTTGTAAACAAAATGGATCTCATTACAGCAGATCTTGATAAGACTATGCATATGTTGCAAAGTGAATTGAGTGAAAACTGTATTCTCTTTGAAAAAGAGGATGAGATTTTTTATGAAAAAATAGCATTAGCGGAAGAAGAACTTCTGGATATTTTTCTTGATGGAGGAAAACCGGAGTATGGCGAAATTATAAGGTTAATCAGAGAAAGAAAAGTTTTTCCGTGTTATAGCGGTGCAGCACTTAAGATGCAGGGAATTGATGAGTTTCTTGAAGGCTTTCAGCGTTATACCGGAGCATCAGAGTATCCTGAAGAGTTTGGTGCCAAGGTATATAAGATTTTTCGTGATAACCAGGGTACAAGGCTCACTGCAATGAAAATTACAGGTGGAAGTCTCAAAGTGCGTTCATTAGTTGGTGAAGAAAAAGTTAATCAGATAAGAATTTACAATGGAACTAAATACGAAATTACAGATGAAGCTTTTGCAGGAACAATATGTACAGTCACAGGACTTGATAAAACGTATAGTAATCAGGGGCTTGGCTTTGAGACGGATGGAATGAAACCGGTTCTTGATACGGTACTTACCTATCAGATGATTTTACCGGAAGGAACAGATGTACATAAGACTTATAAACAGTTTGAACTTCTTAATGAAGAACTTCCTGAACTTCATATTTTATGGGATGAAAATAAAAATCAGATACAGGTTCAGATGATGGGAGATATGCAGAAAGAAATACTGCAGGATATGATATTATCCAGGTTCAATATGGAAATTTCCTTTGGTAAAGAAGAAATACTCTATCGTGAAACTATTAGTAATACGGTGGAAGGTGTAGGACATTTTGAGCCACTACGCCATTATGCCGAAGTCCATCTGATTTTATCACCGCTTCCGGAAGGGGCGGGAATGATTTTTGAAACGCGATGCAGTGAGGATTTACTGGATAAGAACTGGCAACGACTTATTATGACACATCTTCTTGAAAAGGAGCATAGAGGTGTTCTTACAGGCTCTCCTATTACAGATATGAGAATCACAATCGGTGCAGGAAAAGCCCATGTAAAACATACAGAAGGCGGAGACTTCAGGCAGGCAACTTATCGGGCGGTAAGACAGGGACTTTGCAAAGCAAACTCCGTTCTGCTGGAACCTTATTATGATTTCAGACTTGAAGTTCCTACCGACATGATCGGAAGAGGGATGACTGACATTGAAAAGATGGCAGGTAAACATAATCCGCCGGAAATCACAGGAAACAGAGCAGTGCTTACTGGAAAAGCACCGGTTTCTACAATGAATGGATATCATCAGGAAGTTGTTTCCTATACTCGCGGAGAAGGCAGTCTTTTTTGTATTCCCGGAGGCTATATGCCTTGTCATAATGCAGAGGAGGTTATAAAAGAAATCGGATATAATCCTGAAATGGATATGGAAAATCAGTCAGGTTCCGTATTCTGTTCACATGGAGGAGGCGTATATGTACCATGGAACGAAGTGGAAAAGTATATGCATGTTGAAAGTTGTCTTTTATCAAAAAAAGAAAAGAGCAACAATTCAGGAAGAAGTACATCTTCACGTAATTATACCGATGCTGAACTTGCAGAAATCTTTTTGAAAACTTATGGCGTAAGTAAGAGAGATAAAGAAAGACATAGAAAAAGTGCAAGAGTTGTGAGACCTGAATATCATACCGGCAGTAAATCCATAAGCATTCATAACAACACACAGGCAGAGGAAATTCTTCTGATTGACGGATACAATATGATTTTCTCATGGGAAGAACTGAAAGAAATGTCAGAATTAAACCTTGAAGCTGCAAGAGATTTGCTCATCGATATATTACAGAATTATCAGGGGTACAGTGGAAAAAATATGATTGTTGTGTTTGACGCCTATAAGCAGATCGGATCAATGACAAAGACAGAGACACTGCATAACCTTAATGTAGTATATACAAAAGAAGGCCAGACGGCAGATCAGTATATTGAAAAATATGTTCTTGAGAATGTAAAGAAAAAACGTATTACTGTTGCTACTTCTGACGGACTTGAACAGATGATGATTTTCGGACAGGGGGCACTCAGAATGCCGGCAAGGGAACTGAGAGAAAAAGTTATTGCAGCAAATCAGGAGTTAAGAAACAGATATATCGGTAAAGAGTTTTAAGGGGAATAAGTATGTATAGAGTGTTTATTGTTGAAGATGATACGGGAATTGCAGAAGCAATAAAAATACAGGCGGAAATGTGGGATTACAAAGTGAAGATTGCTCAGAGCTTTCGTGATATTCTTAGTGAGTTTATGAGTTTTCAGCCACATATTGTTCTGATGGATATTGGACTTCCGTTTTTTAACGGTTTTCACTGGTGTAATGAAATAAGAAAAATTTCCAAGGTGCCTATTATCTTTATTTCTTCTGCGTCAGATAATATGAATATCGTAATGGCAATGAATATGGGTGGCGATGATTTTATCGTAAAGCCTTTTGACCAGAACGTGCTTATGGCAAAGATTCAGGCTCTTCTTAGAAGAACATATGACTTCGGACAGGATTCCCCTGTTCTTGAACACAGAGGAGCTTTCCTTAATACAGGGGATAACACTCTGACTTATGAAGATGAGAAGATTACCCTGACAAAGAATGAGTATCGAATTATGCTATGTCTCCTTCAGAATAAAGGAAAGGTTGTAAGCCGGGAAAAGCTTATGGAAAGCCTTTGGGAAACCGACAGCTTTATTGATGAAAACACTTTGACGGTAAATGTAAACAGGCTTCGTAAGAAGCTTGACAGTACAGGTCTTGATGGATTTATCACTACAAAGTTCGGTGTAGGCTATATTGTAGAATAGAAGAGGTAAAAAGTGTTAAAAGAGTATTTTAAAGAAAAATGGAGGCTTATGCTTTTAATGATTTTCATATTTCTTATCTTTTTTATTTCTTTTTTACTGTATCATCTGCCATTAAATGCAGTACTTTATCCTTTAGTGCTGTGTCTGTGCCTTACCATGATCTATTTCGCTGTGGATTTCTATAAGGTAAAAATCAGATATAATTATCTTGAGAAGCTTTCCAGGGTTACAGAAGATATAGAAAAGAGGATTCCGGAGCCGGGAAGTTCTATAGAAAAGGCATACATGGATATTCTTTCACGTATGGAAGAAGAAAAGAAAAAACGTGAAACTTTCTCAGAAGAAAGATATCAGGATATGATTGATTACTATACCTTATGGGCCCATCAGATAAAAACACCAATTGCTGCCATGAAGCTTACTCTTCAGAATGAAGACAGCAACCTTGCAAGACAGCTTTCAGCAAATCTTTTCCGTATTGAACAGTATGTTGAGATGGTTTTAGCCTATCTCAGACTGGATTCAGCCTCAAAAGATTACGTGTTTAAGGATTATGATGTAGACAAGATGATTCGGAGCACAGTAAAAAAGTTCTCTTCAGAATTTATCCTGAGAAAGCTGGCATTAGAATACAGGGCAGTAAACTACACGATGATTGTAGACGAAAAATGGTTCTGTTTTGTTCTGGAACAGATTATCTCAAATGCTCTTAAGTATACGGTAAAGGGCTCTATCCGTATTTATATGGAAGATAAAGATACTCTCTGTATAGCAGATACAGGAATAGGTATAAGGCCGGAGGATCTTCCGAGAGTATTTGAACGGGGATATACAGGATATAACGGAAGAATTGATAAAAAAGCAAGTGGAATAGGACTATATCTTTCTAAGGAAATATGCAGGAATCTTGGGATTGATATTTCCATAGATTCTAAGCTTGAAGAGGGAACAGTAGTAAAACTTAACCTTAAACGCTATGAAGTGGTAAAAGAATAGACTTCTTACAAAATTGTAAGATTTGACCGGGGAAATGTAAGCCGATTCTATGGTGATGCATTTCCCTTTTTTATACAATAAGGGTACAGAAGAGATCAGGAGGATTAAAAATGAGTATTTTAGAAGTAAAAGGACTAAGAAAAGTCTATTCAAATATGCTTGGCGGAAATAAAGTCGAAGCAT
>RCNI01000304.1_pt1 | contig 32219 bp, 39 predicted proteins | sample 2041151 | NCBI WGS metagenome assembly RCNI01 (sample SAMN09708214, study PRJNA481090) | feces metagenome | isolation source: feces | place: Antarctica: Albino Rookery
AAAACTTCTTTGGAAAAATGAAGAATGAAATGTTTTATGGATTTGAAAATACATTCAAATCATTAGAAGAATTAAAACAAGCTATGGTAGATTATATTGAATACTATAATAATTCTAGAATTACAGTAAAAGAAAAAGACTTAACTCCTGTACAAATTAGGAATCAAGCCTTACATTTAATTTATTTTTGTCCAACAAAGTCGGTTCACTATATTCAAATGCACTTTTTATTTATTCTCTTCTTTTTTTACTTGTAATTCAATACGATATGGTAATTGATATAACTCAATACCTGCTGCTTGCAACATTCTTTTACTTGCAATCGTTGAATCCGTACATGCATATTTATCTGACTCATATACAATACGTTTTATTCCACTTTGAATAATTGCTTTTGCACACTCATTACATGGAAATAAAGAAACATAAATACTACATCCTCGTAAATCATGTTTACTATTTAAAATTGCATTTAATTCCGCATGAACGACATATGGATATTTTGTTTCTCCATAATCGCCTTCACGATCCCATGGAAACTCATCATCACTACATCCATTTGGAAAACCATTATATCCAATACTTACAACACGATGCTCATTGCTTACAATCACTGCACCCACCTGTGTGTTTGGATCTTTGCTTCGCTTCGCACTCAAATGTGCAAGCCCCATAAAATATTCATCCCAATTTAATACATCTTTTCTTTTCATATACTTACTCCGTTCTATATTGCTTATTATAACATGATTCTAGATATTTCGCATAAGAATCCATTGGGGTATTTCTATATACCTCAAGTATACTTTGATCAATATTTTTATTAATTGGTGTTACATTATGTGTCTGAATACCTAATACAATCATCAAAATAGCAAATAAAATACATGCATATTTTCCATGCTTTTGAAATTGAGGAAATCGTTCACTTTTTAATACCCACATTGAATATAAAACTCCAAAAATAGCTCCTCCAAGATGCCCAAAAATTGACATACCTGGTAATGCAAAAGTAAAAAACATATACATAATAACTTTTAATATTGCCCATTTTACAATTGGTATTTTATACGTACCATTTTCTAAACATGCGAAAATATATGCCATACCAATTCCCCAAATCATAGCACCTGCTCCAAAAGCAATTGTATTCTGATTTGCAATCAACATACTTAAATATCCAAAAAAGCTTGATCCAATAGCTAATAACACATACTGCTTTTTATTAAATAATGATTCTGATAACTTAGCAATTTGATATAAAGAATACATCATAAATAAAAATGAAAACAAATCATGATGAACAAATCCTGCAGTAATCAAGCGAAAATATTCCTTTGCCGCTATAATATTTAATTTATAATATGCTCCAACTGAGATAAGTCCACTCACATTATTTTTTGCTAAAAATTGCATTATCAATACAAGACACATAAAAATTGAAAATATACCTATAAGTCCTATCGTTGCTCTAGGACGTAAATGCTTCTTAGTTTCCTCAATCATACGTACTTGTTGTCTTTGCTGAGCTTCTTCAATCTCTTTTGTTAAATCTGCGACTTCCTGATCTTTATTTTCAACATCATGCATAACATCAATTAAATGTGGAAATTGTTCTAGCAAAGAAGGATAGCTTATTTTATTAGGGAATATATGCACTAATTTCATAAAAGTATTTTCTAAAGAAAAACTCGATGGAGTTGTATCTAAAATTAATAATCTTCCTTCTCTTTGAATTAGATCTAAAATCATTCGATGAACCTGTCTCATATAACTGATTGATTCCACAACATTTTCAATCGGTTTACTACATATTCGTACAACTGGATAATTTTTATTTTTCTTATTTGCTAACCATATATCATCTTCATATTGTTTTACTCTAATTATTTGATAATCATACATCGTTACTAAGTAATGCACTACTTGAAATGCATAAATATCATATTTGGAAAATCCCATTTTATTACCTCTGTTCATTACGTAATTCTTCTAAAATATCTTGAAATTGTTTTGGCAATTCTGCTTCAACTGTGATTTTTTCATGTGTTGTTGGATGAACAAATGTTAACTGATGCGCATGTAATAATTGTCCATTTGTTTGCATTGTCTTACGATAAGAATATTTTTCATCACCAGCAACAGGATGTCCAATATATTGCATATGAACACGTATTTGATGTGTTCTTCCTGTCTCTAATCGACACTCTACTAATGTATAATTTTTAAAACGTTCGATTACTTTAAAGTGTGTACGTGCATCTTTAGAATTTGTAGCTGTTACTGCCATTTTTTGGCGATCGTTCACATCTCTTCCAATAGGCGCATCAATAGTACCAAAATCATGTTCAATCACACCATGAACTAATGCATAATATAAACGATTTACCGTTTTATCTTGCAACTGTTTGCTTAATTCTACATGAGCTTTATCATTTTTTGCAACAATCAATAAACCAGTTGTATCTTTATCAATACGATGGACAATTCCAGGTCTTAATACCCCATTAATCCCTGATAAATCTTTACAATGGTATAATAATCCATTGACTAATGTTCCTGTTAAATTTCCAACTGCTGGATGCACTACGATTCCTTTTGGTTTATTGATAACAATAACATCACTATCTTCATAACGAATATCTAAATCCATCTTTTCCGGTTTTGCCTCTGTTTCTATTTCATTATCAAATTCTGCACGAATATGATCTGATGGTTTCACCTTATAGTTTGCTTTAACTGCTTTATCATTTACAAAAATCAATTTATCCTGTAACAATTGTTGAATACGACTACGTGATAAATCTTCTTCCTTTTCTACTAAATACTTATCAATTCGAATAATTTTTTCATCATCTGCTACTATGATATCTATTTTTCGCATGTTGATCCACCTCCATAATACTGTTCAAAAAATACAGAAACTAAAATTAAAAATACGCCAATACATAAAGCCATGTCTGCAACATTAAATACTGGAAAATCATAGCCAAAAATAATAAAATCTAAGAAATCTCTGACATAATGAAAAGCTGTACGATCAATAAAGTTTCCAATCGTTCCTGCCATCATCAATACTAATCCGTATTGCGTTAAATAATCATGCTTCTCCGTATTTCGATAAAAATAAATCATTAAAATAATTGCGATAATAGTAATTACAAAAAAGAATCCTAATTTCCCATCAAACATACTCCAAGCTGCACCAGTGTTATGAAGATATGTAATTCTAAAGAAATTTGGAATTATAGTAATGCTATCACCTAGCATCATATTAAAATCTATAGCCCATTTCGTAATTTGGTCTGCAAATAGAATACTGATAAATAATAGTATTTGTTTAAAGTTCATAGCAATCACCTTTCCTATAAATCAAAAATCATAGTTATTATATCAAGATTATGGCCTGTATACAAACGCAACCTATGACTTTTCATAAAAAAACATGTATGCTTTTCATACACGTTCATATCTTATTTGTTGGTACTACCAAAACCACCATTACGCTTTGTATCCACATCATCATCTTCTGTAATACCAAATGGTAAAAAAATTCCTTGCATAAAACCTTCCCCCTGTTTCATTTCTAGAATTTTATTTTCATTTGAATCATTTGTGACCTTAGCAAAAATATGACCTTCATTGTCTGAATAGAAATAATCACTATCAATAATACCAACTGTATTATTTAATTGTATACGATATTTAAAACCTAAAGAACTTCTTGGATATAATGACAATACCCATCCATTCTGCATTTCTGCACGTATTCCCGTTGGAATTTTAATTGTTTCATTTGGACGTAATACAAAGTTTAGTGGTGAATAAAAATCATATCCTGCAGATCCTTGCGTAGCTCTTTTAGGCAGTTGAATAGCATCATATATCGCTTTTAAATCTCCACACTCTGTAAAAGTATCTTTCCATGCAGATGCAAACTGTTCAAAACTTACTTTATAAAATTTTGCAATACGATTCATAATGAAATCTCCTTAGCATTTAACTTCTATTTGCTTTTCATTCGCATAACTTAATAACGCTTGTGCAATTTGATCAGGACAAGATGTTTTCTTTGCACCACATCTTACACCTTGAAAAGATGCAACAACTTCATCGATTGTTTTATTTTCTAAGATTCTAGAAATCCCTAACAAATTTCCAGGACATCCTCCAACAATGGTAACTTTTTTTACAACATTACCATCCATTTCAAATGTCATACTCTGTGAGCAAACTCCTTTTGGTTTATACACGAATTTCTCCATACTTCCAACTCTCCTCACTGAATTCTTTTTAATACTTGCTTTGCAATATATGCTATACATAAACCTGTTGGTATCCCTAATAAAATCAAAACAGGTAAGATCGCTTGCATAAAAAACTGTTGATAAATGAAAGTTACTGCAATTACCTGTCCAACTGCATGAAAGCAACTTCCTGCAACACTTACTCCATAAATACTCATCGGCGTATACCTTTTAGCTAAAGCACATGCAAATGAACTTAATAAAATACCACATAAAGATAACCAAAACCCAGTTCCAAAAAGGACACCGCGTATTAATGAAGCTAAGCAAACTCGCATTAAATTAACTTCTAGCATTACTTTGAATCCAAACATATACAAAGCAACCAACCCTACAATGTTCGCAAATCCTAATTTGAATCCTGGTACAAATATTGGAATTGGAATCATTGCTTCTATCATATGAAACATAATGCTAATCGCAACAAGCATCGTTATCATTGTCATTCTTTTTGTCTTTGTCATTACTGTATTACCGTATCCACTTCATCTTCAAAATTGCCACTTGACTTAATTTCTACAACGATATTATTAGGTAAGCAAACAATTGGACGATTACTTTCTGAGACCCATCCTTGGATAGAACATAAATGATTTGGTGATGTTTCTTTTTCAACACGTACCTTATGATCTTTTATTTCTACAGTAACAGGTCCTAGTGTTCCTTTCACTTTATACACATGATCAATATCAAGCCTCTCTCTTAATATCTCCTGATCTTTAAAACTGACAACAACTTCCTTTGCTTTATCTTTTTCTTGATAAGCACTCCATACAAGAGGAACATAAAATAAAACTGAACAAGCTACAACAATACAAATAAAAATTTTATCAGCTCGATTCATCTACATCCCTCCATACTTGTCTTATTATACTTAAAACTAAAATTTTTACAATAAAAAAAAGTGAAATTTCACTTTTCTTTTAAATGCATATAGGCATCTTTAACTGCTTCTATAAAACCATCGATACGAATTGTACAACCCGTTAATACATCTGTATTTTTTGGTTTTCCTTCTTCATTTAATTGAATAGAATCTATTCCATGTTCCACAATATAATTCTCTAAAAAACGAATTTGTTCATCCCATTCTTTACCAATTCTACTTGCTATCTTCATATGATAAGCATCACCTAAGTCTTTTTTTGTTTCTTTCTTATCTTTAATTGTTTCATCTAAATATACTTTTGTAAGTTGATCATCTACAACCTGAATCTTAGCCGTTATTTTTTCTCCATTTTCATTTTGAAATACACCATTTCCTATTTTTTCAACATGTTTACTACACCCTGATAAAATTATAAAAATACAAATAATCCACAATTTTATATTCATACTCTCAAATCCTTTCTTATGATTAGTATAATAAACATTTTCTTCTTTATGCATAAAAAAAATGATATCTTTCGATACCATTTTTATAAATTCATCTTATTTATCAGCGTCAACTTTTGCAGCGTTAGCAGCTTCCATCATACTTGTTAAGTTGATTGTGCATCCAGCTAATACATCATCATTTTTAGCTTTACCTTCTGCTGTTAATTCAACTTTATCTAATCCATTTTTCACAATGTAATCTTCTAAGAATTTTACTTGTTCGTCCCATTCTTTTTTGATTTTACTTGCACCGGCATTTTTCATTCCATATTTAGATCCTAATTCTTTTTTAGATTTTCCATCTTTAATTTCATCTAATGAAATTGATACAACTTTATCACCCTGTAATTCGATTTCGGCAGTTGCATAATCTCCTTTATCATTTTTTGCAGATTCTCCAGTTCCTTTTACTGATTCTTCTGTTTTTCCACATGCAGCTAACATCAATACTGCAGCTAATAAAACTGTCAATTTTTTCATTTAATTTTCTCCTTTATTAGTAATATATATTTCCGTATTTAAACTTCTTTATATTACTTCATCATTTTAACAAATACACAAACGCTTAGCAACAGTTTTATATATTTTTTTCATTTAAAACTCCATGATTGCATTCACAGCTTTTTTCCATCCATTCAAGTGCTGTATACGTGAAGTTTCCTCCATTGATGGTTGAAATGTGCGTGCAATTTGAAATTGTTCTTTAATCTCTCCTTTTGACTTCCAAAATCCTACTGCAAGTCCAGCTAAATAAGCAGCTCCAAGAGCTGTAGTTTCGCTTATATTGGAGCGTACGACCTCTGTATTTAATATATCGCTTTGAAACTGTAACAAAAAATTATTCTTACTTGCTCCACCATCGACTAGCATTTTTTCAATTTTCAATCCACTATCTTCTTGCATTGCAAATACAACATCACTTGTTTGATATGCCAAAGATTCTACGGTTGCACGTATAATATGGTTTTGCGTTGTTCCCCTAGTAAGCCCTAAAATTCCACCTTTTACTTTTGGTTTCCAATAAGGAGCCCCTAATCCAGTAAATGATGGAACAACATATACTCCTTCACAACTAGATATACTCATTGCTCTTTGTTCGCTTTCTGAACTCTTCGATATAATTGATAAACTATCACGCAACCATTGAATCGCTGCTCCAGCAACAAAAACACTACCTTCTAATATATAATCGCATATCCCATTAATTCTCCAACCAACACAAGTCACTAGTCCATTACGTGAATGAATAATTTTATCTTTTGTATTCATCAAAAGGAAACATCCAGTTCCATAAGTGTTTTTTACATTTCCAGCTTCAAAACATGTTTGACCAAATAATGCAGCCTGCTGATCACCTACAAGCGATGCAATTGGAATTGGATGATCAAACAATCCCTCTGTATATCCATAAACCTCACTTGTATCTCTTATTTCGGGTAACATACAACGAGGTACATTCCACAATGTCAACAATTCATCATCATATTCTAATGTTTTTAAATTCATCAACATCGTTCTTGATACATTAGACACATCACTCATATGTTTTTTTCCGTTTGTCATTTTCCATAATAACCATGTATCCATTGTTCCAAACAATAATTCTCCATTTTCTGCTCGTTTTTGTGCTCCATCTACATGATCTAAAATATATCGAATTTTACTCGCTGAAAAATATGGATCTAAAAGTAATCCTGTTTTTTCTTTAATTTTATCTTCAAACCCTCTTTTTTTTAAATCCTCACAATAAGAATTACTCTGTCTTGATTGCCATACAATCGCATTATAGATTGGCATTCCTGTCTCTTTATCCCATACAACCGTTGTTTCCCTTTGATTCGTTATTCCAATACCTACAACTTGAGAATCTTTAATTCCAGTTTTAGCTAAAACTTCAAACATCACTCCAACGCAACTAGCCCATATATCATTTGCATTTTGTTCTACCCATCCTGGTTGTGGATAATAATTGTCTAATTCTTTTTGTGCTATTCCTATAATATTACTCTCATGATCAAAAAGAATAGCTCTTGTACTTGTTGTTCCTTGATCAATTGCAAGAATATATTTTTGCATAAAATCCCTCCTGCTCTTTTTCTTATTATAGCATTTATAAACCTTCTTTACTATACAAAAAAGTGCCTATAAAAGGCACTAAATACTATCTTTACGTAACGTATCTATTACATTATGTTGTTCTATTTTTCTAAGAGCCATCCACATAATACAAGTTACTAAAAGACATAGAATAAGCATTGTAATTCCTATTCCAATCCATGGAATATAGATTTGATTTTCAAATGAAGTCGCAAACATTTTAGATAACAAAACTGCAACTATAATAGAAATTATTCCTCCATAAACACATGTCTTCACACTATAAAATAATCCCTCGTACAGTATCATTCGATGTAATTGCTTTCTTGTAGTACCCATACAATTCAACATAGCAAATTCCCTCGCCTTTAATTAAACACTTGTAAAAACAATATTGATAACATTCGTACAAGCAATTAAAATTAACATTCCAACAAAACCACAAAGTCCAAATATGAATAGGCTTGATTGCTCTTTCATTCTTCTATTATTTTTAGCAATATTATTGATAAAAACATCTTCTAATTTCAATTGTTCTAATTCTTTTTCTAATTGTCCATACTGTTGACTTTTATAACATACTTCAATGTTTTCAAAAATACTTCCTTCTTTTTGTTTTTGATTATAAATCATTTTATTTACAGTTTGAAAAGGAGCAATTAAATAAACTACATCATTTGTTTCACACACCTTGAATGCAGGCTCTATCATCGTATTTTTCATAATATAAATTTGTGATGACAACGCCTTATGTTCCTCGTAATTTTTATGTTGAAAATATATCTTAAAATTCTTCATTTTATTATGATTCATCCACATTATTTTACGAATTCGATCTTCAATTTTTATAGGACGATTAACCAAAATATATCCATTCTTCTTTTTCAATTCATCAATAGATATCCCTAGCTCTTTACAATAAAGTAATAATTCTTGATCTTGTACACCAACCACTCTAAGATTATTCAATTGAATTTGATCCAATAGACCATTTTTTGATAAATTTTCCAATACATCTTTTCCTTCATCACTAATAAATTGTTCCCAATGTATCGTATAATTTGCGGTTAAAAACATATGCATTTCATCAGCATAAGAAACTTGTTTATACCTTTCTAAAATTATAATAAGTATACTAAAAAAGCCATACTTACGTCTATAAAGATACGAAGTATGACAATTTTGTCACTTATTATGATTTTCCTAATAAAATAATATCATGATTCGAAATATAACGATACATGAAAAAAGCTACGATTGCTGCTACTGATTCTGCAATGATAAAACTAAACCATATTCCATATAATCCAAATGAACCTGATAGTATATAAGATAATGGTAAAGTAATTACACATTGTCTTAATAAAAATATGCATAATGCATGAAAACCTAATCCCATTGCTTGGAAAAGCGTTGGAAAAACAAATCCAAAAGCTGCAGGTATGAAACTAATTGCAATAATACGTAATGCTGGCACACCAATAATTAACATCGCATCATTGGCTTCAAATAACAATAACAATTGTTTTGGAATTCCTTCAAATAATCCAAAACCAATAAGCATAATAACGCTTGCTACCATTAGAGAATATTTTAAAGTCTCATGCAAACGCTTTGAATATTTTGCTCCGTAGTTATAACCTAAAATTGGCATAGCTCCTTGAGATAATCCACTTGTTGGCATAAAAACAAATGTCTGTAATTTAAAGAAAACACCAAATACTGCAACTGCAGCATTTGAAAACTGAATTAAGATGGTATTCAACCCCATTACTAATACACTGTTTAAAGCATTCATACAAGCATTAGGAATTCCTACTGATAATATCCGTTTTATACAAGTAAAGCTAAAGTGAAAATGTTTAAAATCAACTTGTACATCATGTTCTTGACTCAATAAAACATAAAATGATAAACACATTGAAAATATTTGTGCTGTTACTGTAGCAATCGCAGCGCCCTTAACTCCCATTGCTGGAAAACCAAACAATCCAAAAATTAAAATTGGATCTAGTATAATATTACTAATTGCTCCTACTGCTTGAATTGCCATTGGAAAAATCATTTTTCCTGTAGATTGAAATACTTTTTCAATACAAATGTGAAATAATATACCAAAACTAAAAATTACACATATATATGTATAACTGCAACTTTGTTGATAAATCGTAGCATCATTTGTGAACATATGAAAGAAAGTAGGTATGGTAATATATCCAAATATCAAAAATAAAACATATCCAAAAAACGATAATAAAAGCCCATGTAAAACAGCACTATTCGCCTCTTTTTGTTGATGTTCGCCTAATTTTCTTGCAATATAAGAATTTACCCCTACTCCAATTCCTACCGATACTGCAATAATTAATGATTGTATTGGAAACGCTAAAGAAACCGCCGTTAACGCATCCTCTCCAAGTTTTGCAACAAACATACTATCGACAATATTATAAAGTGATTGGATCAACATACTAATCATTGGTGGTATTGACATTGAAATTAGCAAAGGAAACACTGGTTTTACTCCCATTTTATTTTTTTCCATAAGCCCTCCTTTTCAATAGAAAACCTCCATTCGTCTGATTTGGTAACATAAAATCAGCAAAAATGGAGGTTAAAAACCTATCGTTCATCTTATATATTACAATACTCCTTTTTATTAAGCAATATTTTCTTTTATAATCTTACTTAATAAACAAATACCTTCTTCCATACAATCCTCTTCAATTGCAGCAAAAGACAACATTAATTTTTTATTATCTGTAATGGTACATGCAATTTGTTCTCTTTTTAAGCTTTTAGTTAGTCGTATAATATCCATTTCTTTAAAATCTAATATAAATTGTAACGATGCTTCTTCTAATATATATGGTATGTCAGAAAAATATCTATTCATAAGTACTTCCATCTTTCGACATTTCTTTTCATACTTCTTAGTTAATCGTTTTACATGTCTTTCTAAGTGCCCATCCATCATATAACGAGCAAGTGCTAATTGTTCTATTTTACTAGAAGTTGGAGCATACTCATCTTTAACATTCTTATATATATTAGACATTTCTTTTGTTAAAACCAAATAGCTAATACGTAATGAAGGTAACAACAATCGTGAAAAAGACCCAATATAAAATACATGTTCTCCCATATCAAATCCTTGCATAGCACTTTTTACTTTACTAACATACCGAAGCTCTCCATTGTGATCGTCTTCAATAATATAACTATTTGTTTCTTTTGCCCATTGAATCAATTCTACTTTTTTTTGTTTTGATAACGGTTGATGATATTTCCCTTGCGAACCTGCATTAATATATAGTAAGCGAATTTTTTTCTCTTTTAATTCACGAATAGATACTCCGTCTTCATACAATGTTAAATTTGATATTTTAAAATCATAATCTTTAAATACTTTTCTAGCTTGCACATAACTTTCTTCTTCCATACCGACATGTAACGAATGCGGTAATAGCCCGCATAATATATAAAGCAACGACTGAAAACTAGCCCCTACAATAATGTCATCCACATTACATAAAACCCCACGGACGGAGTATGCATATTGCTGTAAAGCTGTTCGTAATGTCAATTCTCCTTGAGCATTTCCATATGTCGTAATTTCTGAATAATTTTCTAAGACTTCTTTAATATATTTTTTCCATAATCTACAATCAAACATATGTACATCAATATTTTCACTACGAAAATCGAATCGAATTGTCTCTTCTATAATTTTCGCTGGTTCTCGCAATTCATTTCTAATTTTTATTTGTTCTTTATCTGCATCAACAAAATATCCAGACTGTGGTTTTGAAATTATATATCCTTCATCAACAAGTTTTTCATATGCTTTTTCAATACTAGTTTTTGATACTTTAAAAAGTTTCTCACTTTTTCGTATACTTGGCAGTTTTTCTCCTTTTATTAAATATCCCTTTTCAATATCTTCTTTTAATTTCTCATATACTTGTACATATAACAAATTTCTAGATTCTTTTACAAATGTGCTTGTTTTGATTTCCATATCATCACCGTCATAAGTATATCATAAATTGTATATTCTAGTTTTACGATATTTTTTTATGGTGCTTAAAACAATTTTTTTCATGATGATTCATAACGCCGATTGCTTCTAAATAGGATTGCATAATAGTACTTCCTACAAAAGTCATCCCTCTTTGTTTTAAATCACTTGATACTTCATCTGATAATTTTGATGTAGTTGGTGCTACATCTCCATTTAAATATAAGACTTTATGTTGGGTGAAATGCCATATATAATTTGAAAACGAACCATATTCTTCTTGGATTTTTATAAATACTTTTGCATTTACAACGCTTGCTTTAATTTTTCGTCGATTTCGAATAATTCCTTTATTTTTCATAAGTTCCTCTATTTTAATATCATTGTAATGAGAAATTTTTTCTACATCAAAGGAATCAAATGCTTTACGAAAATTTTGTCGTTTCTTTAAAATAGTAATCCATGACAGACCTGCTTGAAATTGTTCTAAAATTAATAGCTCAAATAATTTATGATCATCATAGACAGGAATCCCCCATTCATGATCATGATATTGTATATAAATTTCTTCATCGTTTACCCAACTACAACGCATTACCATATTTACCACCTCGAAAATCATGAAAGCAGCCACATCGTGACTGCTTTGCTCTTTTATTTTAGTCTAAACTTACATACTTACAATTTTAAGGTTTAACCTTACAACAATTACCATCAGGTCCAGGTGTATTATTTAAATAATCTGCAATGGCTTGTTTTACATCTGGTTTACTTGGTCTACATGTTCCAACAACTGTTACTTCACCATTTACTAATGCTTCAGCAAGACCACTACATCCAGCATATCCACAACTACCACAATTATAATTTGGTAGCATACTAGTTACTTTTTCAACACGCTCATCTGCTTCGACACTTAAAAATTTATCAGCAATACCAAGACCTAATCCAAGAATTGCTCCTAATACTAACATCATTACAAATGCTGTTAACATAATGTCGCATCCCCTTTCCTATCTATCATGTGATGGGTTATTACAACATGATAAATCATGACACCCCTCACATTGTGATTTCAAATTTTCGCATCCTTTAGGCAATGGTGTTTTATGATTTAAATAAAATACAAATGCATAAATCCCACCTAATAATGCTAGATATATAACTGCCGTTACCATATTTATACCAATCCTAATAATCCACTAAATGCAAGTGCCATAATTCCTGCAACAATTAATGCAATTGGATTACCTTTCCAAGATGGTAGAGTTTCACATGCTTCTAAACGTTCACGAATAGTAGAGAAAATATAGATAACTAATGTAAATCCTAATGGAATTGCAGTAGAATATACTAACATTTCTGAGAACGTAAATTCATTAATAATATTATTTAATGTAACATTTAAAACAACGCAGTTTGTAGTAATCAATGGTAAATAAACACCTAAAGCTTTATAAAGTGAAGGACTTGATTTTTTGATAATCATTTCAACTAATTGAACTAATGCAGCAATTACTAAAATAAATGTAATCAAATCCATGTACTCTAATTTTAATGGAACCAATACTACATAATATAAACCATAGGTTACAAGAGATGCAGCAACAATTACAAATGTAACTGCAAGTCCCATTCCTAATGCAGAACTACTTTTCTTAGATACCCCCATAAATGGACACATACCTAAGAACTGATTTAAGATAACGTTATTAATTAAAACAAACGTTACAAACATGACGAATAAATGACTCCAATCCATAAACTATTTCGCCTCCTTCTGCATTGCTTTTTCTTTCTTTTCTTTATGTGCCTTATATGCAGCAAGACCTGCTGCTAAACATGCAAAGGTACAGAATGCACCAAATGGTTGTGAAAAAATAGAAATAATAAAATCTTCTGGAAGAATTCGAATACTAAAAATATTCTGAGCTGCATTAAACGGATTGTCAAAAGATAAAACACCTGTTGCTAAAATCTGACGAATACTTGACATAACTACGATAGATAATGTGTATCCAAGTCCCATTCCTAAACCATCTAAAGCAGAATCTAACACACCATTCTTACTAGCAAATGCTTCAGCACGACCAAGAATAATACAGTTTACAACAATTAATGGAATGAATACTCCAAGTGCAGTATCCAAACTTGGTGCATACGCCTTAATCAACATCTGTATAACCTTAACTAAAGTAGCGATAACTACAATATATACTGGAATACGAATTTCTGATGGTGTTATATTACGAATTAATGAAATGATGACATTTGACATAATTAATACTGCAATAACCGCTACCCCCATACCAATCGCATTATTCAGTGATGTTGTAATTGCAAGCGTTGAACATAATCCAAGATATAATGAGAATACAGGATTTTCACGGATGAAACCTGCAGTAAAATTCTCTTTACGATTCATTCTTCATCCACCTCCTATTTTAAATTTTCAGCTTGGTACTTAGCTGCTTCCATAATACCTTCGATAACTGGCTTACTAGATTTTGTAGCACCAGTAATCGTATCATCTAAAATTTCATTACTTGTTGCATCTTTTCCTAATAAACTATCATGGAATGGTTTTTCCGTAACTTTACTTCCTAAACCTTTTGTATCTCCATTTGAAATAGCCACATAATCAACGACTTTTCCGTTTTGATCAAGTGCAACTAAGAAAGTTGTACCTTCACTATAACCAGCAACTTTCATTTTATAAACATATCCTTTGCCTTCAACTTTAAAGATTTTTAAAATTGTTTTTGAAACATTTTCTTTTTCTACTTTAAACGCTTCATCAGGCAAATCATAAATAACTTTTAATGTTTCTCGTTCAGCTTTCAGTGCATTTTCTGCGATAACTGGAGCTGTAACACTATTTGCAAATCCTAAAGCTGCACCAGCTAACGCAGCGATAATGGCAAGGAAAACCGTAAGATGAATAATTTTTTTCATACGATTACCTCCTAATACCCTAAGTCCTTACGAACTTCTTCAACTGCGCGAACAGTTGATTTACTTGAGAATGTTGCTCCAGTAACAGCATCATTCACTTCGACTTCAATTTCTTCAGATAATTTTTTATCTTTAAACTGATCCAAGAAAGCCGCATTCATAATCTTATCTCCAACATATTCAGTATCAACTACTTTTGTTGGAACTACAGAAACAATCGTTCCATCTTTTTCATTTACTAAAATATCAAATGAATTCAATTGATCTGCTTTTTCTAAAGATGCATATCCTTGTGCATCTACTTTATAAAGTACTAATCCACCATCTTGTTTTTCTTTTGAAACAATCTTAGCTTCAAACTTATTCACATCTTTATCTGATGTATTAATAAATACTTTTGGAGCAGGTTCTTTTGCTTCAATAACACTTCCTGCAAGCAATACGCTTCCTAATCCAACAAGTGCAACTACACTAAAAATAATTGTTGCTTTTTTACGTAAAGCCAATTGCTTACCTTCTAATCCTTTTTCAATCATTGGTGTCAACATATTCATTAGTAAAATAGAATATAAACAACCTTCAGGAAGATTTGCTTTTATACGAATTAGTACTGTAAAAATGGCTGCACCTAAAGCAAAGATACAACGTCCTTGTGCACTTGTTGGTGAAGTTACAGGATCAGTTAACATAAATACAGCTCCAAAAACAACACCACCAGTTAATACATGTACTAATGGATACCAAATAAATCCAGGTAATCCATTAAAATCACCAACACCACGCATAAGTGCAACACCAGCTGTCAACACAAAAATGCTTCCTAAATAAACGACTGGAACTCTCCAATCAATTACTTGTCGATATGCAAGGATTGCCCCAATAATTAAAATAACTACTGCACTTGTTTCTCCCATTGCGCCAGGATACCATCCTGTAAACAATGTAGAAATACCACCTATTTCATTCATCATTTGATGAATCATTTCAGGATTTACAACTAACCAATTATATTCGGATGCAATTACGCCAGTAGGAGTAGCACCAGTTACTACATCTGTTGCAGCTCCCATAAATGCTGCAAAAATTACTGCTCTACCAACTGCAGCTGGATTAAAAATATTATTTCCAAATCCCCCAAAAACTAATTTTGCGAAGAAAATAGAAAAGAATGTTGCTACAGCAAGTGCATATGGTGGAATACTTATTGGGCACATTAATGTCAAAATAATTGCTGTAACCCAACCAAATGATCCACCTAAAAATGTTTTCACATAATCCAAATTAAATGCATTATCTTTTTTTGTAAAAAATGCAAATGCAACTTCAGTAATCATTGCCACTAAAATAGAAAGTAACATTAATTTTATTTCTTGCATCACATAAGAAACTCCAAAGACACTATTATAATACACTAACGAAAATCCAAACACCGCTAACAATGCAATCGTCAATTCTAACATAATTTGTTTCGTGCTTTGACTTTGGCGCAAGTTAGGTGATGCATTAAATGTAAATTTCATCCTAAATCCTCCTTACTTTTTCGCCATCATAAGCTGACGTTTTGCTATACGCACATTTTCTGTTACATTTAAACGAGATGGGCAAATATATGTACAAAGACCACATTCAATACATTCATTTGCACACAATTTTTCCATTGCATTTTTGTCCTTTGTCTTAACCGCCTGTGCAATTCTTACAGGTTGTAATCCAGCAGGGCAATGATCACTACATTTACCACAACGTAAACATGCCACACTATCAAATACTTGATTAGCTAAAACTGTAATTGCATTCATATTACGATCAACAACAAACTTATCATTTACAATTGTTTTTCCCATCATCGGTCCACCTGCGATTAATTTTACATCTTCACATGTATAACCACCACACGCTTCAATAATTTCATTCACGGGCATTCCTACTGGAACCGTCACATTTTGGGGTTTCTTTACTGCATTTCCTGAAATCGTTAATGTTTTCGAAACAATTCCTTCTCCGTGAAGCAATGCATTACCAAAAGCAATTGCTGTTGTTGCATTGTTTACAATTGCTCCAACTTCTCCTGGTAATTTTTCATACTCTTTATGCATTAATTCACGAACCAAAACTCGCTCCCATCCCATTGGATAAACATCTGGGACTGCTGTAACATTAACACCTTCATATCCATTAAAAATTTCTTGACAAAATTTAATTAAGTCTGTATGCGCTTTCTTGATAGCGATTACAACCTCGTTTGCTTCAGCCATTTTTTTCATAGCCATGATTCCTGTAATAAATTCTTCTTTATGTAATTGAATCATTTTGTAATCCGCTGTAATAAATGGTTCGCATTCTACTGCATTAATAATAAGTTTTTCAACATTTTTTGCAAACTTATATTTAATGTATGCTGGAAATCCTGCACCACCTAATCCAACAATTCCTGCATTCATCATAAAATCAATTAATGTAGTACGATCCGCTTTTGTATAATCCAGTGGTTCAAAAGATTGTACTTTTTTGTATTCTCCATCATTTTCAATCACTAAATGATTTACTGGTTTTAATGAAGAATGCATTCGCTTTTCAATACCCTTGACTGTACCAGAAACACTTGCAAAAATTGGAACGATATTACGTTCGTTACAAATTGCAATCTTTGTTCCTACACATACCTTGTCGCCTTCTTTGACAAGCACATCTAAATTTGTGCTAGGCCCAGATATCAACGGAATATAAACGCTTTCATTCGCATTTAGTTGTAATACCTCTTCATGCTCTGTTAACTCTTTGTGACCATCAATATGCTGACGCATCGCACCTTTAAACAACGACATCATCGTCACCTTTCCTTTCTGCTTATTACTCTATGCATACTCTAGTAATAATCCCAAAATTCTACTCATATAGTATAGCATTTTCGAATTATGACATAAAGGTTTTTTCTTATTTTCTTTCCCCTTTTATCATGAAATAAAATATTTTTGTGAATTTCATTTATAAATATCCAATATCTTCTAATTCTCCTTATAAAAATCATTGCATGTATTTTTTTTTCGTATATAATAAGTCCTATGAACAAGAGGTGTGTATCATGAAAATACAAGAAGTTTTTAAAAATACAACCATAATGAGTTTTTGTGTTCCTTTGGCAATAACGGAGCTAGGTTTTGTATATTTAAATGATAATGGTATGTTTAACATCACTATTAATTGGAAGAATAGTAACTGTATTAATAAAACAATTACTGCTCAACAACTATTAAATCTATTTGAGAATCATGCAAAATGTTATAAAACTCAACAAGAACATTTTGAAGAAAAAAAGCAAGAAATGATTCGTGAAATAAAAGCAATTCCCTTCGATACAATTATCGAAGCAGAATCATAAAAGGAGACATTATGAAATTAAAGAAAACTTTATTATATTCTTTTTTATCCGTTACACTATTAAGCGGTTGTTCTACACAAAAAAAAGAATTACAGCAATTTTCAATGACGTCTACAACTTTAGGTTTTGATACCGTTATAACGTTTACCGCATATACAAAGGATGAAGCAACGTTTCAATCTTACGAATCAATCTTAAAAAAAGACTTTAAATACTACGACAAATTATTCGATAAATATCATTCCTATGATAATGTCAATAATATAAAAACAATCAACGATCATGCTGGAAAAGAACCCGTGAAAGTCAATCAAGAAATTTTTAATCTTCTTTCTTTAGCAAAAGAATATGATGACATCAGTCACCATCAATTTTCAATCACAATGGGTTCTGTGTTAAATATATGGCATGATGCAAGAACACAAGCAGAAAAAAATGCGAATGATGTTACATTACCATCTATGAGTGATTTAAAAAAAGCAAACGCACATACTGGATGGGAGCATGTTGAACTTAATAAAAAAAATAATACAGTATTTATTAAAGATAAAAACACGCAATTAGATGTTGGTGCTATTGCAAAGGGTTATGCTGTTGAAAAAATAGCTTCCAAACTCGAAGATGCTGGTTTAGAACACGCCATTATTAATGCAGGGGGCAATGTACGTTTAATTGGTGACAAACCAAATCATAATCCTTGGAGCGTTGGGCTACAAATTCCTGATTACAAACAACTATCAACAAAATCCTTAATTTCATTATCCATCAACGATTCCACATCTTTTGTAACAAGTGGTGATTATCAAAGATATTTTGAATATGATGGAAAACTCATGCATCATATCATCGATCCCTCTACCTTAATGCCTGCAAGATATTGTAGAAGTGTTACAGTAATCACAAAAGATAGTGGGATTGCCGACATGTTATCTACTACGTTATTTACAATGTCCTATCAAGATGGTGTAAAGCTACTTAATCAATTAGAAAAAGACAAAGGTATTCACGCAGAAGCCATTTGGGTCTATGATGATTCCCTTTTACCAAATGATGATGTAAAAACACTCTATAAAGCTTCTGATTATTATTTATTATTTACAGACGGAATAAAGAAAATGATTAAGAAATAACCAACGTTACCAATCTATATTTTAATCATATCAAGAAAAAAAGTAAGCGATGTATACAAATCACTTACTTTTTTAATATTTGATTTTTCGAATTCTACCAAACCCAATTGTTCCAGGACCTGTATGTGACATAATTACAGACTTAAACTGATGCTGTTCAACTGGCTGATGAATAGTTTCTTCTAAATATACTTTTAATTCATCACTGACACTACGATTATCTGCATCAATAATCATCCAAAGATAATCCTCTGGATTTACATCTTTTGTAATATGTGCGATTCCTTCTTTATATGCTCGTTTCAGAGTTCTAACTTTGTCAATTAAATCAATTGCACCTTGTTCAACTGATAGAAGAGGTTGTATCTTCAAAAGACCTGCTATAGATGCTGCAGCTGGAGAAATTCTTCCTCCATTTTTCAAAGTTGTCAAATTTTCTGGAATTAATACAGCATATAATTCGCCTTCTGTTTCAATTTTCTCTTTTACTTGAGCTGTTGTATAACCCTTTTTAAACATTTCTCTTGCCATTAATAATACATCTATAACCGGATAACATACAAATGTACTATCAACAACTGTTACTCTACCATCATATGCTTTTGCAAGATTGATAGCTACATTACAAGTGCCACTTAATTCTCTAGATAATGGCAAATAAAAAACTTCATCATATGTCTCAAGTAATGCATCCCACATTTTTGTTAAGTCTCCAATAATGGGTTGTGCAGTCTTTACTTGTTCTTCATTTTTTAAAGCACGAATCACATCTTCATCAAATATAGTTTCTTCTTCAATATATTCTTTTCCATTGATTGTGATAGGCATACGAACGACATGAATATCTAATTCTTCCGCTTGTTGTTTCGTGATATCTGCGCTTGAATCACACATTAATGCTATTTTATTCATAGAATCACTCCCTGCGTTAAATTATACCAATTTTAGATAAAAATCACAATAACCTATAAAAAAATCATCTAATTCTATCTCTATATTTCATTAAATGACTAGGATTCCTGCCATTTCTAAAAGCATGCAAATCAAAAACAATACTATAATTAACACTACTGGAGATATTCCTTTTTTCAACAATTTTGTACAAATAAAAAATATTATCAGTCCTACAAAGCCAGGAAGGATTGTATTTAATTCTAATTGAATACCTGAAATATGAATACGTACCCATTGTTGTACTAAAATTCCAATCACAAACATTCCTACCATCGATGCACCTAATGCTACATTTTTTAATAAGTCATCGGATAAATCCGATATTAATGAAATTCCTTTTTTATATCCCATTTCTTGTGTAACCCACAAAAAAGCAAATCGTATTATGTTCCACAAAACAAAGAATAATATTGGTCCTAAAATATTTCCAGACAAAGCTAATGACGCACAAACCGCTGCTAATATTGGACGTAATGTAAACCAGAATACTGGATCCCCAACACCAGCTAACGGCCCCATTAATCCTACCTTAATATCATGTAAATCCGCATCCGTTATCTTTTCACCATTTGCTCTAGCCTCTTCCATAGATAAAACAATTCCTAGAATAGGTGCAGATACATACGGATGTGTATTATAAAATTCTAAATGACGTTTGATTGCTTCATTGTATTCTACATTATCTGGATATAATTGTTTTAATGCAGGTAAGATAGCAAAACACCATCCACCATTCTGCATACGTTCAAAATTCCAAGACCCTTGTAAAAATTGATGATTAAAACATACATGTAAACGATTTAACTTGCTTAACTTTTTCATACAATGCCCCTCCCTATTCATAATCATCAATGATGTCACCTAAAGGATCTTCCTTGTTTTCTTTTTTTGATCCTATTGCATTTTTTTGTAACATGACAATCCACATAAGAGCAAAGCCTATAAAGCATAACATAATCATTGGAATTCCAGGTATACAGGCAAGAGCAAACCCAATGATAAAAAATGGCCATGATTGTTTCGATGCTAACACATTCGCTACAATCGCAAAACCTACAACACAAACAACTCTTGAACCTATAACAAGACCTTTAAATAGCTCAATCGGTATTACATTTAAAATAGCACATACCCACGTGGAAGGAATCATTACTAAAATAAATGCAGGTAATAACACACGTAATCCTTGCATACAAATTCCTATCACATGATACCTAGCAACATGATAAGTAATATCCATATTATGAACTAATCGAACCGCTAAGTTACGACACATTTTTGTTAATGATAAACCTATTAATGATAATGGAATAGCAATCGCAATACTAAATGCAATCACATAACTTGTTTTTATATCACTAGATAAACCATGCACCATTAAAATAGCTGAAATAATGGATGCAAGACAGACATCTGGTGCAACACTAGCACCTAAATTCGCCCATCCTAAAGCAATCAACTGCAAAGAACCACCTAACACAATTCCTTCTTTCAAATGTCCTGTAACCAATCCAATTAACGTACAAGAAATTAATGGCTGATGAAATTCAAATTCATCCAATATTCCTTCAATACCTGCAACAAATGATATAAGCATGACGCATACAATAGAAATTAAACTCATTATAAACGATCCCCTTTCAAATATCTTTTAGCTTTCTGTAACATTTGTTCAAAATTCTCCGGCATATCATTTGGGACTTTTCTTACATCAATTTGAATCCCTCTTTTTATTATTTTTTCAAATGCTACTATATCCTTTTCGTCCATAGAAACTGCACTACTAACAATCACCTTTCCTTTAGAATGAGCTAATGACCCTAAATTGATCGTTGAAATACGAACTCCCGCTTCTACTACTTTTACAACATCTTCTACATTTTCAAATAACAATAAAGTTCTCGTGTCACCAAAACGATCATCTCGATCCAATTCTATCATTTTAGAAATAGGAATCACATGTGCTTTCACCCCTACTGGAGCTGCCTCTTTTATCATTTTCTTTCTAAGTTGATCATGAGAAACTTGATCACTAACTACAATTATTCTATTTGGTTGACAATATTTCACCCAATTCGTTGCTACTTGTCCGTGTAATAAACGCGAATCAATTCGTGCAAGCACATACTCCATATAACCTTTCTTTATATTATTTTTGTGGATTGCTTGATTACAAGTTTTTGTATCCTTGATGATATCAGGTATACAACGAATTCCTGACGCTTGTACACTTAAAATATGTTTCATCAAATCTTTTGCATGATCCATACTATCTCTTACCATCAATGTTTCAATAAGCATAGGTAAATTTACACCTGCAATCATAGCCCAAGAAGTATGATTTTCTAACAACACTTGAATTTGATTACACGGAGTTCCTCCCCATAAATCAACCAAAAATAAGACTTCATCTTGGTTTGACAAGCTGGATACTGCCTGTAAAATTTTTCTTTTCAAATCATGAGGTCCTTCATTTGGCATCAAGCAACATACTTGAATATCCTTTTGATGTCCTACAATCATTTCTCCAGACATCAATAATCCTTTAGCAAAATCTCCATGACTTGCTACAATTATACTTATCATTATTGATCGCCTCAATTCTTTATTCTTATTTCATATCATATCACATTTTCATTATATATAGAACTTCATTCCTATTCACAGATAAAATATCTTATACAAAAAAAGATTATTGGTTACAAATAATCTTAATATAAATAAATACTTCTTAATAAATAAATTTTTTAAAAAAATTATATTATTGCTTTTACAACTTCTTTTTTATTTTTGATATCATAGGTTTAATTAGTATTTTTAAAATAACATATCCTATAAATCCTCCTAACACATTTGCTAATATATCATTTATATCAAAAAACCATGCCGGTGCTTGAAATATAACACTCAATACTAATTGAAGGATTTCTATTGAAAAAGTAAAAATAAAGCTAGACAATAATGCATACTTAAAATTTACTTTTTCATTATATAGCGGATATAAAATTCCAAACGGAATAAACATAATTATGTTTAATACAAATTGATCAAGGAGATAAACAATACCTTTAAATGGTATTAGATTATAACAATTAAAATTCTGATAAGTCAATTGCATAAATTTTATCTCTGCTAAATTTATTGGAAATGGAGTCAAAGTAACACCTATCACCATTGTTAGATAAATAAATAATACTAATAACAAACATAATTTATAAATAGAGTAATTTTTCTTTTTAAAATAAAAAATATATCCTATCGAAAATAAAATAATCCCCAATATCATTCCAGCAAAATCATTTCCAAATGCTAAACTCATACCCTCAACACAATCTAAATCCATATAATCCTCCTATAAAACACATTTTTAATTCTAATAAAAAATCTATATTAAAAGATTATCATGCTCATTCGTTAATGATAAATCTTTATATGTAATTTATTTTACATTTTTAGCAATTCTTATATTTGATTACTTTTACAATCTTTATGAATTAAACTATATTAAAAAATGGCTATTCAAAATTGATTTAAAATAGCCATCTAATTAATTATACAAGATTACATTTTACTATAATCTTGTTACATTTTAAAGTCTTTTATGATATCTCCAAAACTAACTATCTTTTGATCTTCATAGGTTAATAAAGCTTTTTTTCCTAAAGGTAAAACATTATAATCAAACTCACTAATTTCAAAAGTTAAAATTTCATTCTCAATAGTTTTAAAATCAACTTCATACAATCCTACTGGTGTCGGTATCTTACCAGGACATGGAAAATAATCCATACATCGCTTATCAATGACTGTAGCATCAACTATTTTTCTAGTTTTATTTTTCATAAAAGAACCTCCTTTTCAAGGAAATTATAAGACTTTCTTATTTTTTATGCAATATTTTATTAAATAAAAACATAAATGACAAATATTCTGTTTTTAAATCACAAAGAATACCATCAATAAACTAGTAATTAAAGTTTATGTTAAAAATTGTGTAATTTTTCTTTTCCATGTTTAATATAGTTAATTATATATTTTTTTACTTTTCGTTTTTACAAGCATCTTTCCTTTTACATAACACAAAATAGAAATACCCAATATTCAATAAAATCATAAAAGCAATAATAGCCCATAAAAAATTTGATCCTAAATATTGAATAATAAACCCTATACTCAAAGATAAGATAAATATGAATATTTCTGCCAATGTATTTATACCTGAATAAAATGATGAAATATTCTCAGATGGTATGATTTCAAATATCCATATTTCCTCAATATTATTATATATACCCATTCCAATTTCAATAATTGATGCTGCTAAAATAAAACCATATATATTTTTAATTATACAAAGACTAATAAATCCAAACAATAAACATACAAATGATAATACAATAATGTTATTAACACTATATTTTTTATATACAGACTCACATATCTTTTTACCAATCAACATCATAAACATAAACCAAACAAGTAATATTCCTATATATCCTGATGGCATATTTAATGTATTCAAATAATATAACTGCCACCCTAAAATAAACCCAAACATAGTAAATGTATTTAAAAATTGATATGGTATTAACTTCCTTGTTATTGGATTTTGAACAAACTCCTTGGTAGTAGATACTAAATGTTCAACAAAATGTTTATTTTCACTCGTACTAGAATGATTATCTTCTGATACAAAATAACAAGTTATTCCCAATAATATCATACTTATTGCACAGAAGATATATAATACATTCACACTCACAACTAAAATCAAAGAACCAATCATAGATCCAATGATAGAAAATATTTGAACCACTACTCCTAATTTTAATAATAATTTATTTTTAAATTCAATTTGATCATACTTTTTAGATAGGTCATAAAACCAAGTTTGAAAATTTCCACTTACTAATGCAACACCTGTTTGAAGTATCGCTTCTGCTAATATAAAACCAAGAAAAGATTCTGCGTTTAAAAAAAGCAAAAAACTTACTCCCCATATGATTAAACCCAATGAAGCAATCTTTTTCTCCCAAATTTGTCTGAAATAACTCCAGTAGGACAATCAAAGACAAATAACATTATTGTGGATACTGCAAAAACAAGTGATATATCAAACTCTGATAATCCCTTGCTATTCATCAATATGATATAAATAGCACCATAAATAAAATCAACCATAGTCATGACCGATTTGCTAATAAACAACAATCGAGCTGCACTATTCATTTCTTTACACTTACTCTTCAATAACATACGATTTCCTCATTTCTAAACAAAAAACAAATAGATCTATCATGCTAATAAATATGAAAAAATCCGTTATTTTACGAAATAAGGTATCATACAAAAATATCTATGTCAATGTTTTTATATATTTAACAAATAGTTACAAAAAAGTATTTCATTTTAAAAAATTATTCTAAATTGTTACAAGCTTCTTCGATAGGTTCAAAAATATTAGCTTGATTATTTTTCACTTTGACATCTTTGTAGTCTACTTTTTTCACCTTTCTTGTTTTTGGAATCTTCGCTTCTCTAATACCTACGTTACGCCCTATGATCTCATATTTCTTTTCTTTTGAATTATACTTTAAACACAAAAGATATGTTTTTCCTTCTTCTAACATCACATCATTTTCTGGTGTTGTATTCACATATCCTTCACCTAATTCTTTTTGATCATCTACAGTACCAAAAATCTCTTCTACAGAAAAAATACCTCCTTCTTTTATTGTTTGTAATACTTGATTATCTAATAATTTTCCTTTATAAGTTTTTTGAACAAGAACACTACTAAATGTATATCCAATTGGATTTTTATGTCCACTTGGAAGTTTAGTATCTGCCTTGTCATTGGAAATTACAGTTGCTAAAACCACATAATCAAAGGTATTCGCCATCCCTGTAATGAATTGTCCTTCTTTTTTAATAAAATCATAAACATTATTATGCATAGCTATTTTCATCTCTTTAGTAATATAAGTGGATGTATCATACTCCACAGTCGAAGATTCATTTACTACAACAAGACCGTTAAAATTTCTTTGAACCAAATAAAGTGTTATGACAAATAGCATTAATATACAAACACAAGTAAATTGAAATGCGCTTTTTTTATAGAAACACTTTTTTTCTTGATTTTCTATCTTATATTTTAAGGATTCTTTTATATTTCCATCTAAATGAATAGAATCTATTTCTTTACGATAATCATTCCACATAAATTTCACCTCTTTCAATTTGTTCCTTCAATAATTTTCGTGCACGATGTAGCCAAGTACAAATAGTTGCTTCTTTTTTCTTTAAAATCTTTGCGATTTCTTTCATATCATATTGCTCATAATAATATAGATATACAACACTTCGATACTTTACTGGTAACTTTTGTACCTCATAAATAAGTCCATAGTTACGCTCTACATCCTGCTCTGAATCAAATCGTTCATCCAAAGAAAATGCTCTTCTTACATTTAAATACCGATAATGATCTTTACACGTATTAATTGTAATACGCAAAACCCAGGCCTTTTGTTGCTGTGCATCATCAAAGTATTTCATCTTATTCATTAGTTTTATAAATACATCCTGAGTTACATCTTCTGCATCTGCTATTTGTTTCATATAATGTAAAGATACCCGATAAATCATATCCCCATATGTATCTATCACCTCGTCCATTGAGTATGCTTTTGTTTTGTCCATATTTACTTCTCCTCATATAGATAACAAGTAATAATAAAAAATTTCATTTTTATTATATTTAATTATTATAAATAATTTTATTTATTTCTCATACAACAGAAAACACCTTACATAAATCATAACCTACTTTCTAAGTTTACTATTTTAATAGTCCTAGCTCATTTCGATAATCCTGTAATTCTTCTTCATACACCGCTGGTACGAAAATTTCTTCAAAGCCTTGTAATCCATCTTTTTCAGTTGCTTTTAAATATAATTTCCAACATGGATAAACATATCGATTCGATACATTTTGATAAGTTAAAGATGCATAAACAACCTCTCGATTATCAATATGAATATCTTTATTAGCACTAATATAATTTCCCTTTTTCATATCTTCAATTGCTTCTTCTTTCGTCTTTAATGTATAATATGGACTTTCATTAAATTCTTGATCATATTGTGCAAAATAAAACATATCCAACTTATCCTCAAACAAATTCATAACTATTTTATTCTTATAAGAATTAATTACTGTTTCAGAATCATTCTTTCCTTTTTTATACCATTCCACTCTTCCATACATTTTATCATTTAACTGAGCACAAATTAAATTATGTAAAGTATAATCTAATACTTGTCGATATTTTTTTTCAATATTATTTACTGCATTCATGTATTCTTTTCTATTCCTTGGTAAAACACCTGTCTTTTCACTATTTTTAATAATTAATGTAATATTCTTTTGGTCATTCATAATCACTTCATAATTTTCATTTTCGGCTATATACAAATTCTCTTTTCTTGTATAATTCATATTTTTGCCTAAATGATAGTATTTTACAAATTTTTGTAAAGAATCTTTTAATTCTTTTTGAGAAAACTTTTTCTTATAATTTAAATTTTCTAATACGGGTAATTTTTTGATACTCCATTCTTTCTTTTCTAATAATTCATCCAAATTATTAGCATATAAAATGAATCTATCCTCTTTTCCTTTTTGTTCAATAATATTTGGTTTTATAGTTCCAGTATTTTCATTTTGTGTTTTTGCATTTGTACATCCTACTATGCATAACATGATAATAAACAATAAGATATCTTTTTTCATTTTTCCATTCCTCCTTACATTTATCATGAAGAAAACATCCCTATTCTTTACACATAAGTTTTATCTGTCATATAGATAACGAATAACTCTGACATATCCTTTCAAAAAAATATATTTTTAAACATGAAATAACAGTAAGATATAAATATGTACGGAATAGATTCTTAATACATAACTGATACAAAAAAACTCCTGATCCATAAATCAGAAGTTTTATAACTTTTTAACCTAAAAACATTTTTTATATTTGATTCTAATGATAATTACGAATTTATTCAATATTAGAAAAGCCATGAACAGTTGACTGCAACAAATCAATCAAATTATTTTGACTTTTTTGCCTTAATTGAAGAAGCTAAAGTAGTTAACGAGTATTCACTTGTAATAAAAAGATACATACCATAACAACCAATAATAAAACTTACAAAGTAAAATATACATTTTCATCTAATTCTTTTGCCATTTTTTTATAAACAAAATAAAAAACGATAATTGCTATAAAATGAATATGCATATTTTCAACTGCCTTCACTTTTTTATTGTTTTACCTCTATATAATGTGACGATCTACTTCATTTTCAATCGTAACTTATCTTCTTTTTAGAAATAACAAACACAGTTAGTAATAATATGATCAATGTACTTACTACTACAATAAGCACCATCATCTGACTTGCTTGCATTCCTCCTAATGCCATTCTCATACAAGATGAATAACTAAATAAATTAAATGGAACCTTCATAACATCAACAAACTGGCTAATAAAATAAAATACGAATAAAAATGTTGATAATAGCAATGTAATTACACGATTCTTTATAAACGAAGCAATCATATATCCGATTAACACGAATATATACATCATCAATAACAACATTACACTAGATAGTCCTAATGCTAATAGCATTGGAATAAATACCAATCGTTCTGAAATAAAAACGCCTTTCACTAACAACATACTTGCTGGTACACCATAATAAATACTTAATCCATAACCTGCTTTTAAGGATGGATCAAATTCATAACCGGTTAGACTTTTATATCCTTGCATATCAGCCAATATCGTAGAATGAATTCCTTGCCAGCCAAATTTAATCCCAATAATCACCATTGGAAGTAACAAAGAAACCAACACAATACAAACATAGCTAACAAAAATAGCTGTAATTTCTCGAATAGCAATCTTGAACTTAGATTTTGGCTGAACTGCTAATAAATACTTACTTCTTGTTTTATAAGAACTTATAACTGAAACAACTCCAAAAACTGTTCCTAGAGGAAATACAACAAACGAGAATAAAGAACCATCATCTAATTGATTCAATAAATAACTCCAGGGAGAATTCGATCCCAGAAATAACTGTTTATCCCTTGTTTTTAATCTAGATAAATTATCTTCACTACGTTTTAAACGATCACTATAATAAACATGTTTTTCTTCATTCGCAAAACCAGTATTCATCACACCTAACTTTTTCATATCAAAAGTTACATGATGCTTATGAAATAACTTTTCTATATATGATTTATCCTCCTTAAATACGCCATCATAATTAAAATCATTCTCCTCATCATTAGAATACATACTCATTTCCGCAAGCGTTAATAAAAAATTCAATTCATTAAATTCAATTTGATCTGTCATGTCATTTTTATAATAATCACGAATCTGCTCATTGGCATATATTTCCCATTCGTTATAGCATAAATAGTTTTTCCAATTGTCATTATCTTCCTTAGACAATACATTAATTTGATTTTTGTAGGTATTTTGATTTGCTTTTAATAAATCTTTCTTTTGCAAAATAGTAGAAGCAGTAAGTGTATACATCTGCTGATTGGACTGATGTTCAATACCATTTAACACGTTCATAGCACCGATAATATTGATTAAAAAAAGCAATATAAAGCAAACGATACTAAATCTGCTTTTTAATATATTTTTTACTTCGTAAATCATAGCTGTCACCTCCTATGAATCACTAATATCTCTTCTTTTCAATAAATGCAAAGAAAGAATATGAAGAAATAATCCAATACCAAATAACATCAACACAGTCCTAAAATAATCTACTTGTATATTTCCATGCAAGATATCATTTCCTAAATAATAACTAGTAAAATCATATTTAAATAACGAAAAAATATTTTGACAATTAATATAAACAATACCTGCCAATAAAATCGGCAATGCATAAGATAACATGACATCTTTTGTAATATAAGAAATAAAAGATACTGCAGAAAATGCCATAAACAAATACATAACATAAATTATTAAGACATACATTGCATACGTTTTACTTGATACAATATTGATCACATCACTATGATAATTTTGTATCACTTCCAATCCTTGATATCCACCTCCATGAAAATACATCGATAAAAGAAGTGGAATTGCTAATACAAGTAGCATCGTTATAGTTGTTACAAGAAAATGGACGATGCTTTTTGCAAAATAAATATTCGACTTTTTAAATGGTGAAGTAAATAATAACTTATATCCACTACTAGAAAATTCATATGACCAAATATCTGCATTCAATACCAATACAACAAGCAAAGACAACAATAGGAATGGGCTACTACTTCCTAAACTTTTTACTAAATTACTACAAGTTGGTACATATGGATTAAGATGAATCAATTTCCCTTCTTTTTGATACTCATCGTATAATGCACGGCGTTGCTGAAAATCTTTCTTACTATTTCTAAGAAGAATTGAAAGATTTTTATCATCAACATCAAAAGCAATATTCTCATCTCGCTGATGAAATAATTCGATAATTGTCTGCTCATATTGATCTAGGTCATCAGCTTTTAAATACATTAAAATGGCATCTGTATATTGATACTCTTTTTCCCAAATACTCAACAATTTTTTATTATACTTTTTTTCTTTCCCATCAAGTTCTTTTTCTTCACTCTTTAAATAGTCCATATTGACTGTAGCTGTTTGAACATCCATTTCCAGCTGCGTAATTAATTCTGTATAAAATTCATCTGATTGCTTTTCATAAACAAAAAAATAACTTCCAATTGATAAGATACATAATAAAAAGATGATTAAAATTGTACGTTTATTCAACATTCGTTTGAACTCTGTTACCATTAACTGTTTCATATCAAGATTCCCTATAAATTGTTTTATAATAAGTTTCTAGATTCATCATCTCTTTATCAATTGAATAAATCAAAATATTATGCTTACTAAAAGAATCAATAATTGTAGATAAAGCCCCATGATCAATGCAAAGCTTTATCTCATCTATATCATTACTACACTCCATATGCATTGAAGTTACAATATCCATAGCTTTTTCTGCATTGGATACCTGCATATGATAGACTTCTTTACTAATTTGTAAATCTTCTAACTTCTTATCTTGAATAATACATCCTTTTTCAATAAAGATGACACGATCAACAATCTTTTGTATCTCATCAAGATTATGCGAAGAAATAAAAATAGTTTTCCCCTGTTTTTTTATATCTAAGAGTTTTTTTCTCAAATCAAAAACAGCGTCTGGATCTAATCCATTCGTTGGCTCATCTAAAATCAACAAATCTGGATCAGAAAGCATAATCAACGATAACATTAACTTTTGTTTCATACCCATTGAATAGTTCTTTGCTTTTCGTTTCAAATTATCTTTTAAATTACTAAATTCTTCCATCTGTTGTAACCTTTCCTTGCCAATCTTACGCCAAGAAGCAACCAACTTAAAATGTTCCTCTCCAGTAAGTTCAGGATATAAAGATGGATATTCAATGCTTACTCCAACTTTGTTTAAAGCTTTTTCTCTATTTTTTTCTATATCATTACCATCAATCAAAATACTACCTTCACTTATTTTGTATAATCCAGTTATACACTTCATTAATGTCGATTTACCTGCACCGTTCGGTCCAATAAAACCAACAATTTCGTTTTCTTTTAATGAAAAAGAAATATCTTTTAAAATTTCTCTTCCTTTTATTTTCTTACAAACATTACTAACTTCTAATATAATTTTTTGTTCTTCACTCATAATAAGTCTCCCTTATATTTTATAAAATTAAAAAAATATCAAAACTAGTAAAAATATAGAATATTCAGAGTTTATAAATTGATAGTTTAACACTTATTGTGTTGTGGACGATCTTTAACATTTACTGTGTTTATAAATTTCTTTAAACATGTGTGTTTCTTCTTTA
>RCNI01000305.1_pt1 | contig 32209 bp, 32 predicted proteins | sample 2041151 | NCBI WGS metagenome assembly RCNI01 (sample SAMN09708214, study PRJNA481090) | feces metagenome | isolation source: feces | place: Antarctica: Albino Rookery
TGAATATAATTGGTTCGTTTTCATAAAGCAAAGATAGGTAATAATCCAAAGTGAAAGAATTTATCCCCATGATTTATCTACTGAGCCAACTGGAAACCTCCGAAAGACAAAACAGCTTTGTTTAGCAAATCGTCTTTAGCAGCCAAAGCTTTATTGACTACTCTTTCATTCTCTCGAGTCAGAAAAAAAAATCGCTTTGACGTTTCATCTAAAACGCCTTGTCGTTTTTAAAAAATGACCTGACGTTTTGAGTAAAACGACAAGGCGTTTTAAGAACAAACATAAGTAGCTGAATATTAAATAGTTGCAATTCCATTTTCCTTACAAATTCACGAATCGGAGTCCTCTTGAAAGCAAATGGGATCATCAGATATTGTATCTCTTTTCTACCGGATTTTTACCAAGCTATCGCTTGCCTCGCACATCCCAATCCGCTAAACGAACCTGTTGGTACGATGAAGAATCTAATCAAAAAGCTGAAACATGACAACGATTTGGAATTGCAGAGGATTTTAAGGGCACTTTCCCTCCCCGACAAAGGAATCCACCCATCCGGACACAAAGTGCCAGAAATCGAACAAAAAGGCGCAAAAGGATTCCTGTTAAAGAAATAGGGAGCCGCTTCACTGTGATAAGAAGCGGCTCCCTATTTTTCTATTCTTTCGAGCTACTGAATTTATTTGATAATCAGTATCGGCGTTTCAGAGTGAAATACCATTCGTTTGGCTATACTTGGATTAAACAATCTGGCAAATACATTTCGTTTATAATTAGATATACATAAGACATCCACATTTTCAGCCTTAACGTATTCATCCAGATTATTCAGAAGATGATCTTCTGTAATGACCTTATAGTTAATCTTCAAGTTAGGATATTGCTTCAAGAAATAATCACGAATGCCTGCCAGCTTAATCTCATTCCATAGACGCCGATGTTCATCTGAATTCAGATGAATGAAGGTGAGATCGAACGGATAGTCCTTAAACGTAGTAATCAGCGAATCAAATGCAACCAAATCTCGTTGGTCAAAACTAGTCAAGAATGCTACCTTATGGATATCCTTCAGGTTCATCAGCTTGGCCTTTTCAGGTATAGCATATACAAACACTGGACTTCGCTCAATAACTTCTGCCGTTACACTTCCTATCACTCCATATTCCTTTACACCTTTACCTCGCGTACCCATAACAATCATAAGAGGTTTCTTGGTTCGGGCGTAATGAAGAATTTCTTCTTCCGGAACTCCTTCGCAAAGGACACAAGAATACGTCACTTTAGGGAATTCACCAGATTCTATCCTGCCGTCTATAATTTCAGTCAATTTATTCAACTGATGCTGAACGCTGTCCAATACAGATTTGATCCCCAAATCATCCTCTACCGGCATGCTGCAGCCCTCTGTAGCATATTGCAGGCTCGGCATATATACCGGACTGAAGTATACGTGCATCAGCACCACTTCAACGTGAATTTGAGCTGCAAAATTAAATGCGAACTCACATGCTTTCATAGAATAGTCAGAAAAATCGACCGGAACTAGAATAAATTTCTTATGTTCCTCTTTTTTGTCTGAAACTTCTCCGCTTACGACTTCATCAGAAAGCCAGGTTGAACTTTCTATTATTTTCAATGCCTTCGGCAAATCACTTTCTTTAATACGAACTCGCACGCCTGATGATACCACTGGCTGAATCAGGTTCACATTATGAATACAAGCTTCAATGCCTTCATTTTCCAGCACATTCTTCAATATCTGAGCTTTTGAAAACGTAAGGATGGCAAGCGTTACAAATTTTTCTTCCATGGCTCCTTTTTTAAAGATTAAACAATAATGTAATTAACTCCAATACTGCCCTTCACGGCACCCTGCCATGTCGGTATGCCTATCTCACCTAAGCTTGTTCCTTCAGGATATCCAATGCCTTTTCCAATACCGTAGTATCATCCAGCATTACAATACCACCATCAGGTCCCGGTTCAATATGAAGTCCTACACTTTTGCCGTCCTTGAAGTTCTGCCCACCGAAGAAGTTACGTACAGTTTCTACACTTACACCCAATTCATCGGCAATGCGATGCATACTTCCTGACGGCAATGAATCTTTGATTTTGCGAAGTTCATTAAATGTTATTGTCTTAGTCATAATTACCTCCTTTTTAAATTGTTTAGTTGATTATTTTTATAACCTCGTTCTAAATATAGGGAAAACTTTGTGAACCACCAAACAATTCAAAGACAAATTTGAAGAGCTTTTTAAAAATGCTTGACAGATATTCAAGGGAAACAAGCAGACAAGTTACATAAAGTCAAGCCCTTTACAGAATCTATCTATTCTTGAAAAGAAGATAAAAAAAATTCGTCTTACGCTTCAAAAAGCATAAGACGAATTTCTCTATTTCGGTTCTCCGACCGTCATGCATTCGGGAAACGAACACTATCCGAAATTTCTTTTTCTTTGTCTCTTGTTAAAAGAAAAGGACTTTTGCACGAATCATACCCCCTACTATAGCATAGAAATAGGTCAACCCCAGCACCAGATAGAAAGGGGCAATGTCATTGACAATGTATCCACTTGAAGTATATTGGGTAGACACGAACCGCGACTGTGCATGTTTCTTCTCGTAGAAATAATAATACGATGAATAGATAAGGACTGCAAATAGCGTTCCTGCCAATGCTCCGCAAAGGATATCCCCTGGATAATGTACCCCGAGATAAATTCTCGAATAAGATGCAATCATGGCCCAAACAAAGGTCGTGATAGTCATCAGATGGTTACGAATAAGCAGAGAGACAAAAGTTGCTACCGTAAAGGTATTTGCCGCATGGCTTGAGATGAAACCGAACTGACCGCCCCGATAACCGTTTACGGTATGCACCAGATACATGATATCAGGATCTTGTGTGGGTCGGAACCGTTCGAAATAACCTTTGCAGAAGCCAGAAGCGAACTGGTCGGATAAGGTAATGCACAATGCCAGCATAAGCAGGATGGCGATAGCTTGAGGCAGTTTGTTATTCTTGAAAATAACATACAGCAACGCTACGGCAACAGGTACCCACGTTACGGTACTGGTTACAGTCCACATAAAGCCATCCCAAAATAAAGAATGGTGTCCGTTTAAGCTTAATAACAATTGCTGGTCAAACTCAATGAGTTGCTGTATGTTCATCATATATCGTCGTTTTATTAGATTACTTCAATACTTTCAGCCGGCAGCCATCCCTTGTTTCCATCTTCCAAACGGATTTCTTTCCAGCCCTTCATGGTATCATCGTCTACATAGATTTTGGTTCCTTCATGCAAGACGAAAAGCTCGGTTCCACTTTCATTCGGCGTACTTCTTACGGTGACTGTAGGACTCATTACGATAGCTCCCGTACGAACTACCATCTTCTCTTTCTGCGTATCGGCAAAGATATTGGCACCGATGGTAACCAACAAGCACACTGCAGCCCCGATAAAGCCGAGTTTCTTGAAAGCTACCTTTTTAGCAAAGATATAGAGTGACAAGCCTATGAGCATGAGGATAAAGCTTGAGATGCCTAATTTGCTCCAAGCAGACTCACTCATCGTATTGGTCAATGAATGTATCCAGGTGGCAATGAAGACCTCACTGGTGGGAGTCACCTTGTCAACCGTCTTGCTTTTCGCCAATTCCAGATTGAATTCTGTATCGGCATCACCTGGATTCAAAAGCAATGCACGCTCGTAATTCAATATGGCCTTTGCTATATTTTTAGACTTATAATAGCTGTTGCCCAAATTATAATAGATATCCGCAGACTCTTGGCCACCGGACAAGATTGCTTCATACTGCTCAATGGCCTCTGCAAAGTTATTCTCCTGATAGGCTTTATCAGCTTCTGCCTTGGTAGCAGCAAACGTCAACTGAGTGAGTGCCATCAAGAACGTCATGACAAAAATTATTCTTTTCATTCTTTTTTCTCCTATCCGTTTTAGTGTTTGATACTATTCTCCATCTTGCTGATTACATCAACAGCTGCAGAATAAACCTTGTCCATCGCCTCATTTTCATTGCCTGGTGCGTAACGTGCAAACTCACACTCGTTCAACGCGTTGATGAAATCTTTGGTAAATTCCTCAGATACACCATAACGAGCCAACTCAGATTCGATGTTGTCCTTTGAAAGTTGAGATACAGGGATGCTCAATTTATCGCTGATATATCCCCAAAGGGCTTTCAACACTTCATCGTAGAATTCATTCTTCTTGTTTTGAGAAAGCAACTTACCCGCCAGTTTCATGCGTTTCGTAGCGACTTTATTGGCCTTCTTAGTCTTCATCTTAGCAATGTTGGCATTTTCCATGGCCTGCTTACGATAGATGATGACGAAAAGGATGAATAGGAATGCAGGAATTAAATACCATAAGATATAGGTAGTAGTTCCATACAGATAGTAACCTTTCTGTGAAAGTTTAGTATCTCCCATCTTGATGAAGCGAATGTCTTTACCGATAACTTTTACACGTTCCTTGCTGGTAAAGTCTGAGATGACTTGTCCACTTTCTCCACCCTCACCTTTACCTACATTCAAATGGTAATCCTCGGTCTGAAGGGTCTTGTACGACTTAGAGTTCAAGTCAAAGTATGAGAACTTGACAGCAGGAATAGTAAAATTGCCTGCATGACGTGGAATGGCCAAGTACTCGATGGTCTTCGTACCACTCAATCCATTTGCTGTCAATTCATAGTTGTCAGTAACTTTAGGATCGTATACTTCGAAATCTTGCGGGAACTTTACTTCTGGAGTACTGATAAGCTTCATGTTACCCGTACCTTTGATAGTCACCTTGATAGTTACCGCATCATTTGTCTTGAGTTCCTGAGTACTGATTGTACTGCTGATTTTGAAGTTACCTACTCCACCTGAATAATTCTCGGGTTTGGTAGGCAAAGATTCTACATTCAAGACTACTTTCGGCGCCACGATTTTCTTCTTCACTTCGGTATATCCACCTCCATTGAAGAATGCGTCAAACGGGTCACCGCTTATCTCCATACGTTGAGCAACAAGTCCCTCGAAAGTTACCGATGGGATTTCAATCTTACCTGTTCGCTGCGGGAAGAGTACGTATTGTCTGTAAACCAAGGTGTTGTAATTACGTCCCTTGTAATGTTCCAAAGAGAACGTCTTCTGCTGAGGAAGTTCCACCTCTTGCACATAAAAGCCTTGCTGATCGGACATTTTACCGATAAGCTGACGCAAGTCAAGCGTAGTATAAACCTTATAAGTCAACAAGACCGCTTCCTGTTCGTATACCTTCGTCTTGCTGGCAGTAGTAGTAATGAACAAATCATCACCCGATATTCTACCGCTGGAAGAAGACACCTGTGAAGAGCCCGACTGACTGTTACCCGAATTAGCGCCTGCTGCAGACTTATCGGCAGGAAGCACTTTAATGGTCAACGCATTGGAGAAAATTTTCTTTCCTTCCACCTCGATACTTGCTGCTGGAATATTGAAAGTACCTTCTTCCACAGCCATCAATATATACGTATAGGTTATTGACTGACTTCTAGACACCTTGCCGTTGATAATTTGCGTACTACTGCTCTGCTGCCGGCTAGGTCCCATCAACACGTCAAAACCTTTAGCTGATGAAGCCCGAAAATCCTTCACGCTGTGTGAATTCACCGTGAAGGTCAATCGAAACTGATCACCATTCACTACAACATCGGGAGCATCGGCCTTGAAAACGATGTCATCGCCGGCCCATGCCTGAAATACTGTAGTTACCATTAATAGTAAGAAAATAATTTTCTTCATCTTCTCTAAATAATTAGTTTCTTTCCGTTATACATTACCAATCTTTTTCCAGCTTGCGGCCACGTACCTGAACTTGCTTTTTCACTTTGTCCTGTACTTTCTTTTCATCCTGCATAGCTGCTCTCAACAACTGTTCAGCGTTCTCTTTAGACATCTGGTCCTTGTTCTGCTGTTGCTGCTGTTGAGGATTCTGTTGTTGGTTATTCTTATTCTGTTCCTTCTGTTCTTTCTGCTCCTGCTCCTTCTTGTCGTCTTTCTGTTCCTTTTTCTGCTGCTGATCTTGCTGTTGTTGCTGTTGCTGCTGGTCTTTCAACTGCTTCTGTGCCAAGACCAGATTGTAACGAGTCTCATCGTCCTTCGGATTATTCCGTAAGGACTCTTTATAAGCTTCGATGCATTGAGGTAATTGTTTGGACGACTGAAGAATTACGCCCATATTGTGATATATTTGGGCTAATTTGCCCTTATCTTTTTCCAATCGAGCTGCTGCTTCAAACTGTTCCATGGCTTCCTTGGCTTTCTGCTGCATCAGCAGAGAGTTTCCCAAATTATACATGGCATCTGTTGACTTCGGATTGACATCCAATGCTTTACGGTAATCAACTTCCGCTTTCACAAACAAGCTGTCTGCATAGAGTTTATTTCCGCTTCTAAGGTAATCGCGGTCTGTTTTCTGAGCATAAGCACCAGCCGAAACAAGAAGCATAGCCAGCAAGATATATCTTTTCTGTTTCATAATCAATCCTTGTTAAAGAGTTTTACATTCTTGAAAAGTGGATTCTTGCGGTTCAAAATCAACAAGTCGGCTGCCAAAAGAATCAAGGCCAACCAGGCCAACACGTCAAACTGTTCATCAAATTCAGTAAATACCTGAGTTTCAACGTCTGCTTTCGCCAATTTATTGATTTCAGCATTCAAGGCTTTCTCTGCATTGTTGGTGTTATCCACACGAACATAAATGCCGTTTCCTGCCTGAGCTATTTCCTGACACATCTGTTCGTTCAGACGGGTGACAATGACATTTCCATCCTTATCACGACGGAACTCATTCTTTCCTTCTGCAGGAATCGGTGAGCCATCAGGTGAACCGACACCCAACACAAAGACACGGATACCTTTTTTTGCTGCAGCTTGAGCGGCTTCTATCGCTCCTCCTTCATGGTTTTCACCATCCGTAATCAAAACGATTGCTCTCCCTACTCCTTCATTGGGAGTAAAGCTCTTCATCGCCAGATTGATGGCACCACCAATATCAGTACCTTGAGTCGATATCAAAGAAGGATTAATGGTTTCCAAGAACATTTTGGCTGAAATGTAATCGCTGGTTATTGGAAGCTGTGTGAAAGCTTCTCCTGCGAAAACAATCATCGCCACTTTATCATTGTTGAACGTTTCGACAAGACGAGAAATCAATTTCTTCGACTTATCCAAACGACTAGGAGTCACGTCTTGAGCCAGCATAGAATTTGAGATATCCAAAGCTACCACAGCTTCTACTCCCTGACGTTTCACCGTCTCCATTTTGGATCCGAACTGCGGCCGTGCCAACATAAAGATGACCATAGCCAATGCAGAAAAGACCAACCAGAACTTTACATCTGGACGATACTTCGATACATCGGGCATCAGATGAGCCATCAGCTCCGGATCACCATACTCGCGAAGTTTCTTGCGGCGTCTGTAATTGGTGTACAGATAAAATACAGCAAGAAATGGCAGTATAATCAGTAAATATAAATATAGAGGTTCTCCAAATCGAAACATAGCTTCTACTTTTAAGGTATTTTCTTTAAAATCGTATTGCGTATCAGCAGTTCAAACAAGATGCAGAAAAAGGCTACCAAAGCAAAGACTTCATACTCTTCTTCACGCTTGCTGAATTCCTTGACGCTCAACTTTGTCTTCTCCAACTTATCGATTTCGGCATATACTTCCTTCAACTTAGAATTGCTCGTAGCACGGAAATAGTTTCCGTTGGTTGTCCCTGCAATCTGAGTCAAAGTCTGCTCATCAATTTCCACCGGAGTCTGAATATATTGGGTTCCAGAATAAGTACGAAGCGGATAAGGAGCCGTTCCATTCGTACCGACACCAATGGTATAGACACGGATTCCAAACTTCTTGGCTATCTCAGCAGCTGTCAAAGGAGACAACTCACCGCGGTTGTTGACACCATCGGTCAAGAGAATCACAACCTTCGACTTCGCTTTACTGTCTTTCAAGCGAGTGACTGCATTAGCCAACCCCATTCCTAAAGCCGTACCGTCTTCAATCATGCCGTTGTAAATCATTTCACAACTTACACTCCGAAAAAGATTCAGCAAGACTCCATGATCTATGGTCAACGGACACTGTGTAAAGGCTTCTCCGGCAAAAACGGTCAGACCGATATTATCATTCGGGCGGCCATTAATGAATTCTGCTGCGACCTGCTTAGCTGCCTCCAGACGGTTTGGCTGCAAGTCCTCGGCCAACATACTGGTGGAAATATCCATTGCCAGCATGATGTCAATACCTTCTATTTCCGAGTTCTGCCAATTATCTGTGGTTTGAGGACGTGCCAAGACCAAGATAATCATGACAAAAGCTAAAATACGGAGCAAGAAAGGAGCATGCAGAAAATACACCTTCCAACTTTTCGGTGCTTTCATGTACATGCGCGTAGTAGAAACCTGTAATGATGCTTCCGAACGTTTTCTGCGCAAAATATACCATACAATATAAGGTATCAGCAGAAGCAACAAAAACAAGTATTCAATATTAGCAAATATCATAGTTTTCTACTCTTTATACGTTAAAAGAAAAGATTGATCAATTCACGGATTACGACATACAAAGCAAAAATTGCAGCAACTGAAGTAACACCGATACTACACATCAAAGCTATTCGTCCTTGTTTTGAACGTTTTTCTTCCACTTTAATTTCTGTAGGTTCTTTCTTGGCATTCGGATCTTCCTCCACCTTTGTTTCATTGATGAAGTCTACCGCATTCACCAAGTTCATGTCGTTTTCATTCATCAATGGAGAATGTTTGGCGAATTTTACCAAGTCAGCCACTTCAAACAGATTCTTCAAATCTTTAATGGATTCCTTGTCTTTCTGCTCCAGCAAATGTTCAATAATCTCTGAAGAGGTCATTTCCAATGCTTTGAAGCCAAAGCGCTCTTCAATGTAAGAACGAAGGACGTCTGTCAATTCGGTATAATACAGTTTCGGATCCTCGCGCTGTACATTCTTGTCGGCTTTGATTTCTTCAATTCGCTTCATGGCTACCTGATGAGGTGGCAACTTGGGTTCAATCTTAATAATCTTGATAATCGGCTTGTTATTATAGAAGCGGATTACAAAGAATATAGCTGCGGCTCCCAAAAGCAACATCAAAATCAGTGCATATACCATTGTAGATACATCGTTCCAGGTGATAGGAACTTCCTGAATAGGCTTCGGGCCATAAAATTGGTCGGGATGTAAAGTATCTACAGGAAAAGAATAGACTTTTAAAGCCAATGATTCTGAACGATACTTTTGATCATTCACCATCACCTCCAAGGGAGGCAAATAGTAAAAGGCTGAATCAAAAGATGTTAGGGTATAATCTTGAGTAATCAGCCATCGTTTGTCATCATTCAGCATTTGAGTGTCCGGTGTCGCAATATCCACAATTTCGACTCCAGTCACCAATGTGTCGTTCAATATGGGAAGACGCAACTTTTGATTGGCATCCATACTGATTTCCAAATGCAACTTTGCCTGCTCGCCCACCAGAATCTGTGTAGAGTCAATTGAAGCGGAAACGGTAACCTGTGCCTGTGCTGGAACAGTTGCCATAAACAAAGCTACAGCACAAACCGTCTTCAGCATTTGTCTGCTATAATATAATAAACTACATTTCATCTCTTTATCAGTTTCGTTTGGCAAATAAATTGAGCAAAGCCTTCACATAATCCTGATCAGTACGAACTGATACAAAATCGACATTGCTATGTGTAAAAGTCTCATTCAATTTCTTTTGGCGTTCTACCCACCAAGCATGGTGTGCATTACGCAAAGTCTTGGATGAGGTATCAATCCACTGTTCGTGGTTGGTTTCTGCATCACGCACCAACATCAAGCCTACATCTGGCAATTCTTCCATGCGGCGGTCATAGACCTGAACCGCTACGACATCGTGCTTGCGGTTGGCTACAGTCAACGCATTCTGGAAATCGTTATCGTCAATGAAGTCACTGAGCATAAATGCCGTACAACGTTTCTTCAAGACATTGGTCAAATATTCCACTGCACATTGCAGATTGGTTCGTGTACTTTCAGGCTTGAAATCAATCAATTCACGGATGATATACAAGATGTGTTTTCTTCCCTTCTTGGGAGGAATGAACTTTTCAATATGATCAGAAAAAAAGATAACACCTATCTTATCATTGTTCTGGATAGCAGAAAAAGCAATTGTAGCTGCTATTTCTGTCACCATATCCTTTTTCATCTGCTTGGTCGTACCGAAATCCAAGCTATTGGATACGTCAACCAACAGCATGACGGTCAGTTCACGCTCTTCCTCAAAAACCTTCACGAATGGCTTGTCAAAGCGAGCGGTAACGTTCCAATCTATATCTCGCACGTCGTCGCCATACTGGTACTCACGCACCTCCGAGAAAGCCATACCTCTTCCCTTAAAAGCCGAATGATATTGACCGGCAAAGATATTGCTCGAAAGTCCGCGCGTCTTAATCTCAATCTGGCGCACACGTTTTAATAATTCACTTGTTTCCATTCTTATAGGATTAATAAAAGAAATGCATCCTTCTCAAGGAAGGAAACTTCTAAAAACAGAACTGCGAGGGAAGGAACTCTGATGTTTCTTCCCCGCAGACAAATTCTTTATCGGGATCTCTGAAATGCACGAATCAGGGCACTTCTACCTTATTCAAAATCTTGCTTACGATTTCATCTGAAGTCACATTAGTAGCCTCAGCCTCGTAAGTCAAACCGATACGATGACGCAATACATCATGAGCTACCGCTCTCACGTCTTCAGGAATTACATAACCGCGACGTTTGATGAACGCATAGCTTCGAGCAGCCAAAGCCAAGTTGATGGAAGCACGTGGTGAACCACCAAAGCCAATCAAGCTCTTCAATTCCTTCAAATCGTATTTTTCTGGATAACGAGTTGCAAATACGATGTCTGCAATATACTGTTCGATTTTTTCATCCAAATACACCTGACGAACCACTTTACGGGCTTCAATAATGTCTTCTGCCTTCAAAATAGGACGAACTTCAATCTTCTCACCAGAAATGTTCTGACGAATGATTTTCTTTTCTTCTTCCAATTTCGGATAGTCAATGATGACTTTCAACATGAAACGGTCAACCTGTGCTTCAGGCAATGGATAAGTACCTTCCTGTTCAATCGGGTTCTGAGTTGCCATTACCAAGAATGGTTCAGGCAAACGGAAAGTTTCTTTACTCAATGTTACCTGACGTTCCTGCATGGCTTCAAGCAAAGCACTCTGTACTTTTGCTGGAGCACGGTTAATTTCATCAGCCAACACGAAATTAGCAAAGATAGGACCTTTTTTGGCAATAAACTGCTCGTCCTTCTGACTATAAATCATGGTACCTACCACATCGGCAGGAAGTAAGTCTGGAGTAAACTGAACACGACTATATTTAGCGTCAATCAATGAAGACATTGTTTTGATAGCCAATGTCTTTGCCAAACCCGGAACACCTTCCAACAGGATGTGTCCGTCAGACAACAAACCGATTAACAAAGATTCTACCAAATGTTTCTGACCTACAATGACTTGGTCCATACCTGTCATCAGGTTAGTAACGAACGCGCTCTGGCGTTCGATCAATTCGTTTAGTGCACGAATATCAATAGCTTCAGCCATAATTTCTCGTTATTTTTAGATTTCATTTGTCATAATATTAGCCTGCAAGAGATACCTTTCGCAAAACTCACCCCAAAATTAAGACATTCAAAGAACAGACCCAACTAATTTTTATTAAAAAATATAAGTAAATGGGGGATTTAAGGCTTATTGAGAAAAAGAAATATAATTTTTTCTATAAAGTCCCCCATTCGTCTTTCCAAAATGTTGCTGTTTTCGACTAATACCTATTAAAAAGGCTGGACAGTACTTCAAGGTACTGTCCAGCCTTTTCATTTCATCAATAATGACGTCTTATAGATGCTTAAAATAAGACTATATCCTTCATTTATTCAACAGGAACAAGTTGCGGAACCAATAGGGTTGTTCCAATAGGAACATTGTCCGGATTGGTGATGACCTTACGATTGTGCTTCACAATATAAGTCCATAAATTCTTGTTTCCATAAAACTTTAAAGCGATTTTAACCAAGCTGTCACCTTTGCGGATGGTATGAGTTCCAAGAGTTCCCGTTATCTTGTAATTCACCTTGTCGGACAATACTTTCACTGTCTGTTTCGTTACCGAGGTCTTCTGCTTTGGTTTTTCGCTCATCTGGACGGGAGTTGCCTGTGGCTTTTCGGATACCATTTCCTTTTCTTTCGACAAGGAATCTTCAACCTGTTCCTTAAAAAGGGTTGAGTCTGCCAACATCTCAGCTACGATACTCAACGAATCAGCCAGCAGTTCCTTCTGCTCACGCAATTCGTTCTCCGCCTTTAAAAAACTTTTTACCATATCTTCAGGAATGTATCTTCTTCCCGACATAATCATCCAAGAGACCAATCCGCCAAGGATAACTCCTATCAGCAAGACGGTTGAAACCATGCACCAAGGAATCCGTTTCTTTTTTGCAGATGAATCAGCCTCCCAATTCGGACGAGAACTCGAGGTCTCATGAACACCCTCTTCAAGTTCGCTTTTTTGATCTTGCTTTGGAGATGAAAGGTTGACCTCCCTCTCCGACCGGCCGACCTCAACTTTTCCTTGAACTGATTCTGACGAAGAATCCGACTCACCAGCCTTTTCAGCATGTTTCTCCACGTCCTCTTCTTCATCCATCAGCTTCTTTTCTCCTTGATGTTCTTCGGAAAGTTTCTCTTCTTCCATCACACCAATGGGGACTTCTTCATGTTCATTATCCACTTTTTCTTCTTCATGAACATCACAAGCAAGTTCCTCTATTCCCGTTTTTTGAGACTCGGCCTCCCCTTCTGCCACTTCTTCATGCAAAACCTCACATGCAGTAGAAGGTTCTTCCACATCCTTTGAATCTTCTAAAGGAAGTTCCTCTTCGATAATCTGGGTTTCTACAAAAGTTTTGTGATTTTCTTCAGAAAGTCTAACGGATGGAACCGGCTCTGCAGAAAGTTCTTCCTCGGGAAAGACAAATTGAGAAGAAGCTGGTTCTTCCGACGAAACGTCTTCAATGGAATCTTCAGGAACGTCATCCCAAACTACCTTCCGCGGTGAGACACTCTTTTTCAAGACTTCCTCTTCTCCTTCTTCCACCTCATTTTCCGCACTGTCTTCGGTATCTTCCTCTTCGGCACCCAACTTCTCATCCCAATCATCAAACTGGATACCCTCATTCAAGACGACAGTCTCAAAATGAGAGAATGGACGATTAATCTGGTCGCGCAAAGAAACATCGGGGGAAAAAGTGATACGCGTATGGCTTTGAATTTCTATCCGCTCACCTGAATGCACATCAATGCTCTCACGAGGTTCAGTTTCAATCAGCTTAAACGTTCCAAGTCCTTTGATCTTAACATAACTGTCTCGCTTCAGCCCCTCTTCCACAAGTGCCCAAAAAGTCTTCACAAAAGATTCTGCATCCTGTGGTTCCATTTGGTGGCGAGCGGCCAGCAAATCTATCAATTCTTGGAGTGTTAATTTTTCATTCATCGAATAGACTCTTTTTTAAGCTTATCTTTTAATGTCTGACTTGGACGGAAACCAAGACTTAATTTCGGCGGAACAAGCATTCGCTGGCCTGTTACCGGATTTACGGCAATACGTTCCATCTTCTTCTTGACTTCGAAAGTTCCGAATCCGGGGAACGATGCAGCCTTTCTCTCCTGCAGTTCAGACGAGAGAATAGCAACGACAGATGCCACCAGTTGGGTGGCATCTTTGTTGGTATATCCTAAACGGCGTGACAATTCGCCTACAAATTCTTTACTGTTCATACCAGATGGAATTAATTGGGTCTTATTCTACCAGTGATGCATACAGATCAAAATCATCAGCATCATCAATATGTACCTGATAAAAAGAACCTATTTCTAAATTCTGCCCTTTATCAAGAATAAGGACTTCAGGGTCAACCTCTGGAGAATCATATTCAGTACGACCTATATAGTATTCTCCTTCCAAACGATCAATGATTACACGATATTCCTTTCCGATTTTTGCTGCACTCAGCTCGGCAGAAATTTCTTGCTGTATAGCCATCAATTCGTCCAAACGCTGCTGCTTGACTTCTGCTGGGACTTCATCCTCATAATGTTCTGCAGCGTAGGTACCCTCTTCTTCTGAATAAGCAAAGGCACCCATACGATCAAATCGAGCCTTACGGACAAATTCCTTCAATTCTTCAAAATCCTGTTCCGTTTCACCTGGATGACCCACCATTAAGGTCGTACGCAAATGAATACCGGGTACTTCACGACGGAACTGTTCAATCAAAGCATACGTTTCTTCTTTGGTGACATGACGTCGCATTTTACTCAGCATGTTATCACTGATATGCTGCAATGCAATATCCATGTATTTACAAACGTTCTTATTTTCACGAATAACTTGAAACAATTCTGTAGGGAAATGAGATGGATAAGCATAATGCAGACGAATCCACTCTACTCCAGGAATAGCTGCTATACGATTCACCAGTTCCGCTATCATACGCTTCTTATACAGGTCGACTCCATAATAAGTCAATTCCTGTGCAATGACTTGGAACTCTTTCACTCCTTGGGAAACCAACAGACGAACTTCATCCAAGATTTCTTCTATAGGACGTGACGTATGCTTTCCTGTAATGATAGGAATGGCACAATAAGAACATTTGCGATCACATCCTTCTGATATCTTCAAGTAAGCATAATGCTTCGGAGTAGTAAGATGGCGCTCAATAGCACACTCCGGACGATATGCTTTTCCCAAATCAGCAAGCAGCTCATTCCAGTTGAATTTGCCATAAAATTTGTCCACTTGAGGAATCTCCACTTGAAGGTCTTTCAAATAACGTTCAGAAAGACATCCCATCACATACAGTTTCTTCAGGTCTCCTTCTTCTTTAGCTTGGCAAAATTCAAGAATCATATTGATAGATTCCTCTTTTGCATCACCTATAAAGCCGCAAGTATTGATTACGGCAATTTCACCTTCGGGATGTTCACTGTCATGGGTTACCTTGTACCCGCTCGCTTCCAGCTGTCTCATCAGCTTTTCCGAATCAACTAAGTTTTTAGAACACCCTAAGGTAATAATATCAATGGTATTTTTTTTCATTTATCCGTATTTCCAAACAATGAGTCTACAAATTCGCGACGGCGGAACACTTGCATATCCTCAATTCCTTCACCTAATCCGATATATTTTACAGGAATCTTGAATTGATCTGAGATGCCAATTACGACACCCCCTTTAGCGGTTCCATCCAACTTGGTGATAGCCATCGCATTTACTTCTGTAGCCAAAGTAAACTGTTTGGCTTGTTCAAAAGCATTCTGTCCTGTAGAACCATCCAAGACCAAAAGAACTTCATGCGGTGCGTCAGGAACGACCTTCTGCATTACATTCTTAATCTTGGTCAACTCATTCATCAAGCCTATCTTGTTATGCAAACGACCCGCTGTATCTATCAGAACGACATCTGCATTGTTTGCAACAGCCGAACTTAATGTATCATAGGCAACAGACGCCGGATCGGATCCCATTTTCTGTTTGATTACAGGAACACCTACACGGTCACCCCAAACGACCAACTGTTCCACAGCTGCAGCACGGAAAGTATCGGCAGCTCCCAAATAAACAGATTTGCCCGCTTTCTTATATTGATATGCCAATTTTCCGATAGTAGTAGTCTTTCCTACTCCATTCACACCTACCACCATGATGACATACGGCTTCTTATTTGCAGGTACGCTGAAGTCTTCTACGTCTTCATTATCATTACCGACCAGCAAAGCGGCGATTTCCTCACGTAGAATATTGTTCAATTCAGTTGTATTGACATATTTATCCTTTGCTACACGAGCCTCAATACGCTTGATAATATTCAAGGTTGTCTCGACTCCAACGTCTGAAGTAACCAATACTTCTTCCAGATTATCCAACACTTCATCATCTACTTTCGATTTACCTGCTACCGCACGTGCAATTTTACCGAAAACACTTTCTTTTGTCTTGGACAATCCCTTGTCTAAGGTTTCCTTCTTTTCTTTCGAGAAAAAACTAAAAAATCCCATAAGGCTTGTATATTTATCTGTTTATGACACAAAGATATAACTAATCTTGTTTACACACAAAAAAAGTTCCTCTCATTATAGATGAAAGGAACCTTTTATTCAATAATATAAATATTATATTCAATTATTTCTTGAAGAACTCTTCTACTTTTCCATTAGGAACCATCTGTTCGTCAAAAACGTAAGCACCAGTTTTAGGAGACTTAACCATTTTGATAACCTTAGTATAAGAACGTCCTTCTTTACCTGTCTGAAGGGTTGCTACTGCTTTCTTTGCCATGGTTTTCTATTATTTAATTTCTTTATGTACTGTTACTCTTTTCAAAATTGGATTGTATTTCTTCAATTCCAATCTTTCAGTAGTATTTTTTCTGTTCTTAGTAGTGATGTAACGAGAAGTTCCCGGCATACCACTATCTTTCATTTCGGTGCATTCGAGGATTACCTGTACTCTGTTTCCTTTAGCTTTCTTAGCCATAGTTTTCTCTCCTTTTAATTAACCAATAATTTTGATAGTTTTCCAATCACAATAGCCTTTAGCCACAGCTTCATTCAGCGCAGCATCCAAGCCTTTCTTGTTAATAACTCTTAAGCCGTTAGCACAGATACTCAAGCTAATCCAGCAATCCTGTTCTACATAGTAGAATTTTTTACTAAACAAGTTCACATCAAATGTTCTTTTTGTTCTTCTCTTTGAGTGTGAAACATTGTTGCCAATCATGGCTTTCTTTCCGGTAATTTGACAAATTTTCGACATTTCTATCTAGTTTTTTATAGTTTCATTCTATAGTTCCTTAAAACGGAGTGCAAAGTAAGGGATTATATTTCAAATAAACAAGTATTTCCCTCTTAAATTGCATTTTTACTGCTTATTTTCTTGTTTTTCACACAATTCAAGCAATAATTGAAGAGCTTTTACCGTTGCATTATTCACATTCTGCTCTCTTCCATTATCTTCCTCCAACTTCACTGTAAGCACTTCTTCGCGATTAGCTACAGCAATCCAAATGGTTCCTACAGGTTTGCCTGGAACACCTCCGGTAGGCCCTGCGATACCAGATGTAGCGACCGCAAAATCTGTTCCGATTGCTTCCATCGCACCCTTCACCATTTCCTTTACAGTTTCTTCACTTACAGCGCCGAATTGTTCCAAAACTTCTGAACTCACGTTCAGCAAACGTTTCTTGGTCTCATCCGCATAAGCTACCACTCCGCCCTTATAGAAATGGGAACTTCCTGGTATAGCAGTAATCGTAGCTGCCACATTTCCTGCTGTACAACTTTCTGCTGTAGCAAGAGTGTAGCCTTCTCTCCAGAAAAAGCCGCTTATCTCTTTACTGAGTTTTTTTGTTTGAACAGTCATAACACGTTATATTTTTAATATTTTTACTTGATAGTAACCCTTGAATACGCAGGTTTATCAATTGAGCAAAAATCCTTGTCCTTATATTTATAGAGACCAGTAATGGCAATCATCGCTGCATTATCAGTCGTATATCCAAATTTTGGGATATGAATTTTCCATCCATATTTATCGGCGTGTTCGTGGAATGCATTTCTCAACCCGTTATTAGCAGAAACGCCACCCGCTACGGCCACTTCTTTTATTCCTGTGGCTTTCACAGCCTTACGCAGCTTATCCATCAAGATATCGACAATGGTTTTTTCCAAAGATGCTGCCAAATCCTCCTTATGGTGTTCGATAAAGTCTGGATCATCCTTCAACCAATCGCGCAAAGAATAAAGGAAAGATGTTTTCAAGCCGCTAAAGCTATAATCCAATCCAGGAATATGCGGTTTGCTGAAGGTATACGCCAAAGGATTACCCTGACGGGCCAAACGGTCGATAATAGGACCTCCCGGATAACCTAATCCCATAACTTTAGAGCATTTGTCAATCGCTTCACCTGCCGCATCATCGATAGTCTGTCCCAACACTTCCATTTTATTGTAAGCGTCTACACGAATAATCTGGGAATTTCCTCCAGAGACCAACAGACACAAGAACGGATAATTAGGCTGATTGTGGTCATCCTCTGATTCTTTAATGAAATGAGCCAGTACATGACCTTGCAAATGGTTCACCTCAATCATTGGAATATCTAAAGAGCGAGCCAAGCCTTTCGCGAAAGAGACCCCTACAAGCAAAGATCCCATCAAACCGGGACCACGAGTAAACGCAACAGCACTAAGCTGCTCTTTCTGCACACCCGCACGCTTTAAAGCTTCATGTACCACGGGAACAATGTTCTGTTGATGTGCACGTGAAGCCAATTCAGGCACAACTCCTCCATAAGCTTCATGAACCGCCTGGCTGGCAATCACACTAGAAAGCAAAATGCCATTCTTAATGACTGCAGCCGATGTATCATCACAAGATGATTCGATACCTAATATAATTGTATCCATAATTTGTAAGTCTACGTAAGTTATTTTAGTATGTAAGGATTTCCAATCCATGGTCAGTCATCAAGAATGTATGTTCCCATTGTGCAGAAGGTAGTTCATCTTCTGTCACCACGGTCCAACCATCTTCTTCATCGATGAAGACTTCCCAGGTTCCCATATTAATCATAGGTTCAATGGTAAACACCATACCCGGAACGAGCAACATTCCTGTGCCTTTCTTGCCCACATGTTCCACGTCTGGTTCTTCATGGAATTCCAAACCGACTCCATGGCCACACAAATCGCGAACGACAGAGAAACCGTTCTTATGAGCATGCTTCTGAATAGCGTGTCCTATATCTCCCAAGAAACCGAAAGGTTTGGCAGCTTCCATACCTACTTCCAGGCATTCTTTTGCTACGCGTACCAGCTTCTCTTTCTCTGGAGTTGTTTTACCGATAATAAACATACGTGATGCGTCTGAGAAATATCCGTCGAGGATAGTTGACACGTCCACGTTGATAATATCGCCTTCTTCCAAAATCTCTTCTTCTGAAGGAATACCATGACATACTACTTCATTAATAGAAGTACATACGCTTTTTGGGAAACCTTCGTAATTCAATGGTGCCGGAATAGCTCCATGACCTACCGTGTAATCGTAAACGAGTTTATCGATTTCTGCCGTACTCATACCTGCATGAATTTCTTGTGCAACCAAGTCGAGCACGCCTGTATTAATCAGAGAACTTTTACGGATTCCTTCAATCTGTTCAGGGGTTTTGATTAATTTTCTTGAAGGCACTAAATGGCCCTTATTTTGATAATAAAGCACTTTTTTGTCAAGCTCCGTAAGTTCAGCTCCTTTAGGAACCTTCCAATTTATTTTCTTTCTAAACATGATTGTAGTTTTTTAGTATCGCAAAGTTATAAGAAAAAAATGAATCAACATACATCGAGCAACAAAATCTATCTGCAGAAAAGCAATATACCTACATTAGAGCTAAAAGTTGTTAATCCTCCGAAAGCCCTCAGCCTAAATTCACAAACAATTTATACGACTTTTTTCACCGTTACGTCGGGGAATTCCTGCAGAAGCATCAATACCAGACCTTCTTCATTCATCCGCTTCGAACGAACCGTCATATTTACATGGTAGGCCAATCTTCCATTTTCACTTTCTTCACTCATCTCATAAGAGACAACCAGATAATTTTCCGTCCTCAATTTATTCGCCACTCTCTTTAAAGAATCCCGGCTGTCTGTGGAGAATTCCAGAATCAGCGTATGAATGCCAAGGCTTTTAAAGAAAAAGCTGAGCACTTCCAAACCAAGCAAGACCAAAACCGTAGCAGCAATTCCTACTGTATACATTCCCGCACCGATTGCCAAACCAATACCTGAAGTCGCCCAAATGCCAGCAGCCGTTGTCAGCCCTCGTACCACTTGCTTCTGAAGAATAATGGTACCTGCACCTATGAAGCCAATGCCACTCACCACCTGAGCAGCCAAGCGCGACGGATCAACACGTACCAAATCAGGCTCCAGCACTTCTGAAAAGCCATATTGCGAAACAATCATAATAAGAGCACTTCCCAAGGCCACCAAAAAATGGGTACGATATCCCGCTTCTTTTGCACGGTATTCTCTTTCCAACCCTATCAGCACCCCCATTGCACCCGCAACAAAAAGTCTTAATATAAAATCGACATAAGCGTCCATCTGCATACCTCCTTTTCTATACTTTGTCTAAATTTTCATGCTATTTCATGTATAGCAAATATAAATAAATTATTCAAAAGAACAAGTGATTCAACCCATTCTCCTCTCTCCTCTTTAATTTATCACCTCGTTTGCTCTTTAAAAGCAGGCCTTTCTACTCCATTTTTTCAAAACACTTTTGTACCTTCGCAATAATAAAAACATTTAAAAGAAAAAGCTTATGACTTCACAAACCCAACCTGAGACATGGTACACCCAACGATTGGAAGCCACCGATTCGGAGTTAAGCAAGACCAATGCACATATACGAAATATCAGTATAGTAAGATTGTTCCTCTTCAGCATTTGCCTCGTCACGGTATTTCTACTATGGGAACAAAACACAATCGTCATCCTGGGCGGAGCTTCCTGCTCTTTTATTCCCTTTCTATTGTTAGTCAAGATTCACAATCGCTTTTTCAAACAGAAACAATGGTTAGAGACTCAAGGCATGCTCATAAGAAGAGAACTCAAGGCACTAAAAAACGACTACTCTGAATTTGAGGAGGGGAAAGAGTTCATTCAGCCAGACCACCTTTATTCTTATGATCTGGACCTTTTCGGAAAGAACTCTTTATTCCAAGCAATCAACCGTACCTGCACTCAAATCGGGAAAGAAACGCTGGCAACGTGGATGAAAGAACATTTGCGCAGCAAAGAAGCTATTCAAGAAAGGCAAGCTTGTATAAGAGAATTGACTAATCGAACTGACTTTCGTGAGAAATTCATGGTAACAGGCCAAATGCATCCCAGTCAAAAAGAAGACGAAGAGGCTATTAAAGACTGGTCGAAAAAAGAAGCCAACTTATCCAATGTATGGTGGGTAAGATGGCTCATCTGGGGCGTACCGGCCATCAATATTCTTCTTATAGCAGGTGGTTTATCGGGACTGTTTTCTTTATCTTGGTTCGGCTTCTCTTTTTTCTTCTTCATCATTTTAAGTTTCAGCGTGGTACAAAAAGCAACCGTTCTTCAAGAAGAATACGCTTTAAAGATGAAAACCTTAAGTTCTTATGCCAAACTCATTTCTCTAATCGAAGAACAGCCATACGAGTCCATAGAAATGAAATCGCTGATTGCCAGTTTACGCATCAACGGCGATTCTCCTACGAAAGCTTTAAAGGAACTTTCTAAAGAGCTCGACCGTCTCGACATCCGAAACAACCAACTGTTGTACGTATTGTTGGAAGGTTCCATCTTCTTCCAATTGCATCAGTTGGTGCGCATCGAACGATGGAAGCTTACCTATGGTAAACAGCTTCCCCATTGGCTGGACATCGTAGGTCAGCTTGACGCACTTTGCTCCTTAAGCACCTTTGCTTTCAATCACCCACAATACGTTTATCCAGACATTTCCGATCAACCGTTCTGCTTTCATGCCAAAGAGATGGGGCACCCCTTAATGCCTGCAGACCAATGCGTCACGAATGATGCAGAAATTGCCTCAAGTCCTTTCTTCCTCATTATAACCGGTGCTAACATGGCAGGTAAAAGCACTTATTTACGCACTATCGGCACAAACTATCTTCTAGCTTGCATAGGAGCTCCCGTTTGTTGCAAGGAATTAAAACTTTACCCATCACAACTCGTCACCAGCTTGCGGACTTCCGACTCGCTTACTGAAAACGAATCATATTTCTTCGCAGAACTGAAAAGACTGAAGCGCATCATTGATTTGCTTCATCAAGGAGAAAATCTTTTCATCATCTTAGACGAAATCTTAAAGGGCACAAATTCAGTAGACAAACAAAAGGGTTCATACCACTTGATCCGACAACTTCTCGGCTTAAACGCTTGTGGCATTATAGCAACACACGATCTGCTGTTAGGAGAACTGATCAAGCAATTCCCCACCGAAATAAGAAACTTTTGTTTTGAAGCCGACATCATCGACAATGAGCTGTCTTTTTCATACAAGATAAGAGAAGGAATAGCACAAAACATGAACGCTTGTTTCTTAATGAAAAAAATGGGTATCGCCTTTTAACATGTTCAACAATATAGAACAAGCCTACCTTGCTTATCGTTTCTTTATTGTATCTTTGCGAAAATTCAAACTATATCAGAAATATCATGAAATACAAACTACTGGTTCTTGATTTGGATGGCACATTAACCAATTCAAAGAAAGAAATAACACCTCATACACGTGAGACTTTAATCAAGGCTCAAAAAAACGGCGTTAAAGTCGTTCTTGCTTCTGGACGACCAACATACGGAGTCGCTCCTTTAGCAAAAGAATTAGAATTAGACAAATACGAAGGTTACATTTTATCCTACAATGGAGGGGAAATCATTGACTGGAAAACCGGCGAACTGATGTATAAGAACCTTTTAAACCATGAGGTTCTTCCCTATTTATACCAATGTGCTAAAGACCATGATTTCGCCATATTGAGCTACGACGGAGAATACGTTTTGACCGAAAGACCGGACGATGAATACGTACAAAAAGAAGTGAAGCTGAACGTCATGAAAATCAAGAAGGTGGATAATTTCTTAGAATCAATCACCCACCCTATTGCCAAATGTCTCATCGTAGGAGAATCCACCCGTCTTGCCGTTTTAGAACGCGAAATGCACGAACATCTAAAAGACCAGATGGGAGTCTTTCGCTCTGAGCCATTTTTTCTGGAATTAGTGCCAAAAGGTATCGACAAAGCACGTTCACTGGCTGTCTTGTTGAAAGAATTGGGTATGAACAAAGAAGAGATGATAGCTGTGGGCGACGGTTTCAACGATTTATCCATGATTCAATACGCAGGATTAGGAGTAGCGATGGACAACGCCCAACCTATAGTCAAAGAGAATGCCGACTATATCACGCTCTCAAATGAAGAAGACGGCGTAGCATACGTTGTTGAAAAGTTCATCTTCGAGCAAGTATAAAAGAACGGAAAGAAACTATTTTCACCCCGAGAGCAGTCGCTTTCGGGGTTTTATAAAACTCTACTCTCATTAGAGTGATTTTCTATCAAAAAACGGATTTTTAGAAGAAGCACTGACTGGTATAGCAAAGACTTGACTGCATCCATCCAGCCAATCCAACTCTTTAGCAGCCAATCCGACAGAAAACATCACGCGCGTATCCACGCGAAAATCTGCAGCGACCGAACAAGCAGAACCTATTGCAATACCTACATCGACCGAATTCAGGGCACAAGGTACACCTTCATCACGAAGAGTACACATTTCATAGCCACAATATCCACAATTCATACCATGAGCATGTTCTCTTGTTCCAATCAAGACAATACACTCAGCCTCCAGAATATTTTCAGCGTCACGCAAAAAGAACTTGAGTCCATTCTCTTCGTACATCTGCTTCATTGTATCCGACAGAATACGAATATTACTTTCTGTAACCATAGCCACTTCTATCAAGTCTACCCCTTTCGCTTTGGGAGCGGTACGAGCCGCAGTCATCATTTGTTGGGCAACAAGCAGCGCTTGATCGTGTCGATTGTCTCTTTCATTCAGTATCATAAATCCATTTATAAGATTTTGAGTAAGGTCATAAAAAAAATCATATCCTACTTCTGAAACACAAAGTTTCTAAAAGTAAAGATATGATTTTTTTATTTTATATTGAAAAAATTATTTCAAAAGATCCAACTGTTTGAAGCAATGAACCAATTTATCAATAGCAAAATCAACTTGTTCTTTGGTATGAGTAGCCATCAAAGCAAAACGAACCAAAGTATCCTGAGGAGCACAAGCTGGAGGAATAACCGGATTGATAAATACGCCCTCATCAAAAGCCAACTTAGTTACCTCGAAAGTCTTGTCTGGGTCACGAACATACAAAGGAATGATCGGACTTTCTGTATCACCAATTTCGAATCCAGCTTCACGGAAGCACTTCAATGAATAATTAGTGATTTCCCACAATTTTTCGATACGTTCTGGTTCTGTCTTCATGATATTCAATGCAGCCATAGCAGCAGCTGTTGCAGCTGGAGTATTACTTGCAGAGAAAATATAAGAACGAGAATTGTGACGCAACCAGTTAATGGTATCTTTATCTGCTGCTACGAATCCACCGATTGAAGCAAAAGACTTAGAGAATGTACCCATGATTACGTCCACTTTGTCTGTCAAGCCAAAATGATTACAAACACCTCTACCGTTACGTCCGAATACGCCCAAGCCATGAGCCTCATCCACCATGATGCTACCGTTGTACTTTTCGCACAGGCGTACTATTTCCGGCAGATTTGCTACGTCACCTTCCATAGAGAAGACACCATCAACAACTACCAATTTTACAGACTCTGGTCTACATTTAGCCAACTCCTTTTCAAGAGCAGCCATATCATTATGTTTATACTTTACCTGTGTAGAGAAAGACAAGCGACGGCCATCAACGATTGACGCGTGGTCGCGGTCATCACAGATAATATAATCATTTCGATCGGTAAGGCAAGAAACGACGCCCTCGTTCACCTGGAAACCTGTTGAATACACCAACGCATCCTCTTTTCCTACGAATTCAGCCAATTCATGCTCTAACTGAACATGAAGGTCGAGTGTACCGTTCAAGAATCGAGAGCCGGCACATCCAGTACCATACTTACGAGTTGCGGCAATTGCTGCATCAATGATTCTCTGATCGTATGTCAAACCTAAATAAGAGTTTGAACCGAACATCAAAACCTTTTTTCCATCCATCAACACCTCCGTGTCCTGCGCGCTGTCAATTTCGCGGAAATAAGGATAAACGCCTCTTTCCATATACATCTGAGGCAATCTGAATTTACTTAATTTGTCTTGTAATAATCCCATATTCTATACTTCTGAGATAGTTTTATGTATCTCTGTATTAAAGTGTGACTAATATTTTGAATCGCAATTTATTGCTTTTAAAAATCGTGCAAAGGTAATAAAAAAAATAATGACTACGTATTTTAAACCTTAAAAAACGAATACATTGGCACTTTATTTAAAGTTATGTACTATACAGAACAAAAAAATGCTATTTTTGTTCCGTTTTATCAACTCAATAAAAAAATGAGCCTAAAAAAGCAAATACTGTTTATTGTAAACCCCATTTCGGGCACTCAAGACAAGCAAGCGATTCTGAGCTTAATAAATAGAGAAATAAATAGAGATATTTTTGAACCGACTATATGCAAAACGCAATATGCAGGCCACGCCTTTGAGATAGCGACAGAAGCAAGCAGAAAAAACATTGATTTCGTAGTAGCTATCGGCGGCGATGGAACAATCAACGAAATAGGACGTGCATTAATCAACACGCAAACGACGATGGGAATCATTCCTTGCGGCTCAGGAAATGGGCTTGCCCGCCATCTCCACATTCCAATGGATACCCACAAGGCAATACAGGTTATTAATGAGGCCCATATAAAACGTATTGACTATGGTATCATAGCAGGCCACCCCTTCTTTTGTACCTGCGGTGTAGGCTTCGATGCTTTTGTCAGTTTAAAATTTGCAGACTCAGGGAAAAGAGGACTTCTTTCCTATCTAGAGAACACGCTGCAAGAAGGATTGCGCTACAAGCCAGAAACCTACGAGATTGAAAATTCCAATGGAAGTATCAAATACAAAGCTTTTCTGATTGCCTGTGCAAACGCTTCTCAATATGGTAACAATGCGTACATTGCTCCACAAGCATCGCTGACCGACGGGAAAATGGACATCACAATTCTGGAACCGTTTACCTTATTGGATATTCCTCAGTTGTCTTTCCAATTGTTCAATAGAACCATCGACCAGAACAGCCGCATCAAGACCATGCGTGACACAAAGATTATCATTCACCGTAATAAAGAAGGTGTGTTCCATTTCGACGGCGACCCAACTTTCGGCGGAAAAGACCTTGAAGTAGAAATTATTCCCAAAGGACTTAATGTTCTCGCACCCGAAAAGCCGGCAGAGAATAATACGCCTCTAAATATAGCACACTATATCAATGAATTCATTCAGAAGCGACCCATCACTTCCGTCATTACAGAAAAGCAGAAGCAATTGGTCAAACTGAACAAACAAATGTTAGAACGCATTACCAACAAGAAACGTTCTAACGATCCAAATAAAAATCTTTAGTTAAGCTTGCATAAGCTTCGCTGAATGAATGATCTGCTTCATGGATAGTCAGATGAACGACTTCCGTAGAAGCAGATTGTTTCTTTGAAAAAGCCATCAACACACGTTTCGGAGCGGCTCCGGGCTTAGTGTGAATCCAAGTCTGCCGGCAAAGATAAAGCCGCTTGTCTATGGCTTCAGACACAAAATCAATTGCCGCATCAGCAGGAAGAACCACAGAGAAGTTCCCCTCTTCATTTAACAATAAAGCGACCGCTCGCAGCAACTCAGCGAAATTCAAATCATCTGTATGTCTTGCCGTATTCCGTTGTTTCCCAGGGCATTTGGTATTCTCCTTGAAATACGGAGGATTTGAAACAATACAATCAAACTGACCTTCATAACTCTCATCTAGAGTCTTCACATCTTGGTGCAGAATTGCTATTCTAGACGCCCATGGGGAATGCTTCGCATTATCCGCAGCCTGTTCACAAGCCTCCATGTCGATATCAATGCCTACCACATTTGCTTCCGAACGTTGAGCCAGCATCAAGGCCACCAATCCTGTACCCGTTCCAATATCCAACACCTTTCCTTGTGAGGGAACTGCAGCCCATGCACCCAATAGTACCCCATCCGTACCGACTTTCATGGCACACTTCTCTTGTTTGACGGTAAATTGTTTGAATTTAAAATAACTATTTGACATCTTCGTCTTTTTTTGCAAATTTCGTCAAAAATAGAAAAAAATAGATAAAAAAGGCGGATTCACGCTATAATTTTTCCTTTCCTTCCACGGATTTGATAAAAATGTTCTTCCTAATTAAAAGCGGATTGATTAACTTTGTAACCGCTTTTCGGATACACCCCGTTATTTATAAAAAGACAATATGATAAAAACTAAAAACAATAATTATTTCATGAGCACTGAAAACGAAGATATTTCCATGTTGGCTGAAATAGACGCTAGTCCGATTGAAGTGTCACCTGATGAAATCGACAAGGAGCTGCCTATCATGACACTCCGCAACCTAGCTATATTTCCTACAGTCGTCATGCCTGTTACAGTGGGTCGAAAAACAACACTTAAGCTGGTCAATGCAGCATTGAAAGACAAAGCTTCCATCGTTATCGCTACTCAAAAGGTAAGCGAAGTGGAGAACCCTGGATTCAAAGATCTGTACCCTACCGGCGTAATAGGAAAAGTACTCCGAATTTTCGAAATGCCAGGAGGAAATACTACCGTAATCCTTCAAGCCAATGGACCAAAGGTACACTTGGAATCAGTGACATCTTCCCGTCCATACCTGAAGGGTACTGTTTCTGTCATAGAGGAAGAAAAAGAAATCGAGGAATCAGATGAATCAAAGGCGTTAATTGATACTTGCCGAGATTTAAGCTACAAGCTCATCGACGCTTCTGACAGATTAAGTCCAGACATTGCTTTTGCAATCAAGAACTTAGATAAAGAAGAAGCTCTGATAAACTTCATCTGCACCAATTTCCCTTTGGATTTGGAAACAAAATTCGATTTGCTAGATATCAACATCTTGAAGGATCGTATCTATCGCTTGATTCAAGTCCTCAATAAGGAATTGCAATTAGCGATTTTGAAAAATAACATTCAATTGCGTACGCGCGAAGAGTTAGACCGCCAGCAGAAAGAATACTTCCTCCAGCAACAAATAAAAAATATTCAGGATGAGCTGGGTAATGGCTTGGATGAAGAAGTGGAAGAACTTCGAAGAAAAGCGCAAGACAAAAAATGGAAGCAAGAGGTTGCCGAGTTGTTCGAACGTGAAGTTTCAAAACTGGAACGAATCAATCCACAATCTCCCGATTATAACGTACAGTTAAGTTACCTGCAAACCCTGTTAGCTCTTCCTTGGGAAGAATATACTGAAGACTCTATCAACATTCCAAATGCAGAAAAGGTATTGAACAAAGACCATTATGGTTTGGAAAAGGTGAAAGAGAGAATCTTGGAACATTTGGCCGTTCTGAAGCTGAAAGGAGACTTCAAAGCTCCAATCATCTGTCTTTATGGCCCTCCGGGAGTGGGTAAGACATCGTTAGGCCGCTCTATCGCATCGGCATTAAAACGCAAGTATATCCGTATGTCATTGGGTGGTGTTCACGATGAAGCTGAAATCCGCGGTCACCGCAAGACCTATATCGGTGCTATGCCAGGACGTATCATCAAGAGCTTGATCAAAGCCAAATCTTCGAATCCGGTCATTATTCTGGATGAAATTGACAAACTCGGAAGTGACCAGCGTGGAGATCCTAGTTCAGCAATGCTTGAAGTTTTGGATCCAGAACAAAACAATACGTTCCACGATAACTACATTGACATCGATTACGATTTGTCGAAGGTTATGTTTATCGCTACTGCAAACAATCTTGGAACAATCCCTACTCCGTTATTGGACCGTATGGAACTGATTGAAGTGAGCGGATACATTACTGAAGAGAAAATAGAGATAGCTCGCCGCCATTTGATTCCTAAAGAAATGGAAGCCAATGGACTGACTAAAGAGCATCTGAAATTCTCTAAACCGGCTATTGAATACATTATCGAAAACTATACCCGTGAAAGCGGTGTACGTGAGCTGGAAAAGAAGATCAGCAAGGTAATGCGTAAAATAGCATTGGAAATTGCCAGCGACAAATTTGAGGGATTGCATGAATTGAAGCCGACAGACATCCCGACTTATTTGGGTGTTCCAGAATATTCCCGCGACAAATACCAAGGCAATGAATATGCCGGAGTCGTAACAGGCTTGGCATGGACTGCCGTAGGCGGAGAAATCTTATTCGTAGAAACCAGTCTAAGCAAGGGAAAAGGTTCACGCCTTACCCTGACAGGTAACTTGGGGGATGTCATGAAAGAATCAGCTATGCTGGCTCTCGAGTACTTGAAAGCTCATAGCCACCTGTTAGACCTGCCCGAAGATATCTTTGAGAACTGGAATATTCATATTCACGTTCCAGAAGGTGCCATTCCTAAAGACGGTCCTTCTGCCGGAATAACCATGGTTACTTCTTTGGCCTCAGCCCTTACCCAACGTAAGGTGAAAGCCAACTTAGCTATGACCGGTGAGATTACACTACGAGGAAAGGTTTTGCCTGTAGGAGGTATCCGTGAAAAGATTCTTGCAGCTAAACGTGCCGGTATCAAAGAGATTATCCTTTGCGAAGAAAACAAGAAGGATATCGACGAAATTCCAGCACTCTATTTAAAAGGAGTATCTTTCCATTACGTAAAAGACATTCAAGAAGTCTTGAAACTGGCTCTTACCGAAGAAAAGGTAGCTCACCCTATTGATTTTACCATACCGAAAGAAAACAATAACACGAAAGAATCATGTTAAAGTTCGAACTACTTCATACAGATGACCGTTCCAATGCTCGTGCGGGGTTGATAACCACCGATCATGGTCAGATTGAAACCCCTATCTTCATGCCGGTTGGGACAGTCGGCTCAGTAAAGGGTGTACACTTGCGCGAACTGAAGGAAGATATTCAGGCACAAATCATTTTAGGTAATACCTACCATTTGTATCTGCGTCCAGGATTGGATATCATTGAAGGAGCCGGCGGACTTCATAAGTTCAACGGTTTCGACCGCCCAATGCTGACAGACAGCGGTGGCTTCCAAGTATTTTCTTTGTCGGGGATTCGCAAGATGCGTGAAGAAGGAGTAGAATTCCGTTCACACATTGACGGTTCCAAGCACTTGTTCACTCCAGAACGTGTCATGGATATAGAACGTACCATCGGTGCGGATATCATGATGGCATTCGACGAATGTGCTCCTGGTACATCCGACTATGAATATGCGAAAAAATCAATGGAACTCACTCACCGATGGCTGGATCGATGCTTCACGCGATTCAATGAAACAGAACCGAAATACGGTTATCATCAGGCACTCTTCCCTATCGTACAGGGATGTGTATACCCCGACTTACGACGTCGTTCTGCAGAATACATCGCATCAAAAGGAGCTGAAGGAAATGCCATCGGCGGTTTGGCTGTGGGCGAACCTACAGAAAAGATGTATGAAATGATTGAAGTAGTGAACGAAATCCTACCGACTGACAAGCCTCGTTATCTGATGGGAGTAGGTACTCCTGTGAACATTCTGGAAGGCATTGAACGCGGTGTGGATATGTTCGACTGTGTCATGCCTACCCGCAATGGACGTAACGGTATGCTCTTCACAAAAGACGGTATCATGAACATGCGCAACAAGAAATGGGAGAATGACTATTCGCCGATTGAAGCAGACGGTGCATCCTACGTAGATACCATGTATAGCCGTGCTTATTTACGCCACCTGTTCCATGCCCAAGAATTATTAGCTATGCAGATTGCATCTATTCATAACTTGGCCTTCTACTTGTGGTTGGTGAAAGAAGCACGCAAACACATCATTGCAGGCGACTTCTCCACATGGAAGCCAGCCATGGTGAAACGTGTTTCCACCAGACTGTAAGCTATCGTGCAGAACACTATTTGCGGCAAGATAAAACCGAAAGCAATCAGAATATTAACTAGGAACCGCTTTAATCGGCGGTTCCATTTACGAATCACTTTCAAATGAAAGAAAACTTGTTCAAGAAGAAATGGTTGAAAAGAATAGACCGATACATTATCGGAAAGTTCTTGGGAACTTATTTCTTTGCCATTGCACTGATTATCTCCATTGCAGTAGTTTTTGACATTAATGAAAATATTGACGACTTCATCAATAACCGAGCACCGATTAAAGCAATCATGTTCGATTATTACCTGAACTTCATTCCATATTATACGAATCTGTTCAGTCCGCTGTTTGTCTTTATTGCAGTCATCTTCTTTACCTCAAAGCTGGCAGAAAATTCGGAAATCATTGCCATGTTTTCTACAGGAATGAGTTTTAAGCGTATGATGGTGCCTTATATGATTTCGGCTGGAGTCATCGCCATTGCAACATATATCCTCAGTGCGGAGGTCATTCCGAAAGGAAGTGTTACACGCTTGAAATTTGAGCAAGTATACAAAAACAAGAAGAAAGTCAGTTATGCCAGAAATGTCCAATTAGTTGTAGATACTGGTGTAGTAGCTTATATGGAGCGCTATGAGGACTATAACAAAACGGGATATCGATTTTCTTTGGACAAGTTTGTGGATCATAAATTGGTGGCTCACATGACTGCACGCCGCATTACCTACGATACGGCCAATGTCCATAAATGGACTATCAAGGACTATATGATTCGCGAAATGAAGGGAATGCGTGAGTATATCCGAAAAGGAACTGAAATGGATACCATTATCAATATGGAACCTCAAGACTTCCTGATTACCAGAAAACAGCATGAAACGCTAACCAGCTCCGAGCTGCGCGATTATATCGCCAAACAAAAGCAGCGCGGCTTTGCCAACATCAAAGAGTTTGAAGTGGAATACTACAAACGAATAGCAACCACCTTTGCTGCTTTCATTCTGACGGTTATAGGTGTTTCATTGTCATCCAAGAAGACAAAAGGAGGTATGGGTCTTCATTTAGGTATAGGCTTGGGACTTAGCTTCTCTTACATTCTATTCCAAACCATATCGTCTACTTTTGCCATCAATGGTAACATGCACCCTAATCTCGCAGTATGGATTCCTAATATATTATATATATTCATTGGAATCTACTTGTATATAAAGGCTCCTAAATAGTCGTCCCTTAAAAAGCCCATTTTTGCGAGATATTGTTCAAGCACAGTATCTCGCATATTTTTTGAAGTATGCCCCAAAGAG
>RCNI01000397.1_pt1 | contig 32186 bp, 26 predicted proteins | sample 2041151 | NCBI WGS metagenome assembly RCNI01 (sample SAMN09708214, study PRJNA481090) | feces metagenome | isolation source: feces | place: Antarctica: Albino Rookery
AAGGGCTGCAGGCATTTTGAAGGGAAGGATCAGTTAATAAGATTGAGATATCTTTGCAGCAGGTTTGACGGCACCTCGATTGCCCGGCAGGGAGCGCCGGGGATGCCCTGCAGCTGCAGGATGATGGTATCAATGCTCCAGGTGCTCGGTTTGCTGACGCTGCCGCCGCGGGCAAGCGTAAGTTCACAGGGGCGGCTCAGCCGGCCCGCTTCGCAGTCCTCTTTGATTGCTTCGAGAACGGCGCGGATCTTTCCGGGATCGCGCACGGCCACCGGGACATCCTCGCCCCGTTCCCAGGAGTACCAGTTGATTTCTGTAACGGCATCGGCAAAGGCCTGCCAGTCCGTGTAGCCCAGAATGAAGGCGGGTCTGCTCAGGAAGTGCCGCACCTGTTCAATCTCCGGGGCATCCTCCGAAAGCATGTACCGGCGTTCCACAAAGGAACCGTCGGAAAGCTGGTAGGAAATGTAGAACGGGAAGGTTCTGCGGGAAACATTCTGGGACACATGCTCGGTGTTCCGGACAATGGAGGCGTGGAGTCTGCGCAGCTCCTCCATTTCCTGAGGATCAGAGGTGGTGTAGACAGTGGGGGCATAATCGCCTTCCTTGTTCCAGTCAGTTCCGTCAGAAGGCAGCGCGCCGATCACCCGGGCGCTGGCTTCCACATTGCTGTGGAATTGGTCGGAGTAGAAGGCGGAATAGGTGCCGCTGCAGGAGATCGATACCACCTTTCGGGGCGCGGGCTGTCTGCTGACCAGGCCCATGGGATCCAGGTGGGTGATCAGCAGGCTGGCCAGAACCAGCACCAGAAGGATGATGCAGCGTATGATTTTCCGGGAGCTGAACACCCGCAGGGACCGGGTAATCAGCATCTGACCGGTAAAGTAGCCCAGAATCAGTCCGGGAATCAGGGACCAGTAGCCGGGAATGCCGGAGATGGGGATGAAAACCTGACACATGAGGAAAAATACCAGGCTGAAGGCAAGGCTGTAAATCAGCAGGAAAACAGGCTTTACCCCGGAAAATGCGATGAAATCACCGGCAGTTTCCAGAGCCCGTCTGCGGTAGAGCAGCAGGGCGCCGATCAGCAGCACGATGCCCAGTCCACCCAGAATCCACATTGTCACAGGCAGCTGCGGAGTTTGCTGCACGGCGAAAATCTGCAGCAGCGGGCAGAACAGGAGAAACGGCTTCTCAGAGAGGATCAGGCCCCGGAGCATGGGCATGTACAGGGTGTTGATGAAGCTGTATACCAGCATGGACAGGCTGTTGAGGACGGCGTAAATCAGGAACATACCCGTCCGGTTTCCGGAAATCATGACGCACAGTGTGGACAGACCGAAGAAAAACAGGTACTGCAGCACGTTGTACAGCAGCCACATCAGGGCAAGATTCCAGTACGAGCCCAGCCGGAACATGCACACGACGGAGACGGTGCTGTAGGGAATCAGCATGAACAGGAGACCGGAGAGGGCGTGTGTCAGGAACCAGCCCTCCCGTCTGAGGGGCATGGTGTGCAGGGAATAGCACAGCCGCTGGATGAACAGATCTCCGAACAGCAGAGCGGCGCAGAGAAAGCCGTAGACCAGATTGGCAATGGCCATCATGGAGACGGCACCGGAATCCAGCCAGTCGGGGATGTTTTCCGGTATGTGGTAAGGGATGGTGTTGGGCAGAATGATGCTCAGAAAAATGGTGGTCAGGATCCATACCGGAGCGAACCGGGTCAGATCCTTTTTCAGCACGGTTTTGTTAAAGTACGATGTTGCGGACGTCATAGTTCACACCTCCCAGTTCATAGATGAAGATCTCCTCCAGAGAAAGGGGCAGCAGATCGTAATAGGTGGGATTCTGCTTGCGGACCTGCGCCTCCACGGAAGCGGCATCGCCCCGGATGATCAGGGTCCTGAGCCGACCGGAGCGGCTTTCGTGGAGAATGTCCAGCCCGTCGGGGATGTCCCCTGCAATCTGCAGCTTGATGGTGGAGCCCTGCATATCTGCCAGAGAGCGCTCGAGCAGCATGGTGCCCTTGTCCATAATGCCCACATGATCGCACACATCCTCCAGCTCCCGCAGGTTGTGGGAGGAAATCAGTACGGTGGTTCCGTTCTGGGCTACATCCGAAAGGATCAGGCTCCAGACCTGCCGGCGCATCACGGGGTCCAGTCCGTCCACAGGTTCATCCAGAATCAGAACATCCGGGTGACAGCTGAGGGTCAGGTGGAATGCCGCCTGCTTCTGCATACCCTTGGAGAACCGGCGGATGGGGCTGTTGGCAGGCAGGCCGAAGGCCTCGAACAGGGCGTTGAACAGGGCGTCGTCAAATTTGGGGTAGATGCCCTTGTAATATTTCCGCATTTCCGAAAGTGTGGCGGAGGGAAAGAAGAAAATTTCGTCGGGGATGCAGCCGATGGAGGCCTTGACGGCGGGATTTTCGAAAACCGGCTGTCCCAGAACGGAAACTGCGCCGGAATCGGGGCGCATCACGCCGGTTATGTGGCGGATGGCGGTGGATTTTCCCGCGCCGTTGGGACCGACCAGACCATAGACTGCGCCGCTGGGGACGGTCAGGTTCAGATGATCCAAAGCTCTGACGCGGCCGAAATCCTTGGTTACATCGTGCAGTTCAATCATGAATGGAACCTCCTTCATCAATGCGTCTGTGCAGTTCTTCCAGAGAGCAGCCGGACTTCAGCAAAGCGGCAGCGGCCCGGTCAAAGGCAAGCAGCAGTTCTCCGGGGATTTTCCGGGAGGCAGCACAGACAAAGCAGCCTTTTCCCGGGACGGTGGCAATGAGACCTTCGGATTCCAGCTGCCGGTAGGCCCTCTGGATGGTGTTGGGGTTGATGGCCAGCTGAGCAGCCAGTTCCCGGACACTGGGCAGCCGATCTTCCGTCTGGAGAATGCCTGTGAGAATCTGCTCCCGAAAGCCATCTGCGATCTGGGTGTAAATGGGGCGGATGTCCCGGTAATCAAGATGCAGCATGGAAAACCTCCTTGTTATATTAACTGTACTAATTGTACTAGTACAGTTAATATACAGCAGCTTCCAGCCAAAGTCAAGCATGATTTTTCGGCATCAGAAAAATTTTCCACGGGGCTGCCGGGTGTTGAAAAAGGTGCTGCGCCCTTTGAAAAACGGGGCTGAACGCGAAAGAACGGGCAGTTTTTCACACAGTTTCTCACGCAGCTGTGGATAACTTTGCGCCATCGGCAGAAAAAGCTTCCGCAAGCCCAAAAAAACGGGAGCAGACCGTTTGCATACGCCAGATAAGGAAGCAAATCAGAAAAGACGAAATACTTTATGATCCGGCAATGCAAGGCCATTCTTTGTATCTTACACCGCTCATTAAAATAGCCAGTTGCTTTATTCAAAAAAAGTGCTATAATGCTATAATTATCTGGAGATGACACTCATCTCTAAAAAATATTGAGGTGGTTAAATGAAAAGTACGACAAAAAAGACAGTAGCTGCGCTGATGGCATCCTTGATGATTTTGGGCTTGGCTGCCTGCGGAACTAATGATGCAACACCCCCGGAGAAAACATCAAAGCCGAGTGTGGCTGAATCCACAGGAGAGGCAAATCCTCAGGCAGAAAAAGATCAGACTGCCGCATCTGAAGAGCGTGATTATCAGGTAGAGGATACAGATGGCGGTGTTTCAATCACACGATACATCGGTGATGAAACTATCGTTGAAATTCCTGCACAAATCGGTGGCAAGGATGTTGTCAGTATTGGTAAAAACGCTTTTCTGGACAATGTTGTTAAGGTAACATTGCCGGATACGGTTACCCGTGTGGATTATAAAGCATTCGTCGAATGCGCATCGTTGGTTGAGGTTACCCTGGGAGCAAATGTGGAGACTTTGGATTCATGCGCATTCGCCGGGTGTACGTCATTGACCACAGTCAACTTGAATGATAAATTGCGGAGCATTGATGCAGACGCATTTGCCGGGACCATATCATTAAAAGAAATTACACTTCCTTCCAGTCTTGAAAAGATTGGGGAAGGCGCATTTAGTAATGGAGGAATTGAAAAAATCACCATTCCCGGTTCCGTGAAGCTGGTAGACTACTATGCGTTTTCTGATTGTAAGAACTTAACTGAAGCGGTATTGGAAGAAGGGGTAACGACGCTTGGTGTTGACGTTTTTGGCGGTTGTCCGGCCTTGACAAAGGTAGTATTTCCTGCATCTGTGAAAGAAATCGGACAGGAAATCGGACAGAAAAATTTTTATGATAGTAAAAATGTAGTCATTTACGGTCCGGCGGGTTCTCTGGCAGAATCTTATGCAGCAAAAAACGGACTGGCATTTGAGAGCATATCGTAAGAGCATATAAGGGTATGCAGAGAAGGGTTTTAAGGAGAAAGCACCTGCATCAGCTCAGCGAGCAGACTGTTTATACTCCCAAGAGTCGTAAAACGGTACAATTGTTAGGAGTGCACTCCTAAAATCTCCATAGAAAAAACGCCATAAACATAATAAGAAAAGCAGGTGTCGGAATGTTCCGGCACCTGCTTTTCTTTTTAAAACTTCCTTATGGGGCATACCCTTTTGGTCTGCTCCCGTTTGCAGAAAAAGGAAAATGCTGAAAATTACGACTCCAGGACCAGGTCCCCTTCTTTGATCCAGCCGATTTTGCGCAGCAGCTGGCAGAAGCCCCAGCTGAGCACCGCAGGCAGCACAAAGCAGATCAGCACCAGACCTGTCCAGTCCATGGCGGTGATGGCAGCCTTGGTTCCCGCAGCAATGTCGTTGACCCAGCCGGTGTAGATGCCGATCTGACCGACGAAGCCGCAGGTTCCCATGCCGGAGGAGACGGCAGAGCCGTTCATTTCCAGTTTGAACAGGCAGGTGCTCAGCGGTCCGGTGATGGCGGCAGCCAGCGTAGGCGGAATCCAGATCCGGGGATTTTTGATGATGTTGGGCATCTGCAGCATACTGGTGCCGATGCCCTGAGAAACCAGACCGCCCCAGCGGTTTTCCCGGAAGCTCATGACGGCAAAGCCCACCATCTGGGCACAGCAGCCGGCAACAGCGGCACCGCCGGCCAGTCCGGTCAGGCTCAGAGCGGCGCAGATGGCGGCGGAGCTGATGGGCAGCGTCAGCGCTATGCCGATGATGACGGAAACCAGAATGCCCATGAGGAACGGCTGCTGCAGGGTGGCCCATTTGACGGCCTCACCCACGGAGCTGGCTGCCTTTCCGATGGGAGCGGCGATGAGGCAGGAAAGTCCGATACCGATGAGAATGGTGACGGTGGGTGTAACCAGCAGATCAATCTTGGTTTCCTTGGAAATCAGCTTGCCGCATTCGGTGGCCACGATGGCGACCACGTAAACTGCCAGAGGTCCGCCGGCGCCGCCGATGGCGTTGGCAGCAAAACCCACGGGAATCAGCGAGAACAGAACCAGCGGCGGGCAGTGCAGAGCAAAGCCGATGGCGATGGCGATGCCGGGACCCACCATCAGGGATGCAAGACCGCCCAGAGTGTAGCCGGCAGCGCCGTCACCTTTGCCGATGGTGACGATGATCTCGTTGAGAAATCCGATGTGAAACTGCTGTCCGATGGTGTTGAGAATGGTGCCCACCAGCAGGGTGCAGAACAGGCCCTGTGCCATTGCGCCCAGGGCATCAATGCCGTAGCGCTTTGCCGAAAGCACGACATCCTTGCGGCGGAAGAATGCACTGATTTTTTTCATGTCAAAGAATCGCTCCTTTTCTACCGAAATTTCAGGACTATTGTAGGCCTAAAAAATGGGAAAGTCAAAGAGAAAAAAAGAAAAAACAGTGATTTTATCCGGAAATTATGCGATATCCACGAAATCCCCCGTGGGGGGATATGAAAAACTGTCGAAAAGTGGTGAAATCATCAATTGACAATCTGTTATTCTATTAGTACAATATCGTAGATACACTATGCGCACGGTGCGTGTCTGCGTATCGGCTCACAATCATGTATTAGGAGGAAATCACTTTGAAAGACTGGGCAACTTTAACTACTGTCGAGGAGATGGAAGCAGTTACCAACTCTCTGCTGGAAAACGGCAAGAAGGTTGGCGCAGACACCTGGCAGCAGCGGGTCAAGAATCAGACCCCCCATTGCGGCTTCGGTGAGGCCGGCACCTGCTGCCGGATCTGCTCTATGGGTCCGTGCCGCATTACTCCCAAAAGCCCCAGAGGCATCTGCGGCTGCGACGTCCACGGTATCGTCGCTCGTAACTATCTGCGTTTTACCGTCGGCGGTACGGCCGCACACTCTGACCACGGCCGTGAAATCATGCATACTCTGCATCAGACTGCTCCCGGCAGCAGCTACGAGATCAAGGACCCCGAGAAGTTGATCCGGATTGCAAAGGAGTGGGGCGTGGAGACCGAAGGAAAGGACATCTACGATCTGGCTCACGAAATGGCAGAAGTAGGCCTGCTGGAATACGGCTTCCCCTTCGGCACTCAGAAATTTGCAAAGCGCGCACCTGAGCATACCCAGGAGCTGTGGGAAAAGGCTGATATCATGCCCCGGGCTATTGACCGGGAAGTTTCCACTGCTATGCACATGACCCACATGGGCTGTTCTTCTCTGGCAGAAGCTCTGATCCGTCAGTCCCTGCGTGCAGGCCTGTCCGACGGCTGGGGCGGCTCCATGATGGGCACCGAGTTCTCCGACGTTATGTTCGGAACTCCCAGACCCGTTGACACCACTGCCAACATCGGCGTTATGGAAAAGGACATGGTCAACATCATTGTTCACGGCCACGATCCCTCTCTGTCCGAAATGGTCGTTCATTACGCAAATGATCCCGAAATGATCGCTCTGGCCAAGAGCCTGGGCGCAAAGGGCATCAACGTTGCCGGCGTCTGCTGCACTTCCAACGAAGTGGCCATGCGTCACGGCATCCCCATGGCCGGTAACTTCCTGAACCAGGAAAACGTGGTTCTCACCGGCGCCTGCGAAGCCATTGTCGTGGATATCCAGTGCATCTTCCCTGCTCTGGGACCCCTGAGCAAGTGCTTCCACACCAAGTTTATCACCACCTCCCCCATCGCCCGGATGCCGGATTCCGAGTTCATCCAGTTCGACGTTCCCACCGCTGCCGAGAAGGCAAAGAAGATCGTCAAGCTGGCTGTCGAGAACTTCGCAAACCGGAAGCAGGAGCTGGTCAACATTCCTTCCCAGAAGCAGAATGCCCGCGTGGGCTACTCTGTTGAGGCCATCAAGAAGACCCTCGACGGCGTCTGCAACTCTCAGGTTGACGAGTTCGGCACCCTCAAGCCCCTGCGTGACTGCCTGGTTTCCGGCGTACTCCGCGGCGCTGCTGCCTTCGTTGGCTGCAACAACCCCAAGGTTCGTCCCGACACCGCACACATCGACCTGATGAAGAAGATGCTGGAAAACGACGTTATCATCGTTGTCACCGGCTGTTCCGCTCAGGCTGCTGCCAAGGCCGGCCTGATGGATCCCGTCAAGGCCAAGGAATACTGCGGCGACGGTCTGAAGAGAGTCTGCGAGCTGGCCGGTATTCCTCCCGTCCTGCACATGGGCTCCTGCGTTGATATCTCCCGTATGATGGTTCTGGTCGCTGATCTGGCTAAGGACTGGGGTGTCAACATCTCCCAGATGCCTGTCGTTGGCTGCGCTCCCGAATGGATGTCCGAGAAGGCCGTCTCCATCGGCAACTACGTTGTTGCTACCGGCATTGAGACCTTCCTGGGTGTTGATCCCTACTCCAAGGGCTCCAGCGAGGTCACCGATCTGCTGCAGGGCGAGCACGGTATCAAGGACTGGGTCGAGGCAAGATTTGTCGTCGATACCAACATTACCTCTCTGGGCGATAAGATGCTGGCCTGCATCGAGGAAAAGCGTACCGCTCTGGGCATCTGATATTACATAGTACGAGGTCTTTTTCCAATGAAAGTAGCGATTACCGGTAAGGGCGGCGTGGGTAAAACCACCCTGTCCTCCACCCTGGCCCGGCTCTACGCCGACGAAGGACGCACTGTCCTCGCCGCAGACGTGGACCCGGATGCCAATCTGGGTCTGGCCCTGGGCCTGACTCAGGAAGAAGTGGACGAAATTGTTCCCATTTCCAAAATGCGCACACTGGTCGAAGAGCGCACCGGCGCCAATGAAGCCAACCGGTTCTTCAAGCTCAACCCCTATGTGGCGGATATCCCCGAGAAATTCTCCCGGGATATCAACGGCGTAAAGCTTTTGGTGATGGGCACTGTGGATGTGGGCGGCAGCGGATGCGTCTGCCCTGAGCATGTGATGCTCAAGGCCATTCTGTCCGCCCTGACCTACCGCAAGGATGATGTTGTGGTAATGGACATGGAGGCCGGCCTGGAGCATCTGGGCCGCGGCACCGCAGCGAATATGGACCAGTTTATCGTGGTCATTGAGCCGGGCAGCCGTTCCGTCCAGACCTACCGCAACGTCAAGAGACTGGCTTCCGATCTGGGTGTACAGCGTGTGCGGGTTGTGGCCAACAAGATCCGGGACAGGAAGGATGAGGAATTTATCCTCAGCGCCATTCCTGCCGAGGATTTCCTGGGCTTCATCCACTACAACACGGAGATCATGGATGCGGACCGGCAGGGAAAGTCTCCCTACGATTTCTGCCCCTCGGCAATCGATGAAATTCGGAAAATCAAGGCGATCCTGGATCGTGATGAAATTTAGGAGGAAGTTATTGTGACTTTATTAGATAGAATCTTTAACGGCAATGATGCAGTCTATGGTCTGACCGAAGCCGCCATCGACAATGCCATTGCCCAGTACGGCGAGGACCATGCAGTGTCCTTCCCCGATACCGCTTACAGCCTGCCCTGCTACTACTCCGTTACCGGCGTAAAGGTGGGCACTCTGGGCGAACTGAAGGCAGCTCTGGGCGTTGTCAAGTCTCTGATGACCAGAGAAAAGCGCCTGCACGACGGCTTTATGTCCGGCGTTGCCACCGCACTTCTGGCTGAGTTCCTGGAAGTGCTCAAGTACCTCGACGGTGCAACTCCCTACGAGGCTCCCGAATACGGCCATCTGCCCGATGCCGTTATCCGTAACCTGGGTGTTCCCCTGGTTACCGGCGATATCCCCGGTGTTGCTGTTATTCTCGGCTCCGCTGCTTCTCCCGCTGAGGCTGTCGAGCTGGTTAAGAGCTACCAGGTCCAGGGCATCCTGGTCACTCTGGTGGGCGGCATCATCGATCAGCTGGCTGAGGCCGGCTACAAGACCGGCGCTGACCTGCGTGTGATTCCTCTGGGCCACGATGTGACCGCAGTTGTCCACGTTGTCTCCGTTGCTCTGCGTGCAGCTCTGATCTTCGGCAACGTCACCCCCGGCGATGCCGGCGCTCTGATGAAGTACACCATGGACCGTATCCCCGCATTCGTCAACGCATTCGCTCCTCTGGACGATGTGATTGTCGCTGCCGGTGCCGGCGCCATTGCACTGGGCTTCCCTGTCGTGTCCAATGAGACCGTCAACATGTTCCATGTTCCCAAGTCTCTGATCCAGCAGCTGGACGTTTCCAAGTGGAACGCCACCTCTCTGGAAGCCCGCGACATCAAGCTCAAGATCACCAAGATCGACATCCCCGTTTCCTTCGCTTCCGCATTCGAAGGCGAAATCATCCGCCGCGGCGATATGCAGGTGGAAGTGGACGGCTCTCGTGTGGACTGCTTCGAGCTGGTCCGTACCTGCGAGGCTTCCGAGATCGAGGATCACAAGATCGTGGTCGAAGGCCCCGAAATCGACGAGATCCCCGTGGGCTCCAAGATTTCCCTGTCCTACGTTGTCGACGTTGCCGGCAAGAACATGCAGCCCGACTTTGAGGCCGTTATGGAGCGTAAGTTCCACAGCTGGCTCAACTGCATCGAGGGTGTCATGCACACCGGTCAGCGTGATATGATCCGTATCCGTATCAACAAGGCTGACTTTGAGGCCGGCTTCAAGTTCCGTCATCTGGGCGAAGTGCTGTACGCAAAGCTGAAGAACGAGTTCGAGGCTGTTGTGGACAAGTGCCAGGTCACCATCGTGGTGGATCCCGAGAAGAACAAGGAACTGCGTGCCATGGCTAACGAGGTCTTCAACAAGCGTGACGACCGTCTGAAGTCCATGACCGACGAATCCGTTCCCGTTTACTACACCTGCATCATGTGCCAGGCCTTCTCCCCCAGCCACGTCTGCATCGTTACCCCCGAGCGTCTGGGTCTGTGCGGCGCCGTGTCCTGGCTGGATGCCAAGGCTACCAATGAGCTGGATCCCGAGGGTCCCTGCCAGATCGTTCCCAAGGAACACTGCATCGACGAGGCTCTGGGCCGCTACGAAGACGTGGATGAGGCTGTCAACAAGTACTCTCACGGTGCTCTGGAGCATGTTACCCTGTACTCTCTGTTCCAGGATCCCATGACCTCCTGCGGCTGCTTCGAGTGTATCTGCGGTGTTGAGCCCTGCTCCATGGGTGTTGTCATCACCTGCCGTGAGCATGCAGGCATGACTCCTCTGGGCATGAGCTTCTCCGAAATGGCTTCCATGACCGGCGGCGGTGTTCAGACCCCCGGCTTTATGGGCCACGGCAAGCAGTTCATCTCCTCCAAGAAGTTCATCAAGGCAGAAGGCGGCCCCGGCCGTATTGTCTGGATGCCCAAGGAACTGAAGGATCAGGTCCGCGAGCGTCTGGATGAGACCTGCAAGGAACTGTACGGCGTCGAGAACTTCACCGACATGGTGGCCGATGAGACCATCTGCACCGAAGATCCCGAGCAGCTGCTGGAGTACCTGAGCAGCGTGGGCCATCCCGTGCTGTCCATGGAGCCGTTCGACATGTAATTGCCGCCGCTCCGGCAGAAGCTTTTCCGAACCCCGAAAGGGTGTTCGCAATAAAGTGATTTCATAAATGGAACCCGGTATCAGAACCTGTTCATCAGGGCCTGATACCGGGTTTTGCTCTGCAAAGTACATGTTCCTGTGATCTGATAAAAAATGATCTGCAGCAGAGAAAATGACAGAAATCGGGGACTTTCCGGAACAAATAGAGGAAATTTGTTCCGGACGGTCATAAGAACCCGGATTTTCCGTATTGATGAAGCCGGGAAATGAAGCGTGCTGCATCTGTTCCGATTTTCCGGAAGATCCCCGTTCCGCCCGGGGCGCTCACCGGCCACCTCCCTGAGGAGGAGATCAAGACGGGGCGCAGATGTTCTGCTTTTGGCGCTTATATGCAAAGACGGAGTGAACCGAGCCGTCGGTTCACTCCGTTTTCTGATTTTTTGTGATTTCTGCGGGCTGCTTTCAGTTCAGAATCTCGCCCATCAGGCCGTCCCGGTACAGACCGGTGATGCGCACGTCCCGCAGCTGGTTGTGCAGATCCTGGCCGGGTGCATAGATCCGGGCGTAGTTGGGAGCGTGACCCACCACGCAGTCCCCTGCGTTTTCCTCAAACAGCACCGACTGGGTGCTGCCGATGAGATTTTCCCGCCATGCCCTGCTCATTTCTTCGGCAACGGCAATGGCAGCGTGGCTCCGGGCCTCCTTGACATCGTTGCCCAGCTGACCGGGCATTTTGTCGGCGGGGGTGCCGGGTCTGCGGGAATAGGGGAAAATGTGCATATCCGCAAAGGCGCACTTGCGGATGAAGTCCAGACTGGTCCGGAATTCCTCCTCGGTTTCCCCGGGGAATGCCACAATCATGTCCGTGGTAACGGCGCAGTCAGTATAGGCCTGTCTGAGCAGCCGGACACTTTCATAGAACCGGGCGGAGTCGTATTTGCGCTTCATCCGGGCCAGAACGGTGTCGCAGCCGGACTGCATGGACAGATGGAACTGGGGACACAGATTGGGCAGAGTCTTAATTTTCTCCACAAAGTCATCTGTGATGATCCGCGGTTCCAGAGAACCCAGCCGTACCCGGCAGTCCGGGATGGCCCGGCAGACTGCTTCAATCAGCGTGGAAAGATCCGGTTTTCCCGGAAGATCCACGCCCCAGCTGGCAATTTCAATGCCGGTAATGACGATTTCCTGATATCCCCGGTCCGCAAGCTCTCTGGCCTGCTGCACCGCCAGCTCCAGAGGAGCCGAACGCACCGGGCCTCTGGTATAGGGAATGATGCAGTAGGAGCAGAAATTTACGCAGCCGTCCTGCACCTTCAGCATGGCCCGGGTCCGTTCCTCCAGACCGCCGGCAGGCAGGATTTCAAATTCTCTGCGGCGCAGGGCGTTGTCCACATTTTCCAGATGCTCACCGGAGGACATGGCATCCATCATCAGCTCCACGAAGCCCTTCCGGTCGGCGCTGCCGGCAATGACGTCCACGTTCAGTTTGCGGGCGGCCTCCGGATCGTGCTGGGTGTAGCATCCGCAGACACCGACCACGGCATCAGGATATTCCCGGCGGATCCGACGGATTACGGCTCTGTTCTTCTTGTCCGCAATGGCAGTTACAGAGCAGGTATTGATGATGTATCCGTCACATTCTCCGTTAAAGTCCCCGATTTCCACGCCCCGGTCCCGGAACATCTGTTCCATGGCCTGGGTCTCGTACTGATTGACTTTGCATCCAAGTGTATAAAAACCAATTTTCATTGTCAAATCCACCAACATTCTATTTTTGTTCCGAAAAAATGTCATCCAAATCGCTATCTTGCATCCAATTTGGATTATGTTATAATAATATGCAATGGGAACGGGTATTCAGATTGTTCCTATTATACACGAGAAACCTTTATTTGTATAGTTCAGGAGCTGTTTTTATGGGGGAATTCTCAGTTACAATCCGCGGCCTGAGCGACATTGTGGGGTTTGTTGCGCTGGCCCAGACCCAGCCGTTTACCATTCTGGTGGGCAATGACTATCAGGAAGTCAACGGCAAGGGACATATCGGCCTGTGCACACTGGATTTTCGCCAGCCGGTCAGAATCTGGTCGGAGGACTGCACAGCAGAGGGCTGGCAGGAATTCTGCAAAGCCGCGGAAAGCTACGTTTTATTTTGATTCAGGCTGTTTCAGCACCGTCCCGGGAATACCCGGGGCGGGTTTTTTTATGCCCGGATTCCCCAAAAATGAATTTGCGGTACCATTTTTCCGGCGGATATGATACTATAAGACCGGAAAAGGAGGCGACCTGTTATGAAGGAGCCTGTTCGAATTCTGGCAGTTGACGACGAGCCGGATCTGCGCAGCCTGCTGAAAATCCTGCTGCAGCAGAAGGGTTTTGCTGTAGAGGAAGCAGCTTCCGGGGATAAAGCTCTGGAAATACTGCGGGAGCAGCCGGATTTTGATCTGATTATTATGGATATTATGATGCCCGGCACCGACGGCGTGGAAACCTGCCGGCAGATCCGGGAATTTTCCAATGTTCCCCTGCTGTTCCTGACGGCCCGGGATCAGCTGGGAGACAAGGCATCCGCCTATGACAGCGGCGGCGACGACTATCTGGCCAAGCCCTTCTCCCAGAGCGAGCTGATGATGAAGGTAGAGTCCCTTCTGCGCCGGTACCGGGTCTATCAGGGCAAGCCCGAGGATGTGCGTGTTCCGGGAATTCAGGTGGATGAGGAGCAGAAAATCGTCCGCTGCAACGGCATTCCCGTGGAGCTGACCGACAAGGAATATGCGGTCCTGCTGCTGCTTTACCGCAACAGGGGAAAAATTATGGACGTGCGGACGGTATATGAGCAGGCCTGGGGAGAAAAATACCTGCCCTCCTCCAGCAACACCGTCATGGTACATATTCAGAAACTGCGGAAAAAGCTGGAGCCGGACCCCGCCAGCCCCAGATATATCCGCACCGTCTGGGGAAAGGGGTATCAGTTTGGCTGAAAAAAGGGGTTATCACAGCCTGTCCGTCAAGCTGATGGCGGCGCTTGTGGTCAGTGCGCTGATTTCGGTGCTGCTGTTTTTTGTGTTCCGCTCCGTGGGATATCTGCTTGTGGATAAAATCTACATGGCGCCCCAGCGGCTGGAGGCCCGGGTCAACGAGGACATCGGCTCCTTCCGGGCCTATGTCAGCGCCAATAAGGTCCTGTCGTCGGATGCGGTGAGCATCGGTGCCTGGAACCGGGAGCATCCCTATGTGCGCCTGACGGTTTCCGGCAGGGAGACCCTGATTTCCTCCGACAGCCGGGGCGCAGACCTGCTGCTGACCCGGTCGGCACTGACCATGTGGACGGGCACCGGGCCGGTGTACCAGTTTCCCGTGAATTTTGCCGACGGAGCCTGCACCGTAAGTGTGTACAATTTTTCGGAAGTGAATCTGATTACCACCGTAACCGTGGTTTCCGTGGTGCTCAGTGCGCTGGTTTTCCTGCTGTGCATGGGCTTTTACGAGCACAGGGTCACCCAGACCATCCGCAAACTCAGCCGGCAGGTCCGCAAGGTCAGTCAGGGAGATCTGCAGATGCAGATTGTTCCCCAGACGGACGACGAAATCGGCTGGCTTGCTTCGGACGTGGATGCCATGCGCCTGAGCATTATCCAGCAGCTGCAGGAAGAGGAAAAAGCCTGGCAGGCCAACCGGGATCTGATCACCGCCATCTCCCATGATGTGCGCACCCCGCTGACAGCGCTGATGGGATATCTGGAAATTCTGTCCGACGAGACGCTGGACCCTGCGAGCCGGAAGGCCTATCTGGATGTATGCCGGAGCAATTCCCGGCGGCTGAAGGATCTGACGGACGAGCTGTTCCGCTTTTTCCTGGTTTTCGGCCGGGAAACCCCGGAGGTGCAGCTGGAACAGTTCGATGCGCCTACGCTGCTCGAGCAGATCCTGTTCGAAGCCAGACTGGAGCTGTCCCGGCAGGGCTTTGACGTGCAGATTTCGTATGATCCGGAATTTTCCGGTACGCTGTCGCTGGATATGGGGCATTTCCGCCGTGTGCTGGAGAATCTGTTTTCCAATCTGTGCAAATATGCCGACCGGACCCGTCCGGTGTCCATGACCGTGCAGGTGCAGCCGGAAAATCTGATTTTCTCTGTGGAAAATTTCGTGCCGGAAACCGCAGAGCCGGCGGAAAGCAACCGAATCGGCCTGAAAACCTGCCAGAAGCTGCTCTGTGCCATGGGCGGCGGCTTCCGTCAGGAGCGGACCGGGGACCGGTTCAACGCCGAAATCACCCTGCCGCTGGAAACGCAGTCGCAGGGGGACGGCACTGCAGAAGTTTGACTTTCCGCAGTGCCCATGGTATGATATCAAAGATTGTAATTCAGGAGGCGATTGCCCATGCAGTTTGCTTTGATGGCCCTGTTTGCCGGACTTGTGGCGGCGCTGGACCAGTTTACCAAATATCTGACCGTTGCTTCCATTCCGCTGTTCGGTCAGAAGCAGGCCATTCCCGGCCTGTTCCATTTTACCTATGTTCAGAATACGGGCGCTGCATTTTCTTCTTTTCAGGGGATGCAGTGGCTGTTTGCCCTGATTTTTCTGATTTTTACCGGGCTGATCCTGTGGGAATATTTCAAAAAGCCCATGCCCTTCCGGCCTGTGGAGCGCTGGTGCATTGCTGCCATCTACGGCGGCGGCCTGGGCAATATGATCGACCGGCTGCGGCTGAACTATGTGGTGGACATGATCGAAGTGGAATTCATGAATTTTGCCGTATTTAATGTAGCGGACTGCTTCATTACCTGCGGCTGCATTCTGCTGGTGATCCGTCTGGCCTTTTTCAACAGACAATTCTGGAAGGATGAGAGAATCAAATGACATTCTGCGCAGATACCGCCGGAGAACGGCTGGATGCCTTTCTGGCCCGGGTGGCACCGGAACTGACCCGTTCTGCGGTCCAGAAGCTGATTGAGCAGGGAGCCGTTACCCGCAACGGAAAACCCGGCAAAAAAAACGACCGGCTGACCCCGGGAGATTCCATTACCCTCACGCTTCCCGAGCCGGAACCGCTGGACGTGCCTGCCAGACAGATGCCTCTGGAAATCGTATACGAGGATGAGGATGTGCTGGTGATCAACAAGCCCAAGGGTCTGGTGGTCCATCCTGCGCCGGGACATACCGACGATACTCTGGTCAACGGCCTGCTGTACGCCATGGGCGATTCCCTCTCCGGAATCAACGGCCAGCTGCGGCCCGGAATTGTCCACAGAATCGACAAGGATACCTCCGGCCTTCTTGCCGTGGCAAAAAATGACCTGGCCCATACGGTGCTTTCCTCCCAGCTGAAGGATCACACCATGGCCAGAACCTACGAGGCCATTGTCTGCGGTAACCTCCGAGAGGATTCCGGAACGGTGGATGCGCCCATCGGACGCCATCCTACGGACCGGAAAAAAATGTGCGTCACCTCCCGCAATTCCCGCAATGCCGTGACCCACTGGGAAGTGGTGGCCCGCTACCGGGGCTATACCCATGTGCGGTGCAAGCTGGAAACCGGCAGAACCCACCAGATCCGGGTCCATATGGCCTACATCGGTCACCCCATTCTGGGCGACACGGTTTACGGACACAAAAAGCCCGAACTGGGACAGGACACCCAGTGCCTCCATGCCGGAGCGCTGTGCTTCCGCCATCCCCGGGACGGACGGCCTGTGATGGTGGTGTGTCCCCTGCCGGATTATTTCCGTCAGGTGCTGGAAAAACTGGAGCGGATGGGCTGACCTCTGCGGAAAGGAAAATACAATGGCTTTGTTTTCGGATATCCTGCTGACTGCCGATCTGGACCGGACGCTTACCGACTGTCAGGCAGTTGTTCCTGCCCGGAATGTGGAGGCAATTCGGTATTTTATGGAAAACGGCGGAACATTTACCGTCAATACCGGACGCAGTCTGGCTATGTACGGCCGCTACAGGGAGGAAATCCCGGTCAACGCGCCGCTGCTGCTGTTCAACGGAAGCACTGCCTATGATACGCAGACGGACAGCTTTTCCGGTTATCGCGCCATCGGGCTGGATATGGTCCAGACCCTGAACCAGCTTCTGGAGCGCTATCCCGATACCAATCTGGAGCTGCAGAGCCTGCAGGCCCATTATGTTTTCCGTCAGGATCCGGCGTGGGCCGGGCTTTATGCTGACAGCGGCTGCCCCTGGCATCTGACTGAGCCGGAAAATGCGCCGGGACCCTTCCTGAAGATCTGCATTCTCGGAAAGCTGAAGGAATCCGGCGTGTCCAACCTGTTTGAAGCCTCCGCTGAGGAGCTGGCCCGGTTTGACGTGATCGAGCAGGAGCTGCGGGAGACCTACGGAAATGAAATGACGATTTTCCGTTCCGGTGCCCGGATTCTGGACCTGCACGCCGCCGGTGTGTCCAAGGCCAGAGCTGCCCGGCAGCTGCAGAAGCAGCTGGGGAAGAAAATCCTCATCTGCGTGGGCGACAGCGGAAACGACCTTTCCATGATGGAGGATGCGGATTATGCCTTCTGTCCGGAGGACGGTGCTCTGGCTGACCGGTTCCCCAACGTGTGCCCCTGCGGGCTTGGCGCAGTGGCAGATGTGATTTATGAAAAAGTTCCGAAGATTCTTGAACAAACCCCTTGACAGATCGAAAAATCTATGGTAGAATCGACTAGCTGAATAAACATAGGTAATTGAGATGCGGGTGTAGTTCAATGGTAGAACACCAGCCTTCCAAGCTGGATACGCGGGTCCGATTCCCGTCACCCGCTCCATTATATGCGCCAGTAGCTCAGCTGGATAGAGCAACTGCCTTCTAAGCAGTAGGTCGGGGGTTCGAGTCCCTTCTGGCGTACCATTCAGCTGAATAGAATATGGTGGGTATGGCCTAGTTGGCTAAGGCGTCAGATTGTGGCTCTGAAGATCGTGGGTTCGAGTCCCATTACCCACCCCAGATACGCGTTCACAGGATTTCCTGTGAACGCGTTTTTTCATACTCAGAAAAAGCATCGGCAAATCGGTGCTTCCGCACAGATCAGAGCTTTTGCACAGGCCGGCGCATCCGCAGGGTCCAAAACTTCCACACAGGCCGGTGTATCCGGCAAAGCGAAAATCGTGCCGGGAGCCAATACCGCTTCGGTTCTGCGGAATGGTGTGAAAATCCGGGATCGGTTCTGCGGAATGGTGTGAAATCCAAATTGGGTCCTTCAGAGGCTGCAAAACCAGCTTCTGTCCCGGGGAAAGGCAGCGGACCTGTGGAAAACTCTGTGCCGATCTTTTCCGAGTGGAAAATTTTGCCTTCGGGAGAGAAAATCCCTGCCCTGCCGATGCGCACAGAGCCACCCGCAAGAGAATTTCCGGCAATTCACAGCCCTGTGAGAAAAAACACCGGAAACTCCGGAAAACCGGTCAGAACCTCCGGGACTGCTCACGGTTCCATTTGGAATTTTGTCTGGAAAATGCTTCCGGAGGGCGGAAAACGGGGCCGGTATTTACCGTTACGGATTTCTGACGTATCATACTGAACACATATTGGAAAAAAACGAGGGGGAAAAGCAAGATTTCTGCATCGTCGCTGCCGGGATTTTCTGCACGCATACCTGCGTATATGCAAGATGTAATGTTCAATATTGCAAAAATGTCCACAAAATAAGGACATATGACTTTTCTACGTACGCCTATTATAGAAAAAATGAAATTTTTGCAGGAATCATCAATTTTTGGCGGAAATAGAGGTTCCTGAAGTATCAGGACGGCTGGCGAAAAAATGTGCAAAAACAGGGTGAAATACCCTGAAATTCAGGTAAAATCTAACAGAAAAGAATTCAAAAACGGTAATCCGTCATAAGACACAAAAACCTTGTCGTAAAATATCGAAAACTTGTTCAATGGTACAAGTTCTTTCAGGAAACCGAAAAAAAGCAAAAATACGGTTGATTCAATGCAGTTATTATGGTATAGTACAGACAATATTTACAAAATATACATCGGGAACCCACCTGGAACCCTGAATTCAGGGCCTCTGTGCAAGAGCGGCCGACTGAAATGGCAAATTTTCTGAGGGAATTATGAATACCGCCAAGGCTTCATTGATTTTTTCACGAAAAGTTGTGAAATCATGAGAAATGATTTCTGTCGCCCCTTTTCTCTTGCATTTCAGGATTCTCCACTGTATACTATGTGTCATCCTTCGGGGAAGGATCTTTTACTACAATAATAAATTGCAGCTGACCGGCTGCGGGTTTATTATATGTCCTGAAGAGGACAAATTATTTTTAGGAGGAAAAGATTATGAAAAAGTTGTTGGCTGTTCTGCTGGCTCTGGTCATGGTTCTTTCTCTGTTCGCCTGCAACAAGCAGGAAAACGGCGGCGATACCACTACTGAAGCCACCAATGAAACAACTACTACTGAAGCTACCGAGCCTGAGCACGAAGCTCTGGAGAACTATGAGTTCGGCGTTGATTACAAGACGCTGTATCAGGCTATCGGCGACAAAGTTACCGTTGATATGGTAGAAGAAGAAGACGGCCTGGCATTTGTCGAAGTTGACGGCGAGCGCTATGAGCTGGGCATGGACTTCCTGTCCATGGCTATGGTTTACAGAACTGAGCCCATTGAAGGCAACGAAGCTTTCGACACCGCTGAAGAAGTTTACAACGAGTGGTGGAAGCTGTACATCCAGAGATGGAACTATCTGGTTCCTGAACTGCCTCTGTACTCCAACCAGTACTACCATGTTTATAACTCCAAGATCCAGAACTATGAAGTTAACCCCTACTGGCCCGCTGCAAAGGCTATGGTCTACTGCACCATCGATGAGAGCAAGGGCGACAACAAGATCATCCTGGGTTCTGCCACTGACCTGACCGGTTCTTTCCGTTATCCTGCCATGGGTGTTACCAACCCCTCCGCTTCCGATAACGATATTGGCAATATGGTTCTGGGTATGGACACCGTTGTTCCTTCCAAGGAAGGCGTTTACGTCTGGAATGACACCGTTGTTGCTGAGCACTCCGAAGCTGTTGACGAGAATGGTAACAAGACCTACACCATTAAGCTGCAGCCCGATCTGCAGTTCTCCGATGGCTCCCCCATCACTGCCAAGAACTACCTGGCTCACACCATGGCTTTCTCAACTCCCGTTTCCGTGGAAGCTGCAGGCATGGATGCAATGTCTGGTCTGCAGTTGGTTGGCTATGAGAGCTACCACGACTACGACGGCACCAATGCCGGCGTGGACGAAGAGTCCGGAAAGACCATCACCAAGGAATTCGCAGGTCTGCACCTGATTGACGACCTGACCTTCTCCGTCACCGTCTCTGCTGAGCACCTGCCCTACTACTACGACATCACCTACGCTGCATTTACTCCTGTTGCTACCGGCCTGTGGCTGGGCGACTTCGACATCGTCGATGACGGCAACGGCTGCTACCTGCAGGATGGCTTCTACGAAAAGGAAGGCAACTCCTACGTTATGGCCAAGCACATGGCTAACTCCAAGTTCGATGTTGACACCTATCCCTGGTCCGGTCCTTATACCGTTACCAAGTGGGATTCTTCCGAACTGTCCGCTACCCTGACCCTGAACCCCTACTTCAAGGGTACTTATGACGGCGTTAAGCCCTCTGTTGAGACCATTTCCTACGTCAAGATCGTTGCTGAAACTCAGAACGAGTGGCTGTCTACCGGCAAGGTTGACATTCTGACCGACATCACCGGTGCTGACGCTACCGACGCAGCTCTGAAGCTGGTTTCCGAAAGCAACGGCAAGTTCTCCAGCACCTTCTATGATCGCGCAGGCTACGGCAGACTGGGCTTCCGCTGCGACTTCGGACCTGCTTCCTTCACTGAAGTTCGTCAGGCTGTTGCCTACTCCATCGACCGCAACAAGTTCACCAAGGACTTCACCGGCGGCTACGGCAGCGTCGTTAACGGACCTTACTACACCGGTTCCACTTCCTACAAGGCAAACGAAGACAGCCTCCTGCTGGATGCATACGCTGCTTCCGAAGCTTCCGCTATCGCTGCTCTGGAAGAAGGCGGCTGGGTTTACAACGCTGACGGCACCGATTACGCTGGCACCGGCATCCGCTACAAGAAGCTGGCTAAGCACGAGCTGTCTTCCGCAAACCTGTCCTACGCTTCCGTTGACGGCGCTTACAAGACCGTTGAGGTCAACGGCGAGTACTACATGCCTCTGGTTATCAACTGGTTCTGCACCGAGGATAACGATGTTTCCGAAATGCTGAAGACCGCATGGGACGGCTCCGCAATCGTAAGCTCCATCGGCATGGACGTTCAGTGGACTCAGGGTACCTGGCAGACCATGCTGGGCGAACTGTACCAGATGGCTGATTACGGCTACGCCGGAACTCCTCTGTACTCCGCATTCAACTTGGCTACCGGATTCAACTCTGCTGTGTATGACTACGCTTTCAACTGGTCTCCCGATCCTAAGTTCTTCGAGACTGCTTCTGTAGCATACCTGAAGGACGAAGCTGATATCTTCTGGATCAATTAAGTTTGGGATCTGAATTTAGCGAATCTGACTAGGTAGACCCCTGGGGGCAATAGCCTGCTATTGCCCCCATTTTTGCCTTGTATAACGAAACAGCTGAAAAATGGGGATTTCGTGGTTAAATCACCATTTTTTAGCTGTTTCGCGAATTCCAAAAACACTCCCACATGCTCACCCAATCCCTGAATTTATAGAAAATGGAGGATGACTATATGGTCAAATATGTCCTTAAGCGTATTGGATATATGCTTTTGGTTCTTCTGATCCTGAGCTTTGTAATGTATTCCATTTACAATCTGGTTCCGAACGACCGCGCATATTCAGACGCACGTGAAGTGCTTCTTGCCAATAAGAACGCAAACGTCAACTTTGAAGAACTTTATGCCAAGTATCAACGACAGTATGGTACGGACGGAAACCTGATGCAGCGTTACCTGCGCTGGCTCGGTGTTCTGCCATACTCCGGTGTTAACGAAGGCGATCAAGCATATTTCAATGGTATCCTTCAGGGTAATCTGGGAACGAGCTATGTTGTCGGCGAACCCGTCAAAAATATTGTGATGGAACCGATGAAGAATACAATCTTTATCAACATCTTTGCAACCATTGCTGCGCTGGTCATTACCATCCCGATGGGTATTTTCTGTGCTGTCAAGAAGGGCAGTAAGCGGGATACCGGCATTCAGGTCTTTACTCTGATCGGCTATTCCCTGCCTACCTTCGTCGTGGCCATCCTGTTTATCTGGGTTTTCGTATCCAACCTCAACTGGTTCCCCGCCGGCGGTATGTCCACTACCGGACGTGTCTACGCCAACGCATGGGAAGCTTTCGGTGACAAGATGTACCATCTGACACTGCCTCTGATCGTTATGACCTTCTGCTCTCTGGGCGGTATGACCCGTTATGTCCGCGCCTCCATGATCGAGGCCCTGTCCATGGACTGCATCCGGACTGCCCGTGCAAAAGGTATCCGCGAAAAGAAGGTTATCTACTCCCACGCATTCCGCAACGCTCTGCTGCCCATTATTACCCTGATCATCGGCTGGTTCCTGAGCATCTTCGCTGGTTCCATCATGATCGAAAATATCTTTGCCCTGAACGGCATCGGCAAACTGAACATCACTTCCCTGAACAAGAACGACTTCGAAGTTGTTCTGGCAATCCAGATGTTCTATGTTACCATCAGCCTGCTGGGCAACCTGCTGACTGACATTGTGTACGGCTTCGTTGATCCTCGAATCCGTGTGAACGCCTGATGAAAGGAGGAGCTGACATGAATAAGAATAAAAAGACCAAGAAGCATTCCGGCGGACTGTTCAACTTCCTGCTGGGCAACCGCAACAAGCAGGCGGATGCAATGTCCGTTGAGCAGATCATCTCCCCCTCCAAGCAGGTTTTCCTGAACTTCATGCACCGTCCTCTGGCGGTCATCGCATCCCTGATTGTGATCTGCATGTTTGTGCTGGTGTTTGTGGCACCTTTGTTCGTTCCCCTGGATCTGAACTACACAGACTCCCTGCAGGCTTCCATTGAGCCCGGCTTCAAGATGATGGCCGTGCCCTCCGAACTGGCAAATGACGTCAAAACCATTTCCAGCTACTCCAATTTCTCCGTTGGCCTGTCCAACGCAGGTAAGGTTTACGTCTGGGGCAGCACCCGGCTGGGAACCACCGGCGTTGACATGAAGAACATCCCCGAAGAAGTCCAGAACTCCAACATCCTCTTTGCCGCTGCCGGCTATGACCACGCCATCGCCATTGACGATCAGGGCAATGTCTACGGCTGGGGCAGCAACCTGCTGGGTCAGTATCCCGGCTCCAACTACGTTGACGCAAGCGCAAATGTCAATGAAATCCTGCCCGATGCAAAGGTCGATATCAACAACGTCAAGGACCTTAAGTGCGGCTATCAGTCTACCGCTATCCTGATGAAGGACGGCACTGTTCTGACCTGGGGCAACTCCAATGCCTGCCTGAACATGAAGGCTCTGAATTCCGCTGACAGTCTGGTGGACATCACCTACACCGGCTCCTATCTGGTTGGCCTGAAGGAATCCGGCACCATTACTGTCGGCAACGTCAAGGGTATGTATGATACCGTCAACGGCAATCCCAAGCTGAAGCTGGGCAAGTACCTGGACGGCCGCGACATCGAAGACATCTCCTCCACCACCGGCACCATTGCCATGATGGTTGTGGATACCAAGGCTGACGCAGCTGCTACCAATGACACTGAAAAGGCCGCTGCCCGTGAGGTCATCTTCTCCGGTAACTTCGCCTACGGCGAAAAGAACCTGCCTCAGCTGGCAGCTGACGAATACTTCGTTCAGGTCGAAGGCGGCGCAAACCACTACACCGGCCTGACCAACAAGGGCCATGTCTATTCCTGGGGTGCCAACCAGCTCAAGCAGTGCAACGTCACCTCCGGTATGGACGGCGTTGAAAAGTTGATCGTTACCTCTTATCAGAACTACGGCGTTACCGGCAACAAGGTGGTCGAGAAGTTCGGCCATAAGGGTTACCTGTTCGGAACCGATACTCACGGTGCAGACGTATTTGCCCGCTGTGTCCACGGCGGCAAGATGACCATGACCATCGGCGCAGTTGCCGTTATCGTGTCCACCATCATTGCAATCGTTGTCGGCTGTGTTTCCGGTTATGCCGGCGGCTGGGTTGACCTGCTGCTGATGCGTGTGGCCGAAATCTTCGGCGCCATCCCGTTCCTGCCGTTTGCCATGATTCTTTCGTCCCTGCTGCTGCGTACGCAGCTGTCCGAGACACAGAAGCTGATGCTGATCATGGTGATCCTGGGTGTGCTGTCCTGGACCGGACTTGCAAACCTGGTTCGTGCTCAGATCCTGGCAGAACGCGAAAAGGAATTCGTCACCGCCGCCAAGGCTATGGGCGTTTCCGAGGCACGGATTGCATTCAAGCACATCCTGCCCAACGTTATCTCTGTTATTCTTGTCAATATCTCCCTGAACTTCGCAGGCTGCATGCTGACCGAGTCTTCTCTGTCCTACCTGGGCTTCGGCGTTCAGTATCCCCGTCCCACATGGGGCAACATGCTTAACGGTGCAAACAACTCCATCATCATCAAGAACTATTGGTGGCAGTGGCTGTTCCCGGCACTTCTGCTGGCAATCTGCACCATCTGCATCAACATCATCGGCGACAACATCCGCGACGTTATGGACCCCAAGTCCGATAAAGATAAGTAAGGAGGAAGGACAATGGCATTACTTGAACTTCATGATCTGCATACCTTCTTCCGTACGAAGAAGGGCATTGTAAAGGCCGTCAACGGCGTTTCCTACTCCGTTGAAGAAGGCAAGACCCTGGGCGTCGTCGGTGAATCCGGCTCTGGCAAGTCTGTGTCTGCAATGAGCATTCTGCAGCTGCTTGACGGCAACGGCTACATCGACAGCGGTGAGATCCTCTTCGAGGGAAAGGATCTGACCAAGCTCAACGCCAGCGATATGTACGCAATTCGCGGCAACAAGATTTCTGTAATTTTCCAGGAGCCCATGACCAGTCTGAACCCGGTTTTCACCGTGGAGCGTCAGGTCAGTGAGCCTTTCATCATCCACCAGCACATGAGCAAGAAGCAGGCTGCTGCTCAGGTCGTCAAGATGCTGGCGGACGTTAAGATCCCCAACCCCCACATTGTGGCAAAGCAGTATCCCCACCAGCTTTCCGGCGGTATGCGTCAGCGTGTCATGATCGCTATGGCCCTAGCCTGCGAGCCCAAGCTGCTCATTGCCGACGAACCTACCACCGCTCTGGACGTAACCATTCAGGCTCAGATCCTGCATCTGATGAACAACCTGAAGAACGAGCACGGCACCGCCATCATGTTCATCACCCATGACCTGGGTGTTATCAACCAGATGGCCGACGACGTTGCCGTTATGTACTGCGGACAGGTCGTTGAGCACGTTCCCAACAAGGAACTTTTCGCAAAGGACAGCAAATACTCCCACCCCTATACCGAAGGCCTGCTGGCTTCTGTGCCCCGCCTGGACACCAAGGCATCCCGTCTGGATGCCATCCCCGGTGCAGTTCCCCATCCTCTGGCTCTGCCCAAGGGCTGCAAATTCGCACCCCGCTGCAAGTACTGCACCAAGAAATGTCAGGAGCAGGAACCCGAACTGGTAAAGGTTTCCGAAGGTCATGAGATTCGCTGCTTCTATCCCTGTAAGGAGGATCGCCATGGCTAATGAAAAGAAGGTTCTGCTTCAGATCTCCAACCTGAGGCAGTATTTCCCCGTCGGAAAGGGCAAAAACCTGTTTGTCAAGGCAAACGACGGAATCACCATTGATATCTACGAGGGCGAGACCTTCGGCCTGGTCGGCGAGTCCGGCTGCGGCAAGTCTACCCTGGGCCGTTCCATTCTGCAGCTGTACAAGCAGACAGACGGCCGTACCATGTATTTCGGTCGGAGCATCGATGAGATTGCTCCTCAGTACGCTTACGATACCTTCAGCACGCTGACCAAGCGCCGCCGCCTCATTGAGGAGACCCGTAAGAAGTACGAGGATTTCCGTGCCGAGTACGACAAGAAGTCCGAAGAGGAACAGTACGCCATGCACCACGAGATGGTGACGCTGCGCAAGGAAGCCAACGACGCCATGCTGGACGTGACCACGCTGATCGGCGGCCTGATCCTCTGCGAGGACCTGACCCATGTGGAAAAGGTCTTCACCGAAATCTACAAGATCTCCAAGGAGCTGCGGGATGCTGAGGCTGACCGCCAGATGGCTCAGCTGGATGTGGACGATGCCGCCTATGCCCTGAAGAAGGCAAAGGAAGCCGATAAGAAAACCGCTTCCTGTGAGAAGAAGCTGGCAAAGGCCCAGACCAAGCTTGATGGCATCAATGCCCGGATCGCGGAGATCAACACCCGCCTTTCCGCTGCCCACGCCAAGAGCGAGGAGCTGCGGGCTCAGGTTCAGGATCTGCCCGAATACGCCGAGTATGAGTCCCATCACAGCTCCGGCATCGATCTGGCCCGTCTGAACTACGACGAAATGCGTCGGCTGCGCTCCGATCTGCAGCTGATTTTCCAGGACCCCTACTCCTCCCTGAACCCCAGAATGACCGTTGGTCAGCTGATCGGCGAGGGTATGATGGCCCATAAATTCTATCGCAAAAATGACGAGCGTATGCAGGAAGATATCCTCAACGTAATGGATGAGTGCGGTCTGGCACCGTACTTCCTGCACCGCTATCCCCATCAGTTCTCCGGTGGTCAGCGTCAGCGTATCGGCATTGCCCGTTCTCTGGCTCTGCGGCCCAAGTTCGTGGTGTGTGACGAAGCAGTTTCTGCTCTGGACGTGTCCATTCAGGCCCAGATCATCAACCTGCTGCAGGATCTGAAGGAAAAGCAGAACCTGACCTACCTGTTCATCACCCACGACCTGTCCGTTGTCAAGTACATCTCCGACAGAATCGGCGTTATGTACCTGGGCAACATGGTGGAGCTGGCAAGCTCTGATGATATTTTTGCACATCCCCTGCATCCTTACACCGAGGCTCTGCTCAATGCCATCCCCACCACTGACCCCGACTCCCACAAGAGCCCCGAGGTTCTCGAGGGTGACATTCCCAGCCCCGTCAATCCCCCCAAGGGCTGTAAGTTCCACACCCGCTGCAAGTACTGCACCGAGATCTGCAAGCAGGTGGTTCCCGAAATGCGGGAGATCCGGCCCGAGCACTTTGTGGCCTGCCATCACATTCTGGAGCAGGCTGAGGAAGTCTGAGTATGAACCAGCAGGAAAAGCTCAATGCCAGCCTGAAATATCTGCGCCGTCGGAACAATCCCCGGGCTGCCGAGGAGGACGAACGGAGAAAAAAGGGCGAGGAGCTTCCCACTCCCGAGGAGCTCCACGAGAAGGACGAGGAGATACCTCTGGAAAAGGGCGACCTGCGTGCCATGATTTTTGCCGCCATGGTTACCATTATTCCGATTTCTCTTCTGGTACTTCTGGTCCTGTGCGGAATCGTGTGGCTGATCTTCTTTCACTGATATAAAAATGCGCTGCAGACCTGCAGCGCATTTTTTCTGCCCGGATTGTTGAAAAAGTCCGTGAAATACACAAAAAAGTGGGAGAGAACATCTTGTATTGTATCAAAAATAATGATACAATAACCTTTAGCAAAAATTTTGGACGGATTCTTCCAAACGCGCCTGGCCGCATCAGTTCCGCCGGCGGCCCCGTGAGAATATACACAGGGTTGTCCAGCGTTTTGCAGCGGAAGTCCGGTTTCCGGCGTCGAAGCGATGGATGCATCCTGCCGGAGAATCTGAAATGCAAATGCCGTCCCGGCGGGGCAGACTGCGCCCATGTTCGACGGAGCATTTGCAGCGCAAAGACTGTGCCCCGGGCATGGCTTTGTATATTCCTGCCTGCCGTATCTCGGCACCACGGCGGGTGCAGCCCGGAAAGTCTATGGCTGACCCGGCTGTTTTTATGGTGAAAAGTCTTGTAAATTACTTATTTTTCCTGTTTCTGGAGGTTTTATGAAGCAAATGGAATTTGCCGTTCCCTGCCTGTTCGGCCTGGAAGGCATTGCCGGTGACGAGCTGCGCCGGATGGATTTTGAAAATGTCCGGGTGGAAGACCGGAGAGTTCTCTTTACCGGTGACGAGCGCACGCTGGCCAAAGCCAACGTCTGTCTGCGCACCGGCGAGCGTGTCATGGTGGTTCTGGCCCAGTTTTCCGCCAAGAGCTTTGAAGAGCTGTTTCAGGGCGTTTACCACGCCAATCTGGAGGATTACATCCCCAAAGACGGTCAGTTCCCGGTCAAGGGCCACTGCCTGAACAGCCAGCTGATGAGCGTATCCGACTGTCAGGCCATCATCAAAAAGGCTGCATCCCGCCGCCTGGGTGAGAAATACGGCCTGAACTGGCTGCCGGAAACCGGCACGCTGTTCCAGCTGCATTTCACCATTCTCAATGATCAGGTGACCCTTTCTCTGGACACCTCCGGCCCGGGCCTGCACAAGCGGGGCTACCGCGCCGTCAGCAACGACGCACCCATCCACGAGACCATGGCTGCAGGTATGGTGCAGCTGGCCCGTTACCGGGGCCGGGAGTTTCTGTGGGACCCCTTCTGCGGCTCCGGCACCATTCCCATCGAGGCGGCCCTGATCGCCAAAAACCGTGCCCCCGGCCTGAACCGGCATTTTGCCGCCGAGGCTTTCCCCTGGATGCCCAGACAGCTGTGGCAGGAAGTTAAGGATGAGGCCCGGGATAAGGAATTCCACGGAAATTACCGGATCGTCGGTTCCGACAATGATCCTTCCTGCGTATCTCTGGCCTTTGCCAACGCCAAAAAGGCCGGCGTGTTTGACTGCGTGACCTTCCGGGACGGCGACGCCACCAAGATGAGTCTGCCCTGCGATTCCGGCATTATCATCTGCAACCCGCCCTACGGACAGCGGATGATGGAGCAGCAGAGTGCCCAGCGCCTGTATGCCGCACTGGGACGGCACCTGAAGTTTGCTGACGGCTGGAAAAAGTATATCATCACCTCCGAGCCGGAATTTGAGCATTATTTCGGACGCCGTGCAGACAAAAAGCGGAAATTCTACAACGGAAAAATCAAATGTGATTATTACATGTATCTCGGGGGCAGAACCGGGAAAAAGTGAGACAATCCGGGAGGGGACTATGACCCATCTTTTTATTATCAATCCAACAGCTGGAAAATATGACCGCACGGAGGAAATCCGCGAAAAGGTCAGGCAGGCACAGCAGGAGCGGGGCATTGAATGCCACATCGCGGTTTCTCAGAAACCCGGTGACTGCAGACGCATTGCCCGCAAGGCTGCCGAAAGCGGCGAAGAGCTGAAAATCTACGCCTGCGGCGGCGACGGAACCCTCAACGAGGTGGTCAATGGTGTGGCCGGTTTTCCCAACGTGGCCGTGACCCATTATGCCGGCGGCAGCGGAAACGATTTTGTCCGGGCCTTCGGCACCATCGAGCCGTTCCGGGACCTGAACGAGCTGCTTGACTGCGAGGAAGCCAATTTTGACCTGGTCCGCTGCAACGATGACTATGCCATCAACATCTGCTCCGTGGGCTTTGATGCCCGCATCGGCACGGAGGTTTCCGCCTACAAGCGGCTTCCCCTGGTGTCCGGCCCCATGGCCTATGTGCTTTCGGCAATGGTCAATACCGTCAAGGGCACCACGGACAACTATGTGGTTACCTGCAACGGCAAAACCGTGAAAGGCAAGCAGACCATGATCTGCGTGTGCAACGGCAGCTTCTACGGCGGCGGCTTCAATCCTGTGCCCGAAGCAAATCCCTGCGACGGAATTCTGGATGTACTGCTGGTAGGTCCGGTGTCCCGGCTGAAGGTGCTTCAGGTCATCGGCAAGTACAAGAACGGCCGCTACAAAGAGCTGTCGGATCTGGCAAAGCACGTCCGGACCCGGGAGCTGACCATTGAATGCAACCACGATACGCCGGTCAATCTGGACGGAGAGCTGCGTATGAGCCGGCGGATTCATATTCAGATGACCGATCAGAAGATCCGGTTTTTCTACCCGAAGAGTCTGCACTGGACTCCGGGAAAGAGAAAGTTTGAGGTAAGCGAATGCATTTGATCTGTCCGGTCTGTGGAAATCCTCTGCAGAGGGAAGAAAAAACCTTCCGCTGCAGTCAGGGCCACAGCTTTGATGTGGCCCGGCAGGGCTATGTGAATCTTCTGACCAGCAGCATGAAGCACTCGGCCAGTCCCGGAGATTCCCGGGAGCAGGTGCAGGCCAGACGGGCCTTTCTGGAAGCCGGGTACTATGCGCCCATTGCCCGGGCGCTGGCGGATACAGCGGCAGAGCTGGGGGCCGAAGGCCCGGTTCTGGACATCGGCTGCGGCGAGGGCTACTACAGCAGCTTTCTGGCCCGGAGCATGCAGACAGAGCTGATCGGTGTGGACATTTCCCGGGAGGCGGTGCGCTGTGCCGCCGGAAGGCACAAGGATGCCCTGTGGGTCTGTGCAACGGCAGCTCATATCCCGGTGGAGGATCACAGTGCCGGGCTGCTCACGAGTCTGTTTGCGCTGACGCTTCCGGGAGAATACCGGCGGCTGCTGAAGCCGGACGGCCTGTATTTTCAGGTTCTGGCGGCGGAAGATCATCTGCTGGGACTGAAAAACATCATCTACCCGGAGCTGATTCACCGGGAGAAAAATACCGTGCCGGAGCTGGAAGGCTTTACGCTGGTAAAATCCCTGCCCATCCGGTTCGATTTTCATCTGGAGGGGGAGCAGGTCCGGAACCTGCTGTACATGACGCCCCATGTTTACCGCATCGGAAAAGAGGGGGCCGACCGCCTGCGGGCCACGGAGCATCTGGATGACACTGCCAGCTGCGTGCTGAACGTCTACCGGGTGGCAGACGGTTTATAACGGCCGGTAACGGCGATGCGTGCATCGCCTTGTCCCTGGGAACGTTCGTTCCCCGGGACGGGAAAGTGCAGTGCTCTGGGGAAAGATTTCGGAAGAGGCTGAAACGGGAGCTTGTTTTCCGGGAACTGGTATTGGCGATGCGTGCATCGCCTTGTCCCTGGGAACGTTCGTTCCCCGGGACGGAAAAGTGCAGTGCTCTGGGAACAGGTTTCGGAAGAGACTGAAACGGGAGTTTGTTTTTCCGGGAACTGGTATTGGCGATGCGTGCATCGCCTTGTCCTGGGAACGTTCGTTCCCCGGGACGGGAAAGTGCAGTGTTCTGGGAACAGATTTCGGAAGAGGCTGAAACGGGAGCTTGTTTTCCGGGGAGTAGGTATTGGCGATGCGTGCATCGCCTTGTCCCCGGGAACGTTCGTTCCCCGGGACGGGAAAAAGTATAGCTCGGGTAATTGATGGGGACAACGCCTCCGGTCGGGATGGCGGGAGTCGGATTTTTTGATTACGAGGGGCCTTCTTTCTTTTGATGAAAAGAAAGAAGCAAAGAAACAAATCTGCCCGGGTTCCGGTGCTTTCCCATGCATATTTGACCGCTTTGATGAGAGAACGTTACCGGGTTTCGTCAACAGGATCAGGATTACTGCCGGTTTCAACGCGTATGACAAGGAGCGAACTCATGCTTGAAAAATTACAGGCTGTGGAAAACCGCTACGAAGAGCTGTGTGCCAGATCGGAGCAGCCGGATTTTTACAGCGACCCCAAAAAAGCCGCGGCTCTGCTGCGGGAAAAAAATGATCTGGAGCCTGTGGTGGAGGCGTTCCGCGCCTACGGCACGGCCTGCCGGGATATGGAAGATGCCCAGGAGCTGATGAGCGACCCGGAGATGCGGGAGCTTTGTCAGGAGACTTTCCGGACAGCCAAGGAAGAGAAGGAACGGCTGTATCGGCAGCTGCAGATCCTGCTTCTGCCCAAGGACCCCAACGACGACAAGAATGTTATCGTGGAGATCCGTGGCGGTGTTGGCGGTGAGGAAAGTGCCCTGTTTGCCCACAGTCTGTTCCGGATGTACTCCATGTATGCTGCCGCCAAAGGCTGGACTGTGGAACTGATGAACTACAGCGACACGGAGCTGGGCGGTGTCAGGGAAGCGGATTTTGTTATCAACGGCCGGGGAGCCTACTCCCGGCTGAAGTACGAATCCGGTGTTCACCGGGTTCAGCGGGTGCCGGAAACCGAATCCGGCGGCCGGGTCCACACCTCCACGGCTACTGTGGCGGTACTGCCGGAGATGGAAGAGGTGGACGTGCAGATCAACCCTGCGGATATCGAGATGCAGGTATACCGGGCTTCCGGCGCCGGCGGTCAGCACGTCAACAAGACCTCCTCTGCGGTGCGGCTGATTCACAAGCCCTCGGGCATT
>RCNI01000306.1_pt1 | contig 32135 bp, 37 predicted proteins | sample 2041151 | NCBI WGS metagenome assembly RCNI01 (sample SAMN09708214, study PRJNA481090) | feces metagenome | isolation source: feces | place: Antarctica: Albino Rookery
ACTGTCAAGATTTATGCGCAAAATGGTTTGCAGACCCCTGTGTGAATGAGGTCAGCTGGCAATAGAGCCGTCTTCAAAGACCGACTCCAAGTGCTTCATGTTCATGTACTTTTTGTTACCCCACTGTGTGCCGGCAACATGGCGAAGTCTGGCACAAACGAGCATCAGGGCCGAATTACCATCCGGGAAAGTACCCACCACACGAGTGCGGCGTCGGATTTCCCGGTTTAAACGCTCAATCACATTGTTGGTGCGGATTCTGGTCCAGTGCTCGAACGGGAAATCACAGTAAGTTAGAGTTTCTTCTATGCTGTCCTCAATCTTCTTGGCGGCCTCTTTCAGTTTCATTGCACGCAATTCTTCAATGACAGCTTTGGCCTTTTCTCTGGATGCATTCTTGCTTTCCTGTGCATGGATTGCTTTAAGCATTTTAGATACCAGTTTCACCTTGAATCTGGGTACAACAGAGAATACATTGCGGTAAAAAGTGAACCGTGCAGCGCTGGTACTTCGCCTCAGGGAACACTTCTCCAACAGCTTCCAGCATTTCATTCAAAGTTTCCTCTACGTTACCTCGAACAAGTTCTTTCAATTGCCCCTTGATTACTTCCTCATTTAGTTATACAATTTTCTCAGACATGATTTATGCTCTCCTTTCAGAATGATGTCTCGCAACTTCATTCTACCAAGAATCTGCAAACCATGTCTATTTGTTTTTGCGCAATTTATTTTACCTTATCTGATTTTTTTAGTTTTTACTTTATTTGTAAATATGTTTTATATTTTACAATTTAATCTAATTGTATTATTAAAAAAAAGAGATACCCTACACAGGGTATCTCTTTTTTCGCTTCTACTGTGCCGTCAGCCAGCGACGAATATTTTCATCCTTGGAGCCTGCTGTCCATTCCAAATCATCAACAGGTACGGTTACATTACCCAGAACCTCCATCCTATTTACGTTATAGGGATAGTTTTTAACCTGCCAATAATAGGGAAAGCCAGCTGCCTGCAAGGCTTCACTCCCAGAATTAGTCAGTAGATAATCCACAAAGGCGCGCGCCTCTTCCTCATGCTGCACCCCATCCAAAATAGCCATACAGGTAAGTAAATTTCTATTGGCATCCTGCACTACCGAAGTAAAAAGATGGGGATGTTCCTTTTCCAAGAGTAGCGCATATTTGAGCGGTACTACCGTAACTGCCTTTTCCCCACTATAGACCATGGCCACTGCCGCCTCATAGGTATCAGCATAGGTCACCCACTGCCTATTTAAACGTCCGGCAAATTTCAGTGCCTGCTCCTCACCCTCCAGCTGCCACAGAGAGGTCAGCAGGGAATAGGTCGCGCCACCATTATGAAGATCTGCTAAAATTATTTCTCCCCTCAGCTGGGGTAATAGCAGCTCCTGCAGAGTATTGGGTGCATATAGCCCCAGCTCCCGAAATTTATTCTTATTACTGATAAAGGCAATATATTCCAGATAAAGACTGGTCCAGTAGCCTTCTCTACTGCGCATGGAAGCAGGAATCTGATAGGCCAGTGCCGATTTATAGGGTACTAATAAGCCCTGCTTAGCCGCTAAATAATATTCCTCAGCCATACCGCCTAACCAACAATCACACTGCTGCTCCTTAATAAAGCTTAGGCGACTTTCCCAATTACCAGCTGGCACATAGGTTACCTGCACTTCAATACCGGTCTGAACCTGAAAATCTTTTATCAAAACCTGGGTAACCTGCTCTCCCATACTACTGCAAAGGCGTAATTCACGTGGAGCTGTCTCTGCCCAGACAACTGTTTGTAGACAGAACCAGCTGCATAGCACAAAAAGAAAATAGTATTTTTTCATGCTGCCATCCTCCTTTGCCCCTATTATAGCATAGCCCCTACACAAATAAAAAGCACCGTAGCTACAGCCACAGTGCTAAAAATTATAGGGCTTTAGTTTTGTTCGTTTCTTGCAAAAACCATAACCTTGTCAAAGTCCAGATATACCTTGCTGCCGTCAGGATATGCATATACATCGGCACCCTTGACAATGACACGAATCAGATGGTCATGGCATCTTACACGGAAGTCCACCGCATCACCTAAATAGAAGCGTGCTTCCATGGTACCTTCTATCTGACCACCATCTGCGGACAGGGTAATATTTTCCGGACGTACGGCAATAGTTGCCTCACCGGTTATCTTAGAGGTATTGGGGAAGGAAATATTACTGCCCTTAATAAAGACACGGTCACCCTTAACCTCGCCATCAATAAAGTTAACCAGACCGATAAAGTCCGCAACCATTTTATTAGCCGGATGAGTATAGATATCATGGGGTGCGCCAATCTGTTGGACAACGCCCTTGCTCATTACCACAACACGGTCACTCATAGCCATGGCTTCGCCCTGGTCATGGGTTACATAAATAACGGTAATGCCCAGCTTCTTTTGGATGGACAAAATTTCAAAACGCATGCTTTCACGCAGCTTAGCATCCAGGTTGGACAAGGGTTCGTCCAACAGCATCAGACCTGGCTGTGCTACCAGAGCGCGGGCCAGAGCTACACGCTGTTGTTGACCACCGGATAATTGGTGCGGATAGCGCTTGCCATATTCTCCCAGATGAACCAGCTCCAGCATTTCCTGTACTCTTTTTTCACGCTCAGCCTTTTCTACCTTTTGGATTTTTAAGGGATAGCCTACATTTTCAGCAACGGTCATATGGGGCCATACCGCATAGGATTGGAATACCATGCCGATATCACGCTTTTCCGGAGGGGTAAAACTACCCTTAATGGAAGAGCTTACACAATGGTCGCCAATGTAAATTTCGCCCTCGGTTGCACGTTCAAAGCCGGCCACCATACGCAGGGTGGTAGTTTTACCACAACCGGAAGGACCCAGGATGGAAACAAATTCGCCATCCTTAACAACTAAATCAAAATCGTTTACAGCAGTTACCTTGCCAAAACGTTTAAATACATGTTCAATACGTACCTCAGACATTTATTCCACTCCTTCTTAAATACCTACATTACCCTTGGATAACTTGTTAAGAATAACATTACCAAGCAGAACAATAGCCAAAATAATTACAGAAAGCACAGAAGCATTTTGGGTATCGGCGTAGGTTTGTAATTCGTACAACAAAACACCAATAGTCTTAGTTTCACTACCATACAATAACAGGGACATAGTCAATTCGTAGAAGGAAGGCATAAAGATTAAGAACCAGCCGGCAATAATGGAGGGCGCAACCAAGGGCATGATAATATCCTTGCAGCAGCGCAGCCAGTCAGCGCCGGAGTTCAAAGCAGCCTCTTCCAAGGAGCTATGTACCTGACTCAAAGAAGCAGCAATGGTACGAACAGACATGGTCATATATTTAACTAAATAGCTGACGATAAGAATCCAGGCAGTGGAATACAAGTTCAGGCCAAAATTTCCGGAAAAGGCAATAACCAGAGCCAACGCAATTACGATACTAGGAGTACTACCGCCAATAACAGTCAACAGATCGGGAATGCTACGGCCCTTCACAGTAGTCTTTACTGCCAGGTAAGCAACAAACAGGGAAATTAAGGTGCCAAGAGTAGCGGCTACTACTGCATAGATAACGGAATTCCAGATACATTCCATATATTGGGCACTGCTGATAACCGGAATCCAGGAATCAAAGCCCAGGTTATCCAGGGTAATAGGTCTAGACAAGCTCTTAATCAGAGAGGTCAGGACAATGGAGCCTAAGGGAATGATAATGGAAATCATGCTATAAGCACCTACGGCACAAAAAGCAGGCCATTTCCATTTTCTTAATTCTACAATATTAGGACGGGTGCTCTTACCACTAATGGTGGTATAGTCCTTACGGCCAATCATCCAGGTCATGAAGAACAGGAGGAAGTTTGCTAAGAACATTAAGGAAGCAGCCAGGGCAGTAGCATCGCGGATACCACCGTCATCGCCCATGTAGATGTAGGTTACGATACGGGTGGTCATAACCTCAATATTACCGGGCATACCAACAATGGCCGGAATACCAAAGCAGCTGCCGGCGGCAATAAATACCAGCAGACCACCAGCCAGAATACTGGGTGCCATCAGGGGCAGGGTTACATCCAACAGGGTACGCATGGGGGAGGCACCGGAAACGCGTGCAGCCTCTTCCAGAGTAGGGTCCATTTTCTCCATTGCACGGGAAATAGTAATAAAAGCAAAGGGAGAATAGAACAGGGTCAGTACCCAGGCCAGGCCACCAAAGGTATAAATATCAAAGGGTGCCTGCTCCAAGCCAAAGAAAAATTTAAAGATTTCGTTTAAATAGCCCACACTGGGGTTTAAAAGCTGTACCCAGGCAATAGCGCCTACATAGGGCGGAATCATATAGCTGGAAACCAACAGGGTGCGATAAATTTTCTTACCCGGCAAATCAGTACGACCTACTAACCAAGCCAAGGGGAAGGTAATAATAACGCTGGCTACCATAACCATTAAGGACAAATTAATAGTGTTGGTTAATGCACGCCAGTTTACATCCTGACTATATACACTACGGTAGTTGGCAAAATTAATTTCTCCATCCAGCAGAATGCTATCATAAAGTAATACGCCCATCGGGAAGATTACAAAATATAGTAGCAATAATACGGAAATGGAAATAACAATAAACTTACTGTTAATTCTCGATAACATGAAAAAAATCTAACTCCTTTCCTTGAGAATTTTCAAGGGAATATTTGTTTCGGTTAGAGTAGTACTTGTTAACTTTGCTTAGAAAGTCGGAAAAACAGGAACGACAGAACGTCCCTGTTTTCCCTAAGTGCTTCTTTGTAAATAGCAAATACTAAACTAAATTATTCCATAACTCTCTTACGGAATTCTTCTTTAATTTCAGCATTGTTGTTAGCCAATCTGTTCCAGTCAACCTTAATTCTGTTTTCAACAATGGTCTTGGTTTCAGGAGCGCCGGTAGGAGCAGCTATGTCACCGCGTACAGAGTGCATCCAGCCTTTAACAACTGCCTCTTGACCTTCTTTGGACAGCCACCAGTCAACCAGAGCTTTGGACCCTTCAACATTCTTAGTGCTCTTGAAAATAGCAATCGGAGAAGGAACGTTAACTACACCGTCTTCAGGATATACAACCTTCAATGGTTCTTTTTTGGTATTAGCCAATTTCAAAATGTTTTCTTCCAAAATAACTGCTGCAGCATATTCGCCGGTCAACAATTTATTTTGAATTGCAGAGTTACCTTCTTCAACACGGATATCATTAGCTTTCAGCTGATCAAAGTATTCCCAACCATATTTGTCGGACAATGCTCCAGCAAATACATAAGCGGTACCGGAAAGCAATGGGTTAGGCATAGCGATTTTGCCTTTCCATTTCGGATCCAGTAAATCCTTCCAGGATTTAGGAGCATCCTCTGCTTTCAATTTATCGCTGTTGTAAGCAATAATCATGTTACTGATACGAACTGCATGCCATGCACCTTTGTCGTCCTTATCAGCAATAACCTTATCAGATTCTTTGGAAACATAGGGCAAAAGCAAGCCTTTTTCATCCAATTTCAGATAGTAGGAAGGATCGGCAACCATTAACAGGTCAGCACCAATTTTTTCAGCTTTAATTTCACCAGTAATCTTGGTAATAACTTTTTCAGTACCACCTTGGAACCAGTTAACTTTCATGTTGGGGAAAGCTTTAGCTAAGCTGGGTTTGCACATATTATCAATGATATCAGGATAAATAGAGGTATAAACCATTACTTCGCCTTTGGTACCTTGTTCTGCCTTTTTGTCATCACCACCGCAACCTGCTACTGCAACGGAAAGAGCCAAAAGAGCAGCTGCGCCTAAAACCAATTTAGATTTTTTCATTAAACAACACTCCTTTTTATTAAAAATCTCACCAAAATATAAAGTTCAACCACTTCACTATATACTATTATTCTCTATGCATCTTATTTTACCTGCTTACAGTTTACAAAATCTTTTCAATAAAAGTGTGTTTTATGTTACTATGAATCATATGTGGTAGACATTCCACCACATATCGACAAATTAACATTTTTGTCCTGGAGGGACATTTTTAGTCCCTTTGTTTTACCGCTAAAAAGTTTAATTCCCAGGCCGGTACATAGGAATGCTTACGTAGATACAGCTTATACTCCGGTACCAGCTGCCAGATAAGGAGGGGTAAGCGATATAAATCTGCGTCGTAATGATAGGCTGCCACAAAAAGCTTGGGCTGGTGGCGCTGCAGGGTAGCACAACCTCCCCTTAAAGCCTGCACCTCGGCCCCCTCTACGTCCATTTTTATATAGCTGACAGGCCAGTCCCCTGCCAAATGATCGATGGTATCTACAGGTACTACATTTTTAGGCTTTAGACAAAAGCTGGACTGACGGCCACCGCTATCAGAAAAGCCCAATTCGCCCGGCTGTTCCCAAATGCCCACCTGATGGACGGTCAGCTTCCCCTGCTCCAGTCCCTCAGCCAGCGCACGCAGCTTCCTGTAATTTTTACGGTCCGGCTCCACTGCAATAATTTGCTGGTATTCTCCTTGGACCAGCTGGAGAAACTCTTGTACCGTATCTCCATTATAGGCCCCCAAATCCATGTATACTTCATTCCGGCCCCAGCTGAAAAGCTGTAAATCATCAGCACGGGCAGTCGTACAATCAAAAAGGTATTTTATTTTGCCGCTCAGCTTATAATTTAAGGTCGCAGCAAAAACCCTGCGGGATTGCTCATCCGCCAGACGGTCATACACCTGCTGCAGCTCCGTCTCATGCTGCTTTAACCAGGCTGCACTGACCAGCTCCTCTCCGCCAAAGAGGGATAAATGGGGCGCCACGGTTTCATGGAGCGCATCCAGCTCCTGAAAACGTTGTAGAACCTGCTCCCCCTCACTGGCAAAAGCAATAACAATAAAAATATCCGTTCCGAATTCTGCAATAATATCACTATACTTACGTACAGTAAAACCACGAAAAACCTGGCCCCGTACAAATTCATCACTGGCGAAAACACCGGCTACCGGTACCTGGTGATTCTCACACCAATCTATAATCTTATCCGCACCATTCCCCATACCGTAGAGGACGATGGGCTTAGAGTTTTTTTCTAAGCGTTCCCAGACACTTTTTTTTTCCTTAATAAAGTCTAACATTCCTATTCCTCCTAATACCTCCCATTATACACTATCCCTCTTCTTCTCCTCCACTACTTTATATGTTCAATTTAGTATGCTATAATAAAAGACATAAAACTCTACTTTGGGAGGGATTCATATGTCACTATTTGAATCTGGAGAAAACTATTTAGAGACTATTCTTGTTTTAACCAAGCGCAACGGTTGGGTACGTTCCATTGATATTGCCGCGGAAATGAATTTTTCCAAGCCCAGTGTCAGCCGCGCCATGAGTATTTTAAAACGCGATGGATACATCATAATTAATGATGAGGGTCACATTATTCTTACAGACCTGGGTATGCAGAAGGCCTCCTCCGTTTTAGACCGCCATATTACTCTCACCCGTTATATTAATGAAATTTTAGGTGTGAATAAGGAAATTGCTGAAAAGGATGCCTGCCGAATTGAGCATATCATCAGTCCGGAAACCTTTACAGGCCTGAAAGCACATTTACAGACCTGGGAAAGCGAGCATCAGTAGGTCTGAATTAGCCTTAGGAATCTTGTATACAATATTCTTAAGAGTAAAATTGGACTATTGTTCATTGTAAAAAATACGTTAATATCAGTTATGTAAAATGCTATGTTTCTTTTAGAAGCATAGCATTTTTTTGTAAATGCCTGCATTAAAAAATAACTTTTAGAGATAGTTCTTAAGTTGCACAAAATGTAGTGAACTGATATACTTGTTTTTGTTGTACACTTTAACAAAAGGAAAGGATGATAAAAAAGTGGCAGTTGTTATTTCAGCTCTCGTAACTTTTTGGGTAGGTTATTTAATCTACAAAAAGTACAAACCCCAACCCGTACTCTTTATGGGTGGTATGATTATGATGTATTTGGCAGTTATTCTTGGATATGGTGAAATTTTAGCACCTAAGGCAAGTACTGGCAGTCTCTTCTTTGATGCATTTGAATTTATGCGTAAAACCATGAGCTCCAATGTTGCTAAATTGGGCTTAAATATTATGGCAGTTGGTGCCTTTGCCCGTTATATGGACAAAATCGGTGCTTCCCGCTCCCTGGTTCGTCTGACTATTAAACCGCTTTTGGCTTTAAAATCTCCCTATATCGTTATGTCCTGCACATGGATTGTAGGTCTGCTCATCGGCCTGTGCATTAACAGTGCTTCCGGCTTGGCTATGCTGCTGATGGTTACCATTTTCCCCATCCTGGTAGGCTTGGGCGTAAGCCGTCTTTCTGCAGCAGCCGTTGTTGCTACCAGCCTCTGCTTTGACTGGAGTCCCAGTGACACCGGTACCATTTACGCAGCAGAAATTTCTAATGTTGATCCTGTAGTTTACTGGAGCCATTTCCAATTTCCCCTCGTTATGGTAGCTTTCGTCATTGTTGGCCTGGTACACTATTTTTATCAAAAACATATGGATAAGGTTAGCGGCCATGTAGTTGCTCCCCTGGAAGCGGAAAAGGCTGAACAGGAAGAAAATAACGCACCGCTCTGCTATGCCATCCTGCCGGTAATTCCTCTGGCTTTGATTTTAGCCTTCAGCTCTCTCTGGATTACTTCTATTAAAATGAATATCGTTATGGCTATGTTCATCGGTCTCTTTATTAGTATGGTATGCGAGTTTATCCGTCATAGGGATGGCCGTAGGGTATTTGATGACGTCCAAGCATTCTTCGATGGCCTGGGTATGCAGATGGCTAACGTTATTACCCTGATTATTGCAGGCCAGACCTTTGCCCAGGGCCTGATTTCCATGGGTGCTATCGAAACCCTGATTGAAGGTAGTAAGAGCTTAGGCTTCAGCCCCATGGTTATGATGTTGGTTATGGTTGCTATTATCGCCATTGCCGCAGTTATCATGGGTAGTGGTAATGCTCCTTTCTTTGCTTTCGCCGCTTTGACTCCGGCTGTTGCTGCTCATAGTGGCCTGGCACCGGTGCTGATGATTTTACCCATGCACTTCGCCGCTTCTATTATGCGTAGCTGCTCTCCCATCGCCGCTGTACTGGTTATTGCATCCGGTATGGCTAACGTCTCCCCCTTTGATCTGGCTAAACGTACTGCTATTCCTATGGCTGCCGCTATGCTGATCAACGTAGGTATGACCTTTATTTATTACTACATTGCCTGGTAATATTTTACTTTAGTAGCCAACCCCTGTTCCGCTATCAGGAACAGGGGTTTATTGTTTAAGGAGGAAACTTTATGAGTGAATTAGACCAAAGGGCAAGAGCCCTGGCCGGTAAGCTTTTTGATGCCCACTGTCCCCAGCTGATGGCACTTAAGCACCGTGCCCACCAGCTTTGCCAAAAATTTAACCGTTTAGATGAAAAGGACCCCCGTCGTCGGGAAATTATTCCCCAGCTTTTAGGCAGCTGTGGTGAAAATGTAGGCTTTATGGGAAATATCTTTTTCAATTACGGTTGCAATACCCACATCGGTAATCATTTTTTTGGTAATTATAATCTGACCGTCCTGGATGACGGCCCCATCCATATTGGTGACCATGTAATGATTGGTCCCAACGTTTCCCTAATAGCCTCCAGCCATCCCCTTCTATACCAGGAGCGGGAGGCACTGACCTATCCTGACGGCCATGTTTCCATGTCCGAGTATGCACCCCCATCACTATCGGTAACCATGTCTGGATTGCCTGTGGAGTTATCATCCGCGGTGGTGTGACCATTGGCGATGGTGCAGTAATTGGTGCCGACAGCGTAGTGACCAAGGATATTCCTGCCGGTTGGTTAGCCTGTGGCGTTCCCTGTCGGTCCATCCGCCCGCTGATACCGGAGGATAGCTGTCTAGATTTATTATAAATTTTTTTACAGCACCGCACTGGTGAAGTGCTCCACACGCCTCTTGGATACAATATTTATTCGCAAAAACAATGTCCTTTATTGAATAAATGTATATAAATGCATTTTATCCTAAATTTTTCCGTAGCGTATAGTGTTTTGTTTTCTTATTTAGAGTAAGCTATTCCTAGCTCTGTACTAGGTATTTACTGGTTAAAACCCTTATCCATTCTTAATTACATTACGAAATTTTAACTTACATAAATAGCCAATTTATTGCCAAAAAATTCATTAAATGTTATACTGTTCTTATCTTTAAAGATGGAAGGATGATATGAATGGCTTTAGTAATTTCCGCAATTATTACTTTTTGGGTGGGTTACCTAATCTACAAAAAGTATAAGCCCCAACCTGTTCTCATTATGGGTGGTATGCTGATGATGTACATCGCTGTAGTCTGTGGCTATGGTACTATCTTGGCCCCTGATAAGAGTACCGGTAGTATTTTCTTTGATGCTTTTGAATTTATGCGTCAGGTAACCAGCTCCAATGTAGCTAAATTAGGTCTGAACATTATGGCCGTAGGTGCTTTTGCCCGCTATATGGATAAAATTGGTGCTTCCCGTTCCCTGGTTCGTTTAACCATTAAACCGCTTTTGGCTTTAAAATCTCCCTATCTGGTTATGTCCGGTACCTGGATTGTAGGTATGCTTATCGGTTTGTGCATTAACAGTGCCTCCGGTCTGGCTATGCTGCTGATGGTTACCATGTTCCCCATTCTGCTTGGTCTGGGCGTAAGCCGTCTTTCTGCTACCGCAGCTGTAGCAACAACCCTCTGCTTTGACTGGAGTCCCAGTGACACCGGTACTATTTACGCAGCAGAAACCGCCGGTGTGGACCCAGTTATTTACTGGAGCCATTACCAGGTGCCCATTGTTGCTGTGGCTTTTGTCGTAGTCGGCCTGCTCCACTATTTTACCCAAAAATATATGGATAAGCGTGATGGACATATCGTCCAGCCGATGGAGGTAGAAACCGTACAGGATGAAGCTGATAACGCACCCCTGTATTACGCTATCTTACCCGTCGTTCCCCTGGCCTTAATCCTCTGCTTCAGCTCTCTGTGGATTACTACTATTAAGATGAATATCGTTATGGCCATGTTTATCGGTCTTTTCCTCGGTATGATTTGTGAATATCTCCGTCATCATAATGGCCGCAAGGTTTTCGAAGATGTACAGGCCTTCTTTGATGGTCTGGGCATGCAGATGGCTAATGTTATTACCCTGATTGTTGCCGGTCAAACCTTTGCCCAGGGCCTGATTTCCATGGGCTCCATCGGCACCCTGATTGACGGCAGTAAGAGCCTGGGCTTCAGCCCCATGGCTATGATGCTGGTTATGGTAGCCATCATCGCAATTTCTTCTGTAGTTATGGGTAGCGGTAATGCTCCCTTCTTCGCCTTCGCCGCTTTAACTCCGGCAGTTGCCGCCCATAGTGGCCTGCATCCGGTTCTGATGCTGTTGCCCATGCATTTCGCAGCTTCCATCATGCGTAACTGCTCTCCGATTACTGCGGTTATCGTTGTATCCTCCGGTATTGCTAATATCTCTCCCTTTGACCTGGTTAAACGTACCGCCATTCCCATGGCCGGTGCTATGCTGGTTAACGTAGGAGTAACCTTTATTTACTACTATATCGGCTGGTAATTAAATTTAGTTTCACAAAAAGGCTACCTATTTTCAAGGTAGCCTTTCTATTATATAATGGTAATAAATTATGCTAAGAAGGGATGTAAGATTATGTTTGTTTGCGATTGTCACTGCGATACCCTCACCGAGCTATATAAGAAGGGAACCGATTTATACAGCAATGACCAACATTTTGATATCAAACGCCAGATAGCTCTGGGTGGTGGCCTCCAATTTTGTGCCATCTTCGTACCAACTCCGGAATTTCGCTATGGCGGTGGTCTGCGCTACACCTTATGCCTTTTAGATAAATACAATCAAGAGGTCAAAAAACTGCATTTGGCAGGTCATGATGTTCTCCAGGTACTGACCAAGGAGGATGCTGCTGATGTACTCAACCATCAGGCAGCTACATTATTAGCCATCGAAGAGGGTGGCGCTATTGATGGCAGTCTGGAGGCGCTCCGCGTCCTGTATGCCTTGGGCCTGCGTGCCATGACCTTAACCTGGAGCAATCGCAATGATATTGCCGATGGTGTCAACGAAGAAGGTAGCGGTGGTGGTTTAACCGTTTTTGGCTGCAAGGTAGTAGCAGAGATGAACCGTCTGGGTATGCTGGTGGATGTTTCCCACATTGCTCCTGCCGGCTTCTGGGATGTTATCGAAGCTAGTACCCAGCCCATCATCGCTACCCACTCCAATGCCAAGGCTATTTGTCCCCATCCTCGTAACCTGGACGATAAGCAGATTTTAGCTATTAATGAAAATGACGGCCTTATCGGTGTAACCTTTGCCGGTCAATTTATTACTGAGGACTACCATGATGCTACCTTGGAAAGCGTCTATGCCCATATCGACCATATGCTGAATTTAATGGGTAATGATGACCACTTGGGCTTCGGCAGTGATTTTGACGGTATCAGCCATCCGCCCCAAGGCCTACACGGCGTCCAGGATTATGCTCCCATCGTAGAACTGCTCCGCCAAAAGAACTACAGTGAAAGCACTATTGAAAAGCTTACCCACAAAAACGTTCTCAGCCTGCTGCAGAAGGTATTGCCCAGCAGGAAACAGATGTCCCGTATTTACTAAAAACGACTAAAAAATAACACCAGCTAAGCTCTGCTTAGCTGGTGCTTTTTCTTTAAATATTAGTATAGGGGCTCAGCAAAAATTTTCTGCAGCTCGTCGTTGTCGTGAGTATGGCTTAATGCCAGCATCAGCTTCAACCTTGCCTTAGGTCCAGACAGCTCTCCGGCCAAAAGCAGCGCCAACGGCTCCATAGAACCAGCACTACCCAGATAGCTGTAAACCGGTGCCACCCGTCCAGCCGGCACCCTGGTAGCCAAGACTACGGGAACGCCCTTACTCCGCACGTAGGCAATTCCCTCCATAACCTTGGGCGGTACATTACCACAGCCCACAGCCTCTACCACCAGTCCCTGTACTGGGCGGTCCGCCAGATAATGATACATCCTACCATCCATGCCTGCATAAACCTGTAGCAGCTCCACCCCTTCGGTCAGCTGCTCCGTCGGCAGCTTTTCTACTACCTGACTACTTCTCCGGAACACAATGCCATCAAAATAAATATATCCTACCGGTCCCCACATGGGCGATATAAAGGTGCTACAGGATACAGTATGTCCCTTAGTTACCTGAGCGGCGGCATGAATTTCATCATTAAAAATTAACAGTGCTCCCCTGCCGGCCGCTTCCGGGCAGGCCGCTACCCGCACAGCACCCAATAGATTAGCCAGTCCATCATAACCCATATCACTGGCTCCACGCATGGCTCCGGTAATGCATACCGGCTTCGTCGTAGTGCAGGCCAGACTTAAAACATAGGCCGTTTCCTCCATGGTATCCGTGCCATGGGTAACTACTATACCTGCCACATCAGGTCTGGAAGCATACTGATCTGCCAAATGCGCTATTTCCAGCATCATAGCCGGTGTTACATGGCCACTGGGAACATTGGCATATTCCACTACCTCCACCTCAGCTACCTGCCGCAAGGCGGGTACCGCCTCGACTAGATCGTCCCCGCTTACCGCAGGCACCAGCCCCTGCTTTGTTTCATCATATTTCATGGCAATAGTTCCGCCAGTTGTGATTATAATAATCTTTTTCATCCAGTTTCCTTCCTTTACAAAAATGTTCCGCTTAGTTTTCTCCACCATATCTCCGTATTCCTGCCTTCTTCCTCAAGAAGGAATAATTTTACATACTATCCACAGATTATTTTTGTTAATGCGTTATAATGGTAGCGGGAGGTAATACCTATGAATTTAGACAAAATTGCATTAGTCCTAGAAGGCGGTGGCGTCCGCGGCTTCTTTTCTGCCGGCGTTTGTGAGGCTTTCATGCTCAAAGACCTGATTTTCCCCTATATTACTGCCGTTTCCGCAGGTGCCTGTAGCGTGCTTTCCTACATGTCCCATCAGCCTCTGCGGACGAGAAAAATCATACAGAAATATGTAGCCGATTCCCGTTGCTTTAGCCTGCGTAATTGGCTGAAGGATGGTAATGCCCTGGGCTTTGACTTTATTTTTAACGATATTCCCAATGAGCTGCTGCCCTTTGACTATGATACCTATAATAAATACCCGGGTATCCTCCAGGTAGGTACTACGGATATCCGCTCCGGTAAGAGTATCTGGTTTGGTAAAGAAGCGGCTACCAAATTTGCCTTTGAACCGGTTCGAGCCTCCTCCTCCCTGCCCTTCATCTCCCACATTGTCAAAATTGGTAGTCATCCCCTACTGGATGGCGCCATCCTTACCCCCATCCCCTACCAGAAGGCCATGCGGGCGGGCTATAAAAAATTTGTTTTCGTCCTGACCCGTAATGCGGGCTATGAAAAAAATTCCTCCGTACCACGTATCATCCTCAAAACCTGGTACAAGGATTATCCTAAGCTTTGGGATATCATGGAGCAACGTCCTAAAAAATATAATGCGCTGATTAAGGATATCGAACAGATGGAACGGGATGGCTGTGCCGTCATCATCCGTCCCGAAACGCCGCTGGCTCTAAACCGTCTGGATATGAATCCTGATAAGCTGCTAGAGCTGCACGACCACGGTATCGGTTGTGGTCTGGAGGCCTATGCTAAGATTATGGAGCTTTACCAGAGAAAAATAGATTAAAAATACCCCTATGCTACACTCCCGTAAGGAATATTGCATAGGGGTTCTTTTTTATCCTAAAAGCATACAATCGCTGGCTACGGCATCGCCGCCACTAGCCTTTTCAAACATTTCCAGCAGGTCCGGAATATCCAGACTAGCCTTTTGGGCACCCTCAACATCAATAATCACCCGTCCATTATGGAGCATTATCAGGCGATTACCAAAACGCAGGGCGTCACGCATATTATGGGTAATCATCAAGGTAGTCAACTGATCCCGTTTGACGATTTTATCCGTCAGGGCCAAAACCTTTTCAGCTGTTTTCGGGTCCAGGGCCGCTGTATGCTCGTCCAAAAGCAGCAGCTTGGGCTTTTTAAGCGTAGCCATCAGCAGGGTAAGGGCCTGACGTTGACCGCCGCTGAGCAGGCCTACCTTGGCAGTCATCCTGTCCTCCAGTCCCAAGTCCAGCTCCTTGAGCAGTTCCCGGAAGTAGTCGTGCTGGGCGTCACTAAAGCTCCAGCTTAAACCCGGTGTTTTACCACGACGTGCAGCAATGGCCAGATTTTCTTCAATCATCATGCCTGCCGCCGTGCCCAACATGGGGTCCTGAAAAACGCGGCCAATATATTTGGCGCGCTTATGCTCCGCCTTTTTGGTCAAATCCTCACCATCAATAATAATATGGCCCTTATCTATGGGAAAAGCACCAGCGATGGCATTAAGCATGGTGGATTTACCTGCACCATTACCACCAATGACAGTAACGAAATCTCTCGGCTTCAGATGCAGGTCCATTCCCTGCAATGCACGTTTTTCATTAATCGTACCGGGGAAAAAGGTTTTAAAAATATTTTCTACTCTAAGCATCTTAACGACCTGCCTTTCTCATACCTAATTTGCTTTTGATTAATGGTAAAGAAAGTGCAAAAGCAACTAAGACGGAGGTAAATAATTTTAAATCATTAGGCGGCATACCCATTTGTAAAACCACGGCAATTACGATGCGGTAAACAACGGAGCCTAAAATAACGGAAATCATACAATTCTTAAAGCTGCGGGTACCAAAAAGCACCTCACCGATGATAACAGAAGCTAAACCGATAACGATGGTACCAGTACCCATGCCTACATCGGCAAAGCCGTTACTCTGGGCTACCAGAGCACCGGAAACAGCCACCAGGCTATTACTGAGCAATAGGCCCAATACAATGGTAACATCCGTATCCACACCCTGGGCACGAATCATCTGCTGATTGAAACCGGTAGCACGAATGGCCGCACCAATTTCCGTACCAAAAAACCAGTATAGCAAAAAACCGATAAGACCAGTAGCAACAGCACCTACCAGCAGCGTAGTCTGTCCACTATTCAAGCCCAGAAGATTACGTACAATAGAAAAGGTAGTATCCACACCCAACAGGGAAATATTAGCCTTGCCCATTATTCTCAGGTTTACGGAATAAAGGGCGCTCATAGTCAAAATACCTGCCAAAAGAGCGGGAATTTTCATTTTCGTATGCAAAACGCCAGTCACGATGCCTGCCAGCATGCCTACCAGGGCTACCACAACCAGGGAAGAAATTATTCCATAGCCGGCACTGAGCATGGCAGCAGCCGTAGCTGCACCCAAAGGAAAGCTGCCCTCCACGGTCAAATCAGCTATATCCAGTACTCTAAAGGTAATGTACACACCTAAAGCCATCACGGCCCATAACAACCCCTGAGCAATAGTCGGTATTAATAAATCTAACATATCTTTTCCTCCCTATCCTAAGGTCAAGAAAATGTCTGCCAACAAAGGGCAGACATTTAATAATTCTTATTCTACTACTTCTGCACTCTTTAACAGTTCTTCAGGAATCGTCAGGCCAATCTTCTTGGCAATCTTCATATTAACAATAACCTTAAAATCCTTTTGTGCCTGAATAGCCATGGTTGCCGGCTGAGCCTTACCTTGTAAAATTTCGGCTGCCATCTCACCAGTCTGCATCCCCAGCTTGTAGTAGTCAATCCCCAAAGTTGCTACGCCGCCACTCTTAACCATGCCGCCTTCGCCACAAACAACTGGCAATTTAGCTTCTTCCATCACAATTGACAGCGTGGGCATTGCAGAAGCCAGTACATTATCCGTGGGTACGTAAACAGCCTGTACCTCTCCAGCTAAGCTGCTGGCAGCCTGTTGAATATCATTGACTGTGGAAACAGTTGCTTCCTTAACCGTAATCCCCTTTTGCGCGGCTACTGCCTTCAAGACATCAACCTGCAATTGGGAATTAACCTCGCTGGAGCAGTAAATCGTACCGATAACCTTGGCATCGGGTACCAGCTTAAGTATTAAATCCAGCTGTGCCTCTACGGGATTCATATCCGTAGTACCGGTAACATTAGTACCAGGCTTAGCATTATCTTTAATCAGCTTAGCAGCCTTGTAGTCTGTTACCGCTGTGGCTATGATAGGAATATCCGCAGTAACATTGGCCACTGTTTGTGCTGCCGGAGTAGCAATGGCACAAATCAAATTAACTTTATTGTTGGCGAAACGTTGGGCAATATTCTGCAGATTAGACTGGTCCGCCTGTGCATTCTGCCGGTCATAAACAATATTTTCGCCTTCCTTATAGCCCTTAGCTGCCAGAGCGTCAACAAAGCCCCTATTAGCAGCATCAAGAGCTGTATGTTCTACTAATTGTACAATACCAACCTGTACTTTACCATCCTGCTTGCTTTCTTTAGCATCGCCGCCACAGCCTGCTACCATCCCCATAGCTAGGGTTAACAGGATACCTGCAGCTAAAGCCTTCATTTTCTTTGTCATTCTCATAATAACCATCCTTCCATTCTACACATTATTACTTATGAGTAATCTGTAATTATGTTGCCAATATTGTAGTAGTTTTTAATAATTTTGTAAACAAATTTTTATATTTTGTGAGTTTTTTATAAAAAAATAAAATCACTGTACAGAATTTAACATTTTGTACAGTGATTTTTCCTAAATAAAGATTAAATACTGTCCTCCAGCTAAGCTGCTGAGCTTTTGCCAGCTACTTAACCACCCAACCGACTGCGGGAAAAGATATTTATTTCAGATCCTCCTGCCACAGCTCGTAGGCATGGTATGCTTCCTCCGGCGTAGCATCTTCATGGACTACCATCCGGATGGCCTTCAGCATGGCCTGGGGACAAGCAGACTGCAATACGTTACGACCCATATCCACGCCTGCTGCACCCTCGCTAATTGCCCGATAAGCCATTTCCAAAGCGTCCCGCTCGGGTATTTTTTTGCCACCGGCAATGACGATGGGTACCGGGCAGGCAGCTGTAATCTGTTCAAAATTATCGCAATAATAGGTTTTAATAATGTGGGCACCATGTTCCGCCAAAAGCCTGGTAGCCATGGCGAAGTAGCGGCTAGTTCTTTCCATTTCCTTGCCAACTGCCACTACGCCCAAAACAGGAATATTATATTTTTCGCCAGCATTGACATAGTAAGCTAAATTACGCAGTGAATCCAACTCACCATCACTGCCGATAAAACATTGTACGGCCATACAGGAAGCATTCAGACGAATAGCATCCTCAACATCTACTGCGGGCACCCCTCTGCTCATGTCGTCCTTTAACACAGAACCATCGGCAGTACAACGTAGTGCCACTGCCTTACGATGGTTGGCAGGAATACAGGTCCGCAAGGCACCACGAGTGGCCATCAGGCAGTCAGCGTCTGCCATGATACTGGGAATGGTCAAATCCAGACGCTCCAGACCGGCGGTGGAGCCTAAAATATAGCCATGGTCAAAGGCCAGCATAATGGTACGACCATCATCAGCAAAGATTTCGGATAAACGGCGCTGCATGCCCCAGCCCGCACTACTCATACCCTTAACAGGGAATGGACGCAGAGGTGGTGCAATCCCCAGTCCGTAATCCTTCGCCAGAATATTACCGTCTTTATCAGCCATTTAAAAAGCCTCCTTTATCCAGAAAAACTTATTTTTTCAAATAGGGAGTACGGCAGGGAGCATTCCAGTAACCCAGTAATTCTTCATCCATACGGGCGATGAACATCTGGAAGCCGGCAGTTTCCTGTACGGTTAGCACCTCGCCTACCATGTTAGCTACCACTTCAATCCCCTTGGCCGCCAGTAATTTATGGCAGGCACGGAAAATAATCAGCTGTTCCATCAGCGTAGTTGCGCCACTGCCGTTGATAACTACCATCAGCTTTTCGCCGGCTTTCACGTCCAAATCCTTTAACAGAGCTTCCAGCATCAATTGAGCGGTTTCGTCAGCAGTCTTCATATCCTGAAGTCCGCCACCACCTTCACCATGTTGACCCATACCGACTTCCATCTTACCTGCTTCTATGGTAGCAATCTGCATACCACTGGCAGGGTGGGTAGCGCCAACGGTTGCCACGGCGATAGTTGCCATATTATCTGCAAATTTTTGAGCAATGGCAGCTACCTTTTCCAGGGATTTGCCAGCTGCAGCAGCTGCACCGGCGATTTTATACAGGGGCACGCAGCCTACCAGACCTCGACGATCTTCAGCATTTTCACGGGGAGCATTAGCAATATCCTCTTGAGTTACTACCTTTACTACAGGAATACCTAATTTTTTAACCTGCTTCATAGTCAGATTACCAGTCAGCATATCACCAGCATGGTTCAAAACTACAAAGAGTACGCCATGGCCCTTATCAGCCATTTTTATGGCTTCCACACAGGCCTGAGGACCGGGTGCCGCAAAAATATCACCCGCTACAGAAATATCAATCATGCCTTCACCTACAAAGCCGCTGATAGCAGGCTCATGACCGGTGCCACCCAAAGTAACGATGGTTACACGATCTGCTTCGGCCAATTTTTTATTCACTACCAGATTACCGTGCTCGGTTTTCAAAGTGATTAAATCCTGGTTAGCCAAAGCCAGACCTTCCAATAATTCAGCAGTCAAGTTTTCGGGATTGTTGATAAATTTTTTCATTTCACGTCGCCTCCGATAAAATTATTACAAAGCCTTTGCCATAGCAGAAAATAATATGGATATAGATACGGCACCGGGATCCTTCGTCCCTAGGCTAAGCTCACCAACATTTTTAGCACGGCCAAATTTAGCTACCATAGCGGCAGTAGCTTCAGCCCCCTTAACAGCGACAGCTGCCACAGCTTGCATGGTTGCCTGCAGGTCGGCAGTAGCTGCCATGCCTGCTTCCAATGCAGGATACAGCGCATCCACCATGGTTTTGTCCCCAGGCTTAGCCTTGGAAATATCCATGAAATCCTCCTTGGCCTGAGCAAACATTTTACGCAGCCCTTCGGCCTCCACGGCAGTTACTCCTGGCTCCACAGCATCCGCCAGACCAGAAAAAATAGTACCCCAGAGAGGACCTGCACTACCACCATTAATATTCATAAAGGTCATACCCAAGTCGTCCAGCAGTCCGTTAAGGTCCTCACTGGCGTGAGCCTCCACCCTCTGCTTCATAGCCTCTGCCATTTTTCCCACTGTAATACCATGGTCACCATCACCGGCCACACTATCCAGCTCACATAAATAGGTAGTATTTGCCTTCAGCTCTTCCGCAGCTACTAAAAGCATTTTTTCTAAAAGTTCTAAGGTCAACATTTTATCACCTCGCCAAACTTATTCTTAGCCACATTGTAACATCTACCATAGTAATTGTAAATTATTCTTACTAAAAGCAGGCTTTTTAGGTAAACTTCTTTGATATTTACTAAAAAAATGTGCTATGATTGAAGAAAACAAAGCTTAAGAAAGGAGCTTACCATGGATACAGCAAATTTATTAAACAAGCTTTTACCACCCACACAAAGCTATCTCACCTGTGCCGACTACCAGTCCGCCCTTAAGCAGGGTCTGCAATTAGCCCAGGAAGCCACACATAAAGAATATATCCTCACACTGGAGGGTACCAGCTACCCGACTTTGGCAGACATGTCCCTTCTCACCCTGCCCTATAATGACGTGTCCGCTCTGGAGGAGCTCTGCCAGGAATATGAAGGGCAGATTGCCGCCTTCCTCCTGGAGCCCGTCCCCACGGTACAGGGCTTAATCCTACCCCATTACGGTTATCTGGAGGAGGTCAGCCGTATTGCCCAGGAGCAGAACTTTTGGCTCTTCTTTGATGAAACCACCACTCTTTTTCAGGCATCCCTAGGTGGTGCCCAAACCCTCTACGAGGTGGAGCCCCAGCTGACCTGTTACAGAAATCTGCTATTAAGCAAAACCGAATTGCTGCCCCTGCCGCTGCCCCTGCAGGAAGAAAGCTTTGCTGACGAAATGCTGACACCGGAGCAGCATTATGATCTGGAAAGCCTGACAGCCATCCTGAGCGGTGGTTTGGAACGTCTGGCCCGTCAACAACAGCTGCCCCTGCAAATTCATCGTCTAGGTACGCTTTACAGCATTTATATGAGTGAACGCCCCTTAGAGGATTATGCCGACTACGGTCTTTGTGATCCCAAGCTGTACAGTCGCTTCTGTCAGGAGCTTTTAGAACAGAATATCCAATTACCGGAAAGTCAATTTACCACCAATATTCTTCCTCCCAGCATTACTGCGGAAGCTATTGAAGAATTTTTACAAAAGACGGAGCTGGCTTGCAGCCGCTGTCGCTAGTATAAAAAACTAATGCACCTGGTATCCTAAGATACCAGGTGCATTTTTTATGCCTTATGGGATTGCCATTTCTTTTCTAGAACAGTAATAAAATAACGGTAGCTGATAAAAACAAAGATTGCACAGGAAAGCCAGGAAAGGGGCGATGCCAGACAAAGTCCCTTAAAACCCCAATAATTGTTAAACTGCAGCGCGCCCCAGGAACGGGCCGCCAGCTCTACACAGCCGGCAAAAAAAGGAATGAGGGCTATACCCATGCCCTGACAGGCATTACGATAAATAAAAATCTGACTTAAGAAAAAATAGGCAGGCACAGTATAGAAAATGTAGGTATAGGCAGCTTCCAAAACTACCGGGGAGGAATTTTCAATAAAAACACCCACTATCCTCTGTCCCACCAAAGCTAAAGCTACCATGGCGCAGGCACTAAAGCCCAAGGAAAGCAGGGAACAAGTTTTGATGCCCTCCCGAATCCGTTGAAAGCATTTTGCCCCAAAGTTTTGGGCCGTATAAACAGCCATAAAAATACCGAAGGAAAGCATAGGCTGCAGAGCCAGCTGCTCCACCCGGACAGCCGCAGTAAAACCGGCAATAATTTCCGGTTCAAACCTATTGCAGACCATCTGCAAAACCATAATGCTTAAGCCCATCACTACAAACTGAAAAGACATGGGCAATCCCATGCGTAAATGCTTCCAGGCCTCCCTCCAATCCAGATACCAGTCCTGCCACTGTAGGTGAAGCTGTGGAAACCTATAATAAACATACACCAGACAGAGCACCGCAGAAAGCGCCTGGGCCACCACCATGGCTATAGCGCTACCGGGGACGCCCCAGCCCAGCCAGAGAATGAAAGCCAAGGCCAACAGAATATTGACCAGGGAGGAAATAATCAAAAAATACAAGGGAGTTTTGCTATCTCCTAAAGAACGAAGAATACTAGAAAGTAGATTATAGCCCATCATAGCTGCCAGACCATAGGTAATAACCATAATATAAGCCTTGGCATCGGCTATCAACACTGGTGGAACATTCATCAGCTCCATCAGCCAATCAATATTTTTGACCATAAAAAGCATCAGAGCCTATACTGAGCACGATGCTGGCGGCAACACTACGTCTTACACCAGCCATATTCCCTGCACCATAACGCTGTCCTGTAACCACGGTAAAGCCATTGCTCATGCCGATGGTTAACACTACCTGCATAAAAAAGAGAGGCGAAACAGTACCTACTGCCGCCAAAGCCTCCACACCGATAGTTCGACCGACAATGATAACGTCCGCAATATTATAAAACTGCTGAAAAATATTACCTAGCAATATGGGTAGCATAAAGGGTATCATCAACTTCAGAGGTTTTTCCTCCGTCATATCTAGTAGCATACATATTCCTCCTCTCTTATTTTTAACTATAAAAGTTAAAAGGACCCTGATACCTTACAGTATCAGGGCTATTACTATGCTCTGGTCACACGATTACTAATCTTGCCAATGCCTTCAATTTCCACAGTTACCTCATCCCCCACATGCAGGCTGCCAGAGCCTACGGGAGTACCGGTCAAAACTAAATCCCCGGCATCCAGAGTAATACTATGGGAAATATAGCTTAAAATTTCATAAGCATTATAAAGCATTTCACTGGTACGGGCACACTGCTTTACCTCACCATTAACACTCAGCTTAATTTCGATGTTGGAAGGGTCCAGCTCTGTTTCCAGCCAAGGCCCTAGAGGACAGAAGGTATCAAAGGACTTACAACGCAGCCATTGGCTTTCCTTCCGCTGAATATCCCTGGCAGTAATATCATTGGCACAGGTATAGCCCAAAATGTATTTGGGTACATCCTCCACCTTTACGTTCTTCATTCTTTTTTTTACAACTACTGCCAGCTCGGCACCATAGCCCAAATCCTTGACCTCCTGGGGACAGATTATATGGGCATCCGTACCGATAACAGTATGGGCGGCCTTACCAAAAATACTGGGTTCGGGAGTAATCTCCGCTCCACATTCCTCGGCATGGGCCTGATAATTAAAGCTGACGCAGATTATCTGCTTGGGTACACAGGGAGCTAATAATTGTATGTCCTTCAAAGCAAAGGTATCACCGGTAATACGCCAGTAGGTATCAATACTGCCATAGACGCCATGGATAACCTCCCCTTCCAGGATACCGATATGCTTAGTACCCGTTCTTTTATTTTCAAAGCGCACACATTTCATCTTCTAAACCTCCATCAGCTGCATTTCCCGTTCACGAAAATATACGGGCTGTAAACCAGCTTTCTTAGCTATTGCCAAAGCAGTAGCTAAACGACGACCAACATGTTCACGATAATGAGCATCACTACCGAGGGTACAATAGCTCCCCCCCAGCTGAGCATAACGTTGATAAATAATCTGTAAGGCCGCTACGCTCTCAGAATTATCCAAACGTCGGGTATTAATTTCCAGGGGCTTTTGTAGCCGGATCGCAGTCAGAAAAAATTCATCAAACAAATTCGGTGCTATGTCCAGGCGCAGCTCCTTATCCTCATACGGCCAATAGCGGCAGGGATAATCCAGATGGGCCAGGGAATCAAAATCTCCCTGCTCCTTCATACAGAAAATCGCTTCCCGCAAATACTCACGCACGGCTTCTTCCTTTGTCTTGCCGATATAACAGGTAGGCTCGTACAAATCACGGCCACCGACACAATGGATGGAGGCCAGTACGTAATCGTAGGGGTGGGCAGCTACCAGGGCTTTATTTTCCTGAATGATATGGGGCTGCATTCCCATCTCGATACCTACTAGTACTCGTTCATTACGAAGAGGCATAATTTCGGTAAAATAAGCCTCCCTGTCAAACAGAAAGGCCTCCGGATTGGTCGGATAGTCATAATCCCAATGCTCCGTAATTGTAACCCCTATATTTTTAGCTAAACCTTCAGCAATAGCTTCCTGTATGGTCTGATGACTATCACAGGAATACTCACAATGCATATGTGTATCAAATAGCATTCTACCCCTTCTCTCGTAGCTACTATTTTACCAAATCATAACTAAAAAAGAAACAGGAAAATATCCTAACAAAAAAGGACTCCTGCCGTATTGGGAAGGAGTCCTTAGATTTATTTGAAGCTGTAATTAAACATTGAAGCGGAATTCTACTACGTCGCCATCCTGCATAACATAGTCCTTGCCTTCCAAGCGTACCAGACCCTTGTCTCGAGCTGCACTCTTGCTACCGCAGGCAACCAGGTCATCATAGGAAACAACCTCAGCACGAATAAAACCACGTTCAAAGTCAGTGTGGATTTTACCAGCTGCCTGAGGTGCCTTAGTGCCACAGGTAATAGTCCAGGCACGGGATTCCATTTCACCGGCAGTCAGGTAGGTCATCAGGTCTAAAAGTTTAAAGCCTGCCTTGATAAGACGGTCCAGACCAGTTTCCTGTAAACCAGCCATTTCCAAAAATTCCTTTGCTTCATCATCAGGCAGTTCGGCAATTTCACTTTCCATCTTAGCGGAAACTACGATAACCTCTGCGTTTTCTTCAGCAGCATATTTTTCCACTGCCTGAACATAGGCATTGTTGGAACAGTCTGCTACTTCGCTTTCAGCTACGTTAGTGACATAAAGCACAGGCTTCATAGTCAATAATTGGAGCTCACGTAAAACTTCCTTCTCATCATTATCCAGCTCCATACGACGGACGGGTACAGCCTCTCCTAATTGTTCCAACACCTTCTGCAGGGTGGCCTTTTCGAAGGGAGCTTTCTTCTCATGGGCTTTTAATAATTTTTCTACGCGTTCCAGACGTTTTTCAACGCTTTCCATATCGGCCAAGCACAATTCGGTATTGATAATTTCAATATCACGCAGGGGATCAATGCTACCTTCAACGTGGGTAATATTGCCATCCTCAAAGCAGCGTACCACTTGGGCAATAGCGTCCACCTCACGGATATGGGCGAGAAATTTATTACCCAGGCCTTCACCCTTGGAGGCCCCCTTAACCAGACCGGCAATATCGACAAAGCGCATAGCCGCCGGTACAATTTTTTTAGAATTAAACATATCACTTAAAACGTCCAGACGATGGTCGGGAACATCTACAACACCTACGTTGGGTTCGATAGTGCAGAAGGGATAGTTCGCAGCCTCCGCACCTGCCTTAGTAATTGCATTAAACAAGGTACTCTTGCCTACGTTAGGCAAGCCGACAATACCAACTTCTAAATTTGTACTCACAATAATCTCTCCTCATATTCTATTTCAGTAGCTAAGAATTATCTATATCTCTAATATTTTACAATATACTGGACAGTTCTGCAACTTTTACCAGCTAAAAGCCCTGGAGATGACCTTTTAGCTTTGCTCCCCCACTATTTCCCAGGTAATAATTTTATTTTTTACTTAATTTATTGGCCTGAGCACGTAGGCCGGCATTAGCAACCTGCTGGTAGTCTGCCGGTGGCAGAGCTAGAGCCGCTTCTTCAACCTGTTGATTATAGCTCAGTACCCTCTGCTGTGGCAAATTGCCTATCTGGTAACCCAGCCATTGCTCCGTGCCAGCTTTAAAGTACATTCTTAAACTCCGTTCACCCAAGGTAAACTGGTCATAATCCAGTCCATCAGTCTCGTCCACGCCTGCTTCCGGCTTTTCATTAAACCACTGTACCAGGCCCTGGGTAAAATTCTTACTTAAGCCCGGTATGTTGGGCAGACGGTCGTAGGTTTTATGCAAGTCATCTATTGCATAAAGGTAGCCATCACGAACAATAAAATTAAGCTTTTTTACTATATTACCGCCGCCATCCTTCACCAGCACCTGCTGACCGTAATAATCTGCATTTACCTCATTATAAACATAGTTGGTAATGACCACTTTTTTATTTTCTGCTAAAAGACTATATGCCTCCGGTTTTAGTACCTTAGCCATATCAACCCTCTGTTCAATTTCTACATGCAGGGGCTGTTTACTACTGTTCAGCACGTTTCCTACAAGATTATAGGTACGCTGACCTGGATTATAAGCCCAAGCCACAACACTAAAAGCCAAGCTCAAAAGACAGCTCAGTCCAAGCAGCCAAAATTTTTTTTTCATAATAGGCCTCCTTAATGTGCCATACTTCCTCTTTAGTATAATCCTTTGTTACCAATAAAAAAAGAGATGTATATCCACAGATACACATCCCCTCTTTTTCATTTGTCACTAATGTTTTTTACAGCCTTCATAAATTTACTTCTGGGCAGCATAATAAAATGTCCGCAGCCACAGCATTTTAATCCAATATCCATCCCCACCCGGATAATCTCCCATGTATTACTACCACAGGGATGGGTCTTTTTCATGGTTACTACCTGGCCAATCTCCAGATTAGTATCAGCCAGCATTATTCAATACCCTCGTAGTTCATAATGGAGGTAATTTCATAACCTGCCTGACGCAGATTTTCAATGACATCCATGCCCTTATTGGACAGGTCCACACGAATTACAACCTCAGCCTTATTATTTTCCTTATCGGTCGGATGGCTGATAAGTGTAATAATATTAACATCTGCTTCCTTCAGAATATTAGAAATCTCGGCAACAACACCGGGTTTGTCCTCGGTTGCAAAGGTAATACGGGTGCAGCCACGGTCCATACCCATGATTTCTACAAAGGAACGGAAGATATCCATCTGCGCAATGATACCAACAATTTTGTTATCGGCATCAGCTACTGGCAGGGCGTTAACTTTATGCTTGTACAGCTTATAGGCTACATATTCAATGGTTTCATCTTCATGTACGGTAATTACAGTGCGGCTCATAATATCTCTTACTCTGAAACGGCCTAAAAGATAATTAGCTTCATGACGGGAAAGAGTGCTGGCATCACTGGGAGAAACCTTATTGACATCATCGGCAGTAATAATACCGCGAATGCGCTTCATATCATCTACTACAGGAATACTGATCAATTTTTTACTGCGCATTATTTCACGCGCTTCCAGCATACTCTGATCTTCGGTAACGGTTACGACAACCTTAGTCATAAAATCTTTTACTAACATTCAATCAACTCCTATTCTAACCACCAAAATCTACCGGCAGTCCAAGACGCCAGTGCCTATCGCCTTTATTATAGTAAAAATATCCTTAACAAGCAATGGTAGCTAACTGGAGAAAACTCTTCTTCAAAAAATATTTTTCTGCCGCCTTTCGTACTGTTCTATTTAGTCAATGCCCTCATAGGTCATAATATCGGTAATATCATAACCGGCCTGACGTAAGATTTCTACAACCTCCATGCCACCCCTGGTCATATTCGCACGTACCACAACCTCTGCCTTACCGGTAGCTTCATCAATCTGACGGCTGACAATGGAAATAATATTTACACCGGCCTCCTTAAAAATATGGGAAATATCAGCAATTACCCCCACCTTATCCGTAACATCAAAGGTAATACGGGTACAGGGCCGGTTCATGCTCATAATTTCTACAAAAGAACGGAAAATATCCTTTTCGGCAATAATACCCACCAGCTTGTGCGCGGGGATACCTACAATATCTTGGTCCTGATAATAAATTTTACCGGTTTTCGGCTTAAGCAGACCGGAAATAGTGTGCAGGGTTGTAGATTTACCTGCACCATTGGAGCCAATCAACGCTACAATTTCACCAGCCGGTACCTGGAGGCTAATGCCCTTAATGGCATGGATAGCGCCATAATAAACATTGATATCTTCAACTCTCAGCATTAGTTGACGACCTCCTCACCTAAATAGGCTTCAATAACCAGCTTATTGTGCTTAATCTCCTCCGGCGTACCTTCAGCAATCAAGCAGCCATATTCCAAAACATAAATTCTTTCACATACACCCATAACCAAACCCATATCATGCTCAATCAGCAGAATGGCAAGCTTAAATTCCTTACGAATCCAACGAATCAGCTCTATCAGCTCTTTGGTTTCATGTGGATTCATTCCGACAGCAGGCTCGTCCAACAGCAGTAGCTTCGGCTCCGTTGCCAGAGCACGGGCAATTTCCAAACGTCTCTGCTCACCATAGGGAAGATTTTTAGCAATTTCCTCGGCCTTATCCTCCAGATGAAAGATTTTTAAAAGCTCATAAGCCTTCGCGGTAATCTTGGCCTCCTCCTCCAAATATTTTCGTGTACGAAGGATGGATGCGGCCAAGCCATAGGAAACATGCATATTATAAGCAATTTTTACATTATCAATAACACTTAATTCAGAAAAAAGGCGGATATTTTGGAAGGCACGGGCCATTCCCAGTTGGGTTACCTGATAGGATTTTTTCCCACTGCTCTTCTACCCATTAAAATAGATTTCTCCTTCCGTAGGTGTATAAATTCCGGTAATCATGTTAAATGCCGTAGTCTTACCTGCACCATTAGGCCCGATCAGGCCAATTAACTCGCCCTCATCAATATGCATTTTTAAATTAGAGACAGCCCGCAAGCCGCCAAAAATCATAGAAACATCATTTACCCGCAACAGTTCTGCCATGGTCCTTACCTCCTAAGCCAAACATCTGCATACTTAATTCCCGGCTACCGAATAAGCCCTGAGGACGGCGGAGCAGCAGAACAATTAAGGTTACAGAGTAGATAATCATACGCCATTCGGAATAATCGGACAAATAAGCAGAAATAAAGGTTAATAAAATAGCACCGGTAATGGAACCGGTCATAGAGCCCAGGCCACCCAAAACTACCATGGTCAAAATATCAAAGGAACGCATGAAGGTAAAGGATGCCGGATGGGCCAGAAAAAAATAATGGCTGAACAATGCGCCCGCCGTGCCGGCAAAGGAATCACCCAAGGAAAATGCCAAAACCTTATACTTGGTTGTATTAATGCCCATGGTATCGGCAGCAATTTCATTTTCCCTAATAGCCAGACAGCAACGACCGGCAGCCGAATTTTTAAAGTTCTTGATAAAGAAAATAATAAAGATCATTATCCAGAAAATATAGGCGAAATTGGTCATTCTGGAAATTCCCATTAAACCGGAGGCCCCGCCTACATAATCAATATTTAAAATACTGATACGAATAATTTCACCCAATCCCAAAGTGGCAATATCCAAATAGTCACCATTCAGGCGCAAGGTGGGCAGACCAATCATAAAGCCCAGAATACCGGCGGCAACAGTACCCACCAGCAGTCCTACCTCGTAGAGCAGTCCCAGCTTAACGGTCATAATAGCACTGGTATAGGCACCTACGGCCATAAAACCAGCATGACCAATGGAAATTTGACCCGTATAGCCGTTAATCAAATTCAAGCTTACGGCCAAAATAATATTAATACAGATTAAAATAATATTTAATTCCCAGAAAGCACCAATTATACCAGTATAAAGTAATCCCTGTACGACGGCAAAAAGTACAGCACAGACAGCTAATAAGATCATATCAAATTTTCTCAGCTTATTCATACCTGTCACCTACACTTTCTCACATACATTTTTACCTAACAAACCAGCTGGTTTATAGAGCAGAATTAAAATCAAAATACCAAAGGCAGCCGCATCACGCAGAGTGGAAGAAAAAAAGCCGCTGACCATGGCTTCTACTACACCCAGAATCAGACCACCCAGCATAGCACCGGGGATAACCTAAAACAGCAGCTACAAAGGCCTTGATACCGGGCAGCATCAGCATCAAAGGAAACTGCACGCATAGCCTTACCATCCTTGGTCTGATTAACAATGTAGGTTAAAACTGCCATCAGGATAAGGGCACTAGCCAGAATAACTACCTGCTGACTATTGACAACCAATGGGCCTATATGATAGACGGTAGCTGCAAAAACTGCCGGAAAGGTACGCGGCTGGGGTGTTACCAGAAGAATCATTGCGTATTCCAAAAACAGAGAGACACCAATGGCCGTAATCAAAATGGCAATTCTCGGCGCCACACGTATAGGGCGGTAAGCAATTCTTTCAATGATAATGCCTGCAATAGCTGCTCCCAGCATAGCCAGGATAATAGCAGGAATAAAGGGTAGTCCTAAAAAGGTAGTGGCAAAAAAGCCGATATACGCTCCTAACATGTAAATATCGTCATGGGCAAAATTAATAAGTTTTATAATACCATAAATTATTGTGTAACCCAGGGCAATAAGTGCATAAATGCTGCCCAGAGAAATACCATTGATTAACTGCTGACAGAACTGCTGGAACATACTATCTATGATGCACCTCCTCAATTACATCTTCTCTAAAAATTCTCTAGATAATTTTACTTTTATTTATGAGAAAGGACATGCCTTTGAGCATGTCTCTTCAGAAGCGTTCCTAACGTTGACTAGCTATTCAACCCTTTCTTTATAAGCTGATCTTTTCCTTCAAGGTCGGCTCGCCGCCCTCCAGGGAAATGATGGAAGCTGCCATAATCGGATTGTGATTAGCATCATAGGTCAATTTACCACTAGCTACCGACAAATCCTTCGTTTCTGCCATTGCCTTAGCTACTACTACGCCATCGGTAGTACCAACACGTTTGATGCTGTCTGCCAACACCAGTGCTGCGTTATAACCCTGCATAGCAAAAATATCGGGTTCCTTCTGATATTTAGCCTTATAATCCTTTATAAATGTCTGTACGGACGGGTCAGTATCCTTTACGGAGAAGACGCTGACATAATAGCAGTTGTCCAAAGCACCTTTACCAGCAATCTCTGCTAATTTGGGGCTTTCCCAACCATCACCACCAAGAATTGGTACTTCTAAGCCGATTTCACGAGCCTGCTTGATAATTTTGGATACCTATTCGTAATAGCCGGGTACGAAAATTGCTTCCGGTTTTGCTGCTTTAATCTTAGTCAAGGCCGCTTTGAAATCCAAATCCTTAGCCAAGAAGGCTTTCTTCACCAGCACGGTGCCACCCTTTTGTTCCATAGTGTCCGCAAAAACAGTAGCCAAGCCTTTAGAATAATCACTGGAGGAATCGTACAAAACTGCTACCTTTTTTACCTTAAGGCTTCTATCAGCAAATTCTGCCATTACCTGTCCCTGGAAGAGGTCAATAAAGCAGGCACGGAACACAAAATCCCTAACCTTGCCGGCCTCCTCCACGGTAATTCCCGGTGCTGTAGCACTAGGAGCAATTTGCGGTATCTTACTAGCCGCGGTAATAGGAGCGCTGGCAGCTACACAACCGCTGGTAGCGGGACAAATAACTGCTACTACCTCATCCTGGGTAACCAGCTTAGTCACAGAGTTACCAGATTCAGACGGTTCAGATTTGTTATCGCTTTCAACTACTACAAGCTTTTTCCCCAACAGTTCGCCATTAGCATTGACTTCATCAACAGCTAATTTTGCACCGGAAAGAATGGACTTACCATAATTAGCAACGTTACCAGCCAATTCAAAGGAAGCACCTACTTTAATGACATCCGCTTCTTTTTTTCACCACCGCCACAGCCACTCATAAGGGAAGCCATCACCATCGCAGCTACCACAATACTAGTCAATCTTTTCCATCTTCTCATAACTCTCTCCTCTTTTCTCTGTATTATCTTGCATAATGGAGTAATATTCCTTGCAAATATTACTGTCTTGCTTTATGTCTCCAATTATAGCTGTTTTTTTCATACTTTTGTCAATAATTTTATGATAAATTATGTGAACTATTGTATTATGGTTGTAAAACTGTAACATATTTAATAATTGTTTATTTTATGATTTTATATA
>RCNI01000307.1_pt1 | contig 32010 bp, 28 predicted proteins | sample 2041151 | NCBI WGS metagenome assembly RCNI01 (sample SAMN09708214, study PRJNA481090) | feces metagenome | isolation source: feces | place: Antarctica: Albino Rookery
AAGGTTGTAAATATGCAATGTATTTCCACTATATGCCAGTTGGAAATGAGGCATCAATTGATCTTCTTCCAACTCCAGAACAAAGAACGTATATGAAAGACAGAATCCGAAAGATCAGAAGTATAGATGAAGGAGAGGGATTGTTCACTATGGACTTCCAGAATGATGGAGAATTTGTAGGAGGCTGTATTGCAGGTGGAAGAAACTATTTCCATATCAATGCAAATGGAGATGCAGAGCCATGTGTATTTATCCATTATTCTGGTGCAAATATCCGTACACACAGTCTTCTGGAAATCTTAAAACAACCATTGTTTATGGCATATCATGAGAATCAGCCATTCAATGAAAATCATTTAAGACCATGTCCAATGTTGGAAAATCCGGAAATCTTGCAGCGACTTGTAAAAGAAACCGGAGCAAAATCAACAGATCTTCAGTCACCAGAAAGTGCGGAACATCTGTGTGGAAAGTGTGTAGAATATGCAAATGCATGGAAACCTTGTGCAGAAAAATTGTGGAATGAGGCAGAAAAACATTATGAGCCGTCATACGAAAACTACAAACGAGACTAAAAAGAAGATATGGAAATTTCTCCCCATAATTGTAATGATCATTATGGGAATTGTATTGAAAAAGATTGTAAGTGCTTCAGGTGATACAGTATCTCTTGAAATGATATTGAAATATACACCAAAGGATACTGCAAAAGCGGTATTGATACTTTGGATGTTTTTTGCATTGAAAAGTCTTTCTCTTGTTTTTCCGATTGCTTTGTTATATCTGGCGTCCGGAATCTTATTTTCTCCGGGAGTAGCATTGCTTGTGAGCGCCACAGGACTGATGATCTCTCACATGGTTCCTTATCTTATAGGAAGATTCAGTGGAGCTGATATGCTGCATATGATTTGCAGTAAATACGAAAAAGCGAAGAAGCTTGCAGAATATCAGAACAAAAATCAATTTTTTGTATGCTTTATAACGAGGATTGTCGGGGTTCTGCCACAGGATATTGTAAGTCTATATCTTGGGGCATGTAAAATTCCGTTTGGAGTTTATTTGCCGGCGGGAGCGGCAGGTGCATTATTGAGTATTGTGACAACTACACTGCTTGGTAATAAGCTGGATGATCCATTTTCTGTGGAATTTATTGTTGTTTTGATCTGCAGGATTTTAGTTTCTGCTTTTGCGATATTGGCAAAAAGAAAATTATATAATACAGATAAATAGTGAAACTGTCTGTTTGACTTTACCGGTCATCAGACAGTTTTTTGTATTTTGTGAAGGGAGTGTTTGTAAGAAATTAGGATTTATGATAAAATATTTCATAAATCGACAGGGATGTAAATATAAAATACAGGTACATTCCGGATAAGGAGATGTCCTATGAAAGAACGAAGAAATGGTGGAGCAAGTATAATAAGAACATTTCATTCTATGAAGCAGTTTATCTTTCTGATTGTTCTTCTGATCGTGCTTATTGTAGCTATTTTTGGATTTGTAAGATCACATAACAAATCGGAAAAAGAAGTAATTACAAAATCGACTTTAGAGAAGATGATCAATGTCAGTGAACTGTCTACGTTTGAAGCAGTTTACAATGGTATTACCCAAGTCATGAATAAGACAGATGACGAAAAGGTAGATTATTATGTATATTATGAAGCAAAGGTTAAAGCGGGATTTAATTTTGAAGAGGTGAAGATTAATCTTGATAATAGGGAGAAAAAGATTGTTATTACACTTCCAAAGATTAAGATCAATGATATAAATGTAGATATAGCTTCTCTGGATTACATGTTTGAAAATAAAAAAGCTGATACTGAAACGGTGTCTCAGGAAGCTTATAAGGCAGCTATAGCAGATGTAACAGAAGAAAGTAAGAATGAGACAGCAATTTACGAACTGGCAAAACAAAATGCGGTTAATATCGTGGAAGCGCTTGTAAAACCTTTTGTACAACAAGTTGATCCAGAATATCAGATTGAGATTCGCTAAGAAAGGGGAATTTAAGATGAAAAAAATGATGATGCTATGCCTTGTCACAGTGATGCTTTTATGTTCCTCTTGTGGAAAAAAAGAAAAGCCTATTGAACCAGAATTATCACAAATGAAGTCAATCTGTGAACTGGCAACCATGGATTGTTATTATCACAATGTAGCAAAATATTCAGAAAAAGATGCACAGGGAATCTTATGGTGGAAAAAGGATAAAAAATTTTGGATTGAATATGATGGAGTTGTAACGATCGGAGTGAATGCTTCGCTGGTGAACATCACAGTTAAAGAAGATAAAGTTACGATCACAATTCCGTCTGCAGAAGTGCTTGGATGTAAGGTGGATGAAAAGACACTTACTGAAAATTCGTTTGTGGTAGAAAAAGGATCTGCTGATGTAAATGCAGTGGATCAGACAGAAGCATTTAAACTGGCTCAGAAAAATATAAAAGAAAGTGCATTAAAAGATACGGTGCTTTTAAAAAATGCTCAGCAAAGAGCACAGAAACTTTTGGAGGATTATGTACATAATATTGGTGAAGCTGTAGGAAAAGAATATCAGATTCAGTGGAAATATATAGATGCGAAACAAAGTTGATAAAAAACAGAAAAAGAGGAAAAGTATATGAATGAATATATAGCAATGTGGAAAAATTATGCAAATTTCAAGGATCGTACGTCAAGAAAAGGTTACTGGATGGCTATTTTGTTTAACATTCTTGTGATTATGGCACTGTATGTATTACTAGAATTTTTTCCGTTCATGTCCATTATCATTTTGATCTATGAACTTGCAGTAATTCTTCCGATGATCGCAATTTTAGTGCGTCGTCTTCGAGATGCCGGAAAAGTTTGGTATCTGGTATTTATGATATTCGTTCCGATTATTGGACAGATTGTTTTACTGTACTTTTTAGTTCAGGGAACAAAGTGTGACGAAGGTGTTCAAGTGTAAGGAAAATAATAAAACCTGTCGGGTGATCCGGCAGGTTTTATTTGTTTTAACGAAGTCCAGTTTGTTTTAATAAGACTGCTACACGGTTAGGATAGTTGGATATGATTCCATCGACCTCTTTCTGGATCATATCTAAAATGTCTGTTTCTTCATTTACAGTCCATGTATTGATCTTTACATGATGTTCCTTCAAATCAGCAGTTTCTTTTTCTGTCAGCATGTGGAAGTCTGGATGATAAGCTTCAATCTTATGGGTAGATACATAAGAACCGGCATCAAGAATCCATGTTTCGGTAAGAAAACCGCATTCAAGGTCAGGGGCAAGCGCTTTCATTCTCATAACAGAATTGTGATTGAAAGAAGAAATAACAACTTTTTTCTGTAAACCAAATTCACAGATCATATCATAAACAGCTTTTTCAATTCCGGGATATTCATACACACCGGTTTTTAATTCGATGTTGGTAATAATATCTTTGTCTTTCACGAATTCGAAATATTCTCTAAGTGTAGGAATTTTCTGAAAACCAAATTGTCCGGCGTATTTGTAGGAAAAATCCACTTTGCACAGTTCCTCATAAGTCATATCTTTGACAAGACCACTCTGATCAGAGGTGCGGTCAATTTTTTCGTCATGAATGATGACAAGGTGATTATCTTTTGTTAAATGTACGTCTAATTCAATTCCTTCACAGCCTGCTTCTAATGCTTTTTTAAAAGCAAGCATTGTATTTTCTGGATAGCAGCCGCTGAATCCACGGTGCCCATAATTTCTACATTTCATCTGAAGTTCTCCCAAAGTTTATATTTTAAATATAACGTTTAAATTATAGTCCTCTTTGTCACGGAAAACAATGGGAATACGCATATTTCTTGACACTTTTATGAGCAGTCGATTATAATATTTTCAACAGGATTTTAAGTACATGGAGGAAAAAATGAAAAAGATACAAGGAGAATCAAAGCTTACATTTTTTGAGGCTACGAGTATTATTGTAGGACATGGTGTAGGTTCGGGAATATTATCGGTTCCTTTTCTGGCAGCGCACAATAGTATGCGTGAGATCCTACTGATTATTACGTTTTGTTATTTGTTTAATGTAGTCCTGCACCTTATTATTGCGGAATTATCGTATAATAATGATGGTGCACAGTTTATCAGTTGTCTGGATGCGGAACTTTTCTCAGGGAAGATTAAGAAGATACTTACATGGACAGCTTTTGTTACGCTGGGAATTTCTGTGATCGTAAATGTCAGTGCATTTCTTACAGGAGCAGCAGCGGTATTTCGTTCCTGGTTTGGTCTTCCGGATGCAGTCGGCATGATCATTTTTTATGTGATTGGTGCAGGAGTTGTATTTATCGGGATGAAGCTTGTGGGCATTTGTGAAAAGCTTGCAGTCAGTTCGATGATTGGTGTGATTGGCATACTTCTTATCGCCACATTGATGTCAGAGATGAGCGACCTTCCAACAGGTTGGCATGGAATTACAAATGTACTTGCTCTTTATAGCATGGTTGCTTTTTCGTTGTCAGCAGTTATGTCTACACCACAGGTTGTAAAAGGATTAGAAGGTGATATCAAAAAGATCCGTGCATCGATTGCAACCGGACTTGCCATCAATGTTGGTCTGATCCTTATGATCACGATCATGACCCTTTTAGGAGCAGGAAAAAATATTTCAGAAGACGGGGCACTTGTGGATCTGGCAGCTCATCTAGGTGGATGGGTAAGTGTGATCGGCTACATATTTACACTGATGGCACTGGCAACTTCATTTTGGGCAAATACCTTAAATCTGCGTGACATTGTCCATGAGCAGACCCATTGGAATATCCGTTTAAGCTGGCTTGTGGCATCCCTTCCATGTCTTGTTATTGCATTTTTCGGTGCATCAACTTTTGTAGGATTTACAAGATTTGCAAGTATCATTCAGGTTGTCACAGGAGTAGGAATTATCGTGGCTTATAATTTGTCGAGAAAAAGGCATCACTCATCTGAACTTGTAGGGAAATTCGGCACATTGCCGTTCCAGATTTTTGTTGTTATATGTACATTGCTTGCAAGTATAGGGGCAATGCTTCCGGTGAAATAAGAGAGGAATAAAATGAAAAAAGGAACAAAAAGATTACTGGCTGTTCCGGCAATAGGAGCAGCAGTTATGACAGAAGAACTTTATCGCTATGTATTTTGTAGAAAAAGTTCAGCATTGTTTTCCCTTTTGTTTGATACAAAAGGACATGAAGAAAATTATTATCGTGTAAAAAATGCGGCTGCGAACAGACTTAGAAAGCGCTATCATGAAGAATATATAATGAAATCCGAAAGAGGAGAGAAATTAAAAGGGTTTTATTATCCATTTGGTGCGGAAGGAAAGAAGATTGCGTTTATTATCCACGGATATCGTTCAGAACATGCTGACACAGCAGGAATGTATTATGAGTACTATAAAAAACGCGGGATTGATGTTTTTTGTTGTGATCATACTGCTTCTGGAGAAAGTAAAGGAAACTATATCGGATTTGATATATTAGAAACAAAGGATTGTCTTCAATGGATTGATTTTCTGAAGGAAAAGTTTGGGGATGATATTCAGATCATACTTCATGGATTTTCTATGGGTGGGGCAACAGTAATGCAGATGAGCAGCAAGTGTCCTTCCAATGTAAAATTTATTATAGAAGACAGTGGTTATAAAAATGCAAAAGCTTCGCTTAAACATCAGGTAGGACCTATGTATCAGCCACTTCGATGGATCAATAAGATTTTTGCGGGATATGACCTGGATGATTCTGATGTGACGAAGAGTCTTGAAAAATCAAAAATTCCAATGTTGTTTGTGCATGGAAGAGATGATAAGCTTGTTCCTTTTGAAAATGGACCGGAATTGTATGAATTGTATCAGGGAGAAAAAGATTATTTCTTCCCATCTAATACAAGACACATTGAAAGTATGTACACATCATCAGATTTGTATGCAGAAAAAATAGACAGGTTTGTTGAAAAATATTTTGAACATTAACGAAGAATAATAAATGCGTACCATATTTGCGGTACGCATTTTTTATTATATTTCAGAAAAAGAATTACAATAATATTCGAAGCGATAGGTCTGTTTTGCATCCGGATATTTTTCACGGTCTACAAGACTTAAAAACATATCCTTTGGTCGACAGTATAATTTCATTGAACCATATAATGCTTTATATACAACAAGTTCTTCCATAGTTTCACTGTGGAGACAGATGCCGGTTATTTCGTATAAGTATTGAAATGGGTCTGTACTGGAGGTCAGATCTCTTTTGAAATGGGATACGATGGTGCCTGGTTTTAATAATTTCTTCTCTCGGTTAGTATCTGTCATGAAGGAATCTCCTTTCTTTTTAACTAACTATATCATATCTTGAAATTAAAAGAAATATGCGATATATTTATAACATAAGGAGGAGTATTTCACACATGGAGGTGGAGAAAATGAAGAAATTTTTGAAAAAACATTTTAAGGCAAATCCCATTTCTTATATTGGCTGGCTTGGTGTCTTTGGAATTATAGGGACGATTTTCTTTGTACCTGTGTTTATTCCGTTTCTGCTATGCTTTACTTTTTTTTCATATACAAAGATGCAGGCAGATGAATTGTTCTGGGAAAATGTTCGTAAAGCGAGTTCGAGGGGGTTTTGGACTGTTTTCTTGTTGGATATCGGGGTGTTTGTCTGGATGTTCATAAGAGGAATGATGATGACGGGTAAGATCCCAAAAGTTGACAATCCATTTTCGGCGAACCTGGTTACGTTACCTTCTTTTGCAGTGGAGCAATATATCATTGCATTTTTTACATTGTGTGTTAACCTGGTTGTAATGATACTGGTATTTACGATCAGTATGATGAAGTTTAGAAGACAGGAAAAGAAGATGATCGAAGAAGAGTAAAGGATGTGTAAAATTGGGATTTCAGACGCGAATTAAAGAATATCGGGCAAGGTACAATATGAGTCAGAGTGATCTGGCGGGTCTTGTAAATGTCCGTAGAGAAACCATTGGAAATCTGGAAAAAGGAAAATATAATCCGTCTTTAAAACTGGCTATGGATATCGCAAAAATATTTGAAACCACAGTGGAAGAGTTGTTTCAGTTTGAGGACGAATAAAGTTGGTAAGAAGCTGACATACTATCCTTGTATTTCGATTAAAGATATAAAGGAGGTAGCAGTATGATTGTGAATCTTACTGAAAAACAGCGTTTTGTAATTACTGATTTAAAGGATCAGGAGCAGATGTGTGTAGACAAATATGAAAAAGGAAAACAGATGGCAAAAGACCCGGTTTTGAAAGATTTGTTTGAATCTATTCAAAAAGAGGAACAACAACATTTTGATTCGTTAGATAAACTTTTACATGGAGAATGTGTAGCTGTTGATACGAAAGATAAAGCTGGTGAAGATTATAATCCAACAGCGACTTATACAGGAAGTTTTATGCAGGCTGACAAGGAGAATGATAAGTTCCTTTGTACAGATGCCATCACTACAGAAAAATATGTATCTTCTGCATATGATTTTAACTTGTTCCAGTTTGCAGATCCAAATATCAGAAGACTTTTAAATGATATGGAAACGGAAGAGCAAAATCATGCAGAGAAGATCTATAAGTACAAAACAGTAAATCAGATGATTTAGAAAGAAAATAAAAAGGTGGAGTGGCCAGAAAGTTGGCTGTTTCACCTTTTTTCTTTTCTAAAGGATATGATATAATATTTCACGGAAATAAGAGAAAAACGAATACAAAAAGGAAGTAAAAACATGATTTTATATTTTAGTGGAACAGGAAATAGTGAGTATGTGGCAAGAAAGATTTCAGCAGAGATTAGTGATAGTCTTTTATCGATTACAGCCAGCCTGATGTCTGAAAATATGCTTCGCATTCCCAAAAGTCAGGTTGTTACATTTGTAACACCGACGTACGCATGGAGGATTCCAAGGGTAGTAGAAGAATGGATTAAAAAGAATAAATATTTAAAGGGACAGAAAGTCTATTTCCTTATGACATGTGGATCTGATACAGGAGATGCCGGTGCATACCTGAAAAAGTTATGTGAGGAAAAAGAATTGGAATATATGGGATACGAATCGATTGTAATGCCCGAAAATTATATTGCCATGTTTAAAGCACCAGAAAAAGAGGAGGCAATAAAGATTGTTGAGAAGGCGGAATCAACTATTTTACAGGTAGCAGAATCTATAATAAATGGAGAGGTGATACCAGAAAAGCAACCATCTTTTTTGGACAAAGTTAAAAGTGGCATTGTAAATGATGCATTTTATCCGATATTTGTAAAAGCAAAGAAGTTTTATGCAAAAAATAATTGTATCGGATGTGGGAAATGCGAAAACTCATGTCCACTTCAAAATATTACGTTAAAAAAAGGAAAGCCGGTATGGGGAGAAAACTGTACACATTGTATGGCATGTATTACAAATTGTCCTGTAGAGGCAATAGAATATGGGAAAAAGAGTAAAGGGCAGCCAAGATATCATTGTCCTTTATAAAAAAATAAATTTATCTGTAACATTTCTCTTAAAAAAGTCACTTACATATAGAACAACAAAAAGATGGGAGGTGGAAGTGATACATGCATTCCATGGAAGAAATCTACAGCCAGCATGCTAAAACTGTGTATAAGTTTCTTATTTCTCAGTGTCAGTGTGAACAAGTAGCAGAAGAACTTACCCAGGAAACTTTTTATCGGGCAATTCAGAATATAGATAAATTTCAGGGGAATAGCGCAATTTCCACCTGGCTTTGTGGAATAGCAAGAAATCTTCTGAAGGAGCATTATCGAAAAAACAGGTATTATGAACAACTTGATGAACAAATAAAAGGAAAAGCTAGCCCACATGAGGAAGTGGAAGAAAAATTACAAAAGGTAGAGTTGTTAAAGAAAGTTCACAGGTTGAAAGATCCAGAAAGAGAAGTTGTCTATCTACGTATATATGGAAGTCTTTCATATAAAGAAATCGGAGAGATTTTTGGCAAAAGTGAAAACTGGTGTAGAATCATTTTTTACCGGGGAAAAGAGAAACTTCGGAAAGCATTAGAAGGTGAGGAGAAGAGAGATGACTGATAAATTAAAATGTGAAATTGTAAAAGATCTTCTGCCAGGATATGTGGAAGGACTTACAAGTAATGTTACAAATGAAGCAGTAAAAGAACATCTTCAAAACTGTGCGAAATGCACAGAGGCATATGAGCGGATGAAAGAACCGGACGAAGTTGTGGAAACGAATTACGATCTGGAAAAAGAAGTGGATTATCTAAAGGGAATTCAAAAACATTCCAGAAAGAAAATGTTCGCTTTTGGTTTGGGAATCGCAGTGGTCTTATTTATTGTTTTGGCTTTGGTGACCAGATATGGATTAAATCGAACGGTAAGTTTTGATGAAATTGATTGTCAATGGGATATTACAAAGTCAGAAGACGGGACGCATTATTTTGAAATTCAAGGAGAACTACAAGATGATCATTATGGGGTAACGGCAATTTCATTTGATGGCAATGAAGATAAAATGGAGCTTACCATAGAGGCAGTTCCTCGAATCTTATTTAATTACAGGATGAATAAGAAAATTTGGTTTCGTACGGAATTGAATCGTATTCCAAAAGAAATTGAAATAGGTGGAAGAACTGTTTATAAAGATGGAACGAAAATTTCCAGGCAGACATCTGAAATTTACGCAACAAAACACTTATACATTGGTTCTGCTCCGGATAATGGAAAGACTATAGAAATGCTGAACATGTATAACACTCTTGGAAATGCAACTATGGAGTTGTTTACAGATCAAGAGCCGTATGGGTGCAGGCTGTATCTGGACAGGGTCATAACAGAAGATATGGTCACAGCAAAAGAAACGTATATGGAGGCGTATTCGGCAGTCTTAATTGCAATGACTGGAAATCTGGAGTATGTGGAATGGAAGTATAATGTAGGAGACGAAGTGCGGATTAAAGTTGTCACAGCACAGGATGTGAAGAAACTTACAGGAAGCGATGTAAAGTTGGCATATGATAATGTGGCGATATTGCAGGAAGTAATGTCATGTACTGCATTTGAAGGTGTGTTTGATCTTGGAAATGATAAAGAAATTTTACAAAAGTAAAAAAGGGGATTTTCAGCTAAATGGTTGAAAATCCCTTTTTATTAGTTTTGATAGTTGACATGCTGTTTTTTATTTAAAGCATAAATATAGAGGTGGTCGCCGTCTAGATTTACCCGATTTAAGCAAATGGCATTGATTTGATTATTATCGTAAGTTTTATAATAAAAAATTCCTTTGTCAGCATTTATACAGCAACTATATAATGTTATATCATTTTTTTTGTCTTCCGTAAGAGTAGATCCTTTCAGCATAGATACAGAGTCTAGAATGTGGAAGACCTGAGTTACATTTGCATCTTCATTGTCTTCAAGAGGAGCATTTGTGAGATTGAATGCGGCACGGACAAAACGAGAGGCGCTGGATGTGTCACCTGGAAGTCCGATTGCTCCCATACCAACACAGTACGTTTTTAATTCATATTCAGGACTAAAGTTGTTTTTGCCGATTTCGGGGGTAAGGTTCATGTAATTATTCATATTCCACATATGATATTCAAATGGAGGATTATTTGTCATTACATTATAAGGGTTATCATAAATGTGCAGACCATCTTCCATTGGCTCAACAACAATGGAATTTTCTTTATCACTGATCATAAAATGCAAAGGGGAAAGAGGCATTTCTTTTGCAAAAGGAATATTTGTGAGTGTTAAATTCTGCAATAATTTTTTGGCTTCAGACAGAGTTGAGGCCTGTCCTAATAACCAGGGAATAAATTCAAATGGAGTAATATTATCTGTATCTTCTTTAGAATCCAGATAGCGGGCATTTCCGGGGAAGTTCAAGCCGGCCATGACAAGGCCCTTTTCGTTGGAAGCTTCATAGTAAAGAGGGTAATCATTTAGAACAGCAGCAGTTCCAATAAGGGCATATTTTGTATAAAAATCTTTTCCGTTTCTTAAGGGGAAAAGGTGATTTCTTGGGGTGATAACGATTTTTTCGTTATAAGAATATTCAAGATCAAGATTACGACCAAAATAATGATCGCTTTTTCTATAACTGAGAGATGTGCACATACAATAACCTCCTAAAAATAATATTTATTATATTATATAGCAGAAATATGTGTTTAAACATTGAAAATCGATTATAAAAAATTCTCATATCCCAATAAAGAAAAATGTGATATGATATAAGTTATGTTGAATTTTGGAAGAAAGAGGAATTATTTTGGAAAAGGTCAAGACAATTATTGAAGCTGTAAACGGATTTGTGTGGGGGATTCCGGCTATGATTTTTGTGGTCGGGGTTGGAATCTTTCTTACGGTTCGCACAAATTTTATTCAATTTAGAAAATTTGGTTATGCTTTTAAAGTAACCGTTGGAAAGATTTTCGATAAGAAAGAAGCGGACAATGGCAGCGTAACGCCATTTCAGGCGGTATGTACAGCACTCGCAGCTACAGTTGGAACGGGAAGTATAGCAGGTGTTGCAGGAGCAATCGCAATCGGAGGGCCGGGAGCGGTATTCTGGATGTGGATGTCAGCACTTCTTGGAATGTGCACGAAATTTTCAGAAGTGACTCTTGCGGTTCATTTTCGTGAGAAAAATAAAGAAGGCGATTACGTTGGGGGACCGATGTATTATATCAAAAATGGTCTTGGCAAAAAGTGGCAGTGGCTTGCAGCAGTGTTTTCTATACTAGGTGTGCTTGCGGTTTTTGGTACGGGAAATGCTACGCAGGCGAATACAATCGTAACAGCGATCGATTCCGCTTTGCTCAATTTTAATTTGGTCACAGAAAATAAATTACCGGCATTTAACCTTACATTAGGAATCATTATGGCAGTTTTGGTTGCAATGGTATTGCTAGGAGGAATTAAACGAATCGGAAAGGTTACAGAAAAACTGGTTCCAGGGATGGCAGTGTTTTATATTGTACTTGCACTTGGAGTGATTATTTTAAATTACCAAAATATTCCAACTGTATTTGGTGCAATATTTCAGGGTGCATTTCAGCCTTCTGCGGTAACCGGGGGAGTGATCGGAAGTGTTTTCCTTAGTATGAAAAAGGGAATATCAAGGGGGATCTTTTCGAATGAAGCAGGTCTTGGTACAGCATCAATAGCACATGCAGCGGCAGATACAGATGACGCAGTAAAACAGGGACTTTTTGGAGTTTTCGAAGTGTTTGTGGTTACAATCCTTATATGTACGATGACAGCACTTGTGATTTTATGTAGTGGAATTCAGGTGCCATATGGTACAAATGCAGGCGCAGAATTGACAATCAGTGGTTTTACAGCTACATATGGAAACTGGGTGTCAGTGTTTACAGCATTGGCATTATGCTGTTTTGCATTTTCTACTATATTAAGTTGGGGACTTTATGGAACAAGATGCCTGGAATTTCTGTTTGGATCGAAAGTAAATCGTCCATTTATGACGATTTATGCTTTGGTTGCAATAATAGGAGCAACTTCAGATCTTGGCGTTTTATGGAGTGTAGCGGAAGTGTTTAATGGTCTTATGTCCATACCAAATCTTATTGCTTTATTTCTGTTGTCGGGCACTGTCGTAAAGCTTGTGACCCAAAGTGATAGAAAAGAAAGACAAAACAAAAATGTTACAAATTAGACATAATTGTTACAAAATCTATTTCAAACGATATTGAAATATGCTATACTGACAAAGCGTATATGGATTCGACTAAGTGAAGATAAAATTGAAAATATATATGGGGAGATTCGTTCATGGAAACAGATACACAGAAGAAGTTACAGGAAATTTGTGATATTTTCTGTATTTCAGGGAAGTTTAAATCTTATGAAGAGATTAAACTTGGAAATATTAATCGTACATATAAAGTTACTTTTATCGAGGATGATGGAAGAGAAGAATCTTATATTGTACAGGCAGTAAATACATACGTTTTCAAAAATCCTGTTCAGGTCATGGAAAATATTGATAAGGTGACAGAACACCTTAGAAACAAACGTCCAGAACGTACAACACTTAAGTTTTATCGAACAAAAGAAGGTAAGACATATTATTTTGAAAACGATGGATTCTGGAGATTGTTTAACTACATCACATCAACGACATACAACGTGTGTGATGATCTGATGGTAGTATATAATGCAGGTAAAGAGTTCGGAGAATTTCAGATGAGTCTTTCGGATTTTGATGTTTCCGAGCTTTATGATACGATTCCGGATTTTCATAATACACGTAAACGCTATGAGACTATGATCAAACATATTGAAGCTGATTCTTGTGGAAAAGTAGAAGAGGTTCGTGAGGAGATTGAGTATCTATTAGCAGTGCAGGACAAGGCGTGTGAATTGACAGATATGCTTGAAAGAGGCGAATTGCCACTTAGAGTAACACATAATGATACGAAGATTAATAATGTGTTGTTTGAAAAAGACAGTCAGAATCCACTTGTGGTTATTGATCTTGATACAGTTATGCCCGGACTTGTTGGTCATGATTTCGGGGATGCTATTCGTTTTGCAGGAAATTATGTAGAAGAGGACTGCAAAGACCTTGAAAAAGTAGGGGTTAATATGGAGGTTTTCCGTGCTTTTGCAGAGGGATTCTTGTCAGCAACAGCTAAAGTTCTTACAGATCGTGAGATTGAAACACTGGCGCAAGGCTGTTTTGTGCTTACATGTGAGCAGGCAGTTCGTTTTTTGGATGATTATATTCAAGGTAGTCCGTATTTCAAAATAAATTATCCGGAACATAATCTTGTCCGCACAAAATGTCAGGTCGCTTTAGCAAAAGATATAGAACGAAGAATGGAAGAAATGAATCAGATCGTTCTTGAAAGTGCAAAAGAATTTCGATAGGTAGATTGAGAAAGAGCTTAGAAAGAGTGGAGTGAAGATAAAATGAGCATAAATAAAAGAAAAGTGCAGTTATGGCTGATCGATACAATACTGTTTGCGATAATTTATTATATAATGGCTTTCACAAGCGGAATGAAGATTTATTCAATCACTGTTCATGGTGAGTACAGCTTTATAAAGGCACTCATGTTATACGTATGCATCATGATCGCGAGAATGATTGTTAAAACATATGGAAGTATATGGAGATATGCAAGTGTGGTATCGTATCTAAAACTTATGTTGGCAGATGCAGTTGGTGGAATTGTTTATATGGTGATTGCTTATTTTAATCCCTCAATCAATTTAGGAATTGCTTATTCTGTTGTTACAGTTATGGCTGTTATGCTTGCTACACTTGGAATTCGTTTCTGCTATCAGTTTTCATATGCATACAAAAATAAAACAGTAGAATCAAGAATGAATTCAAAAGAAGATGAGGAGGAGATCCATAAGATTGATGTAGCAATCGTTGGTGCAGGAAATATAGGTGCTTCTCTTGCGGAAGAACTGAAAAGGAATCCGAATTCTCATTACAATCCATATTGTTTTATCGATAAAGATCTAGATAAGATAGGAAATAATATTAATGGGCTTCCTGTTTTTCCGGAAAATGACAGCATTATCGAACGTATTAAAAAGTTGCCGATTCAGGAAATTATCGTTGCGATTCCGGATGCGTCACCAGAAGAAAAAAGAAGATTATATGAGCTTTATAAACAAACGGAATGTAAAGTTAAAATCTACAGTTATCCATTAGAAGAAAATCAGGAATATGGAGATAAGAGAACACTTCGTGAATTTAAGATTGAAGATCTTTTATTTAGAAAAAGTCTTAAGATTAATGGAACAGAGACTGAGAAGTTTTATGATGATAAGACAGTTCTTGTTACTGGTGGAGGTGGTTCGATTGGTTCAGAATTATGCCGTCAGATTGCGAGTATGAATCCAAAGAAACTGATCATTCTTGATATTTATGAAAATAATGCTTATGAAATTCAACAAGAGCTTATAAGAAAATATGCAGGACAGCTTAATCTTAATACAGTTATTGCTTCTGTACGTGACATAAAACGTATGGAAGAAATCTTCCGTACAGAAAGACCTGATATCGTATTCCATGCAGCGGCTCACAAACATGTGCCATTGATGGAAAATAGTGGCTGCGAAGCAATCAAGAATAATGTTATGGGAACCTATAATGTTGCAAATCTGGCAGAAAAATATGGGGTACAGAAAATGCTCCTTATTTCAACAGATAAGGCGGTTAATCCGACAAATATCATGGGTGCATCCAAACGTCTTTGTGAAATGGTTTTACAGTGTCGTGCTAACAGTAAAACAGAATTCACAGCGGTGCGTTTTGGAAATGTTCTTGGAAGTAATGGATCTGTTATTCCGTTGTTTAAAAAGCAGATTGCAGCAGGAGGACCTATTACACTTACGGATAAAAGAATTATCCGTTACTTTATGACAATTCCAGAGGCGGTAGGTCTTGTACTTGAAACAGGAGCTATGGCGCATAACGGAGAGCTTTTCGTTCTCGATATGGGTAAACCGGTTAAGATTCTTGATCTTGCAGAAAATATGATAAGACTTTCTGGGTTGAAACCATATGAAGATATTGATATTATCGAAGTAGGACTTAGACCGGGAGAAAAACTTTATGAAGAACTTCTCATGAAAACAGAAGAGCTGGACAAGACTTCAAATGATCTGATCTTTATAGAAAGAGACACTCCACTGTCAAGAGAAGAAGTGGATGAAAAACTTGAGATTCTTCTTGATGCAGTAGAAAAAGAAGGAAAAGAGAATGTGCTTGCTGCAATTCGTAAGACAGTACCAACATTCCAAAGTCCGGAAGATGCAAACAAAAAAGCTGATGAATCAAGCGAAATGAATCGAGTTTATAACTCAGAAGAGGAATAAAATAAAAGGAAAAGACTTGACTTTCATGGCAAGAACATGATACAATGCTCTAGCGAATGGAAGTAGGTCTTTTTTTTATGCCTAAAAATTTGATGGCTTCGCAACCATCATGTAACACGAAGTTAATAAAAAAAAAGCGAGGTGGAAGTTGTGCGCACAAGAATCACATTGGAATGTACAGAATGCAAAAATCGTAACTACAATATGACAAAGGATAAGAAATCTCATCCTGAGCGTATGGAAACTAAAAAATATTGCAAATTCTGCAAATCTCACACACTGCACAAAGAGACAAAATAGTCGTTGGAAGGAGTGGATGTCATGAGTGAAAAAACAACCAAGACTCAGAAGAAAAGCTGGTTTAAAGGTTTAAAGGCTGAGTTTAACAAGGTTATTTGGCCAGACAAGAACACACTTGCAAAACAGACTACAGCAGTTGTCTCAGTTTCAATATTACTTGGAGCATTGATCACAGTTATCGATGCAGTCTTAAAGTATGGAATTGATTTTCTGGTCAGATAACAGGCCAGACAGAAAGGTGATTTTATGTCAGAGGCAAAATGGTATGTAGTTCATACTTATTCTGGGTATGAAAACAAAGTAAAAGCGAATATTGATAAGGCGATTGAAAACCGTCACCTGGAAGAGCAGATTCTTGAGGTACGTGTTCCTATGCAGGAAGTTGTTGAACTTAAAAATGGAGTTCAAAAAGCAAGCCAGAAGAAAATGTTTCCAGGGTATGTCATGATACACATGATCATGAATGATGACACATGGTATGTAGTTCGTAATACCAGAGGAGTCACCGGATTTGTCGGACCAGGATCAAAACCGGTTCCACTTGAAGAGGATGAGATGTTAAGACTTGGAATAAGTGAAGAACATATTTTCTCAGACTTTGAGATTGGTGACATGGTATCTGTGTTGAGCGGTGCCTGGGAAGGAACTGTCGGTGTAGTTCAGTCGCTGAACGAACAGAAACAGAGCTTGTGCATCAATGTTGAGTTATTCGGGCGTGAGACGCCTGTAGAGCTTGACTTTGCAGAAGTAAAAAAGATGGATTAAAAAACCGTGGGAGGGACGGTTTGTCCCGCCAATACCACAAGGAGGTAATTAAAAATGGCAAAAAAAGTAGAAGGATATATTAAATTACAGATTCCAGCTGGAAAAGCAACTCCAGCACCACCGGTTGGTCCTGCACTTGGACAGCATGGTGTAAATATCGTTGAATTTACAAAACAGTTCAACGCAAGAACAGCAGATCAGGGTGGAATGCTCATTCCTGTTATTATTACAGTATACAATGACAGAAGCTTCAGCTTCGTTACAAAAACACCACCAGCAGCAGTTCTTATTAAGAAAGCTTGTAATCTTAAGTCAGGATCAAGTGTTCCTAACAAGAACAAAGTTGCAACAATCACAAAAGCTCAGGTAGAAGAAATCGCTAATACAAAGATGCCAGACTTAAACGCTGCAACAATTGAAGCAGCTATGAGCATGGTTGAAGGTACATGCCGCTCTATGGGAGTAACAGTTGTAGAATAATACGATCACTTAACGAAGTTGAATTAAGTGGGAGGGGATAAGTTCCCGCCAATACCACAAGGAGGTTATTTTAAATGAAACACGGAAAGAAATATATCGAAGCTTCTAAATTAATCGAAAGAGGAAATCTTTACGAAAAAGAAGAAGCAGTTGCATTAGTTAAAAAATCAGCAGTAGCTAAATTTGATGAGACAATCGAAGCTCATATCAGAACAGGTTGTGATGGACGTCACGCTGACCAGCAGATTCGTGGTGCAGTTGTACTTCCACACGGAACAGGTAAAAAAGTTCGTATCCTTGTATTTGCTAAAGATGCAAAAGCTGAAGAAGCTTTAGCAGCTGGAGCAGATTACGTTGGAGGACAGGAACTGATTCCTAAGATCCAGAACGAAGGATGGTTCGAGTTCGATGTTGTTGTTGCTACACCAGACATGATGGGAGTTGTTGGACGTCTTGGTCGTGTACTTGGACCAAAAGGTCTTATGCCAAACCCAAAAGCTGGTACAGTTACTATGGACGTAACAAAAGCAATCAACGATATCAAAGCTGGTAAGATTGAGTACAGATTGGACAAAACAAACATTATCCATGTACCAGTTGGTAAAGCTTCCTTTACTGAGGAGCAGTTAGCGGACAACTTCCAGACGCTTATTGATGCAATTCTTAAAGCTAAACCAGCAGCTGTTAAAGGTCAGTACTTAAAGAGCGTTACACTGACATCTACAATGGGACCTGGTGTTAAGGTTAACCCAATGAAACTTGCTTAAGTTTTTGTAGACAGCGAGAGAATTCAAAAAATATATAAAACTGCTGTGTTCAGAGGAGCTGAATCTGAGTACAGCAGTTTTTTTAGAAAAATAAAAAATAGTATTGACAAACTATTAAAGAGATGTTAATGTAATAAAGCAATTGACTGCCGAAGACAGCAGGTGCCGTAAGGCGTAAGGTAAAAACACCTGCCGAGGAAGATCAGAATTCTAATTTATGAATTTTTGAACTTTCATGTTTTCGGACATGGAAGTTTTTTTGTTTGGCAGTACACGCACAAATAAAATAAGGAGGTGTACCTAAACGTGGCAAAAGTTGAATTAAAACAACCAATCGTTGAGAAAATTTCAGAAGAGATCAAAGACGCTCAGTCTGTTGTTCTTGTTGACTACCGTGGATTAACAGTAGCTCAGGATACAGAGCTTCGTAAACAGCTCAGAGAAGCAGGTGTTGTATACAAAGTATACAAAAACACTATGATGAAGAGAGCTTTTGAAGGAACTGAATTTGAAGGACTTACAGAATGTCTGGAAGGACCAAGCGCAATCGCTATTTCTAAAGATGATGCGACAGCACCAGCAAGAATCATCTGTGACTTTGCTAAAACTGCAGATAAACTTGAATTAAAAGGTGGTGTAGTTGAAGGAACAGTATATGACGTTGCAGGTCTTACAGAAGTTTCTAAGATTCCATCAAGAGACGTATTACTTTCCAGATTACTTGGAAGCATGCAGTCACCTATTACCAATTTTGCTCGTGTTATTAAGCAGATTGCAGAAAAAGACGGCGAAGCAGCTCCAGTAGAGGAAGCAGCAGAGACAACTGCTGAATAAGCAAAACAATGAAGTCTTACCAAAGGTAAGCAAAAGAAAAATATTAAATGCAGGATGAAGAAATCCTGAAATAAGTTAATGGAGGATATTATAATGGCTAAATTGACAACAGCTGAAATGATTGAAGCAATCAAAGAGTTATCAGTATTAGAATTAAATGAATTAGTAAAAGCTTGTGAAGAAGAATTCGGTGTATCTGCAGCAGCAGGTGTTGTAGTTGCAGCAGCAGCTGGAGACGGCGCAGCAGCAGCAGCTGAGAAAGATGAGTTCGATGTAGAATTAGTTTCTGCAGGAGCATCTAAAGTTAAAGTTATCAAAGTTGTTCGTGAAATCACAGGACTTGGACTTAAAGAAGCTAAAGAAGTAGTTGACGGAGCTCCAAAGGTAGTTAAAGAAGGTGTTTCTAAAGCAGAAGCTGAAGAAATCAAAGCTAAACTTGAAGAGCAGGGAGCAGAAGTTAACCTTAAATAATCTGGTTATTATGCTTATTTTAGAAGAGACATTGCGCACTGCAGTGTCTCTTTTTGTTAATGAAGGACGTTATGAATATGGAAGGTATTAGTTCTAAAGTTGTTGAGCTGACAAAACAGCTTGTAAATATAGAGAGTACAAATCCGGGAAGCTATGAAAAAGAAATATCTGATTTTATCTGCGGTTACTTTGCAAAAAATGAAATCAAGGCAGAAAAATCAGAAGTCTGGCCTGGCCGGTGCAATGTGCGTGCAATTCTTCCTGGAAAAACAAAAGGACCGGCGCTTGTCTTTATCTGTCATATGGATACAGTTGTAAAGGGTGATAGATGGACAAAAAAAGCATTTGCTGTAGAAGAAACAAAAGACAGATTGTATGGCAGGGGATCTTGTGACATGAAATCTGGACTTGCATGTGCTTTGAGCATATTTACAGATACGGCAAAAAAAATAAAAAACGAACATATTTCTCTGAAAAGCCCACTCGTTTTTATCGGAACGGTGGATGAAGAAGGAGATATGACTGGTGTTGAAAAAGTAATCATGGATGGCTGGGTGTCAAAAGAGGATCTGATCGTAGACATGGAACCTACAGATGGACAGATTCAGATGGCGCATAAAGGCAGAACCTGGTTTGAGATAGAAATAAAAGGAGTAACAGCCCATGCTAGCATGCCGGAAAAAGGCGCAGATGCGATTGCGGGAATGGCAGAAGTTATTTCTTACATTAGAAAACAAATCCAAATTTGTCCGATACATTCGGAACTTGGGAAATCTACAGTTACGTTCGGCATGATAAAAGGTGGATATAGTCCATATGTTGTTCCGGATTGCTGTAAACTTACAATAGACATGAGACTTGTACCACCAATGAGTACGCAAAAAGCGGAAGAACTTGTAAAAGATGCAATTCAATTTGGTGAAGAAGAAGTTCAAGGAATAAAATGTAACTATAAAATAACAGGTGATCGACCGCCGGTTGAAACACATATGGATTCTCCACTTATGAAAAAGCTTATAAAAGCGGTAGAAGAAGTTACGAACTGTCCTGCAAAAGTTTCCGCTTTTCCGGGATATACCGATACGGCAGTTATAGCTGGAAAGCTTCTTAATAAAAACTGTATGTCTTATGGTCCGGGTAAGTTAAAACTGGCGCATAAACCAGATGAATATGTGGATAAAGCGGATATAGAAAGATGTTATAAGGTTTTTGAGAAATTAGTTGAAAACATATTGACAGAAAGAAGAGCTTTGTGATATAGTAAAAAATGCACTATTATGGAAAGGTATGCCATTGTAGTGACGGTTTTACGTCACAAGGCTCTTTCCAGATTTTACTGAAATTTAGTAGAAAACGGAGTATTTTGGGCAGCCTGGGGGCCCGCTAAAAAATAAATGAGGAGTGAAATGTCAATGGAGAAAAACAGAATTCGTCCCATCACAAACGGAAAAAGCATGCGCATGAGCTATTCCAGACAAAAAGAAGTATTAGAGATGCCGAATCTTATCGAAGTTCAGAAAGACTCTTATCAGTGGTTTCTGGATGAAGGTTTGAAAGAGGTATTTGACGATATTTCCCCAATCACAGACTTTAGTGGTCATTTAAGTCTGGAATTTGTTGACTTCAAACTGTGCGAAGATGACGTGAAGTACACAATTGAAGAGTGTAAAGAGCGTGATGCAACTTATGCAGCACCGTTGAAAGTCAAAGTGAGACTTTACAACAAAGATAACGATGAAATTAATGAACATGAGATCTTTATGGGAGATCTTCCAATCATGACAAAAACAGGTACCTTTGTTATCAATGGTGCAGAGCGTGTTATTGTCAGCCAGCTGGTACGTTCCCCTGGTATTTACTACGGAATCGCACACGATAAGCTTGGTAAAAAACTTTATTCATCAACTGTTATTCCAAACCGTGGTGCATGGCTGGAATACGAAACTGACTCCAATGATGTTTTTTACGTTCGTGTAGATAGAACCAGAAAGGTACCTATCACAGTTCTTATCCGTGCTCTCGGTATTGGAACAAATGCAGAGATCATCGAATTGTTTGGTGAAGAACCTAAGATCCTTGCAAGCTTTGGTAAAGATACAGCTGAAAACTATCACGAAGGTTTATTAGAGTTATATAAGAAAATTCGTCCGGGTGAGCCACTTGCAGTAGAAAGCGCTGAAAGCCTTATTACAAGTATGTTCTTTGACCCAAGACGTTATGATCTTGCAAAAGTCGGACGTTATAAATTTAATAAAAAACTTGCTCTTAAAAACCGTGTTACAGGTCGCGTTCTTGCAGAAGATGTGGTAAATACTTCTACAGGTGAGATCGTAGCTGAAGCAGGTACAAAGATTACAAGAGCAATTGCAAATGACATTCAGAATGCCGGAGTACCGTACTTATGGGTAGAAGGAGAAGAAGAACGTAACATCAAGATCCTTTCTAACATGATGGTAGATTTGAATGCAGTTGTGGACATTGATCCAGAAGAAGTAGGAGTGACAGAGCAGGTATACTATCCTGTACTTGCAGGCCTGATCGAAGAGTCAGCAGGAGATATCGAGGAATTAAAAGCACTTATCAAGAGAGATATTCATGACTTGATTCCAAAACATATTACAAAAGAAGATATCTTGGCGTCTATCAACTACAATATCCATTTGGAATATGGTATCGGTAATGATGATGATATCGATCACTTAGGTAACAGACGTATTCGTGCTGTAGGAGAACTTCTCCAGAATCAGTACAGAATCGGTTTATCAAGACTTGAGAGAGTTGTTCGTGAAAGAATGACTACACAGGATCAGGACAACATTTCTCCACAGTCATTAATTAACATCAAACCTGTTACTGCAGCTGTGAAAGAATTCTTTGGTTCTTCTCAGTTATCACAGTTCATGGATCAGAACAACCCACTTGGAGAGCTGACTCATAAGAGACGTCTTTCAGCATTAGGACCTGGCGGTCTTTCAAGAGATCGTGCCGGATTCGAGGTTCGAGACGTACATTATTCACATTATGGAAGAATGTGCCCAATCGAGACTCCTGAAGGTCCAAACATCGGACTTATCAACTCTCTGGCAACATATGCAAGAATTAATCAGTATGGTTTTATTGAAGCTCCATACCGTAAGATTGATAAATCAAATCCGGAAAACCCTGTCGTAACAGAAGAAGTTGTTTACATGACAGCCGATGAAGAAGATAACTATCACGTAGCACAGGCCAATGAGGCTCTTGATGAAGAAGGACACTTCATCCGTAAAAATGTTTCAGGTCGTTATCGTGAAGAGACACAGGAATACGAAAGAAGTAAATTTGATTACATGGACGTGTCTCCAAAGATGGTATTCTCAGTTGCTACAGCAATGATTCCTTTCCTTGAAAACGATGATGCCAACCGTGCGCTCATGGGATCAAACATGCAGCGTCAGGCAGTGCCGCTTCTTACAACAGAAGCTCCAGTTGTTGGAACAGGTATGGAAGTAAAAGCTGCTGTCGATTCAGGGGTTTGTGTTGTGGCTGAAGAAGCCGGAACTGTAGAGCGCTCTACATCTACAGACATCACAATCAAAGAAGATAATGGTACAAGAAAAACATATAAACTTACAAAATTCTTAAGAAGTAACCAGAGTACATGTTACAACCAGCGCCCAATCGTAAATAAGGGTGAGCATGTAGAAAAAGGACAGGTTATTGCAGACGGTCCATCTACAGCAAATGGTGAAATGGCACTTGGTAAGAACCCATTGATCGGTTTCATGACATGGGAAGGTTACAACTACGAGGATGCTGTACTTTTAAGTGAAAGACTTGTACAGGATGATGTGTACACATCTGTTCATATTGAAGAATACGAAGCAGAAGCTCGTGACACAAAATTAGGACCTGAAGAGATTACAAGAGATATTCCAGGTGTTGGAGATGAAGCACTTAAAGATTTGGATGACAGAGGTATCATCCGTATTGGTGCGGAAGTTCGCGCAGGAGATATTCTTGTTGGTAAAGTGACTCCTAAGGGAGAAACAGAGCTTACAGCAGAAGAGAGACTTCTTCGTGCAATCTTCGGTGAAAAAGCAAGAGAAGTAAGAGATACTTCATTGAAAGTACCTCATGGTGAATATGGTATCGTTGTTGATGCAAAAGTATTTACAAGAGAAAATGGTGATGAATTATCTCCAGGAGTTAACCAGGCAGTTCGTATTTACATCGCTCAGAAGAGAAAAATCTCTGTTGGTGATAAAATGGCCGGACGTCATGGTAACAAGGGTGTTGTTTCCCGTGTACTTCCAGTAGAAGATATGCCATATCTTCCAAATGGTCGTCCGTTGGATATCGTACTTAACCCACTTGGTGTACCTTCACGTATGAACATTGGACAGGTACTTGAGATCCATTTAAGTCTTGCTTCTAAGGCACTTGGATTTAACATTGCAACACCAGTATTCGATGGTGCAAACGAGGTTGACATCATGGATACCCTTGATCTTGCAAATGATTATGTAAATCTTGAATGGGATGAATTCGAAGCAAAACATGGAGAAGAACTTCTTCCGGAAGTGCTTCAGTATCTCTCAGACAATAGAGAACATAGAAAACTCTGGAAGGGAGTTCCACTTTCTAGAGATGGTAAAGTTCGTTTAAGAGACGGACGCACAGGAGAATATTTTGACAGTCGTGTAACAATCGGACACATGCATTACCTGAAACTTCATCACCTTGTAGATGATAAGATTCATGCACGTTCAACTGGTCCTTACTCACTCGTTACACAGCAGCCACTTGGTGGTAAAGCTCAGTTTGGTGGACAGCGTTTCGGAGAGATGGAGGTTTGGGCACTCGAGGCTTATGGTGCTTCTTATACTCTTCAGGAAATTCTGACAGTGAAGTCAGATGATGTAATCGGACGTGTTAAGACATATGAAGCAATCATCAAAGGCGAGAATATTCCAGAACCAGGTATTCCGGAATCATTCAAGGTACTGTTAAAAGAACTTCAGTCACTGGCACTTGATGTACGTGTACTTCGTGATGACAATACAGAAGTTGAAATCATGGAAACAGTAGATTATGGTGATACAGATATCCGTTCTATTATCGAAGGGGACAGACGTAATCATGACCATAAAGAATCTTATGGTGAACATGGATTCACAGAACAGGAATTTGTTGGAGAAGAACTTACGGATGTAGAACCTGAAGAGGCTGAGTATGAAGAAGAATCAGCTGAGGACTTTGATGATTATATGAATGATGAAGAATAGGAGGAGCCGTTTTTATGCCAACAAGTAATAATGAACAACAATACCAACCATTAACTTTTGATGCAATCAAAATCGGGCTGGCTTCACCGGAAAAGATTTTAGAGTGGTCAAGAGGTGAGGTTACAAAACCTGAGACCATTAACTATAGAACTCTGAAACCTGAAAAGGATGGTCTTTTCTGCGAAAGAATTTTCGGACCTAGCAAAGACTGGGAGTGTCATTGTGGTAAATACAAAAAGATCCGTTACAAAGGCGTGATCTGTGACAGATGTGGAGTTGAAGTAACAAAAGCATCTGTACGTCGTGAACGTATGGGACATATTGCATTAGCAGCTCCTGTATCTCATATCTGGTATTTTAAAGGCATTCCAAGTCGTATGGGACTGATCCTTGACATTTCGCCAAGAACATTGGAAAGAGTACTTTATTTTGCTTCTTACATTGTTCTTGACAAAGGTGAGACAGACTTACAGTACAAGCAGATCCTTTCTGAAGCTGAATATCAGGAAGCAAAAGAAAAATGGGGTTATAAATCATTCCGTGTAGGAATGGGTGCTGAGGCTGTAAAAGAACTTCTTGAAGCAATCGATCTTGAAAAAGATTATGCAGAGCTTCAGGCAGAGCTTGAAAATGCAACAGGACAGAAACGTGCAAGAATCGTTAAACGTCTTGAAGTTGTAGAAGCGTTCCGTGAATCAGGAAATAAACCAGAATGGATGATCCTTACAGCCATTCCGGTTATTCCACCGGATCTTCGTCCAATGGTTCAGCTTGATGGTGGACGTTTTGCAACATCTGACTTAAATGATCTTTACAGAAGAATTATTAACAGAAACAATCGTCTTCAAAGACTTCTTGAACTTGGTGCTCCGGACATTATTGTTCGAAATGAGAAACGTATGCTTCAGGAAGCGGTTGACGCTCTTATCGATAATGGTCGTCGTGGCCGTCCGGTAACAGGACCAGGAAACAGACCTCTTAAGTCATTATCTGATATGCTGAAAGGTAAATCAGGACGTTTCCGTCAGAACCTTCTTGGTAAACGTGTTGACTACTCTGGACGTTCCGTTATCGTTGTAGGACCAGAACTTAAGATTTATCAGTGTGGTCTTCCAAAAGAAATGGCAATCGAGCTGTTCAAACCATTCGTTATGAAGGAACTTGTAGCAAATGGTACAGCACATAATATTAAAAATGCAAAGAAAATGGTAGAAAGACTTCAGCCAGAAGTATGGGATGTTCTGGAAGAAGTTATCAAAGAGCATCCGGTTATGTTAAACCGTGCCCCTACACTTCACAGACTTGGTATTCAGGCATTTGAGCCAATTCTTGTTGAAGGTAAGGCTATCAAACTTCATCCACTTGTATGTACTGCGTTCAACGCTGACTTTGATGGTGACCAGATGGCCGTTCATCTTCCACTTTCTGAAGAAGCTCAGGCTGAGTGCCGATTCCTTCTTCTTTCACCAAACAACCTTCTGAAACCTTCAGATGGTGGTCCGGTAGCTGTTCCTTCACAGGATATGGTCCTTGGTATCTACTATCTTACACAGGTAAGACCAGGTGCCAAAGGAGAGGGTATGTGCTTTAAGAGCTTAAATGAAGCACTTCTTGCTTATGAAAATGGATATGTGACACTTCATTCACAGGTAAAAGTACGTGTTCATAAGACAATGGCAGATGGTACTGTAAAACAGGGTACAATCGATACAACTGTAGGACGTCTTTTATTTAATGAGATCATTCCACAGGATCTTGGATTTGTAGACAGAAGTATTAAAGAAAATGAACTGAAGCTGGAAATTGATTTCCACGTAGGTAAGAAACAGTTAAAACAAATTCTTGAAAAAGTTATCAATACACATGGGGCTACACAGACAGCAGAAGTACTTGATAAAGTAAAAGCAATTGGTTACAAGTTCTCTACAAGAGCTGCTATGACAGTATCTATTTCAGATATGACTGTACCACCACAGAAACCTCAGATGATCGAAGAAGCTCAGAATACAGTTGACCAGATCACAAAGAATTACAAACGTGGTCTTATCACAGAAGAAGAACGTTACAAAGAAGTTGTTGAGACATGGAAAGCAACTGACGATAAGCTTACAGAAGCGCTTCTTACAGGACTTGACAAATACAACAATATCTTTATGATGGCTGATTCAGGAGCCCGTGGTTCTGACAAACAGATCAAACAGCTTGCAGGTATGCGTGGACTTATGGCTGATACAACAGGTCATACAATCGAACTTCCTATCAAGTCAAACTTCCGTGAAGGTCTTGATGTACTGGAATACTTCATGTCCGCTCATGGTGCTCGTAAAGGTCTTTCCGATACAGCGCTTCGTACAGCCGATTCAGGATATCTTACAAGACGTCTTGTTGATGTATCTCAGGAACTGATTATCCACGATAGTGACTGCTGTGAAGAAGGAAAAGAGATTCCAGGAATGTATGTAAAAGCGTTCATGGATGGAAATGAAGAAATCGAAAGTCTTCAGGAACGTATCACAGGACGTTATTGTTGTGAAGACATCAAAGATAAAGATGGAAACATCATTGTTAAGGCAAACCATATGATCACTCCAAAACGTGCTGAGCAGGTTGTTAGATACGGAGTTGATGAGAATGGTAACCCAGTAGATAAAGTTAAGATCCGTACAATTCTTACATGTAAATGTAAAACTGGTGTTTGTGCGAAATGTTATGGTGCTAACATGGCAACAGGTGAAGCTGTTCAGGTTGGTGAAGCAGTTGGTATCATCGCAGCACAGTCTATCGGTGAACCAGGTACACAGCTTACAATGCGTACATTCCATACTGGTGGTGTTGCCGGTGGAGATATCACACAGGGTCTTCCTCGTGTTGAGGAGCTTTTTGAGGCAAGAAAACCAAAAGGACTTGCTATTATCACAGAATTTGCCGGAACAGCAACAATCAGTGATACAAAGAAAAAACGTGAGATTATTGTTACAAATCACGAAACTGGTGAATCAAAAGCATATCTTATTCCTTATGGATCACGTATCAAGATCCAGGACGGTGCTGTATTAGAAGCCGGAGACGAACTTACAGAAGGTAGTGTAAATCCACATGATATTCTTAAGATCAAAGGTCTTCGTGCTGTTCAGGATTACATGATCCAGGAAGTACAGCGTGTATATCGTCTCCAGGGTGTTGAGATCAACGATAAACATATTGAGGTTATCGTTCGTCAGATGCTTAAAAAGATTCGTATCGAAGAACGTGGAGATTCTGAGTTCCTTCCAGGAACAATGCAGGATGTTCTTGAGTTCAACGAAATCAATGAAAAACTTGAAGCAGAAGGAAAAGAGCCTGCAACAGGTGAGCAGATTATGCTTGGTATTACAAAAGCATCTCTTGCTACAGATTCATTCCTTTCAGCAGCTTCTTTCCAGGAAACAACAAAGGTTCTGACAGAAGCAGCAATCAAAGGTAAAGTTGACCACCTTGTAGGTCTTAAAGAAAATGTTATCATCGGTAAACATATTCCAGCCGGTACAGGTATGAAGAAATATCGTGAGGTAAGTCTGAATACAGATGTAATGGAAGAAGAGGAAGTAGTTGAAATCGACGAAACACAGGAAGTTTTATCAGATGATGTGACAGAAGTTTCAGAAGAAACAGTAATCACAGAAGAATAAAATTGTAAAAGAATAAAAGTTTATTTTATCCCCGGTGGATAAGAAGTTTTGAAAAAACCTTAAAAAATTTCTTATCTTCCGGGTTTTTCAATTGGAGAAAATATGGAGAAGAAAAATAATCAGTTGCAGACAAGACCGATTGGACAATTGTTACTATCAATGTCACTTCCAGTTATGCTTTCCATGCTCATACAAGCTTTATATAATATTGTTGACAGTATTTATGTATCCAGACTTGGTACGGATGCGCTTACAGCAGTTTCATTGGCATACCCACTGCAGAATATCATTATCTCTGTTGCAGTAGGAACAAGTGTGGGGATGTCATCAGTAATATCAATCTATCAGGGAGCTGGAAAACAGGAGAAAGCAAATCAGGCAGCGTCGACAGGTCTTGTACTTACAGGAATAAGTTATATTATTATTGCAATGGCAGGAATATTTGTAACAAGACCTTTTTTGCAGATGTTTACAAAGGATCCTGTTATTTTAAAAGAAGCATGTACCTATTCTTATATCGTAGTATGTATTTCTTTTGGATGTCTATTTCAGATTGCTATGGAAAAAATATTTCAGGGAATAGGGGAGATGAAAGTTACAATGTATCTGATGATAGGGGGCTGTATTATCAATATTATCCTTGATCCGATTCTTATCTTTGGTCTTTTTGGATTTCCCCAATTAGGAGTAACAGGAGCAGCTATCGCTACGGTGAGTGGACAGATCAGTGCTGCTATTATGTCATTTGTGGTTTATTTTCGCAAAAGTTACGCTATTTCTATCCATGTTAAATATTTTAAATGGGATAAAGAAATGATTCTTCAAATTTACAATGTGGGGCTTCCATCTATCATCATGATGCTTTTACCATCGGTGCTTGTCAGTGTATTAAACAGGGTACTTGCCAGTTTTTCCAGTGTACATATTGCAGTACTAGGAGTTTACTATAAACTACAGACATTTATTTATATGCCCGTAAATGGATTAATTCAGGGAATGAGACCGATTATTGGTTTTAATTACGGTGCAGGCGAGGATGAAAGAGTAAATAAAACAATACGTGATAGTCTTCTGATCACAGGAGTGATCATGTTGGCTGGAACATTAGTAGCGATGTGTATGCCGACGCAGATTTTTGAAATGTTTGATGCAGATGAACAGTTATTGAAGGCTGGTGTAATTGCACTTAGGATCATATGCACTGGATTTTTGTTTTCTACAATAGGTGTAATTTATACAGGTGTGTTTGAATCACTTGGACTTGGAAAGTATTCGCTAATAGTATCTCTTTTGCGACAATTTGTGATCACAATTCCGATGGCAGTAATATTTTCATTGGTTTTTGGAGTGAATGGAGTATGGATGGCCTTTCCAGTAGGAGAAGTTGTAGCCGCTTTTGTATCCGCTATTCTTCTGAAAAAATATGAAAGAGGAAAATATTCACCAATCTAAAAAATATTAAGGTAGTCTGAAAAAGATTTATAAACAAGAAAATGACAAGTAAAAGTTTGAAAAATCAAGGAAAATACATTGATAAATCTTTCAATATTTGTTAAGATTAAAGTTGCAAAAGAAAAATAGGTTTAGTTTTTGGAGGTTACTATGGAGAAAGCATTGTATTTAGTTCCAATCATTGGAATCCTTACACTTTGTTTTGCATTTTATTTAGCAGTCAAAGTAAAAAAACAGGATGCTGGGAACGACAGAATGAAAGAGATTGCAGGAGCAATCAGCGAAGGAGCAAAAGCATTTCTGACATCAGAATATAAAATACTGGTCATTTTCGTGGTCGTACTTTTTGTCCTGATTGGAATAGGAACAGGAAATTGGACTACCGCAGTCTGTTTTATAGCTGGAGCTCTTTTTTCAACTCTGGCCGGATATTTTGGAATGAATGTTGCTACAAAAGCAAATGTCAGAACAGCAAACGCAGCCAGAACAGGTGGCATGAATAAAGCGTTGTCAATTGCTTTTTCAGGCGGTGCAGTTATGGGGATGTGTGTAGCAGGACTTGGAGCATTAGGAGTCAGTCTTGTCTATCTTGTTACAAAGGATGTAAATATTTTATCCGGATTTAGTCTTGGAGCTTCATCTATAGCGTTATTCGCACGTGTAGGTGGAGGAATCTATACAAAAGCAGCAGACGTCGGTGCGGATCTTGTTGGAAAAGTAGAAGCAGGCATCCCAGAAGATGATCCAAGGAATCCGGCAGTTATCGCAGACAATGTAGGGGATAATGTAGGTGATGTAGCTGGTATGGGGGCAGATCTTTTTGAATCTTATGTAGGATCACTTGTTTCTGCACTTACATTAGGAGCTTTAGCAGCAACAGCGGCTGGAGTCGTATTCCCATTATTGATCGCAGCATGTGGACTTATCGCATCTATCGTCGGTACATTCTTTGTAAAAGGGGATGAAAAAGCAAGTCCTCAGAAGGCACTTACAAAAGGAAGTTATGCAGCATCAATCCTTGTTATTATAGCAGCAGTTGTATTAAGTAAATTATTGTTTGGAAATTTTAAAGCGGCTTTAGCGGTGATCACAGGATTGATCGTTGGTGTGATCATTGGAGCTGTAACAGAATATTATACTTCAGAAGACTATCGACCAGTTAAACGAATTGGCGTACAGTCTGAAACCGGGGCAGCTACAACAATTATTAGCGGTATCGCAGTTGGAATGCAGTCTACAGCAATTCCGCTTCTTTTAATCTGTGCAGGTGTATTTATCTCGTATAGAGTCAGTGGACTTTACGGAATCGCACTGGCAGCTGTCGGAATGCTTTCGACAACAGGCATTACAGTTGCAGTAGACGCATATGGTCCAATTGCAGATAATGCAGGTGGTATTGCAGAAATGTCAGGATTAGACGAATCTGTCCGTGAAATCACAGACAAGCTTGACGCAGTTGGAAATACAACGGCTGCAATGGGAAAAGGATTTGCAATAGGTTCTGCTGCGCTTACATCACTGGCACTTTTTGTTTCCTACGCGGAAGCAGCAAAGATGACAGCAATCAATATTCTTGATTATCGTGTTATCATAGGAATGTTTATTGGTGGAATGCTTACATTTTTATTCTCTTCACTTACAATGGATTCTGTTTCAAAAGCAGCATATAAGATGATTGAGGAAGTTCGAAGACAGTTTAAAGAAAAACCAGGCATCATGGAAGGAACAGAAAAACCGGATTATACATCATGTGTATCAATTTCTACACAGGCTGCATTACACGAAATGCTTATACCTGGTGTTATGGCTGTTGTAGTACCTGTTATTGTTGGAATTGTTTTAGGAGCAGAATCTTTAGGAGGTCTTCTTGCAGGTGCATTAGTAACTGGTGTTCTTATGGCTATATTTATGTCGAATGCCGGTGGCGCATGGGATAATGCGAAAAAGTACATTGAAGGCGGAGCACACGGCGGAAAGGGCAGCGAAGCACATAAGGCGGCTGTTGTTGGTGATACAGTAGGAGATCCTTTCAAAGATACATCAGGACCATCATTAAATATTTTAATAAAACTTATGAGTATTGTTTCTCTAGTATTAGTTCCTTTATTTTTATATCGATTGACCTGGACCCTCA
>RCNI01000852.1_pt1 | contig 31977 bp, 31 predicted proteins | sample 2041151 | NCBI WGS metagenome assembly RCNI01 (sample SAMN09708214, study PRJNA481090) | feces metagenome | isolation source: feces | place: Antarctica: Albino Rookery
CATTCTGCGCATACACGCCGTAAAATTCGCACAGCATACTATCCGGCGGCACCATGGAAACCGGAATCTTACGCACATCGGCAAACCGTTCGGCGGTCTGCTTCATCATGCTGTAATAGGGGCAGGCAGGGTCGGTCATATCCAGTGCCTTTTCCACCAGACCTGCCATCACACCCAACTCGTAGGTGTAGGAGGTATCCAGCAGCAGCGAAGCTCTGGTCTTGTATACCCGCACATACTGGTTTTCCCCTTCCAGCACACCGTTCCACATGGCAAGGGTCTTTTCGGGGCTGTGGCCACGGGTAGCTACGTCCCGCAGCACCCGGCGGCAAAGCCGGATATCTCTTGTATTGATGCTGCGCAGGCCGTTGGTGGCGTACTCCTCCCGCAGACCGGCATAAATGTGAAACACACCGTCCTCCGGCAGCATCTCGGTCAGCAGCGGATTCAGGGCATGGATGCCCTCCATGATGCAGACACCGCCATGCAGGTCTACATGCTGCCGATAATCGGCACGCCGCTCCTGGGTAAAATCATACACCGGTACATCTGCCTGCCCGGTTTCATTCAGCTGGGACAGGCAGCGGTTGATTTCCGGCATATCCAGCGTAGCGGGGCTTTCGTAGTCCCGCTGACCGTTGGGCAGGATGGGGTAATTTTCGGCACCGATAAAAAAGTTATCCAGACTGATGACCTGCGCCGGAGTGCCTTTTGCTTCCAGGGCTTGTGCCAGCTTTAAGCTGCTGGTGGTCTTGCCGCTGCTGGAAGGGCCTGTAATCATAATGATCCGTGCACCGGATTCCAACACACGATCGGCGGCGTAGTCCACCCGGCGGCGGTATTCGTTTTCGCCGTCCTGCACCAAAGCATCCGGATTCATCGCCGCAATGTTAAACAGGCTGATCTCCACCAGCCGTTTCGGTATCAGGATATTGCTCATAAAACGCCGTTACTCCTTTTTTCCGCTCCAGGATCTCGTCAAAACGCTGTACGTATTCCTGCGGATACTTGTAGTTGAAGATTCGCTGAATCACGCCGGGGCGCACCAGCTTGGTGCTGCCGCCTGCACCGGCAGAAAGAATGGCGTGGATTTCTTCCATGATATAGATATTATAATATCCTTCATGCCCAGGCTTGCACCAACCCACGTTTTCCAGATTTTGCAGCGTGTTCTTCTGGCGGTAGAGATAGTACGGAATATACCCTGCTTCCACCAGCAGGCTGCACTTTTCCAGCATGGCTGCCACGTCTGCATACTCCTGATCCTGCTGACCTTCGATCATAATGCGGGATGCCCGCTTCAGGGTCAGGGTATGTACGGTAATGTTTTCCGGGTCCAGGGCAATGGCACGGCGCAGGCTGGCTTCAAAGCCTTCTACCGTGTCGCCGGGCAAACCGGCAATCAGGTCCATGTTGATATCGGTATGCCCCACTGCACGAGCTTCCTCATAGCAGCGGACGATATCCTCAGCAGTATGCTTTCGGCCGATATTGGTCAGCACCTGATCGGAGAAGGTCTGGGGATTGATGGAAATACGGGTAGCACCCAGTTCCTTGATGATTGCCAGCTTTTCGGCATCGGTGCAATCCGGGCGACCGGCTTCCACGGTATACTCCAGCAAGCTGGACAAATCGAAGCAGTCCCGCACGGTTTCCATCAGCTGCCGCAGCTGTGCTGCCGACAGGCTGGTGGGCGTACCGCCGCCAATGTAAATGGTGCGCAGGCACATCCGGTTATGCTCTGCCTCGTCCCGGATGGCACGGATTTCCTTGCACAAGTCGTCCACATAGGGCTGCACCAGTTTTTTATCCCGGTCCAGATTGCAGCTGACAAAGCTGCAATAGCTGCATCGGGAAGGGCAGAACGGGATGCCGATGTACAGGCTGTAATAGCGGTCGCCACGGCCCTGTTCCAGTATATGCTCCTGCACATTGGCAATGGAACGGATCATTTCAAATTTTTCTCGGGTGCAGTCAAAACCTTTCAGGAAGTAGTCCTCAATTTCCTGTTCTGATGCACCGCGCGCACGCTCATCGTGAATCAGGCGCACCGGACGCACACCAGTCAGTTTGCCCCAAGCAGGGCGAATACCAGTCTGTTCCCGCAGCAGGTCGTACACCAGCCCAGCCAGTGCCCGGTCCTCTTTGACATCGCTGCCGGGCAGTGGTGCGGTTTTTTCGTGGCGGACACCGCTCTGGGTCAGCACAGCTTTCATTTCATCGGGACCAAAGCTGGCCCACACGGCATCTTCGGTTTCGGCAGGCGGCTCAGTCGCCAGTGGTGCCAGCGGGAAAAACAGCCGCACCAGATGCTCCACGTCATAACCGGAAGCTACCCCTTCGATATAAATTTTCATGGTTCCTCCCATTCATCCTGGCACATAGTGGTGATATAGTAATTGGTTGCCATTTCCCGGGCAAAGGTAGAAGTTTCCCCATGCCCCGGCAGCACCTGAGCTTCCGCCGGGATGGGCAGAGCTTTCAGTTTTTTGCAGCTAGCCATCAGCTGGATGCTGCTGCCGCCGTCCATATCGGTGCGGCCCACACCATTGGCAAACAGCGTATCCCCGGTGAAGAACTGGTCGCCGCACAGGATGCACACGCTGCCGGGAGTATGGCCCGGCGTGTGCCATGCGGTAAAGGTCAGCTCGTCCACAGTAATCGGCTCGCCCTCCGGGTAGCCGCAGTCGCTGTTCCGCAGCGGATAGAGCCACTCGCCCTTCAAATCGGAAGGCTCGCAGTACAGGGTGGCACCCCACTGCTGTTTCAATGCTTCGGCAGCACCCACATGGTCAAAATGCCCGTGGGTGCAGAAAATATGGGTCAGCGATGCCCCCTCCTGCTCCAGGATGCGGTTATAGCTTTCCACCGCGGCAGCCGGGTCAATAATCACGGCGTGCCCGCCCTGGGTGATGAGCAAATAGCTGTTGGTATAAAGCGGAGCAGGTCCGTGTAGTGTATAGCTTTTCATGTTGTTACCTCTTCCACTCGTCGGTGTCCACCACAATGGTCACTGGGCCATCATTGACCAGAGAAACCTGCATATCTGCGCCGAACTCGCCATGCTGGACCTCTGCCAGACCCTGGCGGTTCATTTCTTCCAGGAACAACTCATAGGCCTGGGTGGCCAGCGGCGGCTTGGCAGCGGCGATAAAGCTGGGGCGCATACCTTTTTTGGTATTGCCGTACAGGGTAAAGTTGGACACCACCAGTGCCGAAAGCCCCAGCTCCTTTGCACTGCAATTGAGTTTTCCCTCTGCATCAGAAAAGATACGCAGACCTGCGCACTTTTCTGCCAGCTTGGGCACAATATCCAAGGTATCCGTATCCTTGATGCCCAAAAGGATCATCAGACCCTGACCGATTTTGCGCTCCGGCCCGCCGTTGACGGAAACCGAGGCAGATGTGACTCGCTGAATGACTGCTCGCATATTATCCTCTCATTACGCTCAATACGTCCTTGATCTTGGAAAGGCGGTTTTCCACCCGGCGCAAATGCTCCGTGTTGGTGATGCCCACCGTCAGACTCATGGAGGCATAGCCTTTTTCTGCCTGGCGGGCATTTACCGCATAAATGGGCACGTGCATATCCTGCAATGCCATTGCCACTTCGCCCAGCAGACCGTCACGGTCCAGGGCGTTGATTTCCAGCGTTGCCTTAAAGCTCTGCTGGTTCTTGTCCTTATCCGGCTGCTCCCAGTATGCTTTGACCCACCGGGCAGAATTGCTGGGGTCCCGCATACCTGCCACGGCGTTGGCGCAAATCCGCTTATGGATGGACACGCCAAAGCCACGGGTAATAAAGCCCACGATTTCGTCGCCGGGCAGCGGGCTGCAGCACTTGGCAAATTTGATGGGACAGTTGTCCATGCCCTCCACCACAACACCGTCGGTGGCATGGTGCGGCATGACTGTGGTCATCTCCACCTGCTTGGGTTCGTCCGTTGCACGAAGCTTTGCATATTCTTCCCGCAGACGAGGCAGGCAGTTTGCCATGGTCAGGCCGCCGTAACCGATGGCAGCATACAGCTCATCAGGGGTGTTTTTCCGCATCCGGCGGGCCACTTCTTCAATAAAGCCGTCCCATTCGTCGTCCCGCACAAAGATTTGATTGCGGCGCATTTCCTTGGTCAGGATGTCCTTGCCTTCCGCAATATTTTCTTCTTTGCACATCTTCTTGAACCAGTTGCGAATCTTGCTTCTTGCCTCACTGGTCTTGACGATTTTCAGCCAGTCACGGCTGGGGCCCTTGTCCGCCGGGCCGGTGACGATTTCGATGATTTCGCCAGTGTTCACCTGATGGTCGATAGGCACCATGCGGTTGTTGACCTTACAGCCAATCATCCGGTTGCCCACCGCAGAGTGGATGGCATAAGCAAAGTCGATGCAGGTCGCACCGGCAGGCAGGTTGATGACGCTGCCCTTGGGGGTAAAGGCAAAGACTTCTTCCGGGAGCAGGTCATTTTTCAAATCGCGCAGCAGGTTGCCGGCATCGTCCGACATCCGCTGGTTTTCCAGCAGTTGACGTACCCATGCCAGACGGGCATCCAGTGCATCCTGCCGGGTGGAGATACCTTCCTTATATCGCCAGTGTGCTGCAACGCCGTATTCTGCCATTTCATCCATTTCCCGGGTGCGAATCTGCACCTCAAAGGGAATGCCCTCGTGCCCGATTACCGTAGTATGCAGACTCTGGTAGCCGTTGGGCTTGGGGGTGGAGATATAGTCCTTGAAGCGGTTGGGCAGCGGATGGTACATATCGTGAATCAGGCCCAGTGCATTATAGCACTCTGCCACGGTATCCAGAATGATACGGACCGCATACACGTCATAGATTTCGTCAAAGCTCTTGGCCTGCATATACATCTTGCGGTAAATGCCGTAGACGCTCTTGACCCGTCGCTTCATAGTGGCGTTGGTAATGTCGCTTTCCACCAGCCGCTTTTGGATATCGGCAGAGGTGCGGCTCAAAAATTCTTCGCCGTTTCGTTCGCTGAGCAGGTGGCAGATTTCCTGGTAGCTCACCGGGTCCAGATAGTGCAGGCTCCGGTCCTCCAGTTCTTCCTTGATGTTCAAAATACCCAAACGGTTGGCAATGGGGGCATAGACCTCCATGGTTTCCAGTGCCTTGTCTCGGCGTTTCTGCGGGGGCCAGGCATCGCCGGTGCGCATATTGTGCAGGCGGTCGCACAGCTTGATAATCATGACTCGCACGTCCTGACTCATGGCCAGCAGCATCTTGCGCAGGTTTTCGGCCTGCTGCTCCTCAAAGCTGGAAAACTGAATCTGGGTCAGCTTGGTAACGCCATCCACCAGCAAAGCCACATCCGGGCCAAACTTGCTTTCCACTTCCTGGATGGTAATAGGGGTATCCTCTACCACGTCATGGAGCAGGGCAGCAGCGATGCTTTCGCTGTCCATGCCCAAATCCAGCACCAGACGGGCAACGGCCAGCGGGTGACAAATGTACGGTTCTCCGCTGCGGCGGCAAACGCCCTTATGCAGGTCGTCTGCGGTTTCGTATGCCCGCTGGATCAGCTCCATATCATAGCTGCGTCCGCTCTGGTGCAGCGCATCCACCAGCTTGTCATAGGTAATGATTTCAGGGCGGGTAATTACATCTTCCTGCTCCAGGGCAGCGTTTGCCGGTTTTGCGGTAGCTGCCAGCGTACCGATTTCCCGCACTTTATTCTGTAAATGGGTTTTTGCCGAGTAGAAATCCGACGATTCTTCTACCACAGGTTCTTCCCGTTTTTTATTCTGTGACATAGTTCTCTATTCCTCCATCCGTTTCAGGATCGGTGCAGATGCCAAATCTTTTTTTCCTGTGGTGGGTATGATTGCAAAGACATCTGCGCCATTCTGCGTCTGCCTTGCCACCAATCCCAGCTGTTCCAGTGCCGTAATGCCCATAAGGGTCTTACCTGCCTGCTGGCTGCCGATACGAGCAAACAGCGGGCGCAAATCATCTGCGTGCCAGGTCTGGCTGCGCAGCGTCTGGTACACGGCAGCAATATCCGCTCGTGTGGGGTGCAGCAGTGCTTTCTGTCCAGGAGCAAGCTGAGTACCGCCGCAGAACGCCTCGAACAAGGCGGACTGCTGGGCCGGTGCATTGCCCTGCCCCGCCGGGCGGATATCTGTGATACGTCCGGAATACTGTGCCCCGCTGCGAGCCTCATAGACCGACAGGTTCAAAATCACGTCTACCTTATCCCCTGCCGCATAGGAAAAGTTTGCGGTAGCTACGCCAAAATATACCGCATATAGTACCGTATTTCCCTGACGCAGCCGAATACGGGTGTGCCGTCCTTCCGACACGGCGTACACGCCTTCGATCTGGGCGTTCTCCAGAAGAAATACCGGGGCAGGGTTCTTACTGCCCAGCGGTGCCATACGATCCAGCGCACGCACCGCATCCAGACTGGTCTTGTCCAATTGCAGCGACAGATCCGGCTGCAACGGCGGACGGTGCAGCACCGGGACCTCCCGGTTAGCCCATTCGTTCATGCGGCGGCGCAGTGCCGGGATGTTCTGTTCCTCCACCGAAAGACCTGCTGCCATTGCGTGTCCGCCGTAGCGAATCAAAAGGTCTGAGCAGGCAGCAATACAGTCATGCAGGTTCAGCCCACCCAAACTACGTCCGCTGCCCCGGCCTTCGCCGTTTTCGTCCACACTGATAACCATGACCGGGCGACCCAGCTGTTCTACCAGACGACTTGCCACGATACCAATGACACCGGGGTGCCAGCCGTGGCCCCAGACCAGTACCACACGATCCTCCCGCAAGGTAGGATCTGCGTCCAGCTGGGCCTGTACGGCTGCTGCGATATCCTGTTCGATTTTCTGGCGGGACTGATTTTCTTCGTTCAGCTTTTCTGCCAGTTCATGGGCACGATCCTCATCCTCACAAAGCAAAAGCTGCAAGGCGGTGACGGCACTGTCCATGCGTCCCGCCGCATTGATGCGGGGTGCCAGCGCAAAGCTGACATTTTCTGCCGTAACAGGCTTGCCTTCCAGGCCAGTCAGCTCCAACAGGGCACGAATGCCGGGGCGGTCACTGTTTTGCAGCATGGAAAGTCCTGCTGCCACCAAGGTGCGGTTTTCTCCTACCAGCGGCATAACGTCCGCAATGGTACCCATGGCAGCCAGATCGCCGCAATAGTCCAGCAGCTCCTCTGGCATACAGCCTTCCAGACCGGCACACAGCTTGAACGCCACGCCCGCACCGGAAAGCCCCTTAAACGGGCTTTCATCATCGGCACGCATGGGGTCCACCACAGCCACAGCCTGCGGCAGCTGCGCCGGCGGCAGGTGGTGGTCGGTGATAATCAGTTCGATACCCAGCTCGGCTGCATAAGCAGCTTCTTCCACGGCAGAAATGCCGTTGTCCACAGTAATAATCAGCTGGTATCCGTGTTTATGGATAGCATCCACCGTATGACGGCTCAGGCCGTAGCCTTCGCCCTCTCGGCTGGGCAGCATACACTTGACATCTGCCCCCATGCCTTTCAAATGCTGATACAGCAGCGCAGTGGCGGTCACGCCGTCCACATCATAGTCGCCAAAAATGACCATGGTTTCGCCTGCATCAATGGCCCGGCAAATTCGCTCGCAGGCCTTGTCCATATCCCGCAGCAGCATCGGATCAGACAGCGGCGCATCGGCCGCCAGAAAATCCAGCACCTGCTCCGGCTCGGTCATCCCACGGGCTGCCAGCACACCTGCCAGCAGCACATCATTTTTTGTTCTACGCGCAAGCCAGTTTTCCGTTTCCTGGGGGGATTTTTCCTCCTCCCACAGCTCCTGCTCTGCATACAGCGCATCTTCTGCCAGACATTTCGCCAGGTTTGCCGCTGCTGCACGATCCACGACTCGCGGCTCCCAACTGCGATACTGCATGTCCCGCTCTCCCTTCTGTCCCTTCTGTTTATGTTGTTCTGTCCCGGTTATTGCTCCGGGGGCTGCGTGTGAAGCATTGCCTCATCGGACAGTCCATCCCACGCCAGCATCCCTTGCAAGGCGGCAATGTCACCGGTTACGTCCATGGCAACGTCATCCACCAGTTGATCCTGTAATGCGGCAAACCCCAGATTCAGGGAATGCAGCATCCCGGCGATATCCCGTCGCACATGGGCAGCATTCTCCCCGTTGTGCAGCTTCAAATCGTTATAGGTGTACAGCAGTTTCATGGTCATCGGCACATACTGCTCTGCCAGACGGCGCACCCGAGGCAAGCTGTCCGGATGCTTTTCCGTCCATTGCAAAATCAAACGGCTGCTGGCCTCCAGCTTCTGCAATTCTTCTGCAGCCTGGGGGTCATCTGCCATCATGGGGCGTTCTTTTTCCAGCAATGTTACAAATCGTCGCAGCTGGGTCAAAACGTCCGGTGCACCTTCTTCGGGTTGTTCCTCTGGCTGTGCCTGCTCCTGCGGTTCTTCCGTCGGTTCGGACTCTATGGGCTGTTCACCCAGAGATTTCCGCCAGCTATCTAAGTCCAGATACAAAAACCGTTCGCTGCGATCCAGCCAGCCGGTCAACCGTTTACCGCGAATATAATGTCGCAGCTTGCGCCGCAGTTGCTTGGTCGGCATGTGCATTCCCTGTGCCAGATATTCCAGCGGCAGCGCTGCACGCTGATCGACTACACGGTTCAGGTCCCGGACAAAGCCGCTAAATTCCAGCTTTTCCAAACCTGTTCCCAACAGCACCAGCGACACAACCAACAAACCTGCAAAGGCCAGCATAGCGCTGTCTGCAAAAGAGCCGGTCACCAGCGGCAAACCAAAGCCCAACGCACTTACAACGCCTGCGGCAGTTATGACCCCGCCCTGCCAGCGGTTACGAAACGACAGCTGCCGCAGGGCCTTTTCCCGTTTTTTCTGAGCCTGCTGGGTCAGCTGTTCTTCCTGTTCCGGCTGCGCTGCTGCGCCGCCAAAGCCTGCTGCACCCAAGGTGTCTGCCACACGGTCCATACTGGTTTTTACACCTTTTGCCGCCTGCCGCAGAGAGGACATCAGGAGTTCCTCCATGCTGCGTCCAAAATCGGAGTTTCCCCCGAACTTTTCTTCTACTTTCTGGGGAAAAGCGGTTTGCGCAGTCTTCCAGTTGCTGTTCCAGATCACCCAGACCCAAAGGGTCGTTTTCTTTGCTGGAAAATGATTCCGTTTCCTGTTTCATAGACCATCCTTTGCGTTGGTTTTTGTGCTTTTCGTTCTATTTATCGGGCGGCATATTCTGCACAGATGCTCCGTGCAGCCCGCAGACCGTCTACCGCCGCACTCATAATGCCACCTGCATAGCCTGCACCTTCGCCGCAGGGATATAATCCCCGCAGGGCTTCGTGCTGCAAATCCTCTCCGCGCACCAGCCGCACCGGGCTGCTGGTACGGGTTTCCAGACCGGTCAAAATTGCGTCCGGTCCGGTATAGCCTGCCAACTTATGTTCGTATGCCCGCAGACCGGTACGCAGGGTCTGCGCCAGTTCTTCCGGCAGCAGACTGCCCAAATCGCAGGCCGTAACACCACGGTCATAGGTAGGTTCTACCGCACCAATGCGCAGCTGGCCTTTGCCTTCCAAAAAGCTTTGGACATTTTCTGCGGGGGCAGCGTAAGCACCTGCCACACAGCCTGCCTGATAGGCACGCTGTTCCAGTTCCCGCTGGAATGCGATTGCCTTGCGAGGGTCCTGGTCAAAATCTCGGCCATCCACGCTTACCACAACGGCAGCGTTGGCGTTTTTGCCGTCACGAGCATGATAGCTCATGCCGTTGGTGACCACACGGCCTTCCTCGCTGGCAGATGCCACCACCCGGCCGCCGGGGCACATACAAAACGTGTACACACACCGCTCACCCACATGCTGGGACAGCTGATATTCGCCCCGCGGCAGTGCAGGATGTCCGGCCGCCTCGTGATACAGGCTTTTTTCGATTTGGCTTTGCAGATGTTCTGCCCGGAAGCCCACGCTAAAGGGCTTGCAAGTCAGCGACAAACCGGCATCCATCAGCATGGCAAAGGTATCCCGGGCGGAATGACCCACTGCAAAAATCAGGGTTTCACAGGGGATGTTGCCCTCTGTGGTGCGGATTCCGGTCAGCTGACCGTTTTTCTGTTCCAGGCCGGTCAGGGTGGTATTGAAACGCACCTCGCCGCCCAGACTTTCGATTTCCCGGCGAATCGAAGTAATCACGCCACGCAGCAGGTCGGTACCCACATGGGGTTTCTGTTTCCAGGCGATTTCCTCCGGGGCACCGTGCTCCAGCAGCACCCGGGTCACATAGCCGCACAGCGGGTCGCCAATACGGGTGGTAAGCTTGCCGTCCGAGAAGGTACCGGCACCGCCCTCGCCAAACTGAATATTCCCGTTGGGGTTCAGCTCACCGGTGGCGGAGAAATGCTCCACCGCCTGCACACGCTGTTCCAGCGCAGGGCCACGCTCCAGTACAATGGGGCGAAAACCCTGCCGGGCCAGCAGCAAAGCAGCAAACATACCCGCCGGGCCAAAGCCACACACAACTGGGCGGTGCAGCATGGGCCGGGTGCCGTTTTCCAGCTGCCAAACAGCTTCCTGCTGGCAGACCACACCGGGGCGGGTCAGATATTTTCCCTCACGGGCAGGGTCCTGCAAACGGATGGCAACCGTATACACCAGCGTAGGCTTGCCATGCCGTGCATCCACCGACAGCTTGGAAATACCGGTGGATGCGATTTCATGGGCGGGCACCCCTGCGATTTTTACCGCACGGGCCACCGCATCCCCCTCGCAGGCTGCAAGGGGCAGACGAATATTACGAATTAAAAGCATTACTGACTCTCGATCTGGCAGGAAACCGAATAGCTGCCCAGGGCAAATACCTGATTTTCTGCCGGTACATAAATATTTACGGCAATATTTTGCTGTCCGGTCACGATATTCATTTCATCCATATCGATCCGGGCCACCACGGATTCTGCGGTCAGACCGTTCAAAACGTCCTTGGGGCCGCACAATACCACATTGCGAATTCGACTGGACAGCACCTCCAGATTGTAGCTAGAGGGCAGATTGATGATCTGCACCGCATCCTGTGCTTTCAGGTTAAAGGTCTTGGTGGTCAAATCTGCGGTTTCAAAGTTTACCGTGACACTGCTCACATTTTCCTGGGTAACCAGTCCGTTGGGCAGTTCCACCGGCATTTCGTATACCTTATCCAGTGCAAAGCTGCTCAAATCAATGGTACCGATGTGCAGTTCAGTCAGATCATCCACCACATTGGAGGGACCTGCCACCTGCAAGGTTGCCTGGCTCAGCGTATAGCGCAGCGAGCCCTGATCGAAGCCCGGGGGCGCATGGATCAAATCCACCACCAGCGGCAGCTCCACCTGCTTGTATACCGTCAGCATCACATCTGCAGTGGTGTCCTCCGGCTTAACATAGTTCGGAGTAACCAATTCGCCGTCCTCATCTACAAAGGAAAGCGGTGCGCTCAAGGTTTCGGTGTGATCCAGTTTGCCCTCGGCGGTAACTTCCACCACAGCTTCGCTGATGATGTCCAGCTCACTGGCGGGGCCTTTCAGCACAACTTCGCCGGGTACAGGGGTGGACTTATATAAGGTATACCCTTCTGCCACCGAAACATTCTTGGGCACGACCCGAACCGGGACCGTCTTTTCCTGAATCTTGTCAAACACCACACGGACTTCGCTGTCCGCAGGCAACACATTCACCCGAATGCTGTCTGCATTTTCGGCAGTGCATTTTACATCCAGTGACAAATCCACCTGTCCCGGACCCTTTACGGAAGAATACCGGGGATACACAACAAAATCTTCTTTTTTCAGGCCGCCGATATCCGAACCGTTGCCGTAGATTTTCAGCGAAACGGTTTTGGACGGGTCGTTCACAATGGAAAGACCCATGACGCTGTACCGTCCGGCATCATAATTAAAATCTACCGGCACATGGTTGATGGTCCGGTCGGTGCCGGGCTGGATACCTACCGTTACCACAATCCATCCAATCAAGGACATGATTACGGCAACCAGCATCCGCCAGCGGGGATCGTCCAGCAGACGGAACAGCCGACGCTGGGACAGACCTTCACTATTTTCTGTCCGATTCATTTGCCCGCCTCCTTTTTGCCGGTGATACCCAGCAGTTTATCCAGCAGCACCATAGGGCCGCGCCGGGAACGTCCGGTCTTATCCGGGGCATTTTCTGCCGGGATCATCTCGTCCTGCAAGCGGGTATACAGGCTCTGACGGTCCAAATGCCGCATCAGAACGCCGTTTTTTGCCATAGAGATGATGCCGGTTTCCTCACTGACAATGATGGCGATGGCATCGGAGTTTTCCGCAATGCCCAAACCGGCACGGTGGCGGGTACCCATGTCCTTGCCAAAGTCCAAATTGTTGGACAAGGGCAGCACACAGCCTGCCGCCTTAATCATGCCGTCCTCGATCACCACAGCGCCGTCGTGCAGCGGGGTACCTTCATAAAAGATAGTACCCAGAGCTTCCGGGTTCACATCACAGTTTAGGATGGTACCGGTGCGCACGATTTCGGAAAGGTTGGTATGCCGTTCCAGCACGATCAGCGCACCGGTCTGGCTTTCAGAAAGCCGCTCTGCCGCGTCGCAGATGGCAATGATAGCATTGCGCCATTTGCCCCGCAGACCCGGCTCGTTATGCTTGGCAGAATGAAAAAAGGTCGCCATCCAGCGGTCGGTCTGGCCCATTCGCTCCAGTGCCCGGCGTATCTCTGGGTGGAACACAATGATAATGGCCAGAAAACCGATTTGGAACAATTGCTGCATGATAAATTTCAGCATGCGCAGGTTGACGGTAACTGCCACCACATAGACAGCCAGCACCACCATGGCACCCATGGCCAGCTGACCGGCACGGCTGCGGTTGATGAACCCCAGCAGCTGGTACAGCACCAGGGCCACGATAATAATATCGATCAGGTCCCAGATTTTGAAGGTTTGAAAGTTTGCGATGATCGCACCAAAACTCACGGCGATCGCCCTCCTTCCAGTTTGTAATTACAAGCTTACAGCTTTTCCAGCAGCGTCACAGCATGGACGGCAATGCCCAGTCCTTCGCCGGTAAAGCCCAGATGTTCTTCGGTGGTGGCCTTTACGCTCACATCCTCCACATCCATCTGCAGGGCCTTTGCCAGGTTTTCCCGCATGGACTGGATATGCGGTGCCAGCTTGGGGGCCTGGCACAGGATGGTCGCATCCACATTCACCGGACGGTAGCCCTTTTCTGCCACTAGCTCCACTACGGCACGGGCCAGCTTCAGGCTGTCTGCCCCTGCGTAGGCCGGGTCCGTATCCGGGAAATGCTTACCGATATCCCCCAGTGCTGCGGCACCCAGCAGGGCATCCGACACAGCGTGGGCCAGCACATCGGCATCCGAATGTCCCAGCAGACCTTTTTCATAGGGGATGTTCACACCGCCCAAAATCAGGGGGCGTCCCTCCACCAGCTTATGTACGTCATAACCGTGTCCAATTCGCATGGCTTGTTTCTCCTTTTCATACGGGAGCAGATCCTCCCGTGTTGTAATTTTCAAATTGGCGTAATCGCCGGGCACCAGCTGCACCGGCTCCCCTACCAGTTCAAACAGGCTGCAGTCGTCTGTGACCAGCCGTGCCTTCTTCGGAGGCAAAAGGTCCAGTGCTCGCAGGTATTGTGCCCGGTCAAAGCACTGGGGGGTCTGCACAGCATATAAGGTATTCCGGTCGGGAGTATCCGCCACCATGCAGTCCGTCGGGACAGTTTTTCCATCCCCGCAGGTCGCCTGTTTAATGGTATCCTTTACCGGAACCGCCGGTGCTGCCGCACCGCAGCGTTCTGCTGCTGCCAGTGTACGCTGAATCACATCCTGACTCACAAACGGTCTGGCCGCATCGTGAATCGCCACCAGGCCATCCGCTGCTGCCAGCACACCGGCCCGAACACTTTCGGCACGGGTTGCGCCGCCGGGCACCAGCTGAACCGGTTTTGTGCAGCGTGCAGCCGCTTTCCGGGCAGCATCCCATGCCGTTTGCCCTGCCACCAGTACAATGCCTGTAACCTGGGGGCAGCGGTCAAACGCCAGCAGGCTTTGCTCCAGTACGGTACGCCCGCCCAAATCGTACGACAGTTTATCAAATCCCATTCGGGTGGACGATCCGCCCGCAGCCAGTATAGCTGTAACACTCATTTTCATTTTCGTCCTCTCCCCTACAAAAGCTTCTAGTTAATCAACTTACATTATACCGAAATTCTGAAAAAGCTTCAAGTATCCCGAAAAAGCAGTTTTCCCTTGCCACTTAAAAATGAACATCATATCAATCATGCTTAAAACATCCAAGAAAGCGGTGTATCTATGGAGAAAATTCTGATTTGTATTGCCTTGTGCATCATCAGCGGTCTGTACCAAGCGTGCCCTACATGGTGCAGGCAAAATCGCCCCGTCCCAGAAAACGAATGCCTGTACCGCAAACAAAACAGTCTGATTCTGCATACAATAAATAAAACGAGCGGTGTTCCATCCTGTCAGGGACGGCCACCGCTCGTTCTTTGTTTTGTTGCAAAAACGCCCCCGCCGGATATCAGCAAACCCAATCCGGAGGGGACGTTTTATTTATATCGGCCAGACACAAAAAAACTTCAAGCCAGTCGGCGTCGTTTGTCCAGACGCATTTTGTCACTAATCATTGCGATAAACTCGCTGTTGGTAGGCTTTCCGCGCAGATTGTGAATGGTATATCCAAAATACCGATTCAGCGTATCCACATCGCCGCGGTCCCATGCAACCTCGATTGCATGACGGATGGCACGTTCTACCCGGGATGCCGTGGTAGCGTTCCGCTTGGCAATTTCCGGATACAACTGTTTGGTCACCGCATTGATGTAGTCCGGCTCGTTCATGGTCAAAAGGATCGCATCCCGTAAAAACTGATACCCTTTAATATGTGCCGGCACACCGATTTGATGCAGAATCTCGGTAACGGTCACTTCGTCGTTATCGTTCGGCATCATCATGCCATGTTCCCCGCTGTTGGCTGCTTTCACCACCCGCTCAGCCAGAACACTTTCGTCAAAGGGCTTTACAAAATAAAAGGAAAAGCCCTCTTGCAGCAATTCCTGCTCGATGTCTTCATTTTGAAATCCTCCTGTTGCAAAGAACACCGTATGCTTTCCACCGGCTTCCTCGTACCGTTCTTTGACTGCAATTGCATCCAGGCCCGGCATAAAGGTATCCAGCAGAGCTACCTGGGGACGCAAGGTCAGAAGTTTTTGCAATACCTGTGTGCCATCTTTTTCTGCAACAGTCACCTCTACATTTTCCTGTTCCAGTGCTTTCCGGCAGCGGCCGCTTACATCCACGCCCGTATCCGACATGACAAACTTGATCTTATCCATAGAGTCCTCCTTTGTTTTCCCTTCCTTAACAAGGTTAATTTTACCATATTTTGCCAATTGTTTCAACTATTCCAGAGTTGATTACCATTTTTTGGCATTTCATACAGAATTGGCTCTCTTTGTCTGGGAATCTTCCCGCCTGAAGGATCAAATATGGGATTTTTTCTGCCCTTCTTGACGAATTTGATTATTTTTTGTATTAAAGTACCGCCCTTTTTAGGGGGACTCCGCACAAAAGGCATACTTTAGCGTGTTTTTTACAAAAACAAATTATGGAAATGGCCAAATTCACAGCACTTGCGAGATTCGCTTTTTAATCCGCCTTTATGAATTGTAACCCGACAAAAAATGTGATAAAGTATCATGTGGAAAGGCTGATTGCCAGCCTGTTATACACTGTATGATTCAGGAGGATCTGCATTATGAAGAAAGTTTATGAAGGCAAGACCAAAGACGTTTACGAACTGGAAAACGGCAATGTGATGCTGAAGTTCAAAGATGACTGCACCGGCAAAGACGGCGTGTTCGATCCGGGTGAGAACTCCGTTGGCCTGACCATCGAGGGTATCGGCAAAGCCAACCTGCAGACCTCCGTTCTGTACTTTGAGCTGCTGAAGAAGGCTGGCATCAAGACTCACTACGTCAGCGCTGATGTCGAGAACGCTACCATGGAAGTTCTGCCCGGCAAGGTCTTCGGCCACGGCCTGGAAGTTATCTGCCGTCTGGTTGCTACCGGCAGCTTCATCCGTCGTTACGGTGAGTACATCGAGGACGGCACTCCGCTGGAGGGTGGCTACGTTGAGTGCACCTTCAAGAACGACGAAAAGGGCGATCCCCTGGTTACCGGCGAAGGCCTGGCAGCTCTGGGCATCATGACTCCCGAGCAGTTCGAGAGCATGAAGGAGCAGACCCTGAAGATCACCAAGATCGTTGCTGACGACCTGAAGTCCATCGGCCTGGACCTGTGGGACATCAAGTTCGAGTTCGGCTACAACAACGGCGAAGTCATCCTGATCGATGAGATCGCTTCCGGCAACATGCGCGTCTACAAGGACGGCAAGATTGTCGAGCCCGTCGAGCTGACCCGCCTGATCCTGAACCGCTAATTTTTGCACTTTATCCAAAGAGCCGCTGCCGTTTGGCAGCGGTTCTTTTTTGTTGCAAAACTTCACCCGAAGATAATCTGTTTCGCTTCACACATTCTCCCCTTGTCACCGGGTCGAGGCAGGTGTACAATAAAACTTGTATGCCACACTGCGGCATTGCCGCCGAGTAACAGGAGAGTTTTCATGGATATCATCATTCGACAGGCCATTTTACATATTCTGGATTCCACCACCGACCGCCCCGATTTTTCCGAAAGCCCCATGGAGCTGGGCCCGGACAAGGTGGCCTATCTGCAAAGCTGCATCGAGCGGTTGCAAGCCACCGACGAAGCCAAGGTCTGCCGTCTGACCGAAAGCTCGGCCTTCCGCATGGAACTGGCGCAGAACAAAGATTTTATTGATTTGTCCCGCCGCATTGCCGGTGTCATGTTTGATTTTATGCATGCACATCCGTCCATTCCCAGTGCTGACCTGGCAGTAGTGGACTACGACTGCGAAGGCGAAGGCTATCTGGCTGTTCTGAAGCTGAATTACAAGAGCGGCTACACCCATTTTACGGAGCAAGTGCCGGACGGTCCGATGCAGCACACCATTCTGCACCAGCGAATCTGCCTGCCCTCCCCCACCGTAAAGGCTGAGGAAGGTGCGCTGATCCGCTACCGGGACGGTGCTGTGCGTCTGGTAGAAAAGAAGTACGAGCTGGACGGCAAAAAGGACTTCTATCTGTCCCCGGTAATTTTTGAATGTACCCAGGAGTTGACCGAAAAGAAAAAGCTGGATGTGATTCAGAAAGCCGCCACCCAGGCCGTGCAGGATGCCTACACCGAAGAACCTCATGCCGCTGAGCAGGTGGCTGTGATTTTGTCCAATCAGGCTGCCGTGCAGGACAACGTAATTTCTGTACAGGCCGTGAAGGACCAGATCGAAGAACTGTATCCGCTGGCTGCTGTCCCCTTCGAGATGGCAGTAGAAGAAGCACAGGTGGACATTGCCGAACCGGTAAAAGTAACGCCTGCCCGGATTCGCCGGCTGGAAAGCCGTTGCCTGAAAACCGCCAGCGGCATCGAAATCAAGATTCCCGCAGAGCTGATTGCATCTGACAGTGCTGTGGAGTTCATCCATGACGAAAACGGCAGCTTATCCATGCTCATCAAGGACGTGATTTTGTAAGGTTTCCTTGCGCACAGGCATTGCCGCAAGCCATTTTTCGCAACATAAAACGAGCGACAGACGAGTTTGTATCGCCTGCCGCTCTTTTTTTCGTATGATTTTTGTGTCAAAACGGCCTGCCCGTTACAGCTCCTCTGGGTCCCCCGCAGTCAGTGCATCCAGCAGCAGCCGATAGACCTCGCTGCCCCGCAGCACAAACCGCTTTTTCACCATTTCGGCGGTCAGTCGGTCCGGCATCATCAGTTCCAGGCTGAAATCCTGAGGGCGCACCCCATGGATGGAACAGCGAATGGACCAACCATCCGGGGTTTCATGCACTTCGGCGTGATATTCGGCGGACTTTTTGTTCCAGATCTGGGCACGGACGGCAGCCTGCACAGCGGCGTGCCGCACACTGCGGGGAAGATCATCCTCCAGCTCCAGTGCGACCTTTGCACCGGTTTCGGTGATGCGATAACTGTCCCCCTGCTTTTCTACCAGATGTCGGGCAACCACGTCTGCCAGTCCATCACAAAACTCGAAATAGTTCACCAGCTGTTCTTCCAACAGAGCGGTTTCGATTTCCTGCCGGGTCAACGGCCCAGCACTTTTGATCAGATAGCACAACAGCAGCCGAATTTGCGTGCTGCTGGTTAAACCGCCGGGTTTCACTCCGCCGGTAAAAACATCATTTTCTGCCATATCCACTCCCCCTTTATCTGTGTCGTATTTCGCTTACAATTATAAAGGGTTCTGCCCAAAGTTACAAGAGTGCAGCAGCAAAGTCTGTCTCGATCTTTTTGCCGCTGTCCGGTGTGGAGTACACCCATCGGTCCAAATGTCCATCGGTCTGAGTATACCGCAAATCGAACCGGATGCGCTGCTCCAGGTTTCGATTGACGATAACCAGCTTGATTTTCATTTTTTCCGGCAGGATATTTTTGATGTAGACGCTCACCGGCTGACCTGGCTCCAAAGTGGGGCAGGATTCTGCCAGACCCGCCAGATTGGGGGCAAGCTCGATAAATGTGCCGTAGCTTTCCACACTGCGCACAATGCCCACCACCGTTTCACCAATGGTAAAACCAGCAGCATTTTCTTCCCAGCTGCCCAGCAGCTCCCGCAGGGTCAGCACAAACCGGTCCTGCGCATCCCGGGATTTGATCACGCAGTAAATGTGCTGTCCCACCGATACCCGGTCCAGCGGCGAGGAAATGCGGCTGACCGACAGGCAGTCGATGGGCAGCAGTGCATTTACGCCACAGCCCACATCACAAAAGGCACCAAACGGCTCCACATGGGTAACCACAGCTTCCAGCACATCACCAGGACGCAGCCGGTCCAGATAACCTGCCCGGCATCGACGCTGTGCTTCCGCACGGGAAAGCAGCAGCTGCTGTTCCCCCTTATCGTTCTGGGTAAAGCCCAAAATGACAAAACAGGTGGCACGCCCCACCCGGGTCAGCACTGCGATGTCACGCACCTCGCCGCTGTCTGCCCCTTCGGCGCACTGGGCAAAGGGCATGATGCCCTGCATGGGTCCCACCCGGAACCGAAGCTGCCGCTGCGCATCAAAGGCCAGTGCCGTAGACTGCACGATCTCCCCCGAAAGGATGGCTGCCTTGATTTGCTCCATCGTAAAATGTTCTGCGCTGCGATAACTGTCTTCTGTACGAAATTCCTGCATGATCGTTCCTCTTTTCCTGCTTTTTCCCGCCTACTGCTGCGAAGCGGTCTACTCATGTATATGTGTGCTCGTCCGGTTGTATTTGTTCGGCCTTATATTTTCCTTTTTCTCCGGGGCAAAACAAGGTTTTTTCTCTTTTAACCCGCTCCGGTCTGTGCTATAATATTTACTGTGTATCTTCGGATTCTCACCCATTCGACTTCAGGCAGAAAGGAAACATGACCCATGGATATCCACGTTGGTGACACCATTCAAACCAAAAAGAGCCATCCCTGTGGCTGCAACACCTTTTCGGTGCTGCGTGTGGGGATGGATTTTCGCATCCGCTGCAACGGCTGCGGACATGAGATCCTTTTGCCACGGGCAAAAATCGAGAAGAACATCAAAAAAGTGATCCCGGCAGCTGCGCCAGAACAGAACTAGATGCCTGTTGTTTTGCGTATCATGTAAAGCAAAGGAGTAACGTGAATGTTTGAACAAATGCCGCAAATCACCAGCCGATACGAGGAGCTGTCCATCCGCCTTTCCCAACCGGAAACCATGGCGGACTCGCAGCTGTTCTGTCGTCTGATGAAGGAATACCGGGGTCTTTCCCCTCTGGTGGAAGCCTATCGTGCCTACACCACCGCCCAGGACCATTTGACGCAGGCCATGACCCTTCTGGCGGAAAACACCGACCCGGACTTCAAGGCCATTATACAAGAGGAAATCTGCGAAAATCGTCAAAGCGCGGAACACTGGGCACAAGAATTAAAAATTCTTTTGCTGCCCAAAGACCCGGGCGATGGCAAAAATGTGATTTTGGAGATTCGCTCTGGCGCAGGCGGTGAAGAAGCCGCTCTGTTCGCCCACAGTCTGCTGCGTATGTACACCATGTACGCTCAGGACAAGGGCTGGCAGCTGGAAATCCTTTCTCTGAACGAAACCGAGCTGGGCGGCACCAAAGAAGCCGTGTGCAGCATCGAAGGTGAAAACGTCTTTAACCGGATGAAATACGAAAGCGGCGTCCATCGGGTGCAGCGTGTGCCGGAAACCGAAACCCAGGGACGTGTGCACACCTCCACGGCTACCGTTTCCGTCATGCCTCAGGCCGACGAAGTAGACCTGGAGCTGGACCCGAAAGACCTGCGCATCGACGTGTTCCGTGCATCCGGCGCAGGCGGCCAGCACGTCAACAAAACCTCCAGCGCCATTCGTGTCACCCACCTGCCCACCGGCACTGTGGTGGAATGTCAGAACGAGCGCAGCCAGTTCCAGAACAAGGACAAGGCTTTGGAGATCCTGCGCAGCCGCCTTTTGGCCCAAAAACAGGCCGAGCAGCAGTCCCAGATCAACGCCACCCGCGCCAGTCAGGTTGGCTCCGGCGACCGCAGCGAAAAAATCCGCACCTATAATTTCCCCCAGGACCGCATGACCGATCACCGCATCGGTCTGACCCTGCACAATCTGGCAGGCATCCTGGACGGACGACTGGACCCCATCATTGATCAGCTGGCTACCCAGGAGCAGCAGGAAAAACTGCGCAGTGTCGGGCAGGCCAACTCCTCACTGGAATAACACACAGGAGTAAACGCAAACCCATGAAAACTATTTTTTGTAACGCTGACGCTGCCCATATTGAACAGGCAGCTTCCCTTTTGCAGCAGGGCGAGATCGTCGCTCTGCCCACCGAAACCGTCTACGGCATTGCGGCAGACGCCCGCAATGGTGCTGCGGTGGCGAAAATCTTTAAGGCAAAGGGCCGCCCCCAGGACAACCCTCTGATCGTACACATCTCCGACATGGATATGCTGGACGGTCTGGTAGCGGAAGTGCCGGAACGTGCCCAACTGCTGGCTGCCGCCTTCTGGCCCGGCCCCTTGACCATCGTAATGCCCCGGGGCGACAAGGTTGCTGACGAGTGCTGCGCCGGTCTGGACACGGTGGGCATTCGGATGCCCAGCCATCCGGTGGCCCGTGCTGTCCTGAAAGCCAGCGGCTGCCCCTTTGCAGCGCCCTCTGCCAACTTGTCTGGCAGCCCCAGCCCCACCACCGCAAAAGATGTTCTGGCAGACATGGACGGTCGTCTGCCCATGATTCTGGACGGCGGCGACTGCGCCGTAGGCGTGGAATCCACGGTCATTACCGTAGTGGGTGAAAACCCGATGCTGCTGCGTCCGGGTCATATCACGCTGGAACAGCTGGAAGCCGCACTGGGAGAAGAAGTCAAAATATCTGGCGCTATTTTGGAAAAGCTGAAAGAGGGCGAAGTAGCCCGCAGCCCCGGCATGAAATACAAGCACTATGCCCCCAAGGCTGACATTACCCTGCTGAAAGGCAGCTTTGACCAGTTCCGTTCTTATGTGGAAGCGCACCGCAGCGAGAACCCCGCCTGCCTGTGCTTTACCGGCGAGGAAGAAAAGCTGGACTTCCCCTGCGTTTGCTACGGCAAGGAGGGCGACGGCAACGATCAGGCCTATCATTTGTTCCGCTGCCTGCGGGCACTGGACGAGCAGGGCGACGGCATCGTTTACGCACGCTGCCCCGAAATGGACGGCGCCTCCATGGCGGTGTATAACCGCCTGATCCGTGCCGCCGCTTTCCGGGTGATCGAACTATGAAAACCATCGGCATAACCGGACGTTCCGGCTGCGGAAAGTCCACCGTATCTGCCTGCTACCGCCAGCTGGGCTATCCCTTGGCAGATGCAGACGTGATTGCCCGGCAGGTACTGGAGCCCGGCTCCCCCTGCCTGGAACAGCTGACCCACCGCTTCGGCACGGATATTCTGGACGAGAACGGACAGCTTCGCCGCCGCCTTTTGGCAGATCGTGCCTTTGCCACCCCGGAGGGCACCAAAGCCCTTACCGATATCACCCACCCGGAAATTCTGCGGCGGGTACTGGCCTTGCGGGATGCCGCCGCACAAAGCGGTGCAAAGCTGTTCTTTTTGGACGGTGCGGTGCTGGTTGGCAGCTTATTTGAAACCTATTGTGACCAACTGATCTTGGTCACCGCCCCTTTTGCGGTATCTGTGGAACGGATCTGCCAGCGGGACGGCATTTCTCCCGAAATGGCACAGCGGCGGCTCAACGCCCAACTGCCAGAGGAAACCCTGCGGGAAAAGGCCGATTTTGTGCTTGTGAACGATCAGACCCCCGAGCATCTGCTAACTCAGGCGCAGGAGATTCTGCGTCTGCTGTGAAAGGAGTGCCATGCAAAAACGAACCAAACGAACGCTTTTCTTTCTTCTGCTGGTCCTGCTGGTATTTCTGGGCGCACGGTTTTTGCCCGAAATCCGGCAGCAGGCGAACAAAACGCTCTACCCGATCAAATATCAGGAGAGTGTGGAAAAATACGCTGCACTGTATGATCTGGACCCGCTTTTGCTTTATTCGTTCATCAAGACTGAAAGCAGTTTTAACCCCGAAGCTTGCTCCCATGTGGACGCCCGGGGCCTGATGCAGATTACCGAAGTCACCTTCGACTGGATCAAGCCCAAGGTAGCGGCGGAAGAATCTGTGGTTTTTGATGATTTATATGACCCGGATACCTGTATCCGGTTTGGCAGTTACTATATCAGCCGCTCTTTGGCCCGCTACGAAGGGGACATCGCCACTGCGGCAGCTGCCTACCACAGCGGCTGGGGTACTGTGGACAAACTTTTGAAAGACCCCGCTTATTCTAACGATGGTAAAACGCTTGACGTTTTTCCATATAATCAAATGAATCATTATGTGGCGAAGATCACCCACGCATACCACAAGTATCAGTCGATCTATCGCCCGGAAGGAGAAACCTAATGTCTGAAAAGAACCTGGAAACCCTGTCCAAGGAACTCCTGTTCACCCCGGAGTACCCCACGGACAAAAACACCGACCTGCTGGAAGAAGCTTCTGCTTTCTGCGAGGGCTACAAGCAGTTCCTGGACAACGGCAAGACCGAGCGTGAAGTCGCTGCTTACAGCGAAAAGCTGCTGGTTGAGGCCGGCTACCAGAAGTTTGACGATGCTGCCAGCTACAAGGCAGGCGACAAGGTCTACTTCATCAACCGCAACAAGTGCGTTGTGGCTGCTACCATCGGCAGCATGAGCATGGAGAAGGGCTTCCACCTGAACATCGCTCACATCGACGCTCCCCGTCTGGACCTGAAGCCCAATCCTTTGTACGAGAAGAGCCACTTCAGCCTGCTGCAGACCCACTACTACGGCGGTATCCGCAAGTATCAGTGGGGCACTCGCCCGCTGGCAATCCACGGTGTGTTCTGCAAGGCCAACGGCGAGACCCTGAACGTCTGCGTTGGCGAGGATGAGAACGATCCCGTATTCTGCATCACTGATCTGCTGCCCCACCTGAGCGCTGAGCAGAACGAGCGCAAGCTGTCTGACGGCATCAAGGGCGAAGAACTGAACCTGGTCATCGGCAGCGAGTCCGTTAAGGACGAGTCCATCAAGGAAGGCGTCAAGCTGAACACCATGATCCTGCTGAACCAGAAGTACGGCATCGTGGAGCGTGACTTCATCCGTGCTGAAATCGAGATCGTGCCTGCTGGCAAGTCTCGTGACGTTGGCTTCGACCGTGCTCTGATCGGTGCTTACGGCCAGGACGACCGTGTAGAGGCTTACCCCGCACTGATGGCAGAGATCAACTGCAAGAACCCCGCATTCACCACCGTGTGCGTGCTGACCGACAAGGAAGAAACCGGCAGCGACGGCGTAACTGGTATGCAGAGCGCTTACACCTTCCACTTCCTGGAACAGCTGTGCCGTATGCAGGGTGCAGACATGATTCGTGCATTCCAGGCAAGTAAGTGCCTGTCTGCTGACGTTACCGCAGCTTACGATCCCACTTGGGACAGCGCATTTGAGCCCATGAACGGCACCTATGCAGGCCGTGGCGTGGCATTTGCTAAGTACACCGGTGCTCACGGCAAGGGCGGCACCAGCGATGCAAACGCAGAGCTGGTCACCTACATGACCGACCTGTGCGACGAAGCAAACGTGGCATGGCAGCTGGGCGAAATGGGCCGCATCGACCTGGGCGGCGGCGGCACCATTGCTAAATACGTGGCAAACCGCGGCATTGACACCCTGGACATTGGCGTGCCTGTTCTGTCTATGCACTCTCCCTTCGAGCTGACCCACAAGGCAGACATCCTGATGCTGTACAAGACCCTGGTAGCTTTCAACAACGCTAAGGTCTGATTTTCCCTGATCTAAAAAAGGCGTACCGTTCTGTGGTAACGGTACGCCTTTTCTGTTGCCAAAGCGAAACAAAAAGGGCCCCTCTCACCAGATGATGAAAGGGGCCTTTTTTATCTCAGTTGTATAATCCGAGAAATTACTTCTCAGGAGCTGCGAACTGGATGGGGGTTGCGCCAGCAGCTGCGTCAACGCTCAGCAGGCTGATGGGAGCAACTTCAAAGTGCAGGGTGTCGAAAGACTGGGTTGCACCGCTCTCGGTGGTGAACTCAACAACGTAGGTCTTAGCCTGTGCTTCTTCCTCAGAAGCAGCGGTGAAGTTGACCTCGGTGGTAGCATCAGCAGCCATGCCGTCCTTAGCGTAGTTCTCGCCCTTGTCCTCAGAACCTGCCTCGTAGATGTACAGCTCCTTCACGGTCTCGCCGGTGGTGTTGTACAGGGTGTAGGTAGCCTTCTGCTCGGTAGCATTGTTCTGCTCCTGAGAAGAGCTGTCCTGGGGCTTGCTCTCAGCGCCGCAGCCAACCAGCAGGCTGACGGACAGAATTGCAGCAGCTGCTGCCATGATAAACTTTTTCATGTGAAAATCCTCCGAATGGTTTATAGAAGTTGTTTCAGCCTTTATGCGGAAACAAAGATATTAAACCATACAAACCTGAACAGAATCTTTCTTTTTGATTATTTTTTCTTAACAAATATTAAGGTTCGCCTTGAAAGCTCTCCGTCTGTGGGATATACTATTATTATATCACTTTTGGAAAGGAGAGACCCTATAATGTCCCTGCGGGTCCTGTTGCTCAGCGAAGATCCTGTGGCGTTTGATTCACTGTGCCGGGCGCTGTGCAGCACCGGGCTGGAAGCAGAGGCCCTTCCCTGCCCACTTGATCTGCCCAATCTGATTTGCGAGCGTGCGTTTGATTTGATGCTCTTGGATTTAGACAATGCCTATTCTGATCCTTTTGCACTAATCCAGCAGATTCGGCAAAAAGGGCTGGATCTGCCCATTGTTCTGCTCAGTGCCAAGGTAGCCGTCACAGACTTACTCTATGGGTTGCGCATCGGTGCAGATGACTGTGTGCTGCTCCCCTTTGACCCACTGCTTCTGGCGGGTAAATTGCAGGCGCTGATGCGTCGCTATCACGACGATTTGCCCGGCTGCGACAATACCATCTTGCGGGCAGGCCCCTTCACCTATCACACACGGACCCTGCGGCTGTTCAAAAACGACGAGGAAATCCCGCTGTCGTCCAAAGAAAATGCCCTGATGAAGCTGTTCATTGGTAATATAGATCATATTTATTCCAAAGATATGCTATACGAACTGATTTGGGGCGAAAAAGCCGTAGATGACAACACCATCATGGTGTATATCAGCCGCCTGCGGCAAAAAATCGAAGAAGACCCTGCGCAGCCACAATACCTGCAAACGGTTCGAGGGCTGGGCTATCGGTTTGTCTTGCCGAATTGATATACTGCACACAGAAGGCAGCTTTTTTATAAAACATGAAAACGGCAGAGGATGGACTCCATCCTCTGCCGTTTTTGCATATTATGGAAAAATCAGTGCCGCAGCATGTGATGCAGACGAGGTTTCAGGCGAATCCGATACACCAACAGCAACACTACGATTGCACGGTCAAACAAATAAAAAGACAAGTTGCCCAGCAACCAAATGGCAATGGTCATCACCCATTCCACAGTTGCCATGTGCATCTGTCCAAGGCCCGGCAAAAACAGCAGCGCCAGCAGCCCATACGCCACCGCCAGACTCACATTAAACAGCAGCAGCTTTGCGCCAGTGGATTTCCATTTTGGATGCAAGCCATCTAGTTTATCTTTAATCAGCGGATAATAGCCCAGCAGAAACACATAAACAAAGGCGACCTCTCGCTCCGGCACAAACAGCAAACTGATGAGCGAAACCGCCAGATACAGGGTAGCTGCCATTTTTTTGTCGCATTCCTCGATTGCTACTACGACCAGCAGCGCTGCCAGTGCCGGGGCAATGTACATGGCAATGGGAACAATGCTGCCCAGCAGCATTACGACCACAGACAATGCGCCGAACACCCCACACAAAGCAATAGAAAACGATTGATTTCTTTTCATAAACGCTCCTCTTTTTCGGCACCAATGAGGGAAATGGCATGCTCCAGCCCCTGAATCAGGATATTTTCCAGCAGTTCCCGGTTCAATAATATAATCAGTGTGTGATATCCCCGAGCCATCTCTGCGGCGGCCTGATAGCATTGCCGTTTCGCATTTTCTACCGCAGCCGCAAAGGGAATATTCCGCTGTAAATAAATATTGTACCGGTGGTGCTTTTCGTCCATCTGATAAAAGTGAACACTGGTCATTAAGTAGATCATATAGCCGATTTCCTGGCCGATCCGCCGCAATGTACCAGCAAGTGCGTCATCATCGGCACAGGCAGCCATCAACGCACCGAATAGCTGCGCCGTGGGCTTGCTGCCCTCCTTGTAATCGGAACAGCGGGTCACATGCAGGGCCTGCGCATAGTCCCACTCCTGTAAAAACAGCCGGTTCAGGATGGGGGATTCCTTTGCGGCCTTTTTGTAGGCCGACTGCAAAAGCAGCTGTTTCAGCTTTCCCCATAGCAGCAGGATACTGGACTGCTGGCGCACGTTGCTTTCCAGCAGCGAATACCAGCGCATAAAAACACTGACCTGCGTTGCAAAAGTAATGCCCTTGGTCTGGGACATCTCCTGGCGATAATGGGTCGGATCTCGAAAATCCCGCACCTCTTTTGCAGTAGCCTGCCGTCCTGCCAGACCATCGGACAACAGGGCAAATAAAATCAAATTTTTATTCTGGCACCACAAATAGGCAAACGGCCCGTACTCGTGGTACAGCTGATGGCGGATACCGATGCGGTATGCCTCGTATACCTGATAGTCCTTATATTTTAGCTCCGGCAAGAACGGGCCCAAATATCGCACGATACACCACTCCTATAAAGTAATAGTTACATTATACGCACTTCTTCGCTTTTGTTCAACATATTCCGTGTTTTTTGTCACATCAGCACAAATCTTACCGGGTTTTCGTATTGTGTTCCGCTAAAATCTGCCGTTCGACCCTGCTCCACAAATAAAAATACACCGTTTCCCCAACCGGTTTCTATACTATTTTGGTTGAGTTCTGCCACCTGCTGCCACAAGTCCTGCACATGCTCCAGCAGCTGTGCATCCGATATATCCGCATCGGCATCCTCCCGGAATAAATAGACGTCCTGAGCCACACCGTTTTCCTGCGAGCGGCAGGACACCAGCACCCGCAGAGTCAGTCGGCGTTTGCCCACTTCCAGACGGATTTTGCCATATCCTTTTTGCACACAGTACAGCAGCTGTGCCGGCTCCTTTGCCAGCTGGGTGGGAGGCTGTTCTGCTGCAACCACCGCTGCACCGTCCAGTAACGTATCCGCACCAATGACACGGGGCAAAAGTAAAAGCGGCTGCATAGCCTGATACAGCCGAGGAGCCTTTTCGCTGGCACGGCGCAGCTGACCGTATACCTGAGATACGTCTGTATCCTCGCCTTCCAGCAAATCCTGCGAGGTATACAGCATCTTTGCCGCCAGCCAGCCTTTTTTCTCTTTGGTGACTACCTGTAACACCTGCTCCATCCCGGACAAGGATTCCTCGCCGGAAAACACCATTACATCACATAGTTTGTACACTGCTCTGCCCGGCAGTTTTTCTTCTGCTGACGCGTATGCCAGTGAAAGAGATGTTCCCTCGCCTTCTGCTTTGCCCAGTTGTTCTTTGGCATCTGCCGCATCCGAGGCAGGCTGCACATCATGGTACAGCAGTGTGACCCGGAAGCTGTCCTCTGCTTCGATGATTTGTGCTCCGCGTACAATGCTTTGTTGCCGCATTTTGGGCATCCGATGGGTTGCCACAGCACAAAACGCCAGCAAAGCAATCAGGATATACCACATTCTATTCTTCGTTCGCCGCATTGGTTTCTCCTCCCCGGTACAAATTCCGCACCAGCTGCCCCAGTACCACCAGCCGGTACAGACAAAGCAGCAGCCAGAATCCAATCAACACATCGTCCAAACGGGAAAACGCTCCTACACCGCAGCAGCGCACCGTTTCCATGGCAGGAAACCGCCCGGTATCTGCCTGCCAACCAAATACCGCTTCTGCCACCAGCAGGCAGATACTTTCCAGTACAGCCGCCATCACCGGGAGCTTCCACCACAGCGAGCGAGGCTGTTTTTTCAGCCACGGCAGGGCCAAAAGTTCCGGGCAGGTGTACCACAGCACCGAAAATGCCTGCCGCACCCGTGCCCCATCCAAAGAAAAATAGGACAGGTTCTTCCAGCTCATGTGACCCAACAGGCCCAACAAAATTGCGCCTGTCAGGATGCCAAACAGCCCCAAAGTTTGGGTCAGTCGGCAAAGTGCGTTCCAGTCGATGGGCAGGCACAGCAGCCCAATCACTACAAGCAGAACCCAGAACCCGCCTGCCCGATACTCCTGCCGGCACAAATCCGACAGCCGTACCAGCTGAATGACGCCCCAGCCTGCCAGCAGGATGGCCAAGCCTTTCCCCAGCAGCGGACAAGCTGTTTTCATGGAGGTACTCTGCCCCAGACGGCGCAGCAGCCACAGCAAAACCAGATTGACCACCGCCACCAAAGCCGCAGCTGCAATTCCTTCTCGGGCGGTGTAATACGCCGTCCGACTCTGCACCAGCAGGTAGACCAGTTGGGACAGCACAACGATATAAAAAGGAGTACAACCATCCATCAGATTTCGTCCTCCTTTCCTCGCTGGGGCAGCTTGGGCAGCTTTTTCCGCAAAAGGCCGTCTACCAGCAGGCTACGCTTAGCAGGCATCAGCATGGTGATATAAGGCGTGCCCAAAAGTTCCGGTGTGGATACTGCCAGCAATGCAAAAATAGCTGCCGCTGCCAGCCCTGCCGGGCCTGCCACACCACCCGCCACCAAAAAGGTAATGCGTAGCACCGACGCCGGCTCGTACAGCGACGGGGTCACAAACATAGCAATGGACGTAACAGCCGCCACCAAAATTACATATGTGGAAAGCACGCCTGCGCTGATGGCCGCATCGCCCACAATCAGGGCAGCCACCAGACTAACCGAATTGCCCAGAGAATCCGGCATCCGCAAGCCCGCTTCCCGTATGATTTCCAGTACAAGAATCACCACTAACATTTCGGCAAACAAGGGCAGCGGTGTCCCCTGCTCTGCTGCTGCGATTTTATACAGCAGCTCTGGCGGAATCAGTTCCGGTGCGTAAGCTGCTGTTGTAATAAAGAGCCCCGGCAGCGTGATTGTCAGGATAAAGGAGAAAATCTTCAAAATGCGCAGAAGTGCCGCAAAATAGGCCGGGCCTGCATAGTCATCCAGACAGCTGAAATGCTCCAAAAACAGATAGGGCAGAATCAGTGCAGAAGGGCTGCCGTTTACCATCACCAGAATTTTGCCCTCCCGCAGCTTGGCAGCCGCAATCGCAGGACGCTCGGTATAGCCCACCGGGGAAAACAATCGAATCCCCCGAATTTTCAAAAAGGGTACAAAATAGCTAGAATCCAGCAGTACCGGTGGCTGCGCCTGCTCGAGCCATTGTTTGAGTTGGCGCACTTTTTTTGCGTCAGCGGCTGCTTTGTCATAGCACACCGCATACTCGGTTTTCAGCGCTGTATCGCTCTGGATGGTTTCTGCCACAAAGTTCTCTGTGCGCACCAGACGCCGCAGCAGACTGATATTCACACGAAGCAAATCGCAGAAGCCCTCGCGGGAGCCACGCATATTTCCTTCAGCAGAGGGCGTTTCCACTGAGCGGTACTTCATGGACTGCACCGAAAACGCCATTGCCTGATCTACGCCGTCCAGAAACAGCAGCGCAAAGCCCGCTGTGGTCATAGTCACGACCTCGTCCCAGGTTTGGACTGGCTTGGCATTTGCCGGGATATCGGTGTGCTCCATGATATAGGTATACAAAGCCGGGCCACCTGCCATGGCTTGCAACCGAAGGGCAGTGCGGGGTTTACTCAGGCGGTCCAGTGCAACCTCCCACATCCCCTCCAAGCCAGCTAGATTATCAAAAAGGACCACTGCGCCGGACACGCACTCGATGGAAATTTTCTTTGCATAAAAATCCCCGGAGTTTCCAAACATATCTTGTAAGACCGCCAGATTTTCATCCAAACTGGTACTCAATTTTTTCGGCATAACACTTCACCTCGGGTTCATTATGCCCGTACCGGTGGGCTTTCATGCCGCACTTGGAGGTATTTTCATGTATGCACTGCTGCTGCGCACCCTTATCATCTATTTTTGTGTTCTGCTGTCCATGCGGCTCATGGGCAAACGACAGTTGGGAGAGCTTCAGCCCTCCGAGCTGGTATCCACCATCCTGATTTCCAACCTGGCATCCCTGTCCATTGAATCTGCAGATACCCCGCTGTGGACCAGTCTGGTGCCGCTGTTTTTAATCACCATTATCGAAATCCTGAACTCGCTGCTGGTACTAAAGTTTCCTTCCTATGCCCGGTTGGTTCTGGGTATGCCCAAGATCATCATCCGGGACGGTGTCATTGACCAGGATGTGCTTGTGGAACTGCGTATGCGCACCCAAGACCTTCTGGAAGGGCTGCGAGGGCAGGAAATCTACGACTTGCAAGACGTGGCTTATGCCGTAGTGGAAACCAATGGCACCATTCACGCCGCCAAAAAGCCGGACAAGGAATCCGTCACTCGGGAGGATTTGTCCCTGCCCCAGCAGAAAATCGCCCCGGTGCTTCCTTTTTGGCTGGATGGCGAAATCATTTCCCAGAACCTTTGCTACTGCGGCAAGACCGACGCCTGGATGGAAAAGCAGATCCACAAAAAGCACATGGACCCCACACAGTTGCTGGCAGTCTTTGGGGATGAGGAGGGCATCACACTTTGGATAGAAAAAAAAGGAGCACAGTAAGCCTGTGCTCCCCTGGGAGGTAATCTTATGAAAAAACGTCTGATTTCTGCTGTCTGTCTTTTGGCGGTGATTCTGCTCACCGCAGTATGGAGCAGCCTTACCATGCGGAAGCTGGACAAAGAGTTGACCGTACTGCTGAATCAGGTTGTCCAATCCGCCGAAGACAAGAACTGGCAGCAGTCTGAACAGTTTGCGGTACAAGCCCACACACTGTTAGAGAGCAAACGCACCCTGCTGGCTTATTTCCTTGCTCACACGCTGCTGTCCGATCTGGACAGCACTTTGAGCACCCTGCCGACGCTGGCACACCTACAGGACGATTCCCTTTTTGCAGAAACAGAAAGGGCTCGCAGCCAGCTGCAAGCCCTTTCCCTGTTATTTTTCCGAACGCTTTGAACGAGAATCCAGCATATCCTTCAGCTCATCCATAAAGGTGTTCAGGTCGCTGAACTGACGATACACCGACGCAAAGCGGACGTATGCCACTTC
>RCNI01000310.1_pt1 | contig 31725 bp, 22 predicted proteins | sample 2041151 | NCBI WGS metagenome assembly RCNI01 (sample SAMN09708214, study PRJNA481090) | feces metagenome | isolation source: feces | place: Antarctica: Albino Rookery
CCCTCCCATATCATCCGTCGCTTCAGGTGCCGTTTCCCTGATTGCGGGTGCAAAGATAAAACCTTGGAATCCCATTTTCCAAATTTTTCAGGCACTTTTTTTACTCTTTTTCCAGCCCTAACAGGTAACGGACTGGAAAACAAACTCCAATGCCTGGAAAAAATTTCCGTCCGGCCCGCACATCCCTCCCCTTCCTCCCTTCCTTCACCGCCCTTTCTCCGTTCCCCGCCCCTTTCCGTTCGGAGGAGCTTCGGAGGAGCTTCGGGGGAGGAACGGGGAAAGGTGGGAGATAAACAAAAGGGCGGACAGCCACCAACGGGAGGACATTCGGGAAACTTCAGGCAAAATTTTTCTGAATATCACTTACCTCTTTCGGGAAGGCTTGTCGTATTAGGGGTATATAAAAAATCAATATATGTCGCAACCGGATAACAAATATATCAAAAAACTAATACAGCTATTTCTGACACAAGGACTTACATCAGAAGAGCAGAAAACCCTCGATGATTGGAGCAAGGAATCCGAAGCCAACAGACTTCTATTGGACAGGACAAAAAGAGGATGGAAATCGGAAGAGGTGCGTCATTTCCTGGCCATCGACACGGAAGAGGGCTGGCAGAAAATCAAAAAAGAGACCTTCTCCAAGAACTCCCGTCCCCAAATCAAAAGACGGAATCCACTGAGATACGTTGCAATCGTGCTGCCTTTTTTCCTGGCCATCAGCCTTTATCTATATAAAGAACACATCCAATACACAGGAGAGCGTTCTGAAATGACCTCCCGCATCCACACCCTCCCAGTCCTCACGCTGAACAACGGGGAAGAGCTCATACTCAAGGACAGTGCCCAACAGGAGGAAATCCGCATCGAGGAAAAGGCAAAGGCCTACCACACCAACCGGAGTCTGGAGTACAAATCACAGGACAAGCCGGAAAAACTGCAATGGAACCAACTCCGGATACCCCAGGGAACGAACTACCACCTCATGCTCTCGGACGGAACAAGGATCTGGCTGAACGCCAATTCCACCTTAAAATATCCGGTCACCTTCCCCTCTACGGAGCGCAGGGTCCAGTTAAGCGGTGAAGCCTATTTCGAGGTGGCCAAAAATCAGGAGGCACCTTTTTATGTAGAGACCCGCGGCATGAACATCAAAGTGCTGGGCACCCATTTCAATGTCAACACCCACTATTCGGAAGGGGTCCGTACCGTATTGGTAGAAGGCTCCGTCGCCCTTTGCCGGCAAGACCATAAAGAGCTCACGCTACATCCCGGAGAGTGTGCCGACTTCCACCGGATTTCGTCGGAAATCACCGTACGGAACGTAGATCCCGGCATTTACACCGCCTGGAGAAACGGCTTTTTCGCCTTTGAATCAGAGCCACTGGAAGAAATCGTCAACATGTTGGGCAACTGGTATGGCAAGGAAATCATATTCCACAAGCCCGAACACCGGAAACTGCGTTTCTCAGGCCATATCAAACGCTATGACGACATCGAGACCATCCTGCGTTCCATTACCGAACTGACAGGCATCATCTTCCACTGCAAGGGGAATACCATATTAGTAGAATAAAACAAACCACTTAATACAATTTATATGAAAAAACGAAGAGTATGTTTTCCACAGTCCCGTCCATTGCGGGGCTTCCAATGGAAAATCATGAGAATGCTGTTAGTATTCATGTGTACATTCAACTTTCCGGCATCCGCCACACCGGCCGTCCAGGCCCAGCGTGTCACCCTGGAATTGAACCATGCCAGCATCAGGCAGGTACTGAACAAGATACAGCAACAGACACAATTGAGTTTCATTTTCCAGACAGACCAGGCAGACGATATTGAAAAAATCAGCGTGCGGGCTGAAAACGAGAGCGTTGCGCATCTTCTGGACCGCATTTTCTCCAACACCGGACTGGCCTGGAAAATCCATGACAATATCATCCTGATTACAAAGGCCCAACCTGATGCCGTCCAATCAGGGCAGAGCCAGCAGAAAACGGTCACCATCTCCGGAACGGTGACAGACAGCCGGAACAATCCCCTGCCGGGCGTAAGCGTCATCATCAAAGGGGCCACCATCGGGACCTCGACGAATGCCGACGGAAAGTTCAAATTCAACTATCCCGGAACGACAGAAAACCTGGTTCTTGAATTCTCGTTCATCGGTATGAAGACCGTCACCGTCAAATATGCCGGACAGAAAGAGATCAAAGTCACCCTCTACGAAGAACAGACAAGTCTGGACGAGGTGGTCATCACCGGATACCAGGTACTGGACAAGCGCACGCAGACCAGCGCCATCACCACCGTCAAGGCAGAAGACATCATGATTCCCGGTGTGACCAGCATCGACCAGATGCTGGAGGGACGCATTCCGGACATGGCCTTCACCCTGAACTCCGGTGAAGTCGGAGCAACCCCGCGCCTCCGCGTACGCGGAACCTCCACCCTACTGGGCAGCCGCGAACCGCTGTGGGTACTGGACGGTATCGTCATGACCGACCCGGTCAACATCGACCCGGACGAACTGAACAACCCGGACTATCTGAACATCATCGGTAATGCCATCGCCGGCATCAACCCCTATGACATCGAGCGTATCGATGTACTGAAAGATGCCTCTGCGACAGCCCTATACGGAACACGCGCCGCCAACGGCGTCATCGTCGTCACCACCAAAAAAGGACGTATTGGAAAGCCAGTGCTCTCCTACAACCATACCTCCAAACTGACACGCCGTCCCCGCTATACCGACCGCAACATCAACCTGATGAACTCACAGGAGCGTGTAGCTTTCGGAAAATCACTGGCAGACCAGCATTATGTATTCCCGACGAAGATGCCACTGGTGGGCTACGAAGGAGCCCTCTTCCGCCTGGAAAGCGGCCAGACCACCTATGACGAATTCCTGAATGAAGTCACCTGGTACGAACAGGTCAACACCGACTGGTTTGACATCCTGACCCACGACGCCTATTCCCATTCTCATACCCTGAACATCAGCGGAGGTTCCGACATCATCCGCTACTACGCCTCTTTAGGCTACGACCGGGACAACGGAGTCAGCAACACGACCTACACCGAACGCTACACCGTAACGGCCAAGATGGGCATCAACCTGACCGAAAAGATGAAGTTCGACATCAAGGTGAACGGCAACATACAAAAGAAGAACCATCTGGTGTCCAACATCAACACCATGGACTATGCCTACAACACGACCCGCGCCCTTCCCTGCTACAACGAGGACGGCTCGCTCTTCTACTATGAACGTTACCGCGGAGGCGACCACGGCGAAGGCGACAAATACCTGCGCTACAACATCCTCAACGAGATAGACAACACCTCCAACGGATATGACGGCAAAGGCATCCAGGTGGACCTGAACCTGCGCTACAACATCCTGGACACCTGGGACATTTCAGCCACCGGTTCATACGGCGCCACCAGCACCCTGCAGGAAAACTGGTATGGCGAGAAGTCAGCCTACGTCGCAGCCCTGAAGAACGGAGAATACAGCGACGCCCCCATCCCAGGAGAGGACGGGAAATGCGTACTGCCCTACGGAGGCATCCTCAACACGACCAACTCCGAAACGGAGAGCCTGACCCTGCGTCTGCAGTCGAACTACCGCAAGCTGTTCGGCTTCGACAACGAGCACCTGATTACCGCCCTGCTGGGATATGAAGTCAACATGAAACGTTCCAAAAGAATGAACAACGAAGTGAGAGGCTACCTGAAAGAACGCGGAATGCAATTCGTAGACATGAGCTCCATGAACCTGGAGGAATTCCCGCTATACAAGGAGTGGCTCCAGCGGAACCACACATCGCTCAACCGAGGCCTGACCAACTCCCTCAGCCTTTACCTCTCCCTGTCATACGGCTACAAGGACTATTTCACCCTCAACCTCAACGGCCGTACGGACGCCTCCAACAAATTCGGACGGAACAGCAACGAACGCCTGCTTCCGGTATGGTCCGCTTCGGGAATGTGGAATATCAAGGAGACCTTCTTCAAGGAAAGCGAATTCGTCACAGACCTCCGGTTCCGCCTGTCATACGGTATGCAGGGAAACATGCTGGACGGCCAGACCCCCAACATGCTGATCAACCAGCTGCCTCTCAACTCATACTACAACGAGAACGTCTCCACGGTCTATCAATTCCCCAACCCCAACCTGAAATGGGAAGAGACCAAACAGACCAACCTCGGTCTTGACGCCAATATATTCAACAACCGACTGCAGCTGTCCGGCGACTTCTACTATAAAAAGACAGAGAATGTATTCTCGCATGTCAACGTAGCCCCCACCAACGGCGTTGTCTCCTATCTGATGAACAACGGCCATCTGGAAAACATCGGCTACTCCATCTCCGTATCCGCCACAGCAGTGAAAATCAAAGATTTCAGCTGGCGTCTCTCCACCAGCTATTCGGCCAACAAGAACACCGTCCAGACCGATGCCGTAGAAAATTACGACCTGAATGACTACCTGGCAGGAACGGCCATTGTCAACCACGAACCTATCGGCACCTTCTATTCATACGAATTTCTGGGTCTGAATGCCAAGACGGGCGTACCCGTATTCGATGATTATACAGACCGTCGCCACCTGCTCGAAGAGAAGAGCCTGGAAGAGGTGGTACAGCTCGTCATGACCAACAGCGGCAGCCGCGAACCGAAATTCAACGGCAACCTTTACAACACGCTGACCTGGAAAGGGCTGACCCTCTCCTTCAACCTCGCCTACAGTCTGGGTTCCAAAGTACGCCTCTTCTCCCTGTACGGACCGATCATCACAGGAGTGAGCGCAGACGCAAACGTACGCAAGGAATTCACCGACCGCTGGCAGATACCCGGCGACGAACAGCGGACAAGCATCCCGGCCATCATCAACCGTTCGGACGACATGTTCATGTACTACAACCGCCACTGGTCGCAGGAACAGGGCAACAACACCAAGACATTCGCCACCAGCCTATGGAATATGTATGACAATTCGGACATCCGCGTTGTCAGCGGCAACTACCTGAAGATGCAGACCCTTTCCATACGCTACTCCCTGCAACCGAAACTGCTGAAAAAGACTCCGTTTTCATCGGCATCCGTCACTTTCAGCACACAAAACCTGTTCACCATCTCCGCCAAGGAGCTGAAAGGACAGGACCCGTCGCAGGCCGGATTCTCAAAACCCAATCTTTCAATCCGTCCGACCTACACATTAGGACTTAACGTCGCATTTTAAAAAATATGGCTATGAATAAATTAATATATGGAATCGCATTACTGGTATGTTGCTCCGGATGCAGCAACTTCCTTGAAGACTACTCCCAATCCCAGACGGTGGCCAAAAAGGTGAGCCACTTTGACGAACTGCTGTTGGGAGACGGCTATCTTCCCGCCGTCAAAAGAAACTACATATCGACAGACCATGCAGGCTTCCTGAACGTCATGGACGACGACATCACCACCGTCCCGAAAGGCATCGCTGTACACTACTGGAGCGGCATGATGGAAGGCCTGTTCGGCTACTACGCCTGGCAGCTGGAGGTGGGCAGGAATCCTGCAGGCAACATCCTGCGCGACGACAGCCAGACCTGGCTTGACTTCTACCGCCGCATCAACGTGACCAATGTAGTCCTGAAAGAAATCGACGAGCTGAGTGTCGATTCACAACAGGAAGAGCTGGACCGTATCCGGGTAAAAGGCGAGTGCCATTTCATCCGCGCATCGCTCTACTTCACCCTGGTCAACCTGTACGGGAAAGCCTTCAATCCCCAGACTTCATCCAAGGATGCAGGCGTTCCGCTCAAACTGACCGCCTACATCGAACATGAGAAAGACAAGGACACCCAATTCGAGCGTACTCCGGTGGCCCTGGTGTACGAGCAGATTGTCAAAGACCTGAAAAGCTCCATCGCCTATCTCACCGAAAGCCCGCAGAAACGTCCGCTGCACCGCGCTTCCAAGGAGGCTGCCCAGCTGCTGCTGAGCCGGGTGTACCTCTATATGCAGGACTGGGACAACACCATCGCCGTCGCTTCAGAGCTTCTGCACAATGACACCCGTCTCTACCAGATGACAGAAAGCGACTCGACCAAAATCTTCCTGAACGAAGACAACAGCGAAATCCTGTTTTCGCAGGGAGCCATGAACTTCCACAACGGCCTGACCGGAGCCAGCGGAGACTTTGCCGTTTCCGACAGCCTGATCAACCTGTATGACAAGAAGAATGACTTCCGCCGCTATTTCTTCGGCATCAACAGCAACACCTTTTCCAACAAACTGCAGTGGAAATACGATACGATAGCCATCCCGCACGTATCAGACATCTATACCCTGCGCATCGCCGAGGCCTATCTGAACATCGCCGAAGCCTATGCCATGAACGACAACAGCGAAGAGGCCAACAAATACCTGCGGCAACTCAGAGAGAAACGTATCAACAACTATACACACAAACAGTACAGCGGAAGCGAGCTGATCAACGAAATCCGCACGGAACGCCGGAAAGAGCTTTGCTTCGAGGGACACCGCTGGTTTGACCTGAGACGCTATGCCGTATGCGAAAAACATCCGTACCACAAGACCATCGTACACGAATTCAACGTATTCGACGGCAACCAGAACCATTGGGACCGCACAGACATCTACCTGCTGCCCCCCAACGACCCTGCCTACGTGATGCAAATCCCGCAATCGGTATTGGACTACGACGAAGTGCAGATGCCTGAAAACACAAGGAACAAACGTGACCCGGAAGAAAACATGAACGACTAACCCATCATTATTAACCATTCGATATGAGATATTACATATTATATATCCTACTTTTCCTTCTGGCCACATCCTGCCAGAAAGAGGACAGCATCACCGGCAGTATCGGATTCGAGAACCTCTACTCCATCGAAGACGATCCGTCCGATTCCATCCAGCACAAACGCTATGAAATCTACAAGACCTACGGAGTGCCGGTCTATTTCAACGATACCATCGGGAAAGTGTTCGTCAAGACAGACATCCACGGCGACTCCATATTCCAGTATGAAACGCTGGACCTGAACTGGATATTCGACGGCACCAACAGCGGTTCGGTGACCTATCATGCGAAACGGTATCAGAACACCGCCCAGAAAATGCAGGCCCTGCAATTCACGGAGACCTTCCTGAAGACCTGCCAGCCGGCACTGTATCCCCATGCCCTCTGGCTGGTAGAGAGCTGCCACCAGCTCTCGTCAAGCGGCGTACAGGAGAAAGAGATGGTGAGCCGCTACCGCAACCTTCTGTTTGCCTCCTCACACAAAATCCAGGAGAAGGAGGTAGACGTCAAAGTGGTGAAATACCGGAATGAAGTGGTGAAACTGAAAGTCCAGAACTACACATCCGAACTCAACACCTTCAACAAAGTGACGGACGAGAAATACTACGGCATGATGTGGCAGGAGCTGTACAAGGACAAAGAACTCCCCTACTACAAATCATTCGGCTACTGGTATCCCTATCCGCTGGAAGAGGAGTGGGCACAGGACAGTAGCTTCCGGAAAGATATGAAAAAATACGGCAACTCCACCAATCCGGAGTGGCCGGAAGGCTTGTGGAGCGACGAGGATGTCGACAAATACATCGCCTATTGCAGGAAACTGGTCGGTGCCTACGGTTTTGTCTCCTACGAGCAGAAGCGGGAGCACGGAGGAAGCCGCAACACCCCCAAGAATACGGAAAGCGACCTGGATACATTCCTGGAAGAGATGATGAAATACCCGAGGGCGGAATTTCTGGAACGCTGGTCCACCTCCCCTCTCGTGCTGAAGAAATATGACATACTATATTCCATTATAAAAGACAAATTAGGTGTAGAACTCTAAAATACGATACAGTGATATGAACAGATTAACATACCTTTTATCCTCTGCCCTGGTCGGTTTCGGCTTTTTCTTTATCGCCTGCAACGATGAAACGGAAGAGGTCATCCCCAAACCGGCAGACATCACATACGGGACAGTGACAGACAAGGCCGGCAACAGCTACAAGACCTTCACCATCGGGAAGCAGACCTGGCTGGCCGAAAACTTCCGCTACAAACTCCCCGACGGGGATGCCTCGGAGCAGATATGCTACGGAGAGGAATACGGTCAGGAGGAGCGCAAGATCCTTGAGGGGACAGATGCGAGAGCCTACCAGCACTTCTGCCGGAGCTACTCCGGCCAATCGTTCCTGCTCTACCTGCGCGAACAGCTGTTCGACGCCAAAGAAGCTGGGAAACTGAACACCTCCAGCATGTTTGACGCCATCTGGATTTCAGAGCAGCTATCGAACTACTCCATTCCGATGCTTCTGGCCTACAACATGCACAACGACATCAAGGAGGAGTTGCTCCGTCTCTGGAACGACGCCATCGACCACCATTTCAAGATAGACCACGAATACATCGACAAATACGGATATCTCTACTCCTACGAGGGAGCCCTGCGTGCCGTAAAAGAGGGCGCCCCGGAAGGTTTCCACCTCCCGACAGACGCAGAATGGATGATGCTGGAAAGAGTGTTGGGCATGAGCCCGGCCGAATTGGAAGGCACCGACATCTGGCGGGGCAATGTAGGGGAACTGCTGAAGACCGGTCCCCAGGGAATCGGATTCGACGCACTCTATGCAGGCGCGGCAGCCTACGCTCTCTCCACCGTATACAACACCTACTACATACAAAAAGGAGAATCGGCCTATTTCTGGTGCAGTGACCAGGTGTTCGTATCCGACAGCCTTTCAAACGGAATCGTACGCAAGATATCCGTCTACCAGAAAGGCATCCAGCGCATGACCAGCCGTCTGATCGCCTCTCCGGATGACATCAGACCCTCCTACAACATCAGATTAGTAAAAACCGAAAAATAAAGACAACAATGAAATACCTTATTATCATGCTGCTCTGCCTGTCCGTCGTTGCCGGCCGTGCAGAAGAGAAGAAAAAGCGCATCCGTTACTGCACCACCCTGGAAGAGGCCATGCAGCTCTCCTCGCAGAAGCACAAACCGATATTCTTCAACTGCTTTGCAGGCTGGTCCGGAGGGTCTATCCTCATGGACTCCATCGCCTTGCAGGAACCGGAGCTTGTCGATTTCATTGAAAAGCACTTCGTCAGCCTGCGTGTCGACATGGTAAAGACACCTGAAGGACGCAGACTGTCACAGAAATACAATGTCCAATTCTTCGCCCATTTCCTGATCCTGGATTCCCATGGAGAGATCCTGCACCGCATCGTGGGCGGCTCCAAGGCCCCCGAATTCCGGAAACGCCTGGAAGAGGGACTGAATCCGAAGACATCGTTGGCAGGTCTCGGCAAGCGCTATGCCAAAGGCGACCGCTCACTGAATTTTCTCTCCAGATATGCCGACGCACTGAACATCGCCGACGAAAAAGAAAAATTCAACGAAGTGACCGACTACTACCTGTCGCACGCCTCGACCCAAGAGCTCCTCAAACCGAAAAGCTGGAATATCCTCCGCAAGAGAGGCATCGAATACAACAGCAAATGGTACAACTTCATCTATAGCCACAAAGAGGAGCTGATACGCGCCAACGGAGAATCGGTACCCGACTTCCTCGTACAGGGAGCCTTCATCCTCGTGTATCCCGTCATGCTCATGCAAAGCCCGTATGACGAACGCATCATCGGCGACATCGAAAAAAGGATACAACCATTGGCCTCCCAATCAGAAAGTTGCCGCCAGCTTACAGAAATATGCCAGATACTACGGCTCAGACACGCGAAAAAATATGCAGAGATGCTTTCCGTATGGGAAGAGACCATGACCGGCTTCCCCGATGCCTTCGTGGAATGGAAATTCGACATGACCCTCCCCACCCTGTACGACATGGGCAAACAGGAGAAAGAGAGAGCCTGCAACTACCTGAAAGGGAAACTGAAAGGCATGGAAGGCACCAAACTGGAACAATATCGCTACGCCATCAAAACCCTGACAGACTACCAGGGAATCCGGTTTGAGACAGGCAATCTGGCTGAAGCCCTGGCGAAGGCACGCAAAGAAAAGAAACCTCTCTTCGTAGACTGCTTCACCTCCTGGTGCGGCCCCTGCCACATGATGAGCTCCAAAGTATTCCCCAGCAAAGAGGCCGGAGATTTCTTCAACCCCCACTTTGTCAGCATCAAAATAGATATGGAAAAAGGCGAAGGCAAAGAACTTCTCAAAAAATGGAGAATCAATGTCTTCCCGACCTACCTGATCCTGAACGAACGCGGAGAGATAATCTATACCTCCCAAGGCTACGTCCCTGCAGAAGAGCTGATCAAGAGAATGCAGGAAGGCCTGAAACAATTGAACAAATAACCCCCATTACCCAAATCAACAGATATGAAACGATACAGGTTACAACGATTATATGACATAGCCCTTTTATTCATCCTGCTGTCATGCGGCTTTCTCTCCGGCTGCAACGACGACAGCCTAGACAGCAGCCTGCAATTCTCCGATGACAACCTTCTGCTCAATGCGGCAGGCGACACGATAGAGGTGACCGTCACTGCCGGCTCCCCATGGAGCGCGGAGAGTATGGCCCAATGGTGCCAACTGGACAAGAACAGCGGCGGGGCATCAGACAAACTGGTCATCTACGTATCCCCCTCAAACGACATCTATGAACGCGGCACCGCCGTCAAGGTCAACTGCGGGGAGAATGTCATGCGCATCTCCATCCGCCAGAAACCGATGGAATTCTCCATTGCAGATGAGAAAAAGAGCCTGCAATTCATAAAAAAGAACAGCACGGACACCCTGGATATCCGCACCAACATGAACTGGACGGTCGAGATAGCAGACACCACAGGCTGGCTGCAGGTGGCAGACACCGCCGGCAACGGCAACTGCCGGCTCGTATTCACGACCCAAGACAACAGCGCAGGAAAAGAGCGCAACACGACCGTCCGCATCCGCTACGGCATGCGCTCCATCAAATTGGCAGCCACCCAGAAGGGAGGCATCCGTGCAGACGGACACATCCAAAAACACTTCGGGGAACGTGAAGTGAAAGACGGTTTCAACATCATCTTCCTCGGTGACGGATTCATCGACAAAGACCTCGTATCCGAAACCGGCGCTTTCGACAAAGCCGTGGAAGAAGCGACAAAAGCCCTGTTCAATACAGAGCCTTACCGGACACACAAACAATATTTCAACGTCTATTCCATCGCCTGCGAATCCCAGGAACGCATCGTCCCGGGCAAGGAAGAACCCAAGACCGTATTCCAGACCGCATACGACAAGGAAAATCGCATCACAGGCCGTCACCAGGTGGCATTCGGCCATGTCAGCAGAATCATCGGCATGAACGAAGACATTCTGAAGACCAATACCGTAGTGGCCGTGCTGGTGAACAGCGAGACCTACGGCGGCAGCACCTATTGGTACAAGTCCGGCAAAACAATCAGCTATGTGCCTCTAAACCGCGACACCCAACTGCCCGGAGGATTCACCAACATCTTCCTGCATGAAGTGGGCGGACACGCCATCGGCAAGCTGGCCGACGAATGGTCGGATCCCGACAAACTGCTCACCCCGGCCGACAAGATAACCATCCAGACAGGCATGAGATCCCTCTATTACTACAACTTAGGAGTTCCTCCCATGCCGGGCTTCGACTACCCGCAATACATGTGGGGCATCTGGGAAGCCAAAGAGGAGTATAAGGGAGTCATGGTAAAACTGCCCGGCGGTTTCGGAGCGTCCAACAATCCGGAAGAACAGGTCAGCGTATTCCACAGCGAGAAAAACAGCTCGATGCTGAACAACCTGCCCTACTTCAATGCCACCTCCCGATACGCCATCATGCAATATGTATTGTTCAAACTGAACGTATTCAGCTTTGATATGGAAGGAATGCAGAAACTGAAAGAATACTTCCTCAAACACGACACCTTCACCATTCCAGAGGCCATGCCGGAATCCGAGAAACCGCAACTTCCCATGCCGGAATGGATTGAAGAATAAAAACCCGTCCATAAAAAAAATTGCTGTATGGCCACCTTGAAAAAGATGATGCCATACAGCAATTTTCCATTATTACCTGCACACTCCCCGCCTTCACTTCAACATAAAGAAGAGGGAAATGACAAAATCACACAAACGTTTCCGCAGATAGTTATATGCATTCTTCTTATGCGTCTTCACGGTCAAGACAGAAAGCCCCAACTTCTCCGCTATCTCCTGATTGGTCATGCCTTCCAAGGCGAGCAACATAATCTGCCTGCACCGTTCCGGCAATTCACCGATCGCAATATACAATTCCCGATAAATCTCTTCCTGTTCCACCGATACCCCGGAAAAGTCACCAAGGTGCCGCACATAGTCCGTGTACTTCTCCTCCACGGACAAATGCTTCAGATAATCGGCACAACGATGGAACACAGCCTCGTAAAAATAAGATTTCAGCCCCAACAAGGAATTATACTCCTTCTTCCCCTCCCAAATACTGATGAAAACATCCTGTACGATATCCTCTGCCACCTTGTCATCCGCGACATAACGCCTTGCAAAAAGAACGAGATACCCATAATACATATCAAATAATGTACGATAAGCCTTCTCTTCTTTAAGATTAAACAATCTTAAAAGTTCTTCTGAATCAAACATTATATCTAAAGCCATTTCACTGATAAACAGCGGCAAGGTACAGAATAAAAATGTCAATATACAAGAACGAAAGAGAAAAAATATTTCCTCCGCTAAATTATCTTAAAAGCTAAGCTGCATCCGGGCCTGCAACAAATCGAAATTTCCACCAGCCTTAGGGGAAGAACTCCCCACCATCATACGGGTGTAATTCAGTTTCGCAGCGATATATTTATTGAAGAAATAGTTCATCCCTACCGTAACATCCGACAAGCGTCCTCCCCGTATTCCGGCATCATTCAGATTCACATTGTCATAGCGGACCAAAAGCTCCAGGCTTTTCGGAGCCGGATTGCCCACCATGGCTGTCATGGCATTGTAATTGTACTTTTCACCCAATATCAGACAACCGGCCTGGACATATCCGCCTTTCCCATTGAAATTGTCCACGCCACCGCGATTGAGATGGTTCAGGAAATACTGTCCCTGCATATACCATCTGTCATATATGAAAATACACTCCGCATCGAATTTCCATGAATTGATCACCTGATCTATTTCAGCCTTCACAAAAGCATTCTCCTTTTTAGAGACAAGCCCTGTCGGCACTCCTCCCTCCATCTTGATGACCTTTTCCCGTCCGGCAAAACGAGGGGCAATCCCGAAATGCAATACCCTTCCCTCTTTCATCAAAGGGCGTCCGACCACCTTTGCTGTCAGCGAAAAACTTTGGTCCATCTGTCCGGAAGTCTGGATATCATCGCCACTGAACACTCCCGCAACCACATTCAAACGGTCGGAATAATAGCTATAACTAAATCCCAGCTGCCTTCCCTGTCCCAGTACATTGTCGGCCGTAGCATTCTGCATAAACCGGAAATTGGCCGTACCGACCCAAGCATTCCCCCACAGCTCGTAGGCATATCCCAAGCGGAAAAGATGCCTGTCCATCCTGTAGCTGACGAATACATCCTTGAAAGCGACCTTTTTATCGGCATATCCCAATTCAATCTTCGCCTCCCAATCATTCAGAATCTTCACCACCGTTCCCAAACGGACATCGTTCACCCGAAAAGCATATCCCCATCCCAGGGTGTCCCCCATAAACGCACCTCCATCAAAAAACGCCCGCCCTATCAAACGCCACTGCAAAGGATTCCCTTCCGACTCCTTCCGCTGCTGTGCAGACAAGGGATTTGACAACACCCCTCCAACGGAAAAAAGGAGGGAGAACAACAAAGACAAAACAAGATTCACGGAAATTTTTCTCATAACAATCAATATAAATTAAAGATTGCCAAAAGTACAAAAACAAAGATAGTTGTACAAATCCCCAACTAAAGAAGTAAATTCCTATCTTTGCCACGCAAACCATTACCCCATAAACAAATTATGACCACCTCACTCTACGGGCTGACAACACAACTGACCACCTCTTTGCACAACAGGAATTTCCGCCTGTACTTCGGAGGGATGTGCATCTCCCTGACCGGCACCTGGATGCAGCAGGTGGCGATGAGCTGGCTGGTCTACCGGCTGACCGGTTCTGTCCTGCTTCTTGCCGGCACTGCCTTCATGTCGCAGATACCGGTGTTGCTCCTGACCCCTTTCATGAGCGTATGGACCGACCGGACCGACCGCCGCAAGATTCTTTTTTTCACTCAAAGCCTATCCGCCTTGCAGGCATTGGCATTGGGACTCCTGACCCTATCAGGAAACATCGAGGTATGGCACCTGCTGGCACTCAGCCTCTTCATCGGCTGCGTCAATGCCCTGGACACCCCGACCCGCCAGGCCTTCTATCCCAGTCTGGTCCATAAAAACGAACTGAGCAATGCGATAGCCCTCAATTCGGCCGTGATAAACGGTTCCCGCCTGATCGGTCCTGCCATAGGCGGCATCGTTATCGGCATCATCGGAGAGGGATGGTGCTTTCTCATAAACGGAGCGAGCTACCTCGGTGTCATCGCAGCCCTGACTATGATTCATCTGGAAGGATTCCAACCACCAAACAATAAAGGAAACATTTTCAAAGATATGTACGAAGGATTCTCCTATATCCGGCAAGACAAGTCTATTCGCACACTACTGCTCGCCATGAGCGCATTCAGTTTTTTCGGCCTGCCGCTGGTAACCTTCATTCCGGCCTATGTAAAAGACATATTGGGAGGCGGGAGCGAACTCTTGGGAGGCCTGATGACCTGTACAAGCATCGGTTCGTTCATGGCAGCCCTCTACCTTGCCAGCCGCAAGAGCAATAACGGTCTGGAAAAATTCATCCTTCTCTCCGGCCTATTATTGGGAATCAGCCTCATCACCATTGCCGGTACCCACAGCATCCCTCTGGCAGCCACCGCCTTCATCCCAGCCGGTTTCGCCCTGATAGCGGCAACAGCCTCCATCAACAGCCTTGTACAAGAACTTACAGACGAAGACAAAAGAGGACGTGTCATGGGTTATCTGGCCATGACCTTTACCGGTATCAGTCCTCTAGGCAGCATCGTATCGGGAGCCCTGACAGACCGGTTCGGTCTTCCGGCAATCATCTCCATTTCAGGAATTGCCTGTACCCTGACGGCAATCATATTCTATAAGAGTTTCAGACCTTCAGCCCTCTTCGCCCTTTCCGGCAATCAAAACATCACCCGGCCATAGGCAACTGCCATCCGGAATATCCCTTCAGTAACCTCTTTGATTGCCAGAGTAGATTTTATGAGTGCAGGTTGCAAAAACAAAAGCAAGAAATAGAGTTGATAAAGCCCATCAGTATGATGAGAAGGCAAAAAAATGAAGTGTAAAAAACGACATATCCACGAAAATACAACAAAATTGCTCGAATTTACACTTTAAATGTGATTTTTTTACACTCAAAGAACCGTAATAAGAGAAATAAGTCAAGACCATTTACATCATCCAGCCTTATCGGCAGCAAGATGTGCAGAAAGGTCCGCAAACACCGGAATCCATAAAAAACAGGGGGCATGCATATATTTTATAAGGAAACAAGATGTTAATACCATGACTATTTGGCAGATTCATCTGCTTTTACTACATTTGCGACTTTAATTAACTACACATTAAAAGATTAGAATAAATGGCAACAACAGCAGATTTCCGCAACGGATTATGTATTGTATTCAAAGACGATTTATATACAATCGTACAGTTCCAGCATGTAAAACCAGGAAAAGGACCGGCTTTCGTAAGAACCAAACTTAGAAATGTAAAAACCGGAAGAATTCTGGAAAACACATTTACTTCAGGTATCAAAATCGATACAGCACGTATTGAAAGACGCCCGTACCAATTCCTATACAAAGAGGGCAGCGACTATGTACTGATGCACACAGAGACTTATGAACAGATTAATGTTCCGGGAGAACTGATCAACGCCCCGCAATTCCTGAAAGAGGGAGATGCAGTGGAAATGGTAGTGCATGCAGACACTGAAACCCCGTTATATGTAGAACTAATGCCCAGCGTTGTATTGGAAGTAACCTACACCGAGCCGGGTCTGAAAGGCGATACCGCATCTTCTACAGCCCTGAAAGCCGCAGAAGTAGAGACAGGCGCAAGAGTGATGGTACCATTGTTCGTTGAGACAGGTGAAAAAATCCGTGTATCAACAGCTGACGGTTCATACGTAGAACGTGTCCGCTAAGCTACACCGGCAAGTATAAAAAAAAGGCTATAAGCAAAATGATTTTCATTTTCAGCTTATAGCCTTTTTTGTTTCCTGACGGGAATTACTCCTCCACACCGACGACGGCCGGTCCTGCGAGGGCGTCCACCACCACCTTTGCGGCGTGCTGTTCGGCCTCTTTTTTAGAGCTGCCTTCCCCTTGTCCCTTCACGCCCCCACCTATCATCACAGTACATACAAAACGATTCTTCCGCTGCCTGCAGAACTCTTCGGTCTGAAACAGTACCTCCTCCTTGTTTTTCTGCCCCCATTCAATCAGGCGGCTTTTATAATTCGTATCAACAGCCACAAGGTCCTTGATGTCAAAGAAATTCGGGAAAATAAACTTCTCGATAAAACGTCTGGTATTCTCAAATCCCTGGTCAAGAAACATCGCACCGACAAAAGCCTCGAAAACATCACCGTAGACGTGCTTGTTGTGCGAAATATCCGACTTCGCCACCACCTCCTTGTCCAAACCGATATTGATAGCCAGTTCGTTCAATGATTCACGACTGACGACCTTTGAACGCACACGTGTAAGAAAACCTTCATCTTTATTCGGAAAGAATTTATACAGCAACTCGGCCACAATCGCACCGAGCACAGCATCCCCTAAAAATTCCAGACGCTCGTAATTGAGCACCTCTCCGTTTTCAGTCAGTCTGGATGCGGATTTATGCAAAAGGGCCAATCGGTAAAGCCCCTTATTATTGGGCACGAAGCCCATTTCTGAAAAAGACAATCCATAAAACTTGCCATTTCTATGAATGTAAAGTCTTATGGATTGAATAATCTGTTTAATCACAGTCCAAGTTTTTTTTGTATGTGATTACTTTTTCTTGATAACGACACATGCGTTATGTCCACCAAAACCAAAGGTATTACTCATCGCAACCCTTACTTCGCGTTTCTGGGCCTTATTGACAGTCAGATTCAATTTAGAATCGATTTCAGGATCCAGACTGTGGAAGTTAATCGTCGGAGGAACAATATCGTTCTGCACGGCCAAAGTACATGCAATTGCCTCAAGTGCACCAGCAGCACCTAAAAGGTGACCTGTCATAGACTTAGTAGAACTGATATTCAATTTATAGGCATGCTCGCCAAAAGCTCTCACAATTGCAGAGGGTTCAGAAACATCACCCAAACCGGTAGAAGTACCGTGAACATTGATATAATCAATATCTTCAGGTTTCATTCCTGCATCTTCAAGAGCCAACAGCATCACATCGTAAGCGCCATCCGGATTCGGAGCTGTCATATGATATGCATCGCAGTTTCCGGCACCACCAGCCAGTTCAGCATAGATACGCGCGCCTCTCTTGACTGCATGTTCGTACTCTTCAAGAATCAAGCTTGCACCACCTTCACCGATGACAAAACCATCACGGTCAACATCAAACGGACGGGATGCAGTCTGCGGATCATCATTGCGCATTGAAATTGCTTTCATGGCATTGAAACCACCGACACCGGCAACGGTAACAGCAGCTTCGGAACCCCCGGCAACAATGACATCTGCTTTTCCCAAACGAATTAAATTCAATGCATCAAAAATCGCATGTGCAGAAGAAGCACAGGCAGAAACCGTAGTATAGTTCGGACCTTTCAATCCGTTTTCTATAGCAATCATGGCACCACCCATATTTGCGATCATCTTCGGAATAAAGAACGGGTTAAAACGCGGTGTTCCATCTCCCTTTGAGAAAGAATCACACTCCTCAAAGAAAGTCTGCAATCCACCGATTCCAGCACCCCAAATTACTCCAATCCGTTTTTTATTTTCCTGCTCAAGATCTAAACTAGAATCCTTCAACGCCTCTCTTGCAGCAATGATACCGAATTGAGTGTAAAGATCCATTTTACGAACTTCCTTTCTGTCGAAATAGGCAATCGGATCGTAATTTTTCACCTCGCAAGCAAGCCGGGTACGGAATTTTGATGCATCGAAACGAGTAATAGGACCGGCGCCACTGACGCCCTTAATTAAGTTGTCCCAAAACTCAGGTACGTTATGGCCTAAAGGATTAATTGTTCCAAGACCTGTAATTACTACTCGTTTCAGATTCATAAAAATCAGTATTAAATTACTTTACGTTAGCTTCTACGTAAGAGATAGCGTCACCTACAGTAACGATTTTTTCTGCTTGATCGTCCGGAATAGTGATATTGAATTCTTTTTCCAATTCCATGATCAGCTCAACGGTATCCAAAGAATCAGCACCTAAATCGTTTGTGAAGGTTGCTTCCGGTTTAACTTCTGATGCATCTACACCTAATTTTTCTTCAATAATCCGTTGTACTCTTTCAGTAATGTCAGACATAGCTTTAAATTTTAATTAGACATTCTTATTAATTTCACATTATACCTCAAAGGGGTATAATAAATCCAAATTCAAGGTACAAATGTAGAGTTTATTTTTTTATCGAAAAAATATTTTGCCAACAATTAAACTTTCGCTACCTTTACGACCTTGATTTTTAAATAATTACAACAATGAAAAATATAGCAATATTTGCTTCTGGATCAGGTTCTAACGCCGAAAACATCATCTGTCATTTTGCAAAAAAAACAGATTTCTGCGTAAAAAGAATCTACTGCAACGTACCTGACGCCTTCGTTTTGGAACGTGCGAAAAAATATGATATCCCGACAACGGTATTTGACCGGCAGGCATTCCGCGACCCTGAAAAGATATTGCGCCAACTGGAAGAAGAGGATACGGATTTCATCGTACTGGCCGGTTTCCTGTGGCTTATCCCCGACTTTATCATCGCCGCCTATCCTAACCGGATTGTCAATATCCATCCGGCCCTGCTGCCCGCATACGGCGGCAAAGGCATGTACGGACACCATGTGCATGAAGCCGTTATCGAGGCCAAAGAGCAGGAGAGCGGCATCACCATCCATTTTGTCAACGAACATTATGATTCAGGCTCCATCATATTCCAGGCCAAGTGTCCGGTAACCCCCGAAGACACTCCGGAAACCCTGGCAGCGAAAGTGCATGAACTGGAATACCGGTATTTCCCGGAAGTGATTGAAGGAACCATGGAAGATGTATTGTCAGAATAACCCTATAGCAAAACCCAGCGACCTATGAAATTCACACATTTCCATGTACATTCCCAATATTCCATCCTGGACGGCGCAGCCAGCATTCCCGGCCTGATCGACAAGGCAATTGCCGACGGCATGACCGCCATCTCGCTCACCGACCACGGGAGCATGTACGGCATCAAACTGTTCTATGACACCTGCCGCAAAAAAGGCATCAAGCCCATTTTAGGATGCGAGACATACGTGGCCAGAGTGTCGCGCCTGCACAAGAGCGACGTCATCGACCGTTCGGGAGAACACCTCATCCTACTGGCCAAAAACCTGACAGGATACAAGAATCTGGTAAAATTGATTTCCGCCGCCCATACCGAGGGGTTCTACTACCGCCCGCGTATAGACAAGGAGTTGCTGCAACAATACCACGAAGGGCTGATTGTTTCCTCAGCCTGCCTTGGCGGGGAAATCGACCAAAAAATCATGGCCGGTAATATCGAAGGTGCCGAAGCTGCAGCCAAATGGTATCAAGACCTGTTCGGCGAAGACTATTACCTTGAAGTGATGCGTCACCCTGCTGCCGACCCCACCCTGCGAGCCGATGTCTATGACAACGAACAGCTGTGTATACAGGAAAAAATAAAAATCGCCCGGAAACTGGGAATCAAGCTACTGGCAACCAACGACGTCCACTTTTTGAATGAAGAGGATGCCGAGGCCCATGACCTGCTGATATGCCTCAGCACAAAGAAAGACCTTGACGACCAGAAACGCATGAGATACACCCGCCAAGAGTGGTTCAAGACAACCCAGGAGATGACAGACCTCTTCGCCGACCTGCCCGAAGCCATAGCCAACACACAGGAGGTGGCGGACAAAGTGGAAGAGTATCAGCTGGATTCAGACCCTCTCATGCCCGTATTCCCCATTCCACCGGAAGTGGGAACCGAAGAGGAATACCGCAAGAAATATACCCCGGAAGACCTTTTCAACGAATTCACCCGTGACGAGAAAGGCAATGTGGTGATGTCCGAAGAAGAGGCTCAAAAAAAGATAAAGAAACTGGGAGGTATCGACCGCCTTTACCGTATCAAGCTGGAAGCCGACTACCTGAAAGAACTGACGATGAAAGGGGTCGTGAAACGATATGGCGAACACCCTGCTCCCGAGATAATGGAGCGTATCGTATTCGAGCTGCACATCATGAAGACGATGGGATTCCCCGGCTACTTCCTGATTGTACAAGACTTCATCCAGGCTGCCCGCAAGATGGGTGTCATTGTCGGTCCCGGACGTGGTTCTGCAGCAGGAAGCGCTGTTGCATACTGTCTGGGGATCACCAACATAGACCCTATCAAATACGACCTGCTGTTCGAACGTTTCCTGAACCCCGACCGTATTTCACTGCCTGATATCGACGTGGACTTCGATGATGCCGGACGACAGCAGGTACTTGAATGGGTGACCCAGAAATACGGCGCCGACAAGGTATCGCACATCGTCACCTTCGGTAGCATGGCAGCCAAAATGGCCATCAAAGACGTAGCCCGAGTATTAAAACTGAATCTCTCCGAAGCGAACAGACTGGCAAAGATGGTGCCGGAAGCCCCCAAGATGACCCTGAAAAAGGCATACGAAGATAATCCGGAACTTGAAAAAGAGAAATATTCGGACAATCCGCTCATTGCAAAGACCATCAAATTTGCAGAAACCCTGGAGGGCTCTATCCGCCAGACCGGAGTACATGCCTGCGGAATCCTCATCAGCCGTGACCCGCTGACAGACCATATACCCATCATGCCCACAGAAGGAGAGAGTCTGATGACCACCCAATATGACGGCCACTTTGTGGAGCCTATCGGGCTGATCAAGATGGACTTTTTAGGACTCCGCACCCTCTCCATCATCAAGACCTGTCTGGAAAACATACGCAAATCCAGAAATCTGGAGCTGGACGAGAACAAAATTCCCTTGGATGACGCAGAGACCTTCCGTCTCTTTTCCCGCGGGGATACGACCGGTTTGTTCCAGTTTGAGTCGCCGGGAATGAAAAAGCACCTGCGTGCCCTACAACCCAACAGATTCGAGGACCTTGTTGCCATGAACGCCCTTTACCGTCCGGGCCCTATGGAATACATCCCCTCCTTCATCCGACGCAAACACGGAGAAGAGCCTATCGAATATGACCATCCGATGATGGAACCCTATCTGAAGGACACGTACGGCATCACCGTCTATCAGGAACAGGTGATGTTGCAGTCGCGCGCCCTCGGCAACTTCACCCGAGGCATGTCAGATACACTGCGTAAAGCGATGGGTAAAAAACAGTTTGAAATGATGGCCCAACTCAAGGGCAAATTCATGGAAGGCTGTAAAAACAATCCGGAATTTGTAAAGGGAGCCCAAGAAAAGGGCAAATCGATAGAGGACCTTGTCAACAAAATATGGAGCGACTGGGAAGCCTTCGCCTCGTATGCCTTCAACAAATCGCACTCTGTATGCTATGCCTACATCGCCTACCAGACCGGTTTCCTGAAAGCACACTATCCAGCCGAATTCATGGCAGCCAACCTGAGCAACAACCTCTCGGATATCAGCAAGGTGACCATCTTCATGGACGAATGCAAGCGCATGGGCCTGAACGTACTGGCTCCGGATGTCAACGAATCGTACAATGACTTTACGGTAAACAACCGCGGTCAGATCCGTTTCGGCATGGCGGCCATCAAAGGAGTGGGTGAAGCTGCCGTGGAAAGCATCATCAAAGAACGGGAAAAGAACGGCCCCTACAAAGATGTTTACAACTTCTTCGAACGCATCGACTACAGGACCGTCAACAAAAAAACGCTTGAAAACCTCATCACCGCCGGAGGACTGGACAGTTTCGGATATCACCGCGCCCAATATCTCCATACAACAGACACGACAAGCTGTGCGCTGGACACTTTGGTCAACTACGGACAAAAAAAACAGCAGGATTCCATGAACATACAGACCTCCCTGTTCGGTGACACAGAGGGCTTTGAGGTAGCCAAACCCAACATACCGGATTGCGAGCCCTGGCACGACTATGAAAAATCCAAAAAAGAGAAGGAACTGATAGGTATCTATCTGACCTCCCATCCTCTGGACCCCTACAAACTGGAGATGCAAAGCCTCTGCAAGCCGGTAGAGGAGCTGAATAACGACCTGGAACAATTCAAGAATCAGGATATTACCATCGCAGGCATCGTCACCTCCATCCGGGAAGGCAAGACCAAGAACGGCAAAGACTTCGGTATCATTACAATAGAAGACTTCAGCGGAACTTATGAACTGCCCTTCTTCGGGAAAGACTATGCCAATTTCCACCAATATTTCATTATGGAGACAGCGGTATACATAAAAGGGAAAGTCTGCCCAAGATGGAACAATGAAAAAGAGCTGACCTTCCGTATCCAAAAGATGGACTTGCTGGACAGCATCACACAGCATGCTATCAAATCCATCATCCTGCAGGTCGATATCCAAAAGCTGACGCATGAAATCATCAATGAAATACACGACTTGTTCATCACTGATGTCACTTCACAAGCCTATAAAAAGGCGCGCCAAAAAGTGCAAAAAGAAAAGAAAACCCCTTTGGAGATGCAGGACGACCAGCCCGAACAAAACGAAGTGCCACTACATTTCATTTTGTATGACAATCAGGGGTATCATGTGAAGATGTTCTCCAGAACTTGTAAGATACGGAAATCCAGGGAATTATATGAATATTTTGAAGACAATGATGCAGTCAAAATGAAAATAGAGGCACAATTTTAACGTTCTATTATCAATTCAAAGCATTGAATACAATAAAAATGTTGTAACTTAGCGGAGTAAAACGAATAATTAATTTTTTTAAAAGATAAAACTATGGCATTAGCAGTTAATGATTCTAATTTTGACGAGGTTGTACTGAATTCAGAACAGCCTGCAATGGTAGATTTTTGGGCAGAATGGTGTGGACCATGCAAAATGATGTTACCTATCGTTGAAGAAATATCAAAAGAATTTGAAGGCAAACTTACAGTTGGAAAAGTTGACGTAGACAGCTGTCAAGGCACTGCAGCAAAATTCGGAATCCGCAACATCCCGACAATCCTATTCTTCAAAGGAGGAAAAGTTGTTGACAAACAGGTTGGCGCAGTTCCTAAGGCTGCTTTGATTGACAAAATCAACAAACTTCTGTAATATTGACTAAAACCTATAAAAATAGCGTGTACAATGTACACGCTATTTTTTTATATCCATTTCCCATTATTCCGGTTGCTGCAAGACAGGCAGCGAATCCTGCTCCGCCACCTCTGCAAGCGGCCGGTGCATCCCCTGCAACATCTGCATCAGAGAATCCCTTACCGCCACAAATCGAGGCATATTCTCCTTGCTTACGGGCTTCTTAGGCTGTGACTTTATCGTCAGGGGATTAATAGGTCTGCCATTCTCAAAAACGCGAAAATCCAGATGAGGTCCGGTAGCAAGTCCGGTAGCACCGACATACCCAATCACCTCTTTCTGTGCGACGGAATTACCCACCTTCAAACCCTGTGCAAAACGCGACAGATGCATATAAACCGTTGTATAAACGCTATTGTGCTTTATCTTCACGTAATTACCGCCACCGTTAGCCTGGTAGCCTTTGGCAATCACTCTACCGCTACCTATTGCATACACCGGAGTGCCTGTTGGCGCTGCATAATCGACGCCATGGTGCGGACGGTAACGCTTCAATACCGGATGGAACCTACTATTCGAAAAACGCGAAGATATCCGGAAAAAATCCAACGGAGCCTTCAAAAACGCCCCCTCCAGGCTATTACCTTTATCATTATAATACAACACTTCGCCATCCTGCTCAAACGGGATTGCATAATAAGTGCTGTCCCCATGAGAAAAAGAGGCGGCTATAATATTAAAGTTCAACAAATCCTTACCGTCAACATTCTCCTGTTCATATATCACACGAAACTCATCCTGTTTCTGCAAACCGAAAAAGTCTATTGTCCAACCGAATACATTAGATAAAACAACCGCCAACTGAGGGTCAGTATCTTCCTTTTGCATCGCCACCCACAGCGAAGATTCCACTTCACCCATCACCTCTTTTTTCACCCATTCCACCGGATTTTCACCGCGAGTCACCTTGTAATCCCCCCGCAAATCAAACACAACGTATGCTTTAGGGTTTTCCTCATACACAAAAAACTCAAGGGCCGGAATACTGTCGCGGGTCTTAAACACAGCATACGACTGCCCGCTCCGAATCCTGCGGACATCAAACACATCTTTAGCCGCCAAGTTCAAATCGTGTACCTGACGGATAGAAAGGCCGTGCTTCTCCAATATGGTAGAAAGACTCTGATTAGCCTTGACCAATCCATAATCAACATTATAATTATCAACAGGTATACCATATTTATACACAATTTCCTGCACCTCTACCGAATCAGTAACCTCCACTTCATCCAATGGCTCAACCTCCCGATTCTTAGGAATAAAAATCACTACCAACAAAACAACACCCAACAGGGATGACAATAAAATCTTCTTTTTCTTAGACAACATAATCATTATTCTTCTTTTTCCACACAACAAACCATATCAATGCGATGCACACGCATATACCTCCAATGCCATAAGCTACGGACGGATCCAAACGCAAGCCCTCCGGCGCAATACAAAGATAGGTCGAGCAAACACACGTCATGAACAAGGCCGGTATCAGCGTGACCCAATAATAATTGCCTTTTTTTGCCAGATAAACCGTTATAGCCCAAAGCGTAAATACAGAAAGCGTCTGATTGGCCCATGCGAAATAACGCCAAATCATATCGAAGCCCGCAGCATCTTTCAGACTATAAAGCAATAATCCGATCGCCACCAAAAACATGGGAATGCAAATATACAAACGCCGGCGGATACTCCGCTGTTCCATGCCCATAAAATCAGCGACAATCAAGCGAGCAGAACGAAAAGCCGTATCTCCGGAAGTAATGGGAGCGGCAATTACACCAAGACCCGCCAATCCCCCTCCGACACTCCCCAACCAACTTTTCGTTATAGCATCCACTATAACAGAAGCATTGTTCTCGCCCATCCCATTTTCATGGTAGAAATAAGTGGCAGCCGCAGCCCAAATCAATGCAACGATGCCTTCCGTTATCATAGAACCATAAAATACCGGACGACCATATTTCTCGTTTTTAAGACAACGTGCCATCATCGGCGACTGTGTGGCATGGAAACCGGAAATAGCCCCGCAGGCAATGCTGACAAACATAATCGGGAAAATAGGAAGAGCCGCAGCATTCGGATGCGTGTTGTGTATGCCATCCCACAATTCCGGAAGAGCCGGACTGTTCACATACAACATCACCAATATGCCTACCGCCATAAACAACAGAGCTATCGCAAACAACGGGTATATCTTGCCGATAATCTTGTCCACCGGCAACAAAGTGGCCAATATATAATAAACAAAGACCACAATAATCCAGAAGGTTGTATCCAATGTCTCCGGAGTCAGTTTCGCCAACAATCCTGCAGGCCCCGCCACAAAAACGGCTCCCACCAGAATCATCAGCAGAACCGTGAATACACGCATAACCTGCTTGGTAGTCACACCCAGATAACGTCCGATAATTTCCGGCAGGCTCTCACCATCATGACGCAAGGAGAGCATTCCCGCCAGATAATCATGTACAGCTCCAGCAAATATACTTCCCAACACAATCCACAAATATGATGCCGTCCCGAATTTGGCACCCATAATCGCACCGAAAATAGGTCCCAATCCTGCAATGTTCAAAAATTGAATCATAAAAATCTTCCAGGTAGGCAAAGGTATGTAATCCACACCATCCGCCCTGGTCAAAGCCGGCGTCTTGCGAGAAGCATCCGGAGCAAAGAGCCGTTCTACAAAATGCCCGTAAATAAAGTAGCCGACAACCAATGCCAACAGACAAAGCGTAAAAGAATACATAGAGTTATCAAATCAAATTATTCGATTAAAAAATACCATCATTTATTTCTTGCGACCTTTTTTCTCCTTCCTGTCTCTTTTATCTTTTCTGTCACTTCTACCCTTCCTGCCACCTCTATATCCGGACCTTACACTCACGACCTCTTTCCCTGCACTGTTATTTTCAGATTCCTTTTTCGGATTTTCCGCCAACTCATAATCCAATTGACGGGCAACAAGATTCGCTTTAGCCACTCTCACCTTCACCTTGTCACCCAACTGATAGGTCTTGTGGTGATAGCGTCCTGTAATGCAGAAATTCTTCTCGTCAAACTCATAGGCATCGTCCTCCAGTTCGGTCATAGAGACCAATCCTTCGCATTTACTGTCATCCAGTTCGACATAGAACCCCCACTGGGTTACGCCCGAAATCGTACCTTCAAACACCTGCCCGACTTTATCAGCCATAAATTCCACCTGCTTATATTTAATGGAAGCCCGCTCAGCATTTGCCGCCACCTGTTCCATCTCAGAAGAGTGCTTACAAAACTCTTCGTATTTCTCCTTATTGGCAGAACGCCCACCCTCCAGGTAACGCTGTAACAGACGATGTACCATAACATCCGGATAACGACGAATCGGAGAGGTGAAATGAGTATAAAAATCGAAAGCCAGACCATAGTGTCCGATATTATCGGTAGAATACTCGGCCTTTGCCATCGTTCTCACCGCCAATGTCTGGACCATGTTCTGTTCCGGTTTTTCCCTTACCTCCTCCATCAGATTATTCATCGAGGTTGTCAATGCCTTACGACTACCTGTCTTGACTCCATAGCCGAAACGTGCAACAAACCGATTAAAATCCTCCAGTTTTTCAGGCAGCGGCTGTTCATGGATACGATAAACAAAAGTTTTCGCCTTTTTCCCCGCCTGAGGCTTACCTATAAATTCAGCGACCTTTTTATTGGCCAACAGCATAAACTCCTCGATCAGTTTATTGGCCTCTTTGGAACGTTTAAAATATACTCCGGTCGGATGGCCTTTCTCATCCAGATAAAACTTGACCTCTTCACGGTCAAAATCTATCGCTCCCGCCTTGAAGCGTTCCGCACGCATCTTCTGTGCCAGGTCGTTCAGCAACAGCACCTCTTTCTTATAATCACCATCACCACCTTCTATCATCGCCTGTGCCTCTTCATAAGTGAAACGCCTATCCGAGCGAATAACCGTACGGCCGAACCACCGGTCCAGCACCTTCGCTTCCGCATTCATCCTGAAAACCGCAGAAAAACATAACTTATCTTCGCCTGGACGTAAAGAGCAGACACCATTACACAAGCGCTCCGGCAACATCGGGATTGTACGATCGACCAGATAAACAGACGTCGCTCGTTCATAGGCCTCTTTATCCAGTGTACTATGCTCTTTCACATAATAACTCACATCGGCGATGTGTACACCGACCTCGTATTCGCCATTCTCCAATTCCCTGACAGAAAGCGCATCATCAAAGTCCTTTGCATCCGCAGGGTCAATCGTGAACGTAACTGCATCACGGAAATCCTTTCTATCCCGCAATTCCCCAGCCGGAATCTCCAACGGAATTTTATCGGCAGCCTTTTCGACGGAAGCCGGGAATTTCACAGGCAATTCATATTCTGCCATGATGGCATTCATCTCAGTATCGTTATCACCCGGACGTCCCAACACCTCTACCACTTCACCTACCGGATTTTTCTGATTGTCAGGCCAGCTGTTTATCTTCACAACAACCTTGTCACCATCTTTTGCCCCATGCAACTGCTCCATAGGCAAAAATATATCATAAGGCAACTGCTTGCCAGACGGTACCAGAAAAGCATAGTTGGCGGAACACTGCACCACTCCAACAAATGTCCCCCGGTTCCTTTCCAATATCTCAACGACCTCACCCTCCGGACGCCGGTTGCTGCTCCGGGCATATACCAACACCTTCACCTTATCCCCATTCAGAGCATGCTTCAAATTCGAAAATGCCACAAAAACATCCTCCGAACATTCGTCCGAAACAATGTATGCAGAGCCTTTAGCCGTCAAATCCACCTCTCCGACAATATATGATCCGGTACTTTTAAACTTATATCTTCCTGTTGAAACTTCATCTAACAGATTCTGACGTCCCATTTCACGCAACACTTCAGAAATCTGACGTTTCATGTCCATTCTACGTGCTTGAAGATGTTGGGCTACTTCCTTATAATTAAAACTTTGCGACGGATGATTAGCCATAAACGCCGTAAGCCGCTCCCACAATTCAGCCTTGCTCATCGTCGGCTCACTTTTTTTCTTCTTCTTGTTCATATTCATTAATTTTGACCCCTAAATATAAAGAATTTAATTTTGATTTATATTACATTTGTCAATAATTAACCACAAAAAAAATATACACATGACAGTTGACAGACACTTATTACATTCCCTTGGATTACTATCCATTGCGTTGATATTATGCAGCTGTGCACTCAAATCAAAAAAAAGCACAAAAGATATCGACGAGACCACCGTTACGAAAGCGACAAGCTATTTTGCGGACTACCTTAATGGCAAGGCCAACCCTTACGCAGATACAACCTCTTTGAGCATTGCCGATATCAACAAACAGCAAGCCTCTGTATGGCAAGCCTGGGTAAATGCCAACAACAACTTTTCAGAACAGAAACTTCCCAATCTGGAAAAACTATCCGATGCAAAATCAGACAGTTGGGTTTTACCCCAAAATCTGGAGCCATATGCAACCATGTCATTCTATTGGGGCTACAAAGGAGAAGTTGCTCCAGAAGACGGCTACCCGCTCTATCTGTATTTACACGGATCAGGTCCCAAAGCACAAGAATGGAAAACTGGCCTCTTTATCTGCAACGGCTTCGACGATGCCCCTTCAGTATATTTTATCCCTCAAATCCCCAATGAAGGCGAATACTACCGCTGGTGGCAAAAGTCCAAACAATTCGCCTGGGAGCGCCTCCTCAGACAGGCTTTTGTAAGCGGAAAATTCAATCCAAACAGAATCTATTGTTTCGGCATTTCAGAGGGCGGTTACGGCAGTCAGCGTCTGGCTTCATTCTACGCCGACTACCTGGCAGCAGCCGGACCGATGGCCGGAGGTGAACCTCTGAAAAATGCACCGGTTGAAAACTGCCGCAACATCGCATTCTCACTCCGTACCGGAGCAGACGATGCAGGATTTTACCGCAACAAACTCACCCAATATACAAAAGACGAATTTGCCCGCCTTCAAGAACGCTATCCGAATAGCTATATCAACAACATCGAACTGATTCCCGGATACCAACACGCCATTGACTACAAACCAACCACCCCATGGCTGAAACAGTACACACGCAACCCATATCCGAAATCATTCAATTGGGAAAACTTTGAAATGGACGGACTGTACCGCAAAGGATTCTACAACCTTGCAGTCGTTGAACGTTCAAATGACGACGAACAAAGTCGCAGTTACTATGAAATGAATATCAATGACAACAATATAGACCTGAAAGTTGAAACCGTTACCTATAATTGCATAGAAACAGACCCACATTGGGGTATTCAACTGAAATTCGAAAAGAATTACCAACCCGCCACCAAAGGCAAGGTCATCATCTATTTGAATGACAAATTAGTCGACCTGAGCAAAGAGGTTACTCTAAACGTAAACGGCAAGGAAGTCTACAAAGGCATTGTAAAACCGGAAATGCGACACCTGATCAACAGTTGCGCCACTTTCTTTGATTCAGAACGTCTTTATCCGGCAGCTATTGAAGTTGAATTAAACCATTAATATTATAACTTATCATGAAAATTTATCACTATCTATTAAGCACCATGCTTATTTCGAGCATTGCTCTTTCGTTCGGCAGCTGCAGTTCTGATTCGGATGAAGGTGAAGCACCAGAGCAAGGCCAGAATCCAACTCCAGAGAACCCACAACCAGAGTCCCCCGTAGAGCCGGATTCAGACAAGAAACAGGATATCCAACAGTATTTCAGCAATTATATAAACGGACTGAACAATCCGTCAATCGATACAACTGTTATCGCCATTGCTGACATCTCCAAACAACAAGATTCCGTATGGCAAGCATGGGCACGTGCCAATGAAGCCAATGAGACTTTAAAATTACCGGCTCTCGTTGAATTAAGCCAAGGAGTCAGCAACAAATGGGCCTTCCCAAGCCAATATGAAAGCCCCAATACCTCCATGCCCTTCTACTGGGGATACAAAGGCACAAAACCGGAAAAAGGATATCCCCTTTTCATTTACCTGCACGGATCAGGTCCCAAAGCACAAGAATGGGAAACAGGCCTTTATATCTGCAAGCAAACAGATGACAGCCCTTCCGTACATTTCGTTCCGCAAATTCCCAATACAGGTAATTATTACCGCTGGTACCAAAGAGCAAAACAATACATCTGGGAACGTCTAATCAAACTATCCATGTTAGACGACCAATTTGACCCGAACAAAATCTATTTCTTCGGTATTTCAGAAGGCGGATACGGCAGCCAACGTCTGGCTTCATACTACGCAGACTATCTGGCAGGCGCCGGACCTATGGCAGGAGGGGAACCCTTAAGAAATGCACCGGTAGAAAATTGCCGCCACATCGCTTTCTCATTGCGAACAGGGGCTAACGACGACGGTTTCTCCCGTAACAAATTAACCCAATATGCAAAAAGCGAATTCGAACGGTTACAGAAACTCTACCCAGGAGATTTCGTCCATAATATCGAACTGATACCCGGAATGGGACATGCAATCGATTATTATAAAACCACTCCATGGTTAAAACAATATTCCAGGAATCCGTATCCGAAAGCATTCAACTGGGAGAACTTCGAGCTGGACGGCCGTTACCGTAAAGGTTTTTACAATCTTGCTGTCTTAAAAAATTCAAATGACAACAACCAATCCCGTACATATTATGAAATGAATATCCAAGACAATAAAATCGACCTGAAGGTGCAACTGGTAACCTATACCACCACCCAAAGCGAGTACGGCGTTGAATTGGAATACAAAAAGGACTACACAAATGCCACCAAAGGAAAATTCATTGTCTATCTGAACGACAAATTAGTTGACCTGACCAAAGAGGTTACTCTCAACGTAAACGGCAGGGAAATGTATAAAGGCATTGTCAAACCGGAAATGCGACACCTCATCAACAGTTGTGCCACTTTCTTTGACTCAGAACGTCTTTATCCGGCAGCTATTGAAATTGACCTGGAAAAATAACAGACAAACAAAAAGAGGGTGTGTCAAAATGTATGTTAATACAAATTGATGCCCCCTCTTTTTTATAACAAAGGTCCGCACTTTCACAAGCACGGAC
>RCNI01000311.1_pt1 | contig 31662 bp, 23 predicted proteins | sample 2041151 | NCBI WGS metagenome assembly RCNI01 (sample SAMN09708214, study PRJNA481090) | feces metagenome | isolation source: feces | place: Antarctica: Albino Rookery
CATGACCGTCTTGGTCTTGTTTCTGTAAAACGCGGTTGCGAGGTTGGAGAGTGCGGTGCTTGTACTGTTCTCGTTGACGGTCGCGCAATCGACTCTTGCCTCTACTTGGCAATCTGGGCTAACGGCAAGGAGATCTTGACCGTTGAAGGAATTGCTGAGGATGACGGTTCTTTGAACGCTATCCAGCGTGCATTCGTAGAGCGTGGTGCTGTACAGTGTGGCTACTGCACACCTGGTATCATCATGACTTGTATGGAGGCTTTGGGCTCCGGAAGGACTTACACTCGTGACGAGATCCGTAAGCTCATCTCTGGACACCTTTGCCGCTGCACTGGTTATGAGAACATCATTACTGCAATTGAGCAGGCAATGCATGAGCTTAACAAGGACGGAATCATCGTTCCTGAGGTTTGCTCTGTAGTAGATCCAGCAGAATCTACTGACTGCGAAAAATAAAAATTGACTTCTTACTATACCCGGGTTATATAACTCGGGTATAGTTTGTTATAAGTGAAATTATTTATATGTATTAAGGAGTGTCAATGAAAATAGTTGATGCTAGAAATACCACCTGCCCTCAACCGGTGATTATGACATTGGAAGCGCTTTCTCACATGGAAGGTGAGAGCTCTTTGGAAGTTATGATTACTGACGAGGTTGCAAAATCTAACCTCGAGCGCTTAGCAAATGAAAAGAACCTCGATTTCTCCTTTGAGGATAAGGGTGAGCATATTTCTATCTATCTCAAGGGAGTTGATTCAGCAAATACGACTGATTCTTCTGTAGAGAGCGTTGTATGCGAATTAGAACAACCTCTTCTTCAAAAGACATTGGCTTTTGGCTGTGAGTTTATGGGTCACGGAAATGATGAGCTAGGTAAAGTTCTTATGAAAGGACACCTTTATGCCCTTGCTCATAGCGAGGAAAAACCTGAGCTCATGATATTCTTTAATAGTGGAGCTAAGCTTACATGCAAAGGAAGTGCTTCTTTGGAAGATATCAAGGAGCTCGAGCGTGCAGGTGTAGAGATTTTAACCTGCGGAACATGCCTTGATTATTTGGATATGAAAGACGATCTAGCAGTAGGCTCAGTTACTAATATGTACGTTATTACCCAAACTCTTCTTCGTCCTAATGTGAGTGTGCTTTCGTAAGATGATTTATCTCAATTGTGCAGCTACAAGCTATAAAAGACCACAATGCGTAGTCGATGCTGTATCGACTGCGCTTTGCGGTGTTGGCAACTCAGGCAGAGGAGCATCTCCTTCTGAGCTCGCGGGGTCTCGTCTTGTATTTCAAGCACGCGAAAACATTGCATCAATTCTTGGGTTTTCTCATTCTGATCGCATCTGTTTTACAGCTAATGCTACTGAGGCGCTAAACCGTGCAATCTTGGGGATCGTGCGAGCAGGAGATCATGTAGTTGCAACTGACTGGGATCACAATTCAGTATTAAGACCGCTCCATCGTTTAGAAGATGAACAGGGTGTTCTGGTGGATTACGTCCGGTCTGACACCGAGGGAAACCTTGTGATGGAAGATTTTGAACGTCTAGTGACCGATCGAACGAAGCTGGTATGTGTATCTCATCAGTCAAACTTGACGGGAAATATATGCAACTTGCAAGAAATATCACGTATGGTGCATGATAAAGGCGCTCTCCTTCTCGTTGACGCAGCTCAGAGTGCAGGTGCCGTGAGGATCGATATGGATGCAGTTGGTATTGACGTGCTTTGCTTCACTGGTCATAAAGCACTTTTTGGACCTCAAGGAACTGGTGGCTTGGCAGTTGCTCCTCATGTGGTTATTGAATCGGTAATTGAAGGTGGTAGTGGAATACGTTCTTTTGAACGTCGTCAACCTGCAATTTACCCAGAGCATCTTGAGGCTGGAACTCTCAATACACATGGATTGGCAGGATTAGCTGCGTCTTCTGCATGGATACACAATGAGGGATTGGGTAAGATCCAAGAACACGATCAGGTTCTTCTCGATCAATTCCTAGAGGGGATTTCGTCCATTAACGACATTGAGATATATGGCAATTTCACTTCTGAGCATGGTCCTGTTTTATCTCTTAATTTGCCAAACATCTCATCTGCATCTGTTGCAGATATTCTTGCCTATGAGTTTGATATAGCAACGCGTGCGGGCGCTCACTGTGCTCCTCGTATGCATCAAGCTTTGGGAACTGCTCATAGGGGAGCTGTACGATTCTCTTGGAATTTCTTTACTACGGAAGATGATATACAGAAGGCTTGCTGTGCCTTGAGAGAGATTGCTCAACGTTGAGAGGGCGTATGAAACAAATGAGACTAATAGTCACTTTTCCAAATACACATGCTGCTCTAGCGGCAGAGAAAGCCATTGAGGAAAGTAGCTTGCAAGCAAGAATTATACCTGTGCCTGTGGAGATCACAGCTGAATGTGGGCTTGCTTTGAGTATGTCGCCTGAGCTTAAAGAGGATTTTTCCTTACTTGCTGAATCACAGAAACTGACATATTCTGAATTATATACATTAGAAATTTAATCATCTAAGGAGGCTTAGATGCTCGTTCAAGTACGTGGAGCAGGAGATATTGCTACTGGTGTTGCTTTGCGCTTATATCGCGCTGGCATGAATGTTGTGATGGTAGACCTTCCTGTACCTACTTCAATTAGACGCACCGTCTGCTTCTCTGAAGCAATTCGTCTTGGTTCTTACACCGTTGAGGGAGTAGAGGGCGTCTGTGCAAAAGATGCAGCTGATGCTCTCGAAATTGCTCGTAGTCGAAAGATTGCAGTGCTTCCAGATCCAACAGGTGAATCTGTTTATCGTACAAAGCCTGCAGTTTTGGTCGATTGTATCTTGGCAAAGAAAAACCTCGGAACTACAAAAGATATGGCTCCTTTGGTAATCGGCGTTGGTCCTGGATTTACCGCTGGTGAAGATGTCGATTTGTGCATTGAAACCAAGCGAGGACACTACATGGGTCGCGTCATTTATGAGGGATCTCCTATCGCAAACACGGGAATCCCTGGAAACATCGGAGGATTCTCTTCCGAACGTGTCCTTCGTGCTCCAAAAGCCGGTATCTTTGAGCCGGTGAAGGAAATCGGAGATGTTGTAAAGGCAGGAGAAGTGGCCGCTTATGTAGATGGCGAGCCTATGCTTTGCACCATCGACGGTGTCTTGCGTGGACTCTTGCAGGAAGGCGTCGAGGTTTTCGAAGGAATGAAGTCTGGAGATATCGATCCTCGCTGTGAACTTGCACACTGCTATTGTGCATCAGATAAAGCCATTGCAATCGGTGGTGGAATTCTTGAAGCAATTCTAAATACAACCGGTATACTTGCTGGTTAAGAAAATTATCTAAAGGAGAAATAAATGGCTCACGATAGTTTTAGCGATCTTGTATTAATCGAGCGTATCGTATCAGAGCTCGAGGCTGGAAATGATGTGGCTATGGCTACCATTGCTGCAGTTAAAGGCTCTATGCCTCGCGGAGCAGGAGCTCGCTTGTGTGTCTTTGCTGATGAGACTTTCGAGGGAACCATCGGAGGCGGTGCAATTGAGCTCATGTGTATTGACTACTGCAAGGAAATTGTACGTGGCGAGCGCACCCAAAGTTTTAAATGGTATGAGCGAAATGACACCATGATGGCATGTGGCGGAGATGCTCTTGTGGATCTTCGTCTCATCGATTCTTCTGAGCTTGAAATCTTCCAAAAGATTGAAGCTACTCTTAAGGCAGGAGAGCTCGTATGGCTTTCTGAAGACTACTCTAATCCAGAGAATGTAATAGTCGAGCTCATGGATGAGGATGAAACAGCAGCTCGCGGTTTTAATACCGGCTGTGATGTTTGCTTCTACGATGACGAGAAGAAGCTCTTGGTGGAGCCTATTGGTCCTGAGCCTTTGTGCTATGTATTTGGTGCAGGACATGTTGGATATGCATTGGTACCTCAGCTTACAGCTGTTGGTTGGACCTGCAAGGTACTCGACGATCGTGAGGAGCTTGTAGCTCCTGAGCGTTTCCCAGATGCAGTAGAGCTCGAATTTGGCGACTTCAACGAGATGGCTGAAGCTGCAAAGATTACCAATCGTGATTATGTAGTGGTAATGACCCATGGTCATGAGTTTGACACCGATATCCTCGAGCGTGTAATTCCTAAGCATCCTGCATATATTGGATGCATTGGATCTCGCGCTAAGGCAGCTTACGCTCGCAAGGCTCTTGTATCTCGTGGAATTTCCCAGGAAGATGCCGATGCGGTACATCTTCCAATTGGTGATGAGATTTTAGCTGTTACACCTGCAGAGATTGCTGTTTCCATTGCGGCAGAGATGATTCGTTCTCGCGCGATGACTCGTCCAGTTAAGCCTCACCAGAAGTACTCTTCTTCAAAGCATAAGTAAAGCTTATTGATTTCTGTAACTAATGCCCCTTCCTACCAGGTAGAAAGGGGCATTTTATATAACAGTTTAGGTTGTATGTTGTAGGTGTAGGCTCTCAATCCACTCATCAGGGGATATATCGTGAGGGTTTATTACTTGATATCCTCTCCACACATCACCAAAGAGGTTAGCTGCAATTTCGTGTAAGTTATCCTTTTCTCTTACAACTACAATTGCGTGATCGTAATAATTCATAGACCCTTTTGAAAGAAGAGATAAGGCGCTTGTAAGACCTTCATTTCTTTTAAGTTCAAGAATTCCAAGTTCATCAACGATTAAAAAACAGGGATTAATCGACTTCGTCTGAGCTCCTACGTTTTTGGCTAGTGAAGCAAAATGCCTGTTTACGGTGGCTATTGCATCATCATTGATCATCCATCCTAGCCCCGCTTTGTGTGCTTGTGAGCATGCTAAAGCGTTGTCGTTGGTTCCCTCTGAGTTTGCACGCATTCCAAAGACAAGAGAATCATGATCTGGAAGAAGTTCATTCGATATTCCATCTTTGATATAAACCTCATCTTCAACATGCCAAATTCCAGGAGCGATAACTCCCTCACAGCGTACCTTATTTTGTTCTAGTAAGTTTATGGCACATTGCAGCCAGCGTGTTTTCCCCGTCTGAATCGCCCCAGTAAGTATATATAACATGACTGTTTACTTCCTAAAGTGGGATACAGACGCGCTTAAGTTTATTATCCGATCCCATTACATTCTGTACATCAATAGGGGTGTGATAGATTTCCTCAAGGGTTTCCTTGGTGATAATGTCTTCTGGAGTTCCTGTCTTTCTGATGCTTCCATCCTTCACGACGATGACCTTATTTGCGCAAAAGAGTGCATGGTGAGGATCGTGAGTTACCATTAGAAGCGTAGCTCCACTATCGGAAAGGTTTTTCATACGATTGAGAACCATCTGCTGATTTCCGAAATCGAGGTTGGCAGTAGGTTCGTCCATGATGATGACCTTAGCATCTTGCGCTACGGCTCGAGCAATCAAGCAAAGCTGCTGCTGTCCTCCGGATAAGCGTGTATATGAATGGTTTGCAAGTTTCTCTATTCCGAGAAGACACAAGGCATCCCATACGATTTTCTTATCCTCTTTCGATACGTGAGAGAAGTTTCCAATATGAGGGGTTCTTCCCATAAGGACGATATCTGAGACGCTATAAGGAAAAGGAGGGGTGTGTGCTTGAGGAATATAGGACAAGAGGCGAGCGCGCTCCTTTGGCTGTAGATTACATATATCTTGGCCCTCAATGTAAGCTGAGCCACCCTTTGCAGGCAAAAGACCCAATACGGTTTTCAAAAGGGTTGTCTTTCCGCAGCCATTAGATCCTATAATGCAAGCAAAATCACCCTTTGAGACTGTAAAAGAAGCGCTATCAATAATTGTCTTTTGGGCATAACCACAGCTCAATTCACGTACGTCGAGCGCTATGTTAGAAGCGGCCATTCTACCAGCCTTTCATATTATGTTTAAAGATGAAGATGAAAAACGGAACTCCCAAGATTGCTGTTGCAATTCCGATTGGAATCTCAAGGCTCAGTGCAAGTCTGCATATGTCATCTACGATTAGCAGGTAAACAGCTCCGGTAAACATCGAGACAGGAATGAGGCTCTTATAATTAGGCCCTGCTATAGAGCGTGCAACATGAGGGATTACAAGTCCGACCCATCCGATGATTCCAGAGATTGCAACTGATGCTGATACGAGAAGCGTGGATGCTGCAATTACCAGGCGACGTGTTCTGTGCACATTAATGCCAAGGCTTGTAGCTTCCTCTTCTCCAAGGCTCAATACATTAAGTTTCCAGCGCTCTGCAATCAATATGGCAAAGCCAATCGCCATGAATGGTAAGGTGGAAAAGAAGTCAGTTTGCGTGATGCTGGTAAAGCCACCCATAAGCCAAAAAGTGAGTTCAGGAAGCTTGTTTTGTGCATCTGCGGCAAACTTCATGAGTGAAACGCCTGATTGGCATAGTGTTCCTACCATAATGCCCGAGAGGACAAGTCCCAAGAGCTGGTCATAGCGTATGGCTCGCTCAAGGAGCATGACGCATTGTACAGCTAGGATTCCACCCAGAAAAGCACTTATTTGTACCATTTGTACGTTGCAGTCATATATGATTGCAAGACAGGCACCTAAACTCGCTCCTGCGGATGCTCCAAGCAAGTCAGGAGATACAAGAGGATTTCTAAACATTCCCTGATATGCAGCTCCCGATGAAGAGAGAGCTGCTCCTACTAATATAACTGCAAGAATACGAGGAAGGCGAATATTAAAGAGTACGGTATCCATCTTTGAATCTAACGATGACACATCAAAGTAGTGATTGTGGATTGTGCTTACAAGCTCACTTGGATTAATGGGGAACCTGCCAAGGTTAAAAGAGATCAGAATTGTAGCAATTAGTGTAAGGACGAGAGCTACCTTAAAGATAGTAGGAACAGGCTTCGCAATTGCTAGTTCAGCGGTATCATCTGCGGTTATATAATCGTTGTGATTATTTTCATTCATTTCATCTAACACAATCGCTCCAATATGTTTAATTTTTGAGTAAATTCAAAATTAATGGGTACAAATAAAAATTTGTCCTAAATCCTCAAACAACTATACTATAATGATTTCGGTTATTTCACTAGAACTATAACGTTCTAGGTAAGTTACATGTTATGTAGGAGGATGGTTTATGCAAAAGAAGTCCTTGCGCATGATGCTCGCAACATCATGTTTGGCAGTTCTTTTGGCACTCACCGGATGCGGCCAGGCTGCAGAGCCTAAGGTTGAGATCAACCAGGCTGAGACCGTTGAGTTTGTTGACGATGCAGGACGTACTGTTACGATCCCTGGTCCAACAAAAGTACAGCGTGTTTATTACACCAGTGCAATGGGTCAGATTGCTTGCTTTACTATTGACCCTTCTAAGTGCGCAGGCACTACCATGTCTTTCACTGAGGCAGAGCTCAAGTACCTCCCTGCAGGTACCAAGGATCTTCCTGAGTGGGGAACCAAGGAGAAGATGAACTTCGAAGAGCTTCTCAAGAACGATGTTCAGCTCATCGTAGACGTTGCTCCAATGGGCATCAAGGATAAGGACGTCGACCGTGCAAACAAGCTTCAGGAGAAGGCAAACATCCCTGTTGTTGTACTCGATGGTTCTATGGACAAGGCAGATGCTCTTTACAACCGCCTTGGCGAAATCTTCGGTCAGCCTGAGCGTGCAAAGAAGCTCGGTGACTACTGCGCAATCGTATACAAGAATGTTACTGAAAGCGTAGCAAAGGTTCCTGAGGATCAGCGCGTTTCTATCTATTATGCTGAGGGCAAGGAAGGTCTCCAGACTGAGCCTGCAAAGACCATGCACTCTATGGTATTCGACCTCGCTGGTGCAAAGAATGTAGCAGTTGACGTTGAAGCTAAAGGAGGAAAGGGCAAGGCTCCTGTTTCTCTCGAGCAGGTAATTGCTTGGAACCCAGACGTAATCTTCGCTTGGGGTGTTGAGCGCGGTGGCGCTGCTGAGGATATTAAGACCAATGCTGATTGGGCCTCTATCAAGGCTGTTGAAGCTGGTCGTGTATACTCCATGCCACAGTCTCCATTCTCATGGTTGGATCGCCCACCTTCAGTAAACCGTTTCATCGGTCTTCAGTGGGTAGCAAACACCTTGTATCCAGAGGCTTACAAGGTCGATATGGTTTCCACCACCCAGGAGTTCTACAAGTTGTTCTACCAGGTTGACATTACTGCTGACCAGGCTAAGGAGCTTCTTGGAAACTCTTACACCAAGTAAACTTTACATAGTGTGATTGAATCGGATCTTCCGCAAGGAAGGTCCGATTTTTATTTACCCCTATTTGTTATAAAGGCGGTATCATTCATTTTACTTGCATGAAATTGGGCTTTAATTCGAGATGAATGGTAGCAATTTTGTGTAGCGTTATACTTGCATACATCTAACGTTTAAATTTTAGTATTGATAATTATGAATTTAATTTTGTATATGATTCAAAAATATAAATACGTACGCATAAATCTAAAAAATAATAAAAATTGTATAAAGAAATATAAACTAAATAGACCACTTTCACCTGCTATACGTCGTTGTAGGTATGGTAGTATAGCGAGTGTTGTGAACTTTTCGAAAGGGGGGTGCGTATGATTCATACGCATACACCAGGCAAGAATAAGCGCAAGTTTGGCCTTATTAGTCTGGTTGTTGTTTGTGCTATGGCGTTGGCAATAACGCCAAATCTCGTATTCGCTACTGAATCACCTGTTGTGCAGCAGGGTGAAAACGGTGGTTGTGTATGGGAGAAGACCGAAGACGGTACCCTTACTGTTAAGCCAAAAGAGGGTGGCAACGGTCAGCTTAAAGACATGGATTTTGTTAAGGAAGCAGATCCTAATGGAAATAAAAACCGTGTCTTCAAGATTGTTTTCTCTGAGGGTGTAAAAGCACCTGAGAACATGTATCAAGCATTTTATCTTTGTAAGTATGTTCAGGAAATTAACTTGAACAATCTCGATACATCTAAGACCACCAACATGGGTGAGATGTTTAAAGATTGCGGTAGCTTGAAGTCTATCAAGCTTAAAGAAATCGATACTTCCAATGTTACTGACATGCATGAGCTCTTCTATGGTTGTCAGAATCTTCCAAAGATTACAATTAAGAAGTGGAACTTGAACAAAGTAACTAACATGAACTCAATGTTCAAGGGATGCTATCTTTTGCAGGAGATGAATCTTCCAGGTAACATCAGCCAAAAGTTGAGCAATGTTACTGACATGGGAAGTATGTTTGCAGGTTGCCACAATCTTGCAAAGGTCGAATTTAACGAGAAGGTTGATACTTCCAACGTTGTAGACATGTCATACATGTTCGATGATTGTCAGAAATTGACCGATATTAAGAATGTTGACAAGTTCAATACTTCTAATGTTCAGAACATGGATCACATGTTCAATTCTTGCATCAGCTTGAAAGGACTTGATCTTTACAAGTGGAACACAGCAAATGTAACAAACATGAACAACATGTTTGCAAGCTGCTCCAACTTGAAGCATGTAATGATTGGCGAGGGATTTGATACTTCAAATGTAACCTCCATGGCATTCATGTTCTATCGTGATGCTAACCTTTCAGGTTTGAATGTTTCTAAGTTCAACACTGCTAAGGTAGCAGACATGGAAGAGATGTTCTCTAGCTGCTCTAATTTGAAGAATCTCGATGTTTCTAATTGGGATACCGCTGCTTGCAAGAACACCAAGCTTATGTTCAAAAACTGCACAGGTTTGACCGAGCTTGATCTTGGAAAGTGGAACCTTAACGCTGCAAAGAAGAACAATAACCACTACGAGGGTATGTTCGAGGGCTGCCAGCTTAAGGCTCTTAATGTTGGATTTGATATTCCTCAGGCAGATGGAGAAGTAATGACTCCTGGTGATCCATTTGCTGGCAAGGTTGTTGTTAAGAACGGCAAGAAATCTGCAGGCGTTCTTATGTGGATGGAAAAGCCAGAGGATCGTTTTGGTATCTGGGCTGTAGAAGGTTACGAGCCTACTGAGAAGCTCGTACAAAATGCAGCACAGGGACCTGTAGCTCCAGCAGCAGATGCTTACGCTGGAAAGCAGGGTGCTGATCTTAAGGTAACTATTAAGACGGTAAACTTTGAGGGGCAGGAGCTTAAGGCTGCTGATGTTATTGCTACCAATGAGGGAGTAAACACTGTATCTCTCACAGGCGACATTACTAATGACATCGTATTTGAGGGTGTTGTAGCAGGACCACAGGGTCTCGATGATGCAATCGGTCCATTTGATACTCTCAATGGTGTTGTAGTTTTGGATGAAGCTGGCACTGAAGTAAAGGATGCTGTTTCTGTAAAGGCTACAGGAATTGGTACTGCTGGCTTTGAGTCTGAGCGTGGATTCAAGGCAACTGTAAAGGCATCTGCACTTGAGGCAGGAAAGTCTTATACCCTTAAGTTCAAGTCCACATTTGGAGCATGCGATATCAAGGCTAATCCAAGCGATTGGTACGGAGATGCACATTCTTTGGGTGCAGATGTTGACTTCAAGCTCAACGTAAAGCCAGCACTCGGTACTGTAACCTTTACAGCTACTGAAGAAGAGGGCAAGAAAGTTCTTACTATTGGCTCTTCTAAGGGAGCAGTAGCTGAGATGACCACTGACTCCATCAAGGAGCTTGATGCTTACAAGGCTGATACTAAGGTCATCCGAGTTGCTCAGGGTACAACTATTGTATGTCCTGAGGATTGCTCCAATATGTTCAAAGAGTTCCGTGCTGTAGAAGTAATCGATCTTAAGGGATTTGATACTTCACGCACTCAGAACATGGCAAATATGTTCTGGTTCTGCGAGAAGGCACAGTCAATCGATGTTTCATCTTTTGATACTTCTCACGTTGTTGACATGACCAACATGTTCAATGGTTGTGTTTCACTCGAAAGTCTTGATCTTTCTAACTTCAATACTGCTTCTGTACAGAAGGCAGGAGGAGTATTTGGATTTGGTCTTCCTAAGCTTCAGAAAGTAGTTCTTTCTGAGAACTTTAAGGCAGATGCTTTTGCAAAGGAAATTCCTTTCCCTCGTGATTGGGATAAGGTACAGTCCGGTGAGACTGTAGTAGCTAAGGCTGATTTCTTCGCACAGGACAGCGTTGCTGGTACTTGGACAAAGCACGTTGTTGTGGAAGAGCCTAAGGCTGTAGCTGAGACTCACGTAATCGAAGGCTCTAACGTAGAGGTTGTTTGGAACAAGGATGAGGCAACCCTTACTATCCGTAAGGCAGCTGACTCTAAGGAAGATACAGCTTCTGTAGATGGAAAAGCTCTCATTGCTGACATCGCTCAGTACAAGGAGCTTGCAAAGAAGGTTGTAGTTGCAGATAAGGTTTCTGTAAAGGGATCTTTGGACAACCATGAGACTGCTGACCTCGCAAAGAACGAGAAGAATGCAGGCGCTGGTTTGTTCGATGGTTTTGCAAACCTTGAGTCTGTAGACATCGCTAAGCTCGATGTATCTGCAGTTGATGGTCTCGGATGGATGTTCCGCGGATGCGAGAAGCTTAAGTCTGTAGACGTAAGCACATTGGATACCTCCAATGTTACTTTCATGGTCGGAATGTTCGAGAATTGTAAGGCTCTCGAGTCCTTGGATCTCAAGAACTTCAAGACCGACAAGGTAACCAACATGGGATGGATGTTCGCTGGATGTGAGAACATCAAGAACCTCGATCTCACTTCTTTCAACACTTCTTCTGTTATTGGCATGCGTGGCATGTTTGTAGATTGTCATAATCTTGAGAGTGTAAACACTTCATCATTTGACACTACTAACGTAAAGACCATGCGTTCTATGTTTGAGCACTGCTTTGCTGTAAGGACTTTGGACTTGAACAACTTCTCAACTCCTAACCTCTTGAGTGCATATGCAATGTTCAACGGATGCTCTAGCTGTGAGTACTTGAACTTGGCACAGTTCGACCTCACTCACCTTGACGTCGATCACGCTGAGATGAGTGGCATGGACTCAATGTTTGGTTATGCTGAGGGACAGGGTAACACCAACACCCAGCTTAAGGCATTGAAGTCTTTCGTACTTGGTCCTAAGACCACCTTTACTCACTACATGGACAAGCACAATGCTGGCGATCCATTCGCAGGTCGTGAGGTTGCTTGGCACAATGGTGTTAAGGTTGAGCTCGAAAGGGTTAACAACGTAGACTTCAACCCATTGTCACAGATTGAGGATGCTTCTGGTCTTTGGATTATTGATCCTGAGATGGCACCTAAGGTAGCTGTTTTGGACAACAACCTTTCTTCTGCTGCAACCATCCGCATTGATATGGACCTCGCTAAGTTTAAGGCTGAGGGCCACAAGGTTGTATTGAACGGAAAGACCTTGGTTGAAGATGAAGACTATGTTCTTACTGAGGGTTCTGTAATCATTACTTTGAAGGACAACGTTGTATCTAAGCTCGATGATGCAAAGAACGACCTTGTTGTACAGAACAAGGATGGCGAGGAGCTCGTAGCTGTTCCTATCGTTCTTAACACTGAGGATAAGAACAACATCAAGGCTGTAGCTCAGGCTCGTGAAGATGCTCGTGCAAAGATTAACGCTGCTATCGAGGCTAACAAGGATGATGCGAAGAAGGTAGAGTCCTTGAATGCTGCTCTTGCTGCTATCGACGACAAGAAGGTAGTTGACGAGATCACCGCTGCTGTTGCTAAGGCTACTGCACCTAAGGATGAGGCTACTGCACCTAAGGAAGAGGCTCCAGCACCTAAGGAAGAGGCTCCAGCACCTAAGGAAGAGGCTCCAGCACCTAAGGAAGAGGCTGCTGCACCTAAGGAAGAGGCTGCTGCACCTAAGGATGGGGGACAGTCTGACGACAAGTCTGGTAACAAGTCTGACGACAATGCTGCTGGCAACAAGTCTGACGACAGTGCTGCTGGCAACAAGTCTGACGACAAGGCTACTGGCGACAAGTCTGACGACAGTGCTGCTGGTAACAAGTCTGACGACAAGGCCGCTGACAGCAATGCTACTGGCGACAAGTCTGGAAACAAGACTGAGAGCGGTAAGGGTGCACAGACTGGTAGCAAGAGCACTGCTACACAGACAGGCTCTAGCTCCACTACTGCATCTACATCTACCGCAAGCAAGAACACTTCTAGCTGGATGCCTTCTTACACCGAGATGATGGCAGCACTTAGCAAGGGTAATGTAAACCCTGCAACCGCTGGCACTGCATCTTCTAAGGCAGCCGCTCCTGTAACTGCTAATGTATCTACTCAGACTCCTGCACAGGAGAAGACTGAGGAGAAGGCAGAGGCTCAGGAGACTGTAGTTGAGGAGAAGGTAGTAGCTCAGGAGAAGGCAACTTCTTCCAAGAAGGCTGTACCTGCAACTGCAGACGCTACAAGCTTTGCTGCTATGTACATGACCACTTTGGTTGGTGCTGCTGCAATCGCAATTTCTCGTCGTATGTAATAGCGACTCTGCTTATTAGATTCTAATAAGCTAATGAAACCTCCCTAGTTTCGGCTGGGGAGGTTTTCTTTGCTTAGTTTAAATGCTGTTAAACTACAGTATTTGATACATTTAGATGTAAATACTCTCTGTGTGGAGTATGATTGATACAAATGACAATTGCCTGAGGGCTTGGACGTGAAGGAGGGGACATGTTGGACATTAAACTTACTCATACCACCAAAAGCGCTGGTTGAGCAGCCAAGATAGGTCCTGAGACCCTTGCTCAAGTTTTGAGCAAGCTTCCAAAATTTGACGATGAAAACCTCCTAGTAGGTCTTGAAACTTCTGATGATGCTGCAATTTATAAAATCTCAGATGAGATTGCACTTATACAGACAACGGATTTCTTTACCCCTGTAGTAGATGACCCTTACATGTTTGGTCAGATAGCTGCGGCAAATGCCCTTAGTGACGCATATGCTATGGGTGGAGAGCCTCGCATAGCGCTCAATATTGTAGGATTTCCAAACTGTCTTGATCCGCAGATTCTAGGAGAGATACTCCGTGGCGGAGCCGATAAGGTAAAAGAGGCGGGGGCAGTCCTCGTCGGAGGACATTCTGTTCAGAATGAAGAACCTCTCTATGGTTTGTCCGTTGCTGGATTTGTACACCCCGATAAGATTTACAAGAATTATGGAGCTCGCCCAGGCGATATTCTGATTCTTACAAAGCAAATTGGAAGCGGTGTTATCAACACTGCTATAAAGGCTGGCCTTGCATCCAAAGATGCGACTCAAGAAGCGCAAACGGTAATGGCAAGTCTCAATAAAGCAGCTAAAGAGGTTGTAGAGAAGTATCCTATCAATGCTTGTACAGATATTACAGGCTTTGGATTATTGGGACATCTTGCCGAGATGGCTGTTCCGTCTGAGGTTTTGTGTGAGATTGATTCAGAGAACGTTTCCTATATTCAGGATAGTATCTACTTTGCGAGTTTAGGTTTGATACCTGCTGGTGCTTATAAGAATAGGGAATATACCGAGAAAGATGTAATCATCGATGATCGGGCTGATCGTGCAAAGGTTGACCTTCTTTTTGACCCACAGACATCTGGCGGACTTCTTATTAGTATTCCTGAAGCTTATGCTGCGGATGTGATGAGAGATTTCGAACTAAAAGGCATGGACACTAAAGTTTCAATCATTGGCCGTGTAAAGGATTATCCTGGTCAAGGAGCACATATTTACGTCAAATAGATAATAAAGACATCGTAGTTTATCACTTGGATAAAGTGTGGCTACGATGTCTTTCCATACTCAGCTTGTAAGTTGTGATACTATAGCGACTAACGGAAAGCGAATATTTCTTACAGGTCAGCGATTTATGGCCAAGGTGGTACACCTGGTTCCATTCCGAACCCAGAAGTTAAGCCCTTGAACGCCGAAGGTACTGCGGAGGCAAGTCCGTGGAAGAATAGGAAGTTGCTGACCTGTAAGGGATATTTACAGAGACCCTCTACTGCAATAGCAGTAGAGGGTCTTTCTGAATAGATAATACTTGCAACTAAGTTTTATTTCTAGCTTAATTTTACAGTTTGAAAGGGTGTTACAAACTGTTTCTAAAATCGATTTAAGTTACCTCAGTAGCACTTAAATGCCCGTGTCATATAAGCTTTCGTGTATTATGTCGTCAAATCTCTTCTAGTGATTTCTATTCGCGAGATGAAGTGACTGATCACTTTCTAAATACTATGGTAAATGAGCTGTTGGAAAATGCGTTTATCGGTTAAGGTCAGCCATAGTCAAATTAGAAGCAATTATCATATATAAAGACTTGAATTTCTTTACCGTTGTAAGGCTTATAATGTATCAGATGTTTAACCAAAATAAGAAGACCTTCTCGAAATTAATCGGGAAGGTCTTCTAATCTAAATAATATTTCAAGGACTTGCATCTCTCACAAAAAGACGATTATAGTTGCACCTTCAATATATATGGTTACATTAAATATTCTATATAACAAGATATTGAGTTGTATTTTACAGAATAGAAAGGATGGATTAGCCGCCCAATTTCTTATTATGCAACAAACGATTTGAACATTCAAATTTTATTTTTCTAGCCCCTTTACCTTACAATATCTGACATATTTCACGAGTTGTTACCGATTTTAAATCTTGTAATATCCTCGTTAAGTTAATGTGAGATTTTGACTAAAGGAGCCAAAGATGATTCACAAAGAATTGGGCTTCGAACTGCAACGCGTCACCAGGCAGTCTTTGCCCTCACTCAAGCAATTTGACCGACATTATCTCGATTTTGTTATAGCGAATATCTTTGAAAAGATATCACAGCAGAAGAAATCATTGCTGGTCATTGATGACCTTGATCTAAAGGAGTATGTGAGCTGGGCGCTTAGGCAATATTTTGTGGTTCAAAAGGCCAAAGCTCATATTCTCATCCTAAATTCCAAAACCTCTGCCTTGCCTTTTGATGTTCCTTTTGATAATAGAATCCTAATTGTAGACATTCATCCTGACACTCCTGAACTTTTCGTCGGTGCACTCGATCGGCTCGTGGCATCTTGTGCGGCAAAGAATGTTCCTCTTTTATTCTTAACCTGCAAATCATATGCACTAAATTATTTGCAATCATTCGAGAGGCTCGATCAGTATGATTGTGTACTTTCAGAACATGAGTTCAGACAGATATCGAGCATGATGAATCTAATGCCACGGGGAGATTTGTATCGCCATACATCAGGTATGCCTCATCTTTTCAGAACTTGGATTGAAGCTAATGAGGAGGATGTTTCATTCCGACATAGTGAGCAATATGAAAAGGCATTAACCTCTGCTTTAGCTTGGTATACAAGAGACGACCTACATCACGATAAGCTCAGTGCAAGGCTACAGATGCTTCTAGTGGGAGAAGGAACTTATGATGAGCTGTCTCATATGGAAGGATTTAATCTTTCGGCAGTAGCATCTCCTTTTACTGTATCTAATGGTCGAGGGATATCATGTGCCGGCTTTGATGATCATCTAACTTACCGTAGATTCTTCAATCGCATTACCGAGAAGATATATGAGATGGAAGGTGCTCTTGTTCATACACTCGAGTTCCTGTTTGCTCATAAGAAATATAAGCAGCTGTCACGTGCTTTGACCATTCTCCCTATGAACGACGTGATTGCTCAGTATGTTGCACGAGTTCCATTTGATGTCATCAACTGCGGACATTGTGATTTGATTGACCGAGCCATGAGTTTCGATCATGCGCTTAGTACGAGTGAGCTTTTATGCTTAAAGATGGGAGAAGCTGCTATTTCTGGAAATCGGGAAATGCTTGAAGCTCATCTGACCTCATACAAGCAGCTTGATTTTCTGGATTCGCTCATTATAGAACAAGCAGAAGCAATCGTGCGATCTTATGCCCTGTTGCAAGGGGAGAGGTATTCATCAAATTCATCAATTCATACATCAAATCCCTTCCTATCAAAGATGAACCTACATTGTGAAGTGATAGAGCATGTTATGGATGGTCATTTGGAAGCTGCATATCAGCTTGTTTTGCTTCAGCAGATAAACGAAGAAAATACCTTCATAGATCAGATTTTGCAGCTTGATCTTGTGATGCTTTCTATGCTGTTGGGCGATGATACATGGAATGTATTTGATGATGAATATCGCATGCTCATCGAAGGGTTGTCTGCATCGGGGCTTCTGAGCGTTAACCTCTTTATTCCTGTGTTCAATGACTGCATTGAAGGTACGTTTAATCAGAACATGAATGCATTTTCTCTTGAGCGTGCAATAAGTACTGCACAGTGTAGGGGTTACAACTTCCTAGCAAGTTGTCTTTTGGCGTTCTCTGTCGCCTATAACTTGCATATCCGAAATTCTCTGAAGGCATACACTCAGGTAAAGCTCCTGCACCAGACCGCTTCAGTATGCGATTCTCAATACTTAAAAGGGGTTTCTGAGGTTTTGCTCTTATTGGCTCGAAAACATCTGAATGAGCCAGTTGATCTGCCTGAAGATGCAATTGATAACTATCCTGATACGGCAGAAGGTGACGTATTAAAGATCATCATCCAGGCAATAATTGGTCAAAAGATTTCAGGAGATGCAATTCATCCGGAGACCCCATCGGGTGTTTGGTGGCTTTTGTATCTCATTGAAGATGTCGATATTGATCTCTTTAGTGATGTGGTGCGTGAGATGCATCCAGTTTGGACTCACGATTACAACCACTACAAATTAAGAATTGTAAATCTGACACAAGGTATAAGGGAGGCGTTAAAGATGAGTAAAGCAGAAGAGCAGCTTCTTAAGGAGCGTAATATGCTCTACATAAAGGTTATGGGCTCGATTGATATTCGAAGCTCTGGTAGAGAAATCCGTGAAGAAGATTGGTCGCGCAAAGCTGCAAAGATGCTTCTTTTATATCTCGCAGTGGCTGAGAATCACACGCTCTCACGTGCGGATTTGCAGGAGCTTATTTGGCCTGATAAAGATTATATTGCGGCAAGAGGCAACCTTTACACAGCTTTAAGCTCTCTGAAAAGAACCATTGGTCACAATGACGAACTGCGTCCTTTTATCAAGTGCTTCGAGGGGCATATTGCACTCAATCCTGAATGTGTGAGGGTCGATAGTGACACTTTCCTGCGTGTTTCTCGAAAGATGCTCGATCCGGCATCTGATCCAAATGCTGTGCTCACTATGTACGAGGATCTGGTTTCCTGCTTTGATGGTGGATTATTTGCTCCAATTGGTGATGAATCTGGCCTCTTCCATGCTCGTCAGGAGTACTTCAAGTCGCTTTTCCTTGAGACTCTGATGACGCTTGCTGAGATCTCCTTAAAGATGAGAAGACCTCGTCAAGCGGTAAGGTGTGCAAGAGAGATTCTTTCGGTAGATGATTGTCGTGAGGATGCCTTCATACTTTTCATCCAGGCGCTGCACAGCATGGGAAGACGAGCTGAGGTTGTTACTGCTTATAACATCTTTAGCAAAAACCTTATTACTAAGTATGGAATTGCGGTATCGTCTTCGACGCGAGATATCTATGCAGGGATTATTCAAGATGATTCTTATCCTGAGTCCGCATGGGGAGTTATATAATTCATCCTTTTTAAATCCAGTCAAAAATACAAGGTTTAACTGTTTGTTTAATTAAAAATATGTCAATACGATAGTTTTATTTATTAACTTGTAAATCTGGTTGGAAATCATTTCTTAGATTGATAGAGTTAGACGGTGAATAGTTATATTTATTTTTACTGTCTAATAAAGGATTAACATGGCGAGTTTCTTCTCCAAATTACTCTCAATCGGATCTGATAAAGAGCTTAAAGATCTAAAAAAGATTACCGCTTGTGTCAACGAATTGGAGCCTCGTTTCCAGGCACTTTCTGATGAAGAGCTGCGTGAGCAGACTAATATTTTTAAACAGCGCTACAAGGATGGCGAGTCTTTGGATGATCTTCTTCCTGAGGCATTTGCTACCGTCCGTGAAGCATCTGTTCGTACCTTGGGAATGCGTCACTTCGACGTTCAGGTAATTGGTGCTATTGCTCTTCATCGCGGCATGATTGCTGAGATGAAGACTGGTGAAGGTAAGACTTTGGTTTCAACCTTGACCGGATACCTCAATGCACTTTCCGGAGACGGTGTACACATCGTTACCGTAAATGACTACCTTGCAAAGCGTGACGCCGAGCAGATGTCTCAGGTATATAACTTCCTCGGATTGACTGTAGGACTTCTCCAAAACGGCATGAGCCTTGCTGAGAAGCGCCCAGCTTACGAGGCTGATATTACCTACGGAACAAACTCCGAGTTTGGCTTTGACTACCTTCGCGATAACATGGTAACCCGTGCTGAGCAGCGTGTTCAGCGTGGACACAACTATGCAATCGTCGACGAGGTTGACTCCATCTTGATCGATGAGGCTCGTACCCCATTGATCATCTCTGGTGCAGGTAACAAGTCAGCAACTACTTATAAGGACTTCGCACGCGCTGTTCGCGGTCTTCGTCCTGAAGTTGACTTTGAGATGGATGAGGCAAAGCACACCATCGCTGCTACTGAAGAGGGTCTTACCAGGATCGAAAACGCTCTTGGAATCGAAGACATCTACGCAGATATGTCCGGTCAGCTTGTAAACCACCTTCAGCAAGCGCTTAAGGCTCAGTACATGTTCCACCGCAACCAGCAGTACATCGTTACTGATGGTGAGGTAAAGATCGTTGACGAGTTCACCGGTCGTATCATGGAAGGCCGTCGTTATTCTGAGGGACTTCACCAGGCGATTGAGGCTAAGGAAGGCGTATATGTTCGTGAGGAGAACCAAACCCTTGCAACTATTACCCTTCAGAATTACTTCCGTCTGTACAACAAGCTCTCCGGTATGACCGGAACTGCAATGACAGAAGACTCTGAGTTCCGCCAGATCTATAACCTTCCTGTACAGGCAATTCCACCTAACAAGCCAGTTATTCGTGAGGATAACGAGGATAAGATTTATCGTACTATTGACGCTAAGTTCAAGGCAGTAGCAGACGAGATTTCCAATCGTCACGCTAAGGGTCAGCCTGTTCTTGTAGGTACTGTATCCATTGAATCTTCCGAGCGTTTGAGCCGTCTTCTTGACAAGCGCGGCATCAAGCACGAAATCCTTAACGCTAAGTTCCATGCTCGTGAGGCAGTAATTGTTGCTCAGGCAGGTCGCTTGGGTGCTGTTACCATCGCTACCAACATGGCAGGACGTGGAACCGACATTTTGCTCGGTGGAAATCCACACTACATGGCAGAGGATATGCTTGTAGCTCAGGGTGTTGACCTTGAGGAAGTAACTGAAGAGCAGAAGCAAGCTGCACTTATGAAGGCAAAGGAAGTTTGCGCTGATGAGCACAACAAGGTGCTTGAGGCTGGCGGACTTTGTGTTATCGGAACCGAGCGCCACGAGTCACGTCGTATCGACAACCAGCTCCGTGGTCGTGCTGGACGTCAGGGAGACCCTGGTGTAACCCAGTTCTATCTTTCACTCGAAGACGACATCATGCGTCTTTTCGCTGGTGACAAGCTCGACCGTATCTCCGATATGATGCAGCAGTGGGATATGCCAGATGATGCTCCAATTCAGCATCGCATGGTATCTCGCTCTGTAGAGAACGCTCAGCGCAAGGTTGAGGAGATGAACTTCTCCATGCGTAAGCACGTTCTTGAGTACGACGATGTTATGAACAAGCAGCGTCAGGTTATTTACGAAGAGCGCAATATGATCCTCGACGGTAAGGACCTTACCGCACACGTTGCAGAGGTTACCCGCGAGACTGCAGAGCGCGCTGTTGGAGAGTACTGCCCAACTACTGAAGATCCTGATTTCTGGAATCTTGAGGGACTTGAATCCTGGATGGAGGAGACCTCTGGAGTTGAGTTTGAGTATCCAGATGATGATATCGACAACCACGAGGCACTCATTGAGGATACCTACCACTTCCTTATGAGTCAGTACGAAGATAAGGCAGAGCGCCTTGGCGAGATGATCATGACTGAGCTTTCCACACAGGTAATGCTCCGTGTTATCGATACTCGTTGGATGAGCTATCTTCAGGAAATGGACTACCTCAAGACTGGTATCGGCCTTCGTGGGTTCGGCCAGCGCGATCCTTTGGTTGAGTACAAGACTGAAGCATTCCGTGGATTTGCTGAGCTTGTAAGCACCATGTATGAGGACTTCCTGCGTACAATTTTGCGCATTGAGCTCAATGTTGTTCCACAGCAAGAGCAGTCCAACCTTAATAATGTTCAATACTCAGGACCAGCTGAAGTAGATGGCGATCAGCCACGTGGACCTCGCCACATGCGCGACAACCAGCCAGCTCCTGATAAAGCACGCACTTATCGCAAGTCAGAGCACTCAGACCCATATTCAGATGTAGGTCGCAATGAGCTTTGCCCATGCGGTAGTGGTAAGAAATTCAAGAATTGCCATGGAATCAATAGGTAATAATGATTGAATTTGATTTACAAACTGTTGAATCACTTTCCTCACGTCTTGCTGAAATCGAAGCATATTTGCATCTCGACGACGCAAGGCGTGAGATTGCGATTTTAGAGGAAAAATCTTCTTCACCAGATTTCTGGAATGACCAAGACGCAGCTAAGAGCGCTATGGGCAAGCTCTCTCAGCTCAAGTCTACTTGTGCAAATTTTTCTGAAGCAAAGCTTCTTTTGGAAGATGCGCATGAGGCGCTTGAGTTTGTAGGGGACGATGACGCTCAGGAAATCATCGATGAAGCTCAGGCTAATCTCGTTAAAGTCGAGCGAATGATGAGTGAGTTCGAGCTTGCCACCTGGTTTGATGATGAGCTTGATTCAGGTGACGCTATCGTTACCATTACTCCTGGTCAAGGAGGTCTGGAGGCTCAGGACTGGTGCGAGATGCTCTACCGTATGTATATGCGCTATTGTGACAGCCGAGGCTGGAAGGTGGATGTAGCTGACCTTCCTAAGGCAGAGGTAATTGGCATCGATCGCGCGGTCTTTAAGGTAGAGGGCTTCAATGCATACGGCATGCTCAAAGCTGAACAGGGAGTTCACCGTCTTGTACGTATTAGTCCTACAGACGACAAAAAGCGTAGGCAGACCACGTTTGCAGGCGTTGAAGTGCTTCCCGTCTTGCCAGCAGACGTTGAGGTCGAGATTGACCCGAAAGATCTGCGCATTGATGTGTTTCATGCATCAGGACCAGGCGGTCAGGGCGTCAATACAACAGATTCTGCCGTCCGTATTACACACCTTCCATCAGGAATTGTTGTGTCATGCCAAAACGAAAGATCGCAGTTACAAAATAAAGCGATGGCTATGCAGATCTTGCAAAGTAAGCTCTATGAGCTCGAAAAGCAAAGAAGAGCTGACGAAATCGATGAGCTCCGTGGCCCTAAGCACGATATTTCATTTGGCAATCAAATTAGAAGCTATGTTTTATATCCGTATCAGCTTGTCAAAGATTTACGAACAGGTTACGAAACGGGAAAAGTTTCGAATGTTTTGGATGATGGCGAGCTCGATGAGTTTATAATCGCATATCATAGATGGCGCTGTAGCGATACGACTCACTAGGAGTGACTATGGAACATAAAACATCCATGCAAGAGGTTCTTAGAGATGCAACTTTGATCATCTGCGGCTCTTTTATTTTTGCCTTGGGTGTTGATTGTTTCCAGATTCCTTTTGATATTGCAGCCGGTGGTATTACCGGTCTTGCAACTATTATCCATGCCGTGTTGGAAACCATTGGTATTAATGCTCCTATTGGAGCTCAAACCATTTTATTCAACGTCTTGCTGATGATTCCGGTAATCAGAAGCGGTGGATTGAAATACGCAACTAAGACGCTTGCAGGAATCTTCGTTTCAGGATTTTTCCTCGATCTTTTAAGCCCATTTGTTCCAACTTTGGAAGGCTATGACCTGTTTGTTGCTGTTCTTTGGGGTGGCTTCATATCAGGTATTGGACTTGGAATTGTCTTTAGGAGTGGAGGTAATACGGGCGGAACTGACATTATTGCTCAGCTCATATCCAAGAAAACCTCGCTTCCAGTAGGTATCATGTCGATCGTATGCGATGCGGTTGTAGTTCTGATTTCTATTCCTGTCTTTGGATTTAGAAATGCACTTTACGCAATCATCTGCATGACAGTTATGGGAAAGACAGTTGACTTCATCATTGAAGGACCTAAGACTGAACGTGCTGCATATATCATTTCACCTGAGCATGAGAAAATCGCTGAGCGTGTAATGTATGAGATGGGTCGAGGATGCACGGAATTTCAAGCACGAGGTGTTTGGTCTGGAAATGACAAGCCTGTGCTTTTCGTAGTACTTGGCATTCGTGAAATTACGCGTCTTAAGGCAATTGTTGCTGATGTTGATTCGGAAGCTATTGTTATCATTTCAGATGTTCATGAAGCTTTTGGAGAAGGTTTTAAGCGTATTACAACGTAAATAATTTTAGTAAGATCAAGAGACCCTACATCCTTTGGATGCTGAGGTCTCTTGTTTATAAGATTCGTTAGAGAGGGTAGTCTTGAAAGAGAGTATTATCAAAAGATCCGTGGTTAAAGATTCGCTTTTGATCATCGTTGGATCTTTCTTCTATGCGCTTGGCGTAGATTGTTTTCAGGTGCCCTTTGGCATTGCTGCAGGAGGCATAACGGGTTTGTCCGTTATCATTAGCGCAGTTGGAGAGACACTCGGCTACACAATTCCTATTGGACTTTTAGCTACGTCCTTCAATGCGCTGCTTATGATTCCGGTTTTGAGAAATGGTGGTATTCGCTACATCTATCGTGTAGTTGTAGGAATTCTATCAGCAGGCTTTTTCCTCGATGTACTCAGTCCTTTTGTTCCGAATCTTGAAGGCTACGACCTCTTCATCGCAGTTTTATGGGGCGGAGTCGTATCGGGCTTTGGAGTTGGCCTTGTATTCAGAAGTGGTGGCAACACCGGCGGTATGGATATCATCGCTCAGTTCATCTCACGTAAATTCAGGATGTCGATCGGAACAGTTGCAATTTGCTTGAATGCCTGCGTTATTGCTCTTTCCATCCCTGTATTTGGATTCAGAAATGCACTCTACGCTGTCGTATGCATGGTCTTTACTGGAAAAGTAATCGACTTGGTAATCGATGGTAACCACAATGAGCGTGCATGCTATGTCATCTCTGCAAAGCATGCCGAGATTGCAAGTCAGGTCATGTATGAGATGGGTCGAGGTGTGACCGAGATTCAGGCTCGTGGTGTTTGGTCTGGAAATGATCGCCCTATGCTTTTCATCATTCTCGACAGAAGTGAAGTCGGTATCTTGAAGATGGTAGTAGCTGATATCGATCCTGATGCAGTTGTAGCTATTGCTGAGGTTCATGAAACCTTTGGTCAGGGCTTCAAGAATATCTCTAAGCACCCCGTTTCCTAACGCCCGATCTCAGAGCGTCCACAAAATTAAATAAAGAATATTATTGTCCTCGAACGATTTCAGAAACCTATTCTGAGCCGTTCGGGGACAATTTTCATGAATTCACAAACTACCTGTTCAGTTTAGCTATTTGTGAGGTATCCTTAAGACATACTGCATAAGTATCGTGACGAAAGGAAAAAGCTAATGGCTTGTAACCACAAGGTAGCGTTAACTACGTGCCCTGGATTCGAGAAGTTCCATCAGATTAAGCACACCGCTAACACCATGCGTCAGGACATCATCACTATGATTTCTGAGGCAAAGAGCGGACACCCTGGAGGATCTCTCTCAGCTACCGATATCGTAGCTACCCTATTTTTCTCAGACTTGATGAGCTTCGATCGTGAAAACCCATCAGATCACACTCAAGACCGTTTCTTCCTTTCTAAGGGACATGCAGCTCCTGTACTTTATGCTGCATTCCACCAGCTTGGATGGATCTCCGACGAAGATATTTATACGCTTCGCCAGCTCGGCTCTAAGCTTCAGGGTCACCCAGACTCTCACGCTTGCCCAGGTGTTGAGGTATGCTCCGGTTCTTTGGGACAGGGTATGAGTGTTGCTTGTGGCGCTGCTTTGGGCATGAAGCTTGATGCTGAAGCTCAGGGAACCGATGCTCACAAGGTATATGTATACATGGGCGATGGTGAGATGCAGGAGGGTTCTAACTGGGAAGCAATGATGTTTGCTGCTCATCAGAACCTTAATAACCTCATCGGAATTCTTGACCTCAATAACCTTCAGATTGATGGAAACGTAACAGATGTTTGCTCTTTGGGTGACATCGATGCTAAGTGCGAGTCTTTTGGATGGAAGACCATCCACGCTGACGGCCACTGCATCAAGACTATCCACGAGGCATTGAGCGAGGCTAAGGCATATGGAGAAGGTCCTGTAATGGTAATCTTCGACACCGTAAAGGGTAAGGGCGTTAGCTTCATGGAGAACAACGCTGGTTGGCACGGTAAGGCTCCAAATGCTGAGCAGACCGAGCAGGCTCTCGAAGAGCTTAAGAAGGCAGCTGAAGTATTTACAAAGGAGACTTGCAATGACTAAGCGCGCAACACGTGAAGCCTTTGGCGAGACATTGATTGAGCTTGCTGAAGAAGGAAAGAATGTATTTGCTGTAGATGCAGACCTTGCAGGTTCTACTACTACTTCCAAGCTTGCAAGCTTCGATGAGAAGCGTTTCTGTGATGTAGGAATTGCAGAGCAGAACATGATCGGAGTTGCTGCTGGTCTTTCTTTGACTGGACGTATTCCTTTCACCTCATCATTTGCAGTATTTGGTGTTGGTCGTTGCTACGATCAGATCCGCAATACTGTATGTGACTCTGGTCTTAACGTAAAGATTTGCCCTACTCACGCAGGTATTACTGTAGGTGAGGATGGAGCTACCCACCAGATGCTCGAAGATATCGCAATGATGCGCAATCTTCCTAACATGCGTGTTCTTGTTCCTGCAGATTACTACAGCGCAAAGGCAGCTATTCGTCTTGCAGCTGAGACTGAGGGACCTGTTTATGTACGTATGGGACGTCATCAGGTTGAGTGCGTATACGATGAGACCTTCACAGGCTCCATCGGCTATGCTGGCGTTTTGCGTGAGGGAACAGACGTTACCATCTGCGCTTGTGGTGTAGAGGTAGCTCAGGCTCTTGAGGCTGCAAAGACTCTTGAGGCTGAAGGTGTTTCTTGTGAGGTTATCGACGTATTCTGCGTCGCTCCTCTCGATGAGAAGACCATCGTTGAATCTGCTTGTAAGACCGGCCGCGTAGTATGTGCAGAAGAGCACATGGTAACAGGTGGTATGGGAAGTGCTGTAGCTGAGCTTTTGAGCGAAAAGCAGCCTACTCCAATGCGTTTTGTAGGTATGCGTAGCTTCGGAACATCTGCACCTGGAGATGAGCTTATGGCTCACTTTGGCCTTGATGCAAATGCAATTGCACAGGCTGTTCGCGATATTCTTGCTTAAAACTTATATTTCTTCCTGAAATAACGAGAGACTCTGTATAAAAGCAGGGTCTCTCTTTGTATTTCGTGCGTAGCTTCTATGTGAGCGGTCTGCTTTTCTTGTCCTGCTCACAAAAACACAGAAGCGAAAATTTATAATTGTGTATCATTTAATATGTATATAAATTTAAGAAAAAGGAGCTCTTGTGGCAAATCATTTACAGAATGATAAGCAGCTTGAAGACGCTCAAGTCGAAAAACTGCTTGCACAGATTCCTGATCCAGCAGCTGAGGGAGAGGTTTTTGAGAGTCCTATGACTCAGGAAAATCCTCAGTTTGCAGAGGTAGAAAACGTAGCTGGGACAACCCCAGAGAATCTTTCTGAGGAGATGATTTCAGAAGCTATCGCATCTGGATCTCCTGATATGGCAGCTGTTGCTAGTGAAGTATCTGCCGATGGTATGGTAGAAGTAGCAGCACGTCCTGCTCCTCGTCCAAACGTGGCAAAGGGTACGCCTACCATTTCCTTTAGGAATACCTCTGTTGTGTATGAATCACAGCCAAATAAACCTGCTCTTCAGGATCTGAATCTTGATATCTATCCAGGTGAATTTGTATTCCTCGTAGGACACTCTGGATCTGGTAAATCTACATTTATCAAGCTTGTAACTCGTGAGATCAAGGCAACATCCGGTAAGGTAATCGTTGCAGGTCAAGACCTTACTACCATGCGAAATTGGAAGGTTCCTTACCTTCGTCGTCAGCTCGGCTGCGTTTTCCAGGACTTCAAGCTTTTGAGCAATAAGACCATTTACGAAAATGTAGCTTTTGCACTTGAGTGCATTGGTAAGCCTAAGAGCGTCATCGAGCAGCAGGTACCTGAGGTGCTTCGTCTCGTTGGTTTGGCAGATCGCATGGATTCATATCCAGATCAGCTTTCCGGAGGAGAGCAGCAGCGTGTATCCGTCGCTCGCGCTATGGTTAACCGTCCTCCACTATTGGTGTGCGACGAGCCTACAGGAAACCTCGATCCTGCAATTTCACAGGGTATCATGAAGCTTCTTGAGCGTATTAATGAAACGGGTACTACTGTTCTTATGGCAACTCACGACCGCGACATGGTAAACACTATGCGCAAGCGCGTTATTGCTCTTGAGGCTGGACATGTTGTACGTGACGAAGAGGGAGGAGGATACGGTAATTATGCTGGGTTCTAATTTCACCTATTCCGCCCGTGAAGCTGGGCGTCATTTCCACCGTAACCTCTCTACTTGTATTGGTGCGGTTGTAACTATTTTCTTGTCACTCTTTATCATTGGTGTGTTTATCTTTGGTTCTGCAATTGTCCAAAACATTTTGGGAAGTGCTGAAGACCAAGTAACTATCCAGGCGTTTTTGAGCGACGATGCTACACAACAGCAAATTACTGCTCTTCAGGGAAAGATTCAGTCTTGGCCAAACGTTCAGGCTGTAACTTATAAGAATAAAGAGCAGGCATACAAAGAGTACAAAGAGCGTGTGTCTGAAGACATTATTAACGCTATTGAGTCCAACAAGAATCCACTTCCTGGATCTTTGGAGATTCAGCTTCAGCAGCCTAGCCAGGTTGAGGAAACAGCACTTAAGCTTAAGGCTGACCCTTCGTACCAGCAGATTGCTGATGAGGGTAATGCGGAGAAGTCAGTTCTTTACGGCCAGGGTTATGTCGAGAAGCTCTTTGCTATTATTAAGTACGTAAACCTTGCAGGTATTGTGCTTGTAGGTCTTTTGACCTTCGTTGCATTTGTATTTATCAATAACACCATTCGTCTTGCAATTACTGCTCGTCGTCGAGAGATTGCTATTGAGCGTTTGGTAGGAGCATCTAACAGCTTCATTCGTGGGCCATTCCTCATGGAAGGTGCACTCGAATCTGTCTTGGGAGCGCTTCTTGCAATTGGTGCTCTTCAGCTTTTGAGCATGTATGCGATGCCTGTTGTACAAAACGCAATGCCATTTTTGCCATTTACCCTTCCTGGGGATGTGGTTATGTGGACCTACGTGGGTCTTCTTTCAATCGGACTTATCATTGGTTTGTTCGGTTCTGCAATCGCAATGCGTCGTTACCTTAAGGTATAACAACTACTGCGAACTAATATGGGGCGCGGCGGCTGTATGTCGCCTGCGCCCTTTCTGTATATAGAGGTGAATATGGGAAAAGTAAAACGCTCTCGTTCCAAGGACCAAAAGAAGAAAAAGAAGCATCAGAGCCTCACGGGTATCTTGCATCTTACTGGTCAGGGCTACGGTTCTATCAATACGGAGCTTGGAGAGTATCCAGTCTTTCCTGAAGATTTGCGCGGGGCTATGGACCGCGATGAAGTTAAAGTTTATATCAAACGAGGACGTACGCGCGACAAGGCTGTTGTTATTGATGTTGTCAATCGCGCAGCTCAAGTCATCATGGGAATCTACCGTGATATTGAGGGCATTGGAATGATTGATCCTCTCGACAATCGCATGACCTATGATTTCTACGTCTACCCTCAAAAGGAGCTCTTGCGCCGTTTGAATGTTAAAGACGGAGACATCGTTGTCGCCCAAATTATGGATTACCCTTACAAGAGGACTCCAGGAAGTGTAAAGCTGTTGGAGAACAAGGGTCCTGCTGAGGACTTCGACCTCGCTATTGAGCAGGCGATTGAACAGGCTGGCATTCGTGTACACTTCCCAGAAGAGGTTGTTGAGTCAGCTAACGCTTTGGAGTGTGAGGTTGACCAGGCACTCGCCTATGATGAAACAAGGCGAGACCTTCGAGATAAACTTTGCTTTACCATCGATCCAATTGATGCAAAAGACTTCGATGATGCAGTATGTGCACAGGAGCTTGAGGATGGTAGTTTTAAGCTTGATGTATACATTGCAGATGTTAGTCACTATGTGCATTGGAAAGATGTGGTCGATAAAGAAGCGCAGATGCGCACATGCTCCGCTTACCTTGTAGACCGCGTGATTCCTATGCTCCCAGAGAAGCTCTGCAACGATATATGCTCGCTTCGTCCTTTGGAAGACCGCCTCGCTATGGGTGTATCTATCCATTTGAGCTCTCGTGGCAAGATTATTAATTACGATGTCTTTTCCTGTGCGATTCGCTCTGCTGCACGCCTTGATTATGGAAGTGTCGATAAATTCCTCACGGGAGAAATTACCGCTTCTGAACTTAATGTCAAGCATGGAAAGGACCAAGAGGTGGCTCAGGCTATCCTGGCTTTGCAAAAGATTGCTCATCATCGTATTCGCATTCAGAAGCGAAGGGGTTCTCTGGAGTTCGAGACAAAGGAAACCCATGTTCTATTGGATGAGCAAAAGCGTCCTGTAGATGTTATCGTGCGCCAGACAACAGAAGCGACCTCTTTGGTTGAGCAGGCTATGCTCCTTGCAAATGAGTGCGTTGCTCGCACTCTTGCTTCTCGAGACATTCCTGCAGCGTATCGCGTCCATGAAGCTCCTGATCCAGATGCTCTTGTTCGTGCGCTTCCTGTCCTCTTCGAATTTGATTTGATCGATAACGAGGACAAGATTCGCCTTGGAATGGGAGATCCTTTTGCTATCCAGGATATATTGGAGAGAGCAAAGGGAACCGATGCTGAATACATCATTAATCAGATCTTGCTACGCTGTCAGTCTCGTGCTGTTTATAAGCCAATGAACGAGGGCCACTTTGCATTGGGTGCTCCGATGTATTGTCACTTTACAAGCCCAATTCGTCGCTATCCTGATGTCATCGTGCATAGGAAGCTCAAGAGCTTGGCTGCAGGAACACTCAAGACTAATAAGCAAGAGAAGATAAATAAGCGCCTGAGTGAGATTTGCCTTGAGTGCTCTACACAAGAGCGCGTTGCTGATAAGCTGGGATATACAACTCATGGTATAAAGATGGCTGAGATGTATGAGGATAAGGTGGGAGAGAGATTCTCTGCCATTATCTCAGGTGTTGCATCCTTTGGCTTCTTTGTAACGCTTGATGATACCTTTGCAGATGGTCTCGTTCCTATCCGTACGCTTCCTGATGACTGGTATGAGTTTGACGAGGAGCGTATGCTTTTACACGGTGTAGAGAAAAACATTACTTGGAGGCTCGGACAAAGAGTAGTCGTAGAACTTCGCCGAGTTGATGTAGTATTAGGTAAGATGGATTTTGTTGTAGTGCCTACTATCGATCAGATGTAGGGCTGCTGAATATAAAGGAGGGGCTGTGGAGCCAACTCAACTTTCCGATGATTTGCTCAGAGCCGAAGGTTTGCTTGTAAACAACCAGGGACAGCAAGCACGTGACTTGCTTGCTCGTATGGCTGAAGATGCTGAGGAGTATATCGCGCAGCATTACCAGACAACAGAGGATACTCAGTACTTTAGCTTCCCTGAACTTTATTACCTTCTGTCGTATAAGAAGGTCGAAAGCGATCCTCGTGAGATCGTTATCGTCAATGAGCCCTTCGACCGTATGTATGAAGATCTGGCAATTGCAAATGTTTTGGTTGGCGACTACCAGCTTGCCCAGGAGGCACTTAAACAGGCAGTTCGTTGGAATCCTATGGATTGCGAATATCGTTTGCGCCTTGCAGATCTTTTCATGACCAACGGAGATATGAATGAGTACCTCGCCTTGACTTACTCAGTATTTGAGCGCGCAAGCAAGGCTGAACACATGATTCGTGCCTACGTAAACTTCGCTGCATATTTTGAGCAGAGCGGACGAGAGATGTTGTGCGCTGCTGCTCTCAAGGCTGCAGCACAGTTCAATATCGATGAGCCTCACCTCATGGATGCACTTGAAGCTGCTGCCAATACCACTCACGATCCTCATCTGATTGACCAGAAAGAGGCTGGCGAGATGCTCGAGGGAGAAGGTATTCCAGAGGGAGCCAATGCCGAGATCGCCATTTGCCTTTTGATGTGTGCGGTCGATGCAGCAAACGTTCAGGATAAGGTCCAGGCTACCAACCTCATGCTTATGGCTCGAAATCTTATTGGAGCCCCAGCATGTCAGGCATTGCTTGAGCTAATCCAGGATGCAGATAAACAGCTTAATGACTAAGTGAAATGCGGTATGCATATGGAAGTAAAGAAAGAAAAGAAAAGCATAGCTCGCAATAAAGTTGCTCATCATGAGTACTTCATTGAGGAGACATTTGAAGCGGGCATTGTGTTGAGTGGATGCGAGGTTAGAAGCCTTCGTGAGCGAGGATGCCAGATT
>RCNI01000878.1_pt1 | contig 31596 bp, 26 predicted proteins | sample 2041151 | NCBI WGS metagenome assembly RCNI01 (sample SAMN09708214, study PRJNA481090) | feces metagenome | isolation source: feces | place: Antarctica: Albino Rookery
ATGGCGGAAATCTCTCCGGATTTGATTCAGGTGGTGGAGTAGGAGTAAATGAAGTTTAATTCGCAAATAACATTATCAATATTAAATGTCTACCGTAGCCGAAAATAACAAGCGAATCGCGGAAAATACTGTACTGCTCTACATCAGAATGATTTTTCTGATGGGCGTAACCCTCTACTCTTCCCGAATCATATTAAAAGCACTTGGTGTTGTTGATTTCGGTATTTACAATGTTGTCGGCGGAGTGGTAACCATGCTGGGATTCCTTAGCAGTTCATTGGGTGGTGCTACATCGCGTTTCATTACCTTCGAATTGGGACGAGGAAGTGAAGGCGATGTCGGCAAGGTTTTCCGATGTGCCGTTACGGTGCATTACATCATGGCTATTATCGCTTTCGTATTGGCCGAGACCGTCGGACTTTGGTTCGTTATGGAGAAAATGGTCATACCTGCAGATAGAATGACTGCTGCATTTTGGGTCTATCAGTGTTCGGTTGTGACATTCATCGTTTCGATATTGAGCGTACCCTACAATGCATTGATTATTGCTCACGAGCGGATGCATGCTTTTGCCTATATCTCCATCTTCGAGGCATTGGCCAAGTTGGCGGTTGTTGTATTGTTGTTGTGGATCAATTCCGACCGCTTGATTCTGTATGCGGCATTGATTCTTGTGGTGCAGGTCATTATCAGAATTTTATATTCCGTCTACTGCAACCGTCATTTCCCGGAATCCTCTGCTCGCTGGTTGTGGAATAAGGAACTATCTCGAAAGATGGCTGTTTATGCAGGATGGACGACCAATGGATATTTGGCAATCGTCGGTTATACCCAAGGTATTAATATACTTCTGAACTTGTTCTTCGGACCGATGGTAAATGCTGCACGAGGTGTTGCTGTGCAAGTGCAAAGTGCAGTGAGTCAATTTTTCGGCAATTTTCAGATGGCAGTGCGCCCCCAGATTACCAAACTGTATGCGCAGGGTGATTTGCAGTATATGCACACATTAATTTTGAATAGTTCGCGCTATTCTTTCTACTTGATTCTGTTGGTGGCCCTACCGATTTTTATCAACACGGAATATATCCTCCAGTTATGGTTGAGCGAGGTGCCGGAACACACGGTTGCATTTACACGATTGATGATTCTATCGTGCATGAACGAAGCTTTTAAAGGCCCGACAATCATGGCGATTCATGCGACTGGCGATATCAAGAAATTTCAGATTATTGAAGGAACTCTTTTGCTAACAGTTGTTCCTGTAGCATACTTTTTTTTGAAGTATGCTCACATATCTTCGGAAATGGTGTTTGTGGTGTACCTAATTATAGAGACTATCACACAACTTGTCCGCGTATGGATAGTTTATCCGCGTGTACAATTGGCAAAAAGGAAATATCTAACAGATGTACTCATCCCTGCATTTAAAGTAACCATTCCTATCATTGCCATAGGATTCATACTATATAGATATTGTGCGACATCTTCTTTTGTCGGGTTGATAGGGAATAGTTTGCTGTGTGCATTATCAACACTATTGATTTTATTTTTTGTGGGATTGCGTAAGTATGAACGACTTATGTTAATTGAGAAAGCCAAGTGTTTTATTCATAAATGTAGATAAACAATGGTCAGTATAATTCCTAAAATATCTGTAATTGTCCCCGTCTATAAAGCCGAAAAATACCTGCATAAATGTGTAGACAGTATTTTGGCTCAAACATTTACCGATTTTGAGGTGCTGCTTGTCGATGACGGCAGTCCCGACCGAAGCGGTGAGATTTGCGATGAATATGCTGCGAAGGACAGTCGTGTCAAGGTCTTTCACAAGAAGAATGGCGGAGTGAGCTCGGCGCGTCAGTGCGGAATGAACCACGCCGAAGGAGAATATACAATTCACGCCGACCCCGATGATTGGGTGGAGCCGACCATGTTGGAAGAACTCTATCGAAAGGCCAAAGAAGAGGATGCGGACATGGTGATGTGTGATTATTTGGAAGAGCATAGAAAGAATCAAAAGTATATAAGTCAAACTCCTGTTTCCTTGCAAAGCAATTCTTTATTACGAGAGTTTATGATGGGAACACTGCATAGTAGTCTGTGGTGTAAATTAATTAGGCTGGATTGCTATAATAAATACAATGTCAAGTTTCCACCTGTCGTAGTTTGGGAAGATTTGTATGTTGTCTGTGAACTTATGCGCAACGATTTGAAAGTAGTTTATCTGAACAGGGCTTTTTATCATTATGATTTGTTCTCCAATACATCAAGTATCACCCGATTCAAAAGTCTGAAAAATCTTGAGTCGCAGAAACTGTTCGTCCGGCATTTCGAAGAAGTACTTCAGGCTAAAGAATACAAAAAGGAATTGTTCAGAGTCAAGTGTGCCACAAAGGAGTTGGCTTGGTGCGTAAGGGAACTTCCTGTATACGAATTTATTGCTCTGTATGATGACGAAGTAAATGAATATTATAAGTCATCAGGATTGAATCCTTTGTCTTTAAAATTTTACATAAAACTCTCTTTGTTAGGTTATGACAAATTGTCAAGAATATTATTTGATGCCGTCTTTCAATATGCTATCCCCATCGCAAAACGAATTTTAAACCTATAATATGATAAAAGTATCTGTTATTATCCCCATTTATGGGGTCGAAAAATATATTGAGAAGTGCGCACGCTCGGTCTTTGAGCAAACCTATTCGGATTTGGAAGTCATCTTTGTGGATGATTGTACTCCCGATAATAGCATTGCCATTCTCAAACAGGTTCTCGAGGAGTATCCTCAGATGAAGGATAAGACGCAAATATTGTCATATCCCCAGAATCGAGGATTGGCAGGAGCGCGTAAGTTTGGATTGGAAGTTGCGCACGGTGATTATCTTTTGCAAATTGATAGTGATGACTATATTGCCCGAGATATGGTTGAGGCAATGGTTGCAAAGGCGAAAGAGAATAATGCGGATGTTGTCATTTGTGATTTCAATATGATTCAAGACGGGAAAGAGTCGCATTTGCACGTGAATCCGTCGCTTGATCATATCGCGTGTTTGAAACAGGTGCTGACCGGAGAGGTCCATGGGGCTGTATGGAATAAATTGATCCGTAGAAGTCTTTATACGGATAATGACATTACTCCTATTCAGGGATTGAATATGCGTGAGGATTTGTCGGTTATGTATCGACTTCTTTATTTCGCCAAGAAACTTGCTTATGTTCCCCAACCATTCTATAATTATCTTTTGAGAGGAGGATCTATTTCAGCCTCGAAAATGAATGCCATGCAACAAAAGAATGCACAGGATTTAATATCCCTGATGAATGATTTTTGTGGACGGGAGCAGATCGCGGATATACGAATTTTAGATGCATTTTCGTTCTTTAAAGCGAATGTGAAAAGTGGTATTATGTTATATGGAGATATAAAAGCACTTGATAAAACGCTTTATAAAACAGTTCGACTAAGACATTATTTGTCACACCCAACGATGGCTTTTTATCAAAAAATTATCGGAGCTATATCGATGCTTCAAATAACTTTTTTTGTAAAGATATTTAGAATTTTTTTTGATTTTTTTAGAAAATATAAATAATGGGATTTCATTATAAATCTTTTCCTTTTGATAAATGTTATTATTTCTAGTATTATATATTATATTAGCTTATATAGTATGTAGGACTATACAACCGATTTCAACGCTTCGAGTTTTTAAGGTGTGGATTTCTGTTTTTTGTGTATACTCATTATATATATTGCTAACACATGCATATGTGGATGATCCGTTAACTTCTTTTTTTATAAGCCGAGATCAAATGTTCTTTTATCGGGAAGCTATTTCTTTGTCAGATAAAACTTTTGATAATATAATTAGAGAAAGTTTTGCTAATTACAGATATAGTGAATTACCGTTGGCTATTGCGTGGTTTGCTAGTTTAGCTCGTATAGCAAATATATTTGATATTAGCGATATAATGTTGTTTGAAAAATTGAATGTTGCATTTATAGCTAGTTTAATACCCGTATTTATATACAAAACGATTTTATTTAGAGTAAATGATTCATGTAAAATAAGTATACAGATATTTTGGTTTGCTGTATTCTCTCCTCTCCTTTGTTTATCTGCTCAATTATTAAGAGATATACATATTTGTTTTATATATACTTTGATGGCTTATGTTGTGCTAAAACCCATATGTAAATTCAGATATATATATTTAATATTATTATGTTGTATAGCTTTTAATCTTCGAGTGGAAAATGGATTATTTGCAATAATATTCTTTTTAATACCTTTGTATCAATATTATGATAGAAGCAGTGCTTCCACAAAGAAGATATTGATGTTTTTAGGTATTATTGCATTGGTTTTTTCAATAAATCTAATGCTGAAAATAAAAAGTGTAATGGATGATACCTTAGATTTGTATACAGCACAGTCAATATCTAAGGCTTCTTCTGATTCGTTAGGAGTTAAATTAAATTATTTACCTTTTCCTTTAAATACAATTTCAAAAACGGTTTTTGCTCAATTTCTACCTTTCCCTTTGTGGTTACCATTCTTGTCTAATGATTCATATAATTATTTGAGAATTGTTGAATGCTTCGTTCCTTTTTATTGGATTCCAATATTATGGGCTATTTTGTTAAACATAAAAAATATAATAAAAGATAAAAATTGGTTGATTTTGTTGGTGTTAGTAATTTCTTTGTTATATTTATTATTATGTTCTTCTAGCGAATTTGGAACTCGTCGCTTATTAGCAATATATCCTTTTATATATATTTCTTATATTATACTTCAAGATTGTTTAAATATATCAACGGTTAAAACTAGAAAATATACAATATTTCTTATATTGGTATTACATATTATTTATCTATTAATTAAATGAAAATTCTTGAAATAATTACTTCATTAGGATCTGGAGGAGCTGAACGAATAGTTGTTGATTTATGTAATGAGTTGTCTTTTGATAACGAAGTTATATTAGTTGTACTATACCCTTTTGACAAGTATTCATTTTATTTAAAGGATTTATCGCCTAAAGTAAATATTGTGTGTTTGAATAAAAAGAGTGGGTTTGATATTAGTTTATTTTTCAGAATGAGAAAACTAATATCTGCTGAAAAGCCTGATATTGTTCATACGCATTTGTCTGGAATTGTATATACATTTTTAAGTTATTGCTTCGCTTCCAAAACAAAGTTTATTCATACTGTGCATAGTGATGCCCAGTATGAGGCGGAAAATTATTTAAATACACTTTTCCGAAAATTTGCTTTTAAGTTCCATCGGGTAACTCCGGTAACAATATCGGAGGATTCACAAAAGTCTTTTTATGATTTCTACAAAGAAGATTCTGCATTAATTTATAATGGTCGTCCAGATTTTGTAAAACCTGCTGCTGATGAAATTAAAAGTGTTGAGTCTGAAATAGAGGCTTTGAAAGTCAATAAAAATGCTCTTGTTATTACAAATGTAGGGCGACTTAATAAAGTCAAAAATCAAGTGTGCCTGGCAAAAGCCATACATGCACTTAATCTACAAGGTTATAAAATAGAATTGATAAATATTGGCGAGGGAAATGATAAAGAGGTCGTATCTTCTATTGAAGAATTAGCTTCTCCGTATGTTCATCTTATTGGCTCTCGAAAGAATCCGCGAATGTATGTTTATGTGTCCGATGCTTTTTGTTTATCTTCAGTAATTGAGGGAATGCCGATCACGTTGATTGAATGTTTTTCTGTCGGCGCAATTCCCTTGTGTACTCCTGTCGGTGGAATTAATAGTATGATTCAGGACGGAGTGAATGGTATGCTTGCAGATGGAACATCTCAAAAAGATTTAGAACGATTGTTAATTCGTTTTATTAAATCTTCGGAAGTTGAGAAAACGAAAATGAAGGAGCAATCTTTACTTTCATTTGAGCCCTACAACATTCATAATTGTTGTTGTAATTACATCAAACTCATGAATTCTCTTAGAAAATAATAATTTATGAAAGTATTATTTTGTTCTCCATTGGGAAATGTCGGAGGTATCTCAAGATGGACACAACATATCTTGAATTATTATCGAACGAATAATTCGGATATAGAACTTGTGCAATACTATGGAACGAAAAATAGTGGGAGCCATACGGGAGATAGTTTCTTGGCTCGAGTATATAGAGGAGCCTGTAAGTATATTCCTTTATATAGATCCGTAAAGAAACGTATCTGTCAGGAACGATTTGATATTCTTCATTTGTGTTCAAGTGCCTCCATCTCTCTTTTAAAAGATATTTTTATTTTGCGTTGTGCAAAGAAACGAGGCCTGAAAACCATTCTGCATTTCCATTTCGGACGAATTCCTGATTTGTTTGTCCAGAAGAATTGGGAATATAAATTATTGATTCGAGCCATTTCTTATGCCGACAAGGTAATTGTGATAGATCATAAATCTTATGATACATTAATTCAAGCGGGATATAAAAATATTGAATTTTTACCGAATCCGTTGTCGCCTGCTATTGATGATATTATTCGTGATAATAAGGATGTAAAGAAGGACTTGCATAAAATTGTTTTTGCAGGGCATGTTATTCCGACTAAAGGCGTTTTTGAATTGGTGGAAGCTTGCAAGCAGATTCCCGATATTAAAGTGAGAATGTTAGGATTTGTTTCCGATGAAATGCGAACGAAACTTCGACAAACGGCAGGAGAGAATAGCGAATCATGGTTGGATATTGCCGGGGAGCAAACTTATGAGGCAACAGTCAAGGAGATGCTTTCGGCTGGAATGTTTGTCCTTCCGACATATACGGAGGGATTTCCTAATGTGATTCTTGAAAGTATGGCCTGTGCTTGCCCGATTGTGACTACAGATGTGGGTGCTATTCCCGAGATGTTGGATATCGCTAATGGTTTTGAATATGGTATTTGTGTGAAGCCTATGGATGTTGAGGCTTTAAAAAAGGCTATCGAGAAGATGTTGAATCAGCCCGAATATGCACTTCTGTGTGGACTTAATGCGCAAAGGAGGGTTAAAGAACAGTATTCGATGCCCATTGTCGGAAGTAAATTAACAACGATTTGGTCTTCTTTAAAATAGGGATAGTATGGTACAAAAATTAAAAAAATATGGATTTTTTAGAGCATTGTATATGTTCTGGAAAATGTATTTTGGAATTAGGAAATCTAAATTTGGCTATTGTGCTGATAATGTGGCGATTACCCCCCCCCACCATGTTTTTAGGGAATCCCAAGAATATTTATTTATATGCAAATACTTCTTTAGCGGCAAATTCTTTTATCTCTGCTACAAACGCTAAATTTATTATTCAAGAGAATTGTTGTATTGCAGAAGGGTTGACGGTGCATACCGGAAATCATGCAATGGTAGTTGGCAAATTTTGTTCAGATATAATAGACGATAATAAACCTAAAGGGTATAATCAGGATGTTGTAATAGAAAGCGATGTCTGGATTGGGTGTAGAGTTACACTTTTAAGTGGAGTGCATATTGGCCGTGGCGCTATAATAGCAGCTGGGGCCGTTGTGAATAAGAGTATTCCGCCTTATGCGATTGCGGGGGGAGTCCCGGCTAAAGTTCTGAAATTTAAATGGACAATTGATGATATTTTAGAGCACGAACGAATTTTATATCCCAAGGAAAAAAGATTATCAAAAGAATATTTATTAGCGCTTATTAAAAAGTATTCATGATTTTTAGAGTCTCTACTTTAAAATAGGCTAATAAATTAATTTATAAACTTATTTTATATGTTAGGGAATTTAAAACAGAATCTGTTTTTAAGAGGTTTATATATGTTTTGGAAAACATATTTTGGAATTAGAAGAAAAAATTTCGGGTATTGTGCTCCAAGCGTAATATTGACACCTCCTCTTTATTTAGATAATACAAAGAATATATTTTTATATGAGGACACCCACATTGGTGTGAATAGTATGATTTCTACAACAAATGCGCGATTTGTTATGAAGGAACATGCCGGAGCTGCTGATGGTTTGATGGTCCGGACAGGAAATCATATGATTGTTTTGGGAAAAAATCATCATGCAATAACCGATGAATATAAGAAAAAATATGGCAATATTGGCGATTATGATAAAGATGTTATAGTAGAGGAAGATGCATGGATCGGTTGTAATGTAACCTTGTTGGCCGGCGTAGTTATCGGACGTGGTGCTACCGTTGGAGCTGGTTCTGTCGTTTCAAAATCGATTCCTCCCTATTCAATAGCAGTTGGTGTTCCGTGTCGGGTTAAGAAATTCAGATGGACAATTGACGAGATCCTCGAACACGAAAAGCAATTATATCCCGAAGAAAAAAGACTCTCAAGAGCAGAGTTACAAACATATTTCGATAAATATCAAAAAATAACTAAAAATATAGACCATGTCAGTGTTTAAAGACAAAGTCCTGTTGATCACAGGCGGTACGGGATCGTTTGGTAACGCCGTACTTCGTAGATTTTTGGATTCCGATATTAAGGAGATCCGTATTTTCTCGCGTGATGAGAAGAAACAGGATGATATGCGTCATGCACTGCAGAACCCCAAGGTGAAGTTCTATATGGTAATGTGCGTGAGAAGCAGTCGGTTGATATCGCCATGCGCGGTGTGGATTATGTATTCTCGGCAGCTGCTTTGAAGCAGGTTCCTTCGTGTGAGTTCTTCCCGATGGAGGCTGTTCGCACCAATGTTGAGGGTACGAACAACGTCCTTTTGTCGGCTATTGAGAACGGCGTGAAGAATGTCGTTGTGCTTTCGACCGATAAGGCTGCATACCCGATCAACGCCATGGGTATTTCGAAGGCCATGATGGAGAAGGTTGCTATCGCCAAAGGTCGTGAGCTGGGTGAGGGCGCACAGACTACCATCTGCTGCACGCGTTACGGTAACGTGATGGCCAGCCGTGGTTCGGTGATTCCCTTGTGGGTTGAGCAGATGGAAGAGGGTAAGCCCATCACCATCACCGATCCCAACATGACCCGTTTCATGATGACGTTGGACGACGCTGTGGATTTGGTTGTTTACGCATTTACGCACGGCCACAACGGTGACTTGTTCGTTCAGAAGGCACCTGCTGCAACGCTTGAGACGCTTGCTACCGCCTTGAAGGAGATCTATTCGAAGGTAAATCCCAAGTTCGGTGAAACGGAGGTTAAAGTTATCGGTACCCGTCACGGTGAGAAACTCTACGAGACGCTCGTAACCCGTGAGGAGATGCTTCGCTCGATCGATATGGGCAACTATTTCCGTATCCCGTGCGATACCCGCGACTTGAACTACGATAAGTTCTTCACCGAGGGTGACGATAAGATCTCGAGAACCGAGGATTACCACTCGCACAATACCCGCCGTTTGGATGTTGAGGGTATGAAGGAGCAGTTGATGCGTCTGCGTTTCATTCAGGAGGATCTGGGCCTGCTGCCTCGTGCAAAGGCTCGTGATATCCGTAGCGAGTAAAAAAATATGGGGTGGGGCGATGTCGTGAGATAAGCGGCAGCGCCTTTACCTTTGAAAAATCAAAGTATTATGAAAATTTTAGTGACGGGAGCAAAAGGTTTCGTAGGCCGTAACCTCGTTGCTCAGTTGCATAATATCGCAGAGGGTAAGGCTCGCTGGTATAAGGTGGAACCTACGCTGGAGATGTTTGAATACGATATTGATTCGACACCCGAAGATTTGGATCGCTACTGCAAGGAGGCAGACTTCGTCTTCAATCTGGCAGGCGTGAATCGCCCGAAGGATCAGAGCGAATTTATGAAGGGGAACTTCGGATTTGCTTCGACCTTGCTGGATACCTTGAAGAAATACAAGAACACCTGCCCCGTGATGCTGTCGAGTTCGATTCAGGCCACACTGATCGGCCGTTATAGTGAGTCGGACTATGGCAAATCGAAATTGGCCGGTGAGGAGTTGTTCTTCGAGTATGGCAAAGAGACCGGTGCAAAGGTGCTGGTATTCCGTTTCCCGAACCTGTTCGGTAAATGGTGCCGCCCGAATTATAACTCGGCCGTTGCTACGTTTTGCAACAACATTGCCAACGATCTCCCGATTCAGGTAAATGACCGCTCCACGGAGTTGGAATTGCTCTATATCGACGATCTGGTGGATGAACTGATTGCTGCACTTACGGGTGATGAGCACCACTGCGAGTTTGACGGCTTGAATACCGTGATTAAGGCTGACGGCCGTTATTGCGCCGTTCCGACGACCCACAAGGTGACGTTGGGTGAGATTGTGGATCTGCTGAATGCGTTCCACGCCCAGCCCGAAACTTTGGTTATTCCCGAAATCCCAGAGAATTCGTTCGCCAAGAAACTTTACTCGACCTACCTTTCCTACCTGCCCAAGGAGAAGACGATCTTCCCGCTGAAGATGAATGTTGATGCCCGCGGTAGTTTCACGGAGTTGCTGCGTAGCGAGAAATGCGGACAGGTGAGCGTGAATATCTCGAAACCGGGCATCACGAAGGGTGAACACTGGCACAATACCAAGTGGGAGTTCTTTATCGTGGTGTCGGGTCACGGATTGATCCAGATGCGCAAGATCGACTCGGACGAGATCCGCGAATTTGAGGTGTCGGGCGAAAAGATCAAGGCTATCCACATGTTGCCCGGTTATACGCACAACATCATCAACCTTTCCGACAAGGAGGATCTGGTGACGGTGATGTGGGCCAACGAGAAATTCGATCCCAATCACCCCGATACTTATTTCGAGAAAGTCGTAAAAGAGTAAGCCTATGATTTTGGATAGTGCATTGTTCGATAAATTGACCGGGGAAGCCAAGGCCAGTCCCCGTCTTCGTGCGCACTATAATCTTCACGAGTCGCCGGATGCCAAGGCGCAACGCCTGTTGGTTGCTTTGGAGCCGGGAACTCAAATGCCGATTCACCGCCATCCTGCGACGAACGAAACCCAAATGGTGTTGCGCGGTCGGATGAAAGTCACGTTTTTTAATGATCAGAAGAATGTGACGGATGAGTTTGTGCTTTCGCCTTTGTCGGGCCGTTATGGAATCCATACGCCGAAGGGGCAGTGGCACACGCTCGAAGTGTTGGAATCGGGAACAATTATCTTGGAGGTGAAAGACGGACCTTACAAGCCTTCTGCACCCGAAGATATAATGCAATAACTAACCCGACGAAGGCGGAGACAAGTCCGCAAAAGACAAATCCGCCTTCGTTTTTAATTAAAAAGAAATAAGATGGAAATTCGTACAGATTATAGCGATATCAAGTTTCAGGAGAATGGCAAAGTGAAACTTCTAATTATCGTCGGCACCCGCCCCGAGATTATTCGTCTGGCTGCCGTCATCAACAAATGCCGCAAGTATTTCGATGTGATTTTGGCGCATACGGGTCAGAACTACGACTATAACCTCAACGGTGTATTCTTCAAGGATCTGAAGTTGAAAGATCCCGAGGTTTATATGGATGCCGTGGGTGATGACTTGGGCGCAACGATGGGTAACATCATCAACGCTTCGTATAAATTGATGGCTGCCACCAAACCCGATGCCGTGTTGGTGCTGGGCGACACGAACAGTTGCTTGAGCGTAATCGGCGCAAAACGTCTGCACATTCCCATCTTCCACATGGAGGCCGGTAACCGTTGCAAGGACGAATGCCTGCCCGAAGAGACCAACCGTCGTATTGTTGATATCATCTCTGATGTCAATGTGGCTTATTCGGAGCACGCACGCCGTTATTTGGCTGATTGCGGTCTGCCGAAGGAGCGTACTTACGTTTCGGGATCGCCGATGGCCGAGGTGCTGCACGAGAACCTCAAGGAGATCGAGGCCAGCGACATCCACGCTCGTCTGGAACTTGAGAAAGGCAAGTATATCTTGCTGTCGGCACACCGCGAGGAGAACATCGACACGGAGAAGAACTTCACGTCGCTGTTCAATGCCATCAACGCCATGGCCGAGAAATACAATATGCCGATCCTGTACAGTTGCCACCCGCGTTCGAGAAAACGTTTGGAGGCAAGCGGCTTTAAACTCGATCCGCGCGTGATCCAACACGAACCGCTCGGCTTCCACGACTACAACTGCCTTCAGATGAATGCCTTTGCCGTAGTGAGCGATAGCGGTACGCTTCCCGAGGAGAGTTCGTTCTTCACGAGCGTCGGTCATCCGTTCCCCGCTGTATGTATCCGTACTTCGACCGAGCGTCCCGAATCGCTGGATAAGGCAGGCTTTGTGTTAGCAGGTATTGACGAGAAATCGCTTCTGCAGGCCGTAGATACCGCTGTGTCGCTGAATATGGATGGTGATTACGGTACGCCCGTACCCAACTACACCGATGAGAACGTCTCCACGAAGATGGTCAAACTCATTCAGAGTTACGTGGGTGTCGTGAACAAGATGGTTTGGAGAAAATTCTAAAGGAAGATGCGCATTTTATTAGTTTCACCTCATTTCTATCCGGAGAATTTCAAATGTAACGATGTCGCTTTTGAACTCGCCAAGCGGGGACATAAAGTGACGGTTCTGTCGGATATTCCCAATTATCCCCAAGGTCATTTCTTTAAGGGCTACGGTGTCTTTAAGAAACGTGTGGAGCAGGTGAATGGAGTAAAAATCATTCGTGCTTTGGTTATTCCGCGAGGTAACGGAAAGGGTGTGAGATTAATATTAAACTACTTGAGTTTCGCATTATTCGCATCGATCGATGCATTGTATCTTGCTCTGTTTCATAAGTTTGATGCCGTATTGGTCCATGAAACCTCTCCGGTTACGGTCGGTATTCCTGCTTTGATTGTCAAGAAGATCCAAAGACTCCCGTTCTATTTTTGGGTCTTGGATCTCTGGCCTGAAAGTTTGACGGCCGCGGGAGGAATCACAAATAAATATATCTTGGGGGTATTCGCCTACATCACCAGACTGATGTATAAGAATTCCACCAAGATATTGATCAGTTCCAAGGGATTCCGTTCTTCGATTATTGAGAAGGGCGACTTCGCGAATAAGATCGAGTATTTCCCCAACTGGGCGGAGGATACCTTTACGACCATAGATCCCAAGGTGACTATTCCCGAATTACCGACAGGTTTTAAGGTGATGTTTGCCGGAAATATTGGCGAAGCGCAGGACTTTGATCATGTGCTTGAGGCCGCCCGCGAACTGAAGGATCATAAGGAAATCCATTTCGTCATTATCGGTGACGGCCGTAAAAAAGAGTGGGTGGACAAGTTTGTTGCAGAGCATCATTTGGAAGATACGGTGCACATGATGGGGCGTTACCCCTTGGAGGCAATGCCTGCTTTTTTTAAACAGGCCGATGCAATGATGCTTTCGTTGAAGGACAATCTGATCTTTAATCTGACGGTCCCGGCAAAGTTGCAGTCTTATATGGTCATGGGCAAGCCCGTCGTGGCCATGATAAATGGTGAAACGACGAATATCATCACGGAAAGTCGTTGTGGTTTGGCAGTCCCTTCCGGAGACAGTTGCGGTTTCGCCAAATCGATTCAGACCTTATTTGAAATGGATCAGAACGATTTGAAGCAGTTGGGCACAAATGGTAAGACTTATTTTGATGCCCATTTTGATAAAAAAGTTTGTATGACCCATTTGTTTGATATTTTGGAAAAGTAATTTGATATCGGAGAATAGATGGAAAATATAAAAGTTATAGAAGGCGAGTTCTTTAAAGATCACCGAGGCATAATTACTTCGATGAATAACCTTTCGTTCGAGGGGATTGAGCGGTTTTTATGTCATCAAACATGACACCAAAGAGGTCATCAGAGGATGGCATGCGCATCAGTTCGAGAAGAAGTGGTTTTATTGCCTGAAGGGAGGCTTCAAGATGGCTTTTGTTAAGATCGATAATTGGGAAAATCCCAGCCACGACCTTAAACCCGAAGTGCATTATATTTCCGAAGACAAAAGCGAAATCATTTGTGTCCCCGAAGGCTATGCCAATTGTTTGCAGGCAACGACCGATGAGGCTGAACTCTTGGTCTTCTCGGGAAAGACCTATCCCGCATGCCTTTCGGATAGTTGGCGTTATGAGCCAAACTATTGGGGCGAGTGGAGTAAGTTGTAGGTCTTGATATTTCTTAAAAGCGAGGATGCCGTTAGGGTATCCTCGCTTTTTGTTTGGCTGTTTAAAAAGCGTACCCCGAGTAAAATCTCGGGGCACGCTTTTCGTTTGTCTAAGACGGGTTAAATCTCTTGCAGATCTTTTTGGATCTTGTCTTCGATGTTTTGGGGATCTTGGTAGCGGATGATCACCATGCCTGCATTTGAGGATAAGCCTTGGTCGGTGTTCTTTTCGATCGAGAGTCGGATCGTACCGCCTGCTGTTTTCCATGTGCAATCATAAATTACCCTTCCATCGGAGAGCCCTAACATTTTAGCAGAGTTGCTGCTGTCCATATAACTTGGAACGATTTCTTCACAAGCGACAGGTTCTCCGTATTTCTGAGAGTAGATCTTTTTGTAGTAGGTGTAGTTCTCTATAAGCGGATCCCATTCGTTGCTCAGTTTGACAATTACGGACACGGTATGGATGTTTGATCCGTTGTCGGAGGCTTCCACATATATTGTGGACGATTTGCCGGTGAAATCGCCTTGCAGTAAGGCTCTTGTTTCGTCTTTGGTGATGAGTTTTAATCCTTTCCCCTTTAATTTGTTGCAAAATTCGGTGAGGCTGCCTTTGATGGGAACGCCCTTAAACGAAAGATGGTCTTGGGCAGAAACCGTTGCCGACAGGAGAAGGGCGACAAGCAATGTGAGTAATCTGGTTTTCATAAGAATTGAGTTTTAGAGTATGACCAATATACAACAAATATTTGGCAGATGCTCGTTTTTTTGCGGTTTTTCGTGGTGATGGAGCGTTGGAAATCGGAATTGTTTACAGAGTGTTGATATAAAAATCGGCGGAAGGTCGTTTTGTTGGATTTTCTTGGTTAGTTTTGCATTTTCGTTGGGAACAATCCTTCCGAGATGCACCGAAAATTTTTTATAGAACTTGAGATATGCTGAAAAAACTCTTCGGATTTGATCCGCAAAAGACGACCGTGAAAACGGAAATTCTTGCCGGTATCACCACTTTTTTGACCATGGCCTACATCTTGGCCGTGAACCCCGCCGTATTGCACGATGCGGGCATGGATAAAGATGCCGTTTTCACCACGACGATCCTTTCGGCCGTGTTGGGTACGTTTATCATGGCCTGCTGGGCGAAACTTCCCTTTGCATTGGCTCCGGGTATGGGACTCAATGCGTTTTTTGCCTATACGATCTGCCAGAAGATGGGGCTTTCGTGGAAGTTTGCACTGACGGCGGTATTGATTGAGGGTGTTATTTTTATCCTTCTGACGCTGACGAACCTGCGCGAGGCGATCGTCAATTCGATCCCCATGACCATCAAGAATGCAATCAGTGTGGGTATCGGTCTGTTTATTTCGTTCATCGGGTTGCAAAGTGCGGGTGTGATCGTCGATAACCCCGCGACGCTGGTGGCACTGGGCGATATTACGCACGGCTCAGCACTGTTGTCGTTCATCGGTGTGATTCTGACGGCGGTGCTGCTTATCCTGCGTGTGAAGGGGGCTCTGCTTGTCGGTATTCTGATCACTACGATCATTGGCATCCCGATGGAAATAACCCAATATAACGGATTGATGAGTACGCCTCCTTCCATCGAACCCATTTTCATGAAATTCGATGCTTCGGAGATCCTTACGGGCAAGATGTTCATCACGGTGCTGACGATGTTGTTTGTCGATATGTTCGATACGATCGGGACGTTGGTGGGCGTTACGACCAAGGCGGGCATGTTGAAGGACGGTAAGATCCCCAACGGCAAACGCGCCTTTATGGCCGATGCCATCGCCACGACGACGGGTGCCATGCTCGGAACGAGTACCGTGACGACGTTTGTTGAGAGTGCATCGGGCGTGATCGAGGGCGGCCGCACAGGCCTTACGGCGTTTTCGACAGGTGTCTGCTTCCTGTTGTCGTTGTTCTTTGCCCCGTTGTTTCTGTCGATTCCCGCGGCTGCCACGGCTCCCGTGCTGATCTTGGTGGGACTCATGATGATGACCCCGATTAAGGACATCGACTTGTCGGATTATTCGGAAGCCGTGCCTTCGTTCGTGTGCATCATTTTTATGCCGTTGGCTTACAGCATTTCCGACGGTGTGTTGTTGGGACTGATTTGCTATGTGTTTGTCAATGTGCTGAGTCGCCGATTTGACAAATTGCCTCTGTCGATTTATATTCTTTGTGCTTTGTTCTTGATCAAGTACTTTATTTAGAGTGACATGAATATTTGGAAAAAGGCCTTTGGGTTGTCTCAAAGGTCTTTTTTTATGCCGATACGGCGGGAGATGCCGGATCACAACATTTTGGGAGGGACGGGAGTTTCCGTGTACGATATGCTCCGTGGGGTAAACGGTTGTTTTTCATGTTGTAGAAAAACGGATTAAAACTTTAGGCATGTTGCGGGTTTGCAGACTGCCGGATATGTCCGTCAAAAAGTTTGATCAGGGGCAATATTTTTTTCTATTTTTACGATCAGGACCGAATCTTGGAAGTCGGTTCCGGAAATTTCGGATTTGTAAACTTTATAACATTATTTATGTTGAAAAAGTTATTTTTACTCTTTGTTTTCTGTATGGCAGCAGGTACAAGTTCAGCACAGTAGTTTGCTTTGAAAACCAACGCACTCTACTGGGCTGCGCCACACCCAACTTGGGTGTCGAATTTGCCGTTTCGCAAAAATCGACCATCTCCACGACGGCAAACTTCAACCCATGGACCTTCGGCGATGATGCCAAGATGCAGCATTGGTTCGTGCGTCCTGAGTACCGTTATTGGTTTTCCGAGAAATATTCGCATTTCTTCGTCAGTGCGCATCTGATCGGAGGCGGCTTTGAGGGACCGTTCAGCATCAGACGCTTTGCCGACAAATACTATAAAGGTTCGTTCTTCGGTGCCGGTTTGGGCTTGGGTTACAGTTTCTACATCAGCCCCCGTTTCAACATTGAGACTTCGGTGGGCGCAGGTCTGCTCCGTTTTGAATACCGCACCAAGAAAACGACGGATTCTTACAGTCAGGATGCCCGGCGTCCGCATCACTATACCCGACGCATCCTGCCGTTCCCGACGGAGGTGGGTATTTCGTTCGTTTATTTCTTTAATTCGCGTAAATAAGAGAAAGTCATGAAAAAGATGATATTTGCATTGGCACTGCTGTTCTTTTCGCTGTCGGTATCGGCACAAATTGCAGGCGAGGTGAGTGTCACCCGTAAGGTTTTGGCTAAACAGGGCGACAAACTGGTCGTGGAATTGGAAATCGGGGTGGGCAAACATGCCATTTCCCGCAACGAGAGTTGGGCGATCCTTCCCGAATTGAGTACGGCCGACCGTCAGTCGGTGGTCTTGTTTCCGCATGTGCTGATCAACGGCCGTTACCAGAAACACATGATGGAACGCCGTCAGAAACTTTCGGGCAAGTATTGGACCGATCGCAAGCCTCATCTGGTGATTGATGCTGCGGCTCATAAAAACGAGACTTTCATCTACCGCTATTCGGTCGATTACGAGGAGTGGATGGCGAAAGCAACGCTTGTTTTGCGTCAGGTGCTTACATCGCCGGGCAACGTGAAGCGTGTGTTTACGGTCGATGTGAACGGTGCGGTGGATGTGGAATAAACACAAGGGCTTTATGAGAACTTATTCGTATCACGCCGCCCGCTTCGGAGCAGGTCTTCTGGTGTTGTTGTTGCTTGCGGATTGTTCGAGCATGCACAAACTGCACAAGGACAATCCTGAGGTGGAATTGCATTTGCCGAAGAACATCACTTCGGCAGTTGAAGAATCCGGGCAGAAAAAAGAGACTCCCAAGAAGATCACCTTCAAACAGCAGGACGGTACCGAGATGATTCTGATCCCCGCGGAGGTGGATGAGCAGACGGGTGAGAAAACCCTCTCGATTTCGATCGACGAGGTGGTGATTTCGGCCGGAAGCCGTCGCAATCTGGTGGAACGTAACGGCAAGATCAATGTCGATTTTGTAGTGACCGTTCCTGAGGATTATTACAACAAGAATTGGCGATTTACCATCAACCCGATGATCCGCAAGGGAACGGAGGAGATGGCTCTGGATCCGCTCGTATTGTCGGGGGCGCACTTCCGTGCCCGACAGGAACGCGATTATGCACGCTACGAGCATTTCGAACAGTCGATTGTGGATAGTGCCGATTTCTTCACGGTGTTCGGCGACGGCGAAGCCTATGACCGCTATATGGCCGACCATGAGGCGATGCGGTCGAAGAATGCTGCCGATGAGGCACGTATCAACATGCTTTCGCCCGATGAGGCCGAAACAGACCGAACGGTGGGCTGGGTGACGGAGGGACAGCGTCGGCGTCAGGAGAATATGTTGCGCGGGTACATCAAATCGACCGATCGCAAGGTAAGACGCTATACGACCTATGTCTCGGATTCTTCCGACAAACTCGATCATCTGAACGACTACTTTGCGCCGCGTTACCTCCATAAGAACGACCGGTATCAGCACGGTGGTGAGATCTATAAGCGTGTCGGAGGCGAATATGCCGATGCCAAAGATAATTGTCGCGAGAAAGAGATGCTCATGTTGCAGACTACCTCGCGGAATGTCCGCCGTAGGAATATTGATCGTGCGGACAAACGCCGACTGGTTGAAGATGCACACACTCGCGCATGGGTGACGGGTTATAAATACGACAAGATCGGAGATATGGCCGAATGCCTGAGCGATAGTGTGCTTCAGGCAAACTATAACCGCCGTCGTGCCGCGTTCCATACGGGAGCCGCCACCGAAGTCGATACGGCCGCCCTGCGCGAGTCGCTGCTTTCGGGGAATAAGATTGCCCGCAACGAGCGTAAACGAGCCGATAAGGAGCGTGTCTTTGCCGACATGGTGCGCAAGCCGTTTGTCGCACCTGCCAGACTCGATACGGTGATCCGTAATGTGGACGGCAGTGTGTCGTATGTCTATAACGAGACGGTACAGGCCGATGAGAATACTTCGCAACTTCTGTTGTATCTGAACGGTCTTGTCGAGAATTACAACAGTGATTCGGGGTACAAATTGGTGAACTCCGATACACTGGTCTATACGGTGGCTTCGATGACGAACTTCATCGACGACGAAACCCGCTACAAGCAGGTGATTGTTCTGCGAGATGCCGAGGCCAACGCCCGGTTCTACTTCAATTTTCCGCAGGGCAAGACCCGTATGGCGGACACCATGCAGGTTAATCGCAAGCAGTTGGACGAGGTGCGTAAATTGACCTATGCGCTGATGACCGATCCGGTTTATATCATCGACAGCATCACGCTTCGTGCAACATCTTCGCCTGAGGGCAGTTGGTCGGTGAACAACCGTCTGGCAAAAGGTCGTGCCGAGTCGTTGCGCGAGGTGCTGGTACGCGATTTTCGTACGCTTTACGATTCGCTGAAGGTCGATGCAAGTTACTCGCTCAACGAAAACAATGAGGTGGTGCTGACCAAGAACGACGGTGAGAAGTTGCCCGATCTGCCGAAGATCCTGCGCTCGGAATATGTGGCCGAGGACTGGGCAATGTTCGGACGCCTGATCCGTGAGGACGGAAATATCGAACACGCCGAGGAGATCCTTCGGATCTTCGACGAGGTGGAGAATGTCGATAGCCGCGAGTGGCGAATCCGTGCGAAGTTCCCGAAGGATTACGCCTATATGAGCAAGAACCTCTACCCGAAGATGCGCGCCGTCGATTTCCGCTTCAATCTCCATCGTCGCGGTATGCAGCAGGATACGGTTTATACGACCGAGGTGGATACCGACTATATGCACGCCGTCGATCTGCTTAAGAAACGTAAGTACGAGGAGGCACTGACGATCCTGCGTCCGTATGAGGATCGCAATACGGCACTGGCCTATATGTCGCTCGGCTACGACGATGCGGCTTACCGCATCCTGCGTAACGAACCCGATGCCTGCAATACGGCCGACATCCAGTATATGCTGGCGATCTTGGCATCGCGTCTGGGTGATGAGGAGAAAGCCGTGCAGTACTTCCTGCGCTCGACCGAGTTGCGCCCCAATTTGAAGTTCCGCGGGAATCTCGATCCCGAAATCTCGCGACTGATCCGCAAATACGGAATGTTCAAGGAGGACTTTTAAGCAAAACATATCATATTTACATTTACACCGGAAACGCTCTTGGAGAGAATATTCTCCAAGAGCGTTTTGTGTTTTTTTGAATTAAAAGTGTATTGTTCTGAACATTAAATTCATATAAATAGTATATTCTGATATTCAACAAGATAGATCGGATTCAAGCTGTGTGAATATTTTGTTTGTAATATAAGTATTGAAAAAATAACGAACTTTTACTTAAAAATATTATTTTATTATTTGTTTTTATGTTCAAATATTTATATGTTTGTTTAGTAATAAACTTGTATTTTAATAATAAATTGAAATATTTACTATGTGGTATTTTAAATTTTACTTTTCTTCGGCGGTTCTTCTGGTATTGATGTGTGCAAGTATCGGATGTTCGGATGATGATCCGGTTGTCGTTCCCGACTTGAATTTGAAAAACGATTTGGTGGAAGTCGTTGCTGAGGGTGGTATGGTCACGATTGATTATCAGCTCACGAATCCTGTGGAAGGGGCATCGGTCAAAATCAAGAATGAAGCGGCGTGGCTTTCCGATTTTAAGGTTCTGGATAATCAGATCTCGTTTCGTGTTGCTGCCAATACAGAAGAGTCGGCTCGCGAAGTCAAACTGACGCTGACTTATTCCCGTTTGGAGGAGGTGTTCTTTGTTACGGTACGCCAGAGCGGTGCGACTTCTCTTGTGGTGGAAAAGACCAAGGTGGAAGTTTCGGCCGAGGGGGGCCGACAGGAGATCGCCTGTACGGTGAAAAACCCGATCAGCGGTGTGAAGGTCGAGGCCGAATGTGTGGCCAACTGGATTGAAAAACTGGAGACAACGGATAAGGGCGTGACGTTTGTGGTTTCAGCCAATTCGCTGTTCGAGGTGCGCGAGGCCGAGATAAAGGTTGTTTACGGCAAGTCGTTGCCAGTCTGTATTCTCGTCAAGCAATCGGCTATTAATGCTCCCGTGCTTACGCTGGATAGGAATCTGGTCGAAATGACGGCCGAGGGCGGACACGCTTCGGTGGCTTATCGTTTGGAAAATCCCTCCGAAGATGTTGTTGTGGTGAAAGTTACGGTTGCTGATACATGGGTCGAGAATCTGACTGCTTCAACCGATGTAATCATATTTGATGTGATTCGCAATACGGAAATGATTCCCCGCGAGACGATCATTAAGGTGGAGTATCCCAACGTAGAACCGCAGCAAATTATGGTAAAACAGGCTGCGGCGTTGCAACCCGTCATCACGATTAATCCCGCAAAGGTCGAATTTCCGGCCGAGGGGGGACGTGGCGAAGTCTGTTATACGATTCAAAATTCCATTGAGGGAGAGATTGTTTCGGTTGCTTCGGAAGCCCAGTGGATCGAACAACTCCAAGCCGATGAGCGTATGATCGTGTTTACGGTAGGTGAGAATACCACTCCTGAGGTGCGTACCGCTTTGATTAAGGTGAATTACAAGAATGCTCAAGAGGTCTTGCTGGAGGTCGGGCAGGTCGCAGGTCAGAGCAACGAGATGACGGTCGAGGCCAATGGTGTTAAATTCAAGATGATCTGCGTACACGGCGGTACATTCCAGATGGGTGCCACCGACGAGCAGTACAGTGCTGTAAGCGACGAATATCCCGCCCACGAGGTTACGTTGAGCGAATATTTTATGGGGCAATATGAGGTTACTCAAGAGTTGTGGCAGGCCGTTATGGGCTCGAATCCGAGTACTCATACCAATAATCCGCAATTTCCCGTCGAGATGGTTTCGTGGAACGATTGCCAGTTGTTCATCGCTGAACTGAACAAGATTACGGGTCTGAATTTCTCGTTGCCGACTGAGGCACAATGGGAGTATGCCGCCCGTGGTGGCGAATTTGCCCGCGGACTGCTTTTCAGCGGTAGCGATTTTTCGGAGGAGGTCGCTTGGTTCGATACGAACAGTTCTTACGAAACACATCCTGTCGGACAACTCAAGCCCAACGAACTCGGCTTGTATGATATGTCGGGTAACGTCTATGAGTGGTGTTCGGACTTCTACGGTGATTATTCCGAAACTCCGCAGATTGATCCGACGGGTCTTGCCGACGGATGGGGGCGCATTTTGCGTGGGGGCTGCTACTACGAGTGGGGCGAAGACAAATTGCGTATATCGAGTCGCCACATGGATGCTCCCGATGTTTGTGACGATGGTTACGGCTTACGTTTGGTACTATCCAAATAAAAAACAATAAAACCTTAAAAACTTTAAACATCTATGAATTTAAAACACAAATTCGCCGCGGTGTTTATGTTGCTGTCGGCATCGCTTTGCGGATGTAGTGATGATGACAATCATCCGCAAGACCCCTCCGTCTTCGAGGATAAAATAATGCTCGAAGTCCTTGTTAAGGAGGTTGAAGTTGCAGCCAAGGGAGGTAACGGTTTTACTGCTTACCGATTGACGAACCCTTTGGCTAATGCACAAATCGAAGCGGTTACGGACGTTCCGTGGATTTCGGATTTCAAGTATGACGTTTCTGAACGTATCAGTTTCAAGGTGGCGCAGAACAATGCGACAGAGCCCCGCGAGGCTGTGGTTAGAATCATCTATCCGGGTGTTGAGCCTGCACCTGAGTTTAAAGTTTTTCAGTTGGGTGCTCCCGTTTATGAGCAGGTTTTGACGTTCGAGGCCAACGGTGTCAAATTTGACATGATCTTTGTGTCCGGCGGTACGTTCGGTATGGGTGCAACGCCAGAACAGAAGCCCGGCTCGCCCGAACAAAACGAGTACCCCGTACATGAGGTATCGCTGTCGGATTATTACATAGGTCAGTATGAGGTGACGCAGGAGTTGTGGGAGGCTGTTATGGGCAGCAATCCGTCGAAACACAAGGGTAACCCGCGTTATCCGGTCGATAATATCAACTGGATGGATGCCGAGGCTTTCGTGGCAAAAATCAATATTCTTACGGACGGTAATTTCGCCATGCCGACCGAAGCCCAGTGGGAGTTTGCCGCCCGTGGTGGTGTGAAGACTGAAGGGTATCTCTATTGCGGTAACAAAGAACCCGATTCTGTTGCATGGTATAACGAGAACAGCCAGACGACGCATGAGGTTGGCGAATTGCAGCCCAACGAACTCGGCCTGTACGATATGTCAGGTAATGTAGGCGAGTGGTGTCAGGATTGGTTCGGTCCTTATCCGTCCGAGCCTCAGGTCGATCCGAAGGGTGCCGAGAAGGGCGAGTGCCGCGTGTGGCGTGGTGGTGGTTTCTTTAATTTCCGACAGTATGTACGTCCCGCATTCCGCGGATTCTGCTTCCCGGAGCGCGGCAACGATTTCTTCGGCTTCCGATTGGTAAGAAACATTCCCGAAGAGTAACCCGAATAAAAAACCAAGAACCTTAAAACCATGAAAAAATTTTATAATTATTTATGCTCATTTGCCGTAACATGTGCTTTGACCTTCTGCATGAGTGGTTGTAGTGATGACGACGAGGTCAAGGAGCCGGTAATAGATCCGGTAGATCCATTGACGAATGCTACACAGGTTATTTTTGAAGTTCCCCGTATGGAGTTGGATTGCAAGGGCAAGATAACTTCGATCGGTTACAATATTGTCAATCCGGTGGTGGATGCTACTCTGGAACTTTCGACCGACGTGGAGTGGATCCACGACTTCAAGGTCAAGAAGAGCGTGATTGAGTTCGAGGTCGATGCCAACACCGATGCCAAGAGCCGCGAGGCGGTTGTTGAGGTGATTTATGCCGATTCGAAATCGTCGTTCGAGGTCGTGCAATCGTCGTACGAGGTACCGTTCCGTTTGGAGGTACCCGAAGAAAGCGTGACCGAAACCTCGGCCAAGTTCTTCGCTTATCCTAAAGACAAGGAGATGACCTATCTGCTGTCGAGTATCGAGAAATCGTTCAAGGAGGAGTTGGGGGATGACGAGACGGTCTTTAAGATGATCTTGAAGAATTTCCAAGATACGGCCGGTGCCATGAACCTCAGTTTGTCTGATTTCTTGAAGTTCAATAATTTGATCCTGATCGGTGATACCGCCGAAACGGGCGAACTATCCAAAGGTCACAAACCCGACACCGAATACTACGCATTCGCAGTGGGTATGACCTACGACGGTAAGAAGACTTCTGACATTGTTTATACGCCGTTCCGCACCAAGGCCGTGACAGGTGTTGATCAGACTTTCGACATTTCGGTGAAGGTGGACGGTCTGTCGGCCGAGTTGGAAGTGACTTCCTCGAAGGACGATAACTACTTCCTCTATGGTTGCATTTCCGATAAGGAGTTGCAGAAAGAGGGCTTCACGCTTGAGGAGAAGATTGCCAATCTGATGGACGAGAATGTGGCTTACGGTTCGCTCTTCGGTCTGACATCGGAAGACGTGGTGAAGGCACAGTGTGTGCTGGGTCACGACCAGAAGACGGTCGATGGTCTGGATGGCGATACGCTCTATTGGGCTTATGCCGTAGGTGTCAGTCTTTCGGGGAAATTGAATAGTGAGTTGGCTTCGAAGTCGTTTACGACGGGTTCGGTGCCCAAGTCCGAGAATGTGATTACGGTCAGCGCGGATAACATCGGTGTGGATAATGTCCATATGGTAGTTACGACGACCAACAACGATCCTTATGCACTGCTTGTTGAACCTGCTGCCAAGTATGAAGGTATGAATGATGCTGAAATTTTCAAGCAGTTGCAGACCTACGATCTGTCGCACAATATGAGGGAGGGTAACTTCTCGGGTACGGCTCGCAACTTGCTCCCCGGAAGTGCTTATTACATCTTCTGTTTCGGTTATCTGGGTGGACAGGCCAACACCGAACTTTCGAAGTGCAGTTTCGTGACGGTTGAGGCCGGTGCTCCCAATGCTTTCACGTTCCGTACCGAGGCGAATGACTTTACTGTCAGAAGTGCCCGTGTAACGGCTTACAGTACTCCCGAAAACTTACTTTACTATTGGGATGTTGTCCCTGTCGGAACGACCGATGAAGAGATCATCCATGGTATTGATGTGACTATTCAATCGCTGATCCTCGACGGAGAGATCCAGACTCCGCTCGATTATATGCGAGCTGTTGGTGCGCGTGGTACGGAGACTTTCGAATTTAAGGGCTTGAGCGCAACGACCGAATATGTGCCTGTTGCACTGCCTGTTGATGAACTGGTTGGAAATCATATCGGTAAGGTATTTCGCGGTACACCGTTCACCACCAAGAGTGAGAAAGTGTCGGATGCCGTCATCAAGGTAACCTACGACAAGTATTGGGATGGTGACGAGGTCGCTGCCACTTTCATGGGTTACGAGGAGTTCGGCGGTCAGAATTTGTATTGTATTCCGTTGAAGGTCGAGACCACGGGTAACATTCGTGACACTTATTTCTCGGTATATTCCGATGATCTGACCAACGAGCAGGAGTTCAACGATGAGTTCTGGATCAACGAACTCTATACGAAGGGTAACAGCACGACGAATCGCGAGATTCAGTATTTCCTGCCGTATAATTCCGACTGTACGATTGTGGCAGTGGCCATTGATATGGACGGTAACTTCACGAAGGTATTCCGTACGCTGATTAACAAGTCGAAGGATGGTGTTGCCGACATCAGTGAGTTTGTCCCCTTCCACGAGGAGAAGAACATGAAGAATCCTGCGAAGAGTATTTCGACGAAGATGTCGCGTCCGGTTTATAATTCGGGAAAGAACGTGTTTAAGAGATAGTTTTTTAGTGACGAGATTTCCCCGTGTGATTTGAAATCACGGCAAGGCTGCGGAGTCCTGCCGTGATTTTTTTTTGTGGATTGGAAAAACGGGTCTGGCGTGCATTTTGAGGGCTTATATAAAATTCCTGATCCATACCTCGAAAAGATGAAGAAATATTTGTTGTTCGCTTTTTTATTGCAGGTCGTTTTTGCATTCGCACAGGATCGGCGGACGATCTACGGACAGATCACCGATCTTTCGGATGCCCCTGTGGCTTATTGTACCGTCAGCCTCAGACGATGTTGTGATTCGCTGGTCGTTACGGGTGATGTCTCCGACAAAAAAGGTCGTTACCGATTGGAAAACGTACCTTGTGGTGATTATTTTCTCGAATTTGCCCATTTGTCGTTCGAAACGCTTACAAGACGAGCCGATCGGGAGCAGTGCAGTGTGAAACTGCGCCCTTTGCAGATCGGAGAGATCGTTGTGCTGCCGCGATATATACGCTACGAAGCAGGGCGGTATGTGGTCTCCATGTCGGGAAATCCGCTGGCACGGGAGCAATTTTTGAGCGATGCCTTGCAACTCCTGCCGGGCGTAAGGCGGGAAGATTCCTCCTTTAAGATTAACGGTCATCAGATCAAAAGCATCAGCATAAACGGCCGATCTGTACGGGTGGAGGAGGTTGAGACGCTGGCGGCATCGTCCGTCAAGACGATTGAGATCCGCCAAAATGCCACCGCAGGGAAAGAGGTCTCGGAGCGGGGCGCAAAACTCCTTATTACGTTGAAACCGCTTTCGGCAAGCGGCCTTCGCGGACAGGTCGTTTCGTCGGTTGTCGTGCGCGAGAACGGATTCGGCGGTGCGGGATTGTCTGTGCCGTTCGGTATTCGCCGAGGACGATTTAATGTGTATAATAATTTGACGTATCGGTATTTCGATAAGGTCGATAAAGCATATAGAATCAAGAAATACACAAAGGAGACCCCCTTTTTGATTCAATCTACCGAACGTACCCGTACGCATCACCACATATTCTCGGATGCACTGAATGTGGTGTGTGATCTGTCGCCGCGCCATCAGATCGGTTTGATCGGGAAGATCGGCTATGTCGCCGGCACTCCCGACGAACTGACCCGCAGCCGTTACTTGAAGCGTAATGTGGAGTCGGGGACATACCATTCGCGGGGCAATTTGGATAACGTGATGTGGCAGGTGGTCACCGATTACAGTTATCGGCTGGATGATCGGGGATCGGTGCTCACGGCCGAGGTGGATTATATGGATACTTCGATCGAAAAGTCGTATTGCTATGTTGATCAAATGGACGCTTGCCCCGTGGCGGAGTGTACCCGTGAACGGATGACGCCCCGCACGCTGTCCGTCGAAACGGAGGTGGCGGTCTCCAAGATTTTCAGCAAGACCCTGACCGTAAATGGCGGCATCAGCACCCATCACCACGATGTCATGAAAAACTCCCTGCTTACGCCGCCCGATGCTCCCGCAAAGCAATCCCTGTTCCGCTATCGGGGCAACGGCATGGCGGCTTATGCCGAGTGTCGGGCGCGCATGGGTCGGCTTTCGCTGTCGGGCGGAATGCGCTTGCAATGGAATCGTATCACTCATTTCACGGCGGGCGATACGCGATGGCACAAGCGCGACTATGTGCGCTTGTGTCCCGACTTTGCGGCTACATTTCTTTTGGATGAGGTGCGATCGACCTCGATCGGGGTGTTTTGCCTGCGGAACGACGGTGCGATTCCTTACGGCGATCTTTCTCCGATCCGCGTGCGGGTTGATGAATTTCACTATGCGAAGGGTAATCCCGACCTTGCTCCCGCCAAGGGTTTCGATCTCGGCGCAACGTGTACATTGTGCGGACGCTGGACTTTGGCCTATACGTTTTCGCGCACCGTGGACGGAATCCAACATCTGACTTTTGTGGACGGGGAGGATTCCGAACAGACCTTCCGCCAACCGATCAATTGCGTGGCTTCCTCCGTCCATAAATTGGATCTTTCGTGTGCGATGCGCCTTGCCTCGTGGTGGCGGATCAATTGGGAGGTGGCGGGTGTGGGGGAATACTGGCACTACTATCGCCGTCGATTGGGTACAAATTCGCTCCGTGTGTCGCTTTACAATACGTTTTATTTTGGACGGTTGTGTGGTGTGCATCTGTGCTTTACGGCATCTACACCCCGCCATCAGTTGGAGCGGAGACATAACGGAACATACTCATTGGATGGGGAAATTTTTAAGACTGCCGCTCATAACCGTCTTTATCTGAGCCTTTCGTGCCGCGGGTTGATTCGTCACAACGAACAGATCCGCACTTGGAATAGGGAACACACTTTCACGGATTTCACATACCGGCGGACGTTCTTCGGCATCGAATTTCGGATCAGTTACAAATTCAACAATCATGTACCTTGTTGTCTTTCGCCGACGGGAACGCCCCGGAAACCTTGTGTCGAGTATAAATAGTCTGCCGATTTTTTGGAGCGGGGACAGATTATCCCTATTTTTGTAACATTGGAGGGTGTCTGGTCACCCCGTAATGAATAAATCTATGACCGCTAACGAACGTATATTATTTTGTCTGATCGGCTTGGGGCTGGATGTTCAAAAGGAGACTCTTTCCGAGATCGAGTCGCTGTTCCGTACGGCTCCCGATTGGAAACAGATCTATAAAACGGCATCACAACAAGGTGTCCTTGCCGTGGTTTACGACGGTTTGAACCGACTGGTAGAGCAAGGCTCGATTCCCGAACGAAGCCAACCGTCGCGTACTGCAAAATTGCAATGGGAATTTAATGTCGTGAAGATCGAGAATTGTTTCTTGCTTCAAAAAGCCCTTTCGGAAGAACTTGCCCGCATTTATGCCGGGTACGGCATCCGAACGGTTGTTTTGAAAGGACTGGCCGTAGCACAGTATTACCCCGAACCGCAACATCGTCCGTGCGGGGACTTGGATTGCTTCCTGATGGGGGATTTCGAGAAAGGCAACGAGATTGCACAGAAGGCGGGTGGCGAAGTCGGGGATGAAGGCGGATACAAACACTCCCACATCAGATATAAGGGTTTGATGGTGGAGAATCATAAGTATTGTACGGCAATCCGCAACGGACGCCGAGCAAAGGATTTTGAACGGGCTCTGCAACGTGTTTTGCAGACCGAATCCCGAACTCCGATCGGAGAGTCGCATCTGGAGAACCCTTCGCCTTTGTTCAATGCGTTGTTTCTGTCGGTGCACGCATGGAATCATTTTTTGAATGAGAGTATCTCGTTGCGTCACATTTGCGATTGGGCGATGTTTGTAAAGACCGAGGGAAACCGTGTCGCATGGGCGGAGTTTGAAAAACTGACCTCGGCATACGATAAAGGCCTCAGTCGTTTTGCGCATTGCATGACATTTCTCGCAAATGATCTTTTCGGAATCGAAATTCCGAAAGATTTTACGATGGCGAAGGATCTGAAACCTCTGGCAGATCGAATGATGCGGAGTGTGCTGTACGAACAGGAGACGATTTATAACAAGGGCTATTCGGCATGGAAAATCCGTGTGAAACTTGTCCTGAATATGTTGTTGAGGAACAATTGGAAGAGTAGGGCGTTCAGCGAACATTCGGCATTGTATCGTACGATGCACAACATCGGGGCGTTTTTCTTTGACCGCAATCCGCATTTGTAGCCGATGAAACAGATCGAAGTGGTGGCGGCAGTGATCCGTTGCGAGGACAGGTATTTCGCCACGCAACGCGGCTATGGTGAGTTTAAGGATTTTTGGGAGTTTCCCGGCGGTAAAATTGAAAAAGGGGAAACTCCCGAAGAGGCATTGAAAAGAGAGATCCGTGAGGAACTTGTTGCAGAAATCCGTGTCGGCGAACGGCTTGCGACCGTCGAATGGGATTATCCCCGATTTCACTTGACGATGCACGCTTATTTGTGTAAGGTGCTGTTGGGCGAATTGGTACTCCGTGAACACGAGGCTGCACGATGGCTTTCTTGTGAAGAACTCGATTCCGTCGGATGGCTTCCGGCTGATATTCAGATTGTAAATTTGTTAAAATAACGGAAAAATGGGAAATAAAGAATACATCTCTCAGAACCGGCAGTGGCTGGCAGAGAAAGCCAAGGAGGAGGGCGTGAAGGCTCTTCCGAAAGGCATTTACTATAAGGTGATCCGTGAGGGTCGGAACGATGGTCGGCATCCTTCGCCCCGCAACATTGTGACGGTACATTATACGGGACGGACGATCGACGGCAAGGAGTTCGATTCGAGCCGTGGCGGTGTGCCCATCGCTTTTCGTCTGGGTGATCTGATAGAGGGCTGGATCATTGCCATGCAACAGATGTGTGTGGGTGACAAATGGGAACTCTACCTGCCGTCGGATATGGCCTACGGGAACTTTTCGCAACCGGGTATTCCCGGAGGATCGACCCTTGTCTTTGAGATCGAACTGATGCAGATTGCCTGAAAAGACATGATTGGGAAGAGCCGTTCCTCGTGAGGGGAACGGCTCTTTTTTTTGTTTAGCGGAGGTGTTTTCCGAACTGCATTTTCATGCGGTAGGCGAAGAGCGTCACCGAGCAGACAAATCCGATGGGGTAAGCCATCCACACGCCGGGCGCACCCCAATGCGCCGTGAATCCCAATGCGTAGCCCGACGGAATCGCCACCACGAAGTAGGCGATGAACGAGATCCACATGATGGCTTTGACATCCGATAACCCGCGGAGGGCATTCGTCAGGATAATTTGCACACTGTCACCCAACTGATACAACATGAGAATCGGGATCAGGGTCTTCACGATGTCGTTTACACGGATGTCATCGGTGAAGATCATGCCGATAAACGATTGGGTTGTGAAGAGCATTATGCAGATCACCAATACCACGACCAACGCCAAGTGAATACCAGCCTGCGAGATGTGTCGTACCATATTCCAATCGTTTGCTCCCTTATAGTAACTTACACGGATGGCAACCGCCGCACCCAAACCTAAGTAGATTGTGAAACTGATCAGCGAGATGGTGATGGCGATCTGATGTGCCGCCAACTCCAGACTGCCCAACCAGCCGATCATGATGGCGGTCATGCAGAATGTCCCTGCTTCCAACCCCTGTTGCAGACCGATCGGCCATCCGATGGCATTCAGCGTGCGCCAACTTCGGCGGTTGATCGGAATGACGCGCACGCCCTTGCGATAACGGGTATAGGCGGTGCGGCGCACAAATACCCAGACAAAGAGTCCGAGAATAACGATACGCGACAGGAACGTGCTGAGACCCGCACCGAAAAGTCCCATTTCGGGAAGCCCGAACTTGCCGTAAATCAGGATGTAGTTACCGATGATGTTCAGCAGGTTCCCCGCCAAAAGTACCCACATCGACACCGAGGGATTGGCAATACCCTCGACAAATTGGCGGAACGTGTTCGCCAACATGACGAAGATGACCGAAGCGGTCGAGATGAGGTAGTAGGGACGGATCAGCGGGATCAACTCTTCGGGCTGGTTCAGCAGGTCGAGATTCAGATAAATGCCTCCCAAAATGACCGATATGATGAGCGTTGTGGTGAAATTTGCCACAAGGCTGTTCTTCAGCCACCCGCCGATGACGAGGTGTTTGCGGCGTGCGAGGTTTTCGCCGATCAGCGGGGTGAGGTTGTACGAAAATCCCGTGCCGAGGATGATGAAGGCGTTGATCACGTTATTGACGAACGATGCCG